>Ga0209048_10003488_pt1 | contig 15249 bp, 11 predicted proteins | sample FrelakmetCRP12CR_FD_187146 | JGI IMG/M metagenome (GOLD analysis project Ga0209048, IMG submission 187146) | Freshwater lake sediment microbial communities from the University of Notre Dame, USA, for methane emissions studies - CRP12 CR (SPAdes)... | ecosystem: Environmental > Aquatic >... | reverse complement strand
GCGGCGCAGGCCTCGTTCATGGCGAAGTCGACGACGATGCCGTCCTGCAGGCTGATGAACTTGGAGTCCTGGCCGCCGATCTCGAAGATGGTGTCGACCTGACGGCCGATCTTGCGGCTGATGAAGTCGGCGCCCGTCTTGTGGGCGGTGATCTCGTCGGTGATGATGTCGGCGCCGCAGAGCTCGCCGATGAGCTCGCGCCCGGAACCGGTGGTGCCGACGCCCAGAAGGTTGATGCGCGCGCCGATCTCGTCGCGGATGTCGATGAGACCCTTCGTGACCACTTCCACGGGGCGCGCGTCGGTCTTGGTGTAGATCTCCTTGATGACGCGACCCTCGTCGTTGACCACGACGAGGTTCGTGGAGACCGAGCCGATGTCGATGCCCAGGTAGGCGTCGACCACGCCGCCGTTGGCGCCGAAGTCGAACGGCTGCGCCATGTCGCGAAGGAGGACGACTTTGTCCATGCAGAGCGGCTCGGTGACCGGGAACGCGGCGGCCGGCAAACGGCCGGCGTCGAGCGCGCCCATCGCCGCGCGCGCGTCCTCGTAGTCGGCCTCGATGAGCGCGGCGCCCACGGCGCCCAGAGACGCGTGGAACTCCGGCACGAAGAGATCGCCCTGCTCAAGGTCGAAAGCCTCCCGCAGCGCCTGCACGGCGCCTCTATTGGCCGCCACCCCGCCAATGAACGCGATGGGCGGCTGCACGACCTTGCCCTTCGCGATCGTGCCCTTGAAATTGCGCATCACGGCGTCGCAGAGGCCGCGCAGCACTTCGGGCGGCTCGTAGCCCTTCTGCTGGGCGTGGATCATGTCCGACTTCGCGAACACACTGCAGCGGCCGGCGATGCTCGCGGCCTTGCCGGCATCGAGGACGATGTCGCCGACGTCCTCGATGTCGTAGAGGAGGCGGCTCGCTTGCTGGTCCATGAAGGAGCCGGTGCCGGCAGCGCAGTCGCCGTTCGTCTGGTAGTCGGCGATACCGGCGCAGCGCGCCTCGTCGCCGGTCTCCAGGCGGATGAACTTGGACGTCTCGCCGCCCATCTCGAAGATGGTCTGCGTCCCTCGGTGGAGCGCGGTGACGCCGCGCGTGATGGCCTTGAACTCGTTCTCGAAGCTCGCCTCGAGCGCCCGGCCGATGAGCCTGCCGCCGGAGCCGGTGACGCGCACGCCGGCGATCTTGCCCTCGGGCAGCACGGCCAGCAACGCGTCGAGAAGGCCCTGGGTGGCCGCGCCGGGGCTGCCCTTGATGCGCGTGTAGCGGGCGACGAGGATCGGTCTGTCCTCGGCCACCGTGAGACCCGCGTGAGGGGTCTGGAAGAGGTCGGGGTGCCGGGTGAGCAGATCGGTGTACAGAGCGTGATCGTCGGCCTCGCCGGCGAGCGCGGCTTTGAGGCTGATGCAGCCGATGTCGATGCCGAGTGAAGTCATGGGTGGATGGGGTGTACCTCCTGCGGGCGGAGCCCGCCTCGCCGACTGCAGAGCTTACCGTTCGCGCCAGGCCGTCGCAAGCTGCGGGAACAAGACTACTTTAGTCTTGAATCGTAGTCAACGGCAGCCTTCCGCAGGCGGGGATCGTGTACCTCGCGTCGCCGCAAATGTCATCCCCGGGAGCGCATCGTGAGCCTGTGCGGCCGGCCGGCGCACCGCTAACATGCTGTCACGGCGCGCCGGCCGGCCGCTCTCCATCAACCACACCAGTGGGAGCATCCGTGAACGACTCGACCACGCTCACCAATCGCGAACGCCGCGAGAACGTCGCGTTTCTCGGGCAAGCCTTCGCCGCTGCTCAGCGCCAGCCGGCCGAGGTCCTCGACGCCGACGAACGCGCGCGCTTCGCCGCCGAGCCGGCCGCTCAGCCCGGGCTCTTCTTCAAACTGCTCTGCTACGGCGCCCTGGCGGCGCAGCCGGCGCCCGAAGCGGTCGTCGACGCCGACTGGCGCCGTCTCGAGACCGCCGGCGTCGTCGACGCCCTGTTCGCCGACGAGTTCGACCTCAAGCGCTACGCCCTCGACCCTCCCGTGTCCCGCAACGACAGCAAGGGCAAGGTCATCGACTTTGCCCGGCTCGCCGAGGCCCGCGAGACCTGGAGCCGCCTCCTGCCTCAGCCGTCCGATCCAGACGTCGCCGTGGACGTGCTGCACGCGGCCTCAGGCGGCGCCCTCAAGTCGCGCGCCTTCTGGGCGGTTCGCGAGATGCGGCGCTACGGTCTGTGGGACGACGAGGCTCTCGACCGCTTCGCCTGCGTCCCGGACGGCCGCGTGCGCAAGCGCGCAGTCCGTATGGGGCTCATCGACCTGCCCGAGAAGGCCGATACGTTCGCCGATATGAAGGCGGTGTCGCGCGCCCTGCACGCCGTGCTCCGCCTCGGCAAGGCTCCTGACGGCGTCTTCGACCTGCCGATCAGCATGGCCGGGCAGCGCTGCGAGATCTGCGACGCCGTGCGCATGGCCGCCTGCCCCATGCCCCACTGCCGCTGGCGGCGCGAGCACGCCGACGCCTGATCGGGGCCAGCGGCACGCGGACCGCCGGCCGGGGAGATCGCCCCACCCCGGCCGGCGGTCCGCGTGCGCAAGGAGCTTCGCCGGAAGGCTCAGCCAAGCTCGGGCGGCGGCTCCGCTTATGAAGTCAGGTACATGACCCACCCACGTTTACTGCGCCCGCCCGATGCTCGTGCTGCCTCAAAAGGGTGATAAGTACTAAGAGAGCCGTGTGCAGCGGCCCCACGTCTGCGGAGAAAGGGGGCATCATGGGCGGATGGGAGATCCTCGCTTGGCTCGCCATCGCACTCGTGACGGTGCTCCGCGTCGCGCTCCTGGTCGGGATCGTCGCCCTCGTCGTCGCGATCCTGCGCGGCGTGCGGGCGTACAAACCAGTCTCGCACGTATCCTGAGCAAGAGTCGTCTAACTCGGACCCGGTCCCCGGGTCCGTGCTTCAGCGTACCGTCAGGATTGTGACTGCCGCAGAACCCTCCGGGTTGCCTCCGCGATCGACGGCGTGGAAGGTGAGCGTGTAGGGGCCTCGCGCCGGCGGCTTCCACGAACAGGTCGTCGCCTTGCCCTGCGTGACCCATCCGCGGTCCACGGTGGCCACGGCGGCTCCAGTCGCGTCGCTCACGGTGATCGTCGTCTTCACCGTCGGGCTATACGGGTCTCGCACCGAGTAGGCGACCTTCGCGGTCTTCCCGAAGGTCGATGACGCAGTGGCAGGCACCGTGAAGCGCGGCGCGAAGCGATCGACGGTGACCGGCTCCGACACGGACGTCACGCCGATGCTCCCGCGCGCCGTCACGCGAAGGCCGTACTTGCCGCTGTCGGCAAACGCCCCGCCGGCGACCTTGCCGTCCCAGTTGACAGACTGCGGACCGGCAGCGAGCTCGCCGGCCTTGATGGTGCGCAGCACCTCCTTCCCACGCATCAGCTCCACGGTGACGACTGCCCGATGCGTCAGCTTGAACGCCACGGCGACCGTGTCGCGCACGCCGTCGCCGTTCGGAGAGCAAGTCCCCGGGCTCACGGCGGGAAAACCGAGTGTGCGATCGACCACCACTGAACGCCGGACATGGGCGCTGTTGCCCGCCAGGTCACGCAGGGCAATCTCCACGGCGACAGGGCCCTCCGGCGCCGCGACGAGCTTGCCTCCCTCGCTGATCCGCCCGTCCCACATGATGGACTGCGCCGACGTGCTGACGGCGCGCCAGCCGGTGAGCCGGCGGAGGACCTTGGCGTCGCCGCCGATCACCGAGACGCGCGCCGTCCCGCTCTCTCCCGGCACGAAGCTCACCATGGCGCTGTCGGCGTGACCGTCGCCGTTCGGGCTGAACGGGCTCGGAGCGGCCTGAGCGCTCGCGAGGCGCGGCGGCGTGGTGTCGATGTGCACGTCCACCGTCGCGGGCCGCGCCGCGCCGCTCGCGCTCTTCGCGCTGGCGACCAGCGTGTACGTGCCGTCGGGCAGGTCGCCGCCTTGATCGTCCTTGCCGCCCCAAGTCGCGGCCACACTGGTGCCGTGGCCGCTCAATCGCCGCACGACCTCACCGCTGGCAGTGCGGATCTCGATGCTCCAGTCGGCGGCCTCCGACACGGCGAAGCCCACCTCGGTCTTGTCGCGCACGCCGTCGCCGTTGGGACTGAAGTAGGCGCCGGCGACGGCGAACCCGTAGATCTTGGGCTGGCCAATGGCGGCAACGGCCTTGCGGATCGCCGGCAGCAGGGTGTAGAGCTTCCCGCCAGGACAGTCCGTGTAGTTGGCGTCGCGGTGGCCGGAGATGACGGGGAACGCGACGTTCTGGCCGGTGGCGAACTTCTGCCCGTACCCGCACACCAGCGTCGCCGTGCCTTCAGGGTCGACGTGATGGACGTCCAGCTTCCAGGCCAGGAGGCGCTCGAGCGCGTTCACCGCCGCGTCGGGCGGCGTCGCCTTGGTGAAGGTCCCGATCACCGAGACGCCGATGCTGCCGGTGTTGAAGCCAAGCGTCTGGGCGCCGATCGCGCCCTTGGTCACCCCGCCGTAGCGGCCCTCATACACGGTGCCGTAGCGGTCGATGAGGAAGTTGTAGCCGACATCGCTCCAGTGCAGCGACTGCGTGTGGTAGGCGTACACAGCGCGCACGATGGCCGGCGCCTCGGCCCGCGTGTAGTCGTTGCCGCTGTCCGTGTGATGGACGAACACCATCTCGACCGGCCCGAACGAGGGCGATCCGGAGCGGTACGACTCATTGGCGCCCCACTGGGCGCGCGTCACGATGGTCGGCTTCGTCGTCATGGCGTCCACAGGGGGGGCCAGCTCGAGCCCGGCGACGGCGGCGGCCGTGCGCCGGACCACGCCCAGCAGGGTGGCGCCGGGGTCGGCGTCCTCGGTGCTGTTGATCGCCACGACCTTGACGCCGTGCAGCGCGACCGGCGCGGCCTGCCGTCCTCCGGCCTGCCGCGCCGCGACCTGGACGTAGCGGGCAGCGCCCGTCCACAGCGGCTCGGTGAAAGCCTGCGGCTTCGAGCCGCCACCCTCGGTCGCCACCTCGAGCGAGGCGGAGTACCACTCACTCCACGCGCGGCCGTCCAAGCTGGTGCGGACCTGCACCAGCACGGCGCCGGCCTCCGCCGGCGGCCGGCAGATGACGCCCACGAGGTTGAAGCGCAGGCCCGGATCGATGGTCACCGCATCCTCCGCGGCCGGGGCGGCCGGGGCGGCGGGGCTCCCGGACGCGCGGGCGGCCACACGCGGCGCCATGACCGGCAGCGCGGCGGACAGGGCGATCGTCTGAGTCCGCACGTCGGGCGTGCGCAGCCACGCCGCCACGGCGTCACTGACCCGCGGCGCCAGCGAGATGGCCGCCAGCGCCGCGATGAAGGTGAGTATCGATATGGTCGCCGCGCGGGCGACTCGCTTGTGGGGGTGAGCTCTCGCCATGTCGGTTTCGGCAGACTCAGTTTCGACAGGTTAGCACGAAACCCTTAGGCCGCCACCCGGCGGCGGCATACGCGCGGCGGCCGTCGGCGTCGTCCCCTAACCGACTGTCGCCGGCTCGTCGACCTCGGCGTCGGCCTTGCCCGCGCCCAGGCAGTCCCAGATCGGGTTGTACAGGCGATCGACCTCGTGAGCGTACAGATCGAGCTCGCTCTGCAGGTGCGTGAGCATGACGTCCCCGCCGGGGTGCGTGGGCTGGGCGCCGGTAGCGGACATGATCTCGCGCGACTGCTGCGGATTGTCGATCCACATGCAGGGCATCAGCAGGTTGTGGTTGAACGGCTGCCTGCTGCGGATCTCGCGGAAGAAGGGCGAGTTGAACGCCTCCAGGAGGCTCACGTCGTGGATGTTGTCGGTGGCGAAGTGCGTGAAGATGCACGGTTCCACCCAGCCGCCGCTGTTGATGTGCATGTAGTGCCTGCCGGCGATGCAGCCTTGGACCCAGGGAGCGTCGCCCCAGAAGTCGACGGGGAAGATTGGCTTAATATCGCGGATGCGCTGGATGTCGATGCGGAACTGGTTGCGCTCCTCCGGCGTCAGCATCAGCGTCGTGTCGGGGTCGCGCCCGAGCGGCATGTAGAGGAAGTGCCAGCTCAGCATCGCCCCCTTGGCGATCAGGGGATCGACGAACTCGTCGCTGACGATCGCCCGCCAGTTGTTCCGCGCGACAGTGCAGGAGTAGCCGAACGGCACCCCGGCCTCGCCGAGACGGTCCATGATCTCCATGACCTGATCGTGGACCCCTACGCCGCGACGCTGGTCGGTGAGCTCTGGCGAACCCTCGAGGCTGAGCATCGGCGCGATGTTACCGATCCTGGCGAGCTCGTCGATGGTGTCGTCGTCGAGCAGCGTGCCGTTGGTGAAGATCTGGAAGTAGGCGTCCTTGTTCTCGCTCGCAAAGTCGAGCAGCTCGTGCCACATGAACGGCTCGCCGCCGAGCATCGTGAACAGGTACACGCCCATGTCGTTGCCCTCGTCCACGATCTTCTGCATGAGGCTGCGGTCGAGGTCCTGATCGGGCGAGTACTCCGCCGCATAGCAGCGGTCGCAGGTGAGATTGCAGCGCATGGTAGGGCTCATGAGGATCGTCGTGGGCGCGCGCATGCCCGTCTTCTCGAGCAGTTCGCTCCGTTTTGCCACGCCGCGAAGAAGTGTGTTCACGATAAGACATTCGATGAAGCGGTCGCGGCAGTGCGGGCTGAGCTTGGACGTGACGTGCTTGGCGATGTTGAGCGCCGGGTGGTCGTCCTTGACTTTCTCCCCGACGAATCGCACCGAACCCTTCCACTTGTCCGGGGTGATCTTCTCCGCGAGCCGGAACGCCTTGACGATCTTGGTCTTGTCGTCGCTGGCGGCCAGCTTGAGCATCTGGTTGATCGCCTGCCTCTGCACGGCCGTGTAAAGGCCGTCCGCGCGACTCATCTGCATCCTCCTCGCCTTGTGCGCGTGCGTGCCTAGCCTGAGCGCACTTGTACCGTCGGAATCGTGGGGAGAGAGGACCCCGGGCGGTACGGTGGAAACGAGGACCGCCTCGAAACGTCGGCTCCCCGCGACGGTCTCTGGGCAACAGTGGATACAGTGTACCACCCGGGCGGTGTCGCCAAGGCGGCTACACTTCATTTGTCAATTCGTCTAGAGAATCCTCATGTTTGGAACAGAGGCGACCGATAGGGACACTGACAAGGGCAAACCTGTCGTGAGGCAGGGACGCAAAGCCAGAGGTCTTGGATGATCAAGATAGCTCGGTTGCCGGATCCGATCTTCGCTTCCGCGAACCTCGCTTTCTGCCACCTGCCTCAGGCCAGCGTCCCCGCCGTCCGCCACAAGTGAACCCGGTCAACGTCCGCCGGCCCCGAGCAAGCCGGCAGGCCGAGGGAGTACCGAAGTGGAGGCGAGAACGATGAAACCGAGAATCCTCGTCCTGACCGTCGCGCTGCTCTGCCTGCTGGTCGTGCCGAGCGTGGCGCTGGCCGACAACGAGCCCGGCGGCAAGATCGACCAGAGCGTGGCGACGGTGCTAGAGGCGACCGGAGGCAACGTCGCCATCCCCGTCATGGTGAACGCGCCCGGCGCCCTCGACCAGGTGTCGGCGACGATCCCGCTGGGCGTCGACGTCACTCAGCTGCCGCTGGTCGGCAGCGTGGCCGCTTTCCTCACGCCCGAGGAGATCCAGGCGCTCGGCAACGCGAGCTTCGTCACCGACATCGTCGCCGACAACCCCGTTCACGGCTTCGACTATCGAAGCACGATGGATGTGACCAACCTCACGATCGGCCTCGGCGACGTGCTCGCTCCGGCCGACGGTGGCCCGACGGGCGACGGCGTCACGGTGGCCGTCCTGGACAGCGGCGTCGCCACCAACACCGACCTCGCCGCCAGCCGCATCGTCGGCTGGAAGGACTTCGTGAACGGCCAGCCGACGCCTTACGATGACGCCGGCCACGGCACCTACGTCGCCGGGCTCATCGCCGGCGACGGGACGGCCTCCCTGCCGCTCGAGAACCGCGGCTTCGCCACCGTCCAGTTCCGCGGCGTCGCCCCCGCCGCCGACATCGTGGGCATCAAGGTGCTCGACGAGGTCGGTCAGGGGCGCACGTCCACCATGATCGCCGGCATCGCCTGGGCGATCGCGCACAAGGACGACTACAACATCCGCGTGCTCAACATCTCGATCGGCGGCAACCCGGTCAGTTCGTTCACGCGCGATCCGGTCGACCGCGCCGTCGAGGCAGCCTGGCGAAGCGGCATCACCGTAGTATGCGCCGCCGGCAACGAGGGCGACTTCGGCTCCGGCGGCATCCTCTCCCCCGGCAACGATCCGTTCGTCATCACCGTCGGCGCGACGGACACGCGGCAGACCGCCGCCGTCACGGACGACGCCGTGGCCTCCTATAGCTCGCTGGGCCCCACGCTGTTCGACGAGGTCGCCAAACCAGACCTCGTGGCGCCCGGCAATCGCCTGATCTCCCTGCGCACGCAGGGCTCCTACGTCGACACCAACTTCCCGCTCAATGTGATTCCCTTGGCCGATTTCGCGCCGACGGCTCCGGCCGGGACCGTGTCCGACTACCTGATGCTGTCGGGCACGAGCACGTCGGCGCCGGTCGTGGCCGGCGCCGCGGCACTGATGATCGGCGCGGATCCGAGCCTCACGCCCGATGACGTGAAGGTGCGGCTCATGGGCACCGCCGATCCCGTCGCCGGCGCCAGCGCGAACCAGCAGGGCGCCGGCACGCTCGACGTGGACGGGGCCCTGGCCGCGACCACGCGTGCGCATGGGTGGGCTCTCTCCGCCTACCTCGGTGACGGCAAGAAGTTCTACAAGAACGGCGACTACGATAAATGGGAAAAGAGAGTTTGGCAGAAGTATGGTTGGACGAAGTTCAAGTGGACGAAGTTCAAGTGGACGAAGTTCAAGTGGACGAAGTTCAAGTGGACAGAGGTTTCGTGGACGAAGTTCAAGTGGACGAAGTTCAAGTGGACAGAGTACGACTGGATGAAGTTCAAGTGGACCATCCTGATCCAGGGACAGTGATCGCAGCGGACAACGTGCATAACGTAGGCGAGACGGCCGAGCGGCAACGCTCGGCCGTCTCGTTGTATGTCACGGCCTTCGCCGTGACGGCCGCCGCAAGCTTCGCACTGGTGTCTTACCTCGACGGCATGTCGCCCTCGTGGGCACTGCTGGCCTTCGCGGCCCTCGCGGCCGTGGCCGACGTGCGTGAGGTGCGGCTGCCGGGGGTCGGCGTCGTCGGTATGTCGTTCGTGCCCGTCCTCGCCGCCCTTGTCGTGCTTGGGCTTTGGCCGGCGATGGTGGTCGCGGTCGTCTCGGGCGCTACCTCGGCCGGCTTCACCAGGGATCCGCAGAAGATCGTGTTCAATATCGCCAACTACGTCCTCTCGACCTTCGTCGCCGGACTCGTCTATGTGGCGTTGGTGCCCGCCGGCGCCGGCTTCATCGCGATGGTCGTGCCCGCCTTTCTGGCCACGGCACTCGACTTCCTGGCGAACACCGTGGCTCTGGCGGGCGTGATCGCGCTCAGCACCGGCGACAGCCCCCTCGTGGTGTGGCGGAAGAACTACCAGTGGGCACTGCCCGGTTACCTCGCCGGGGCGACGTTCGCGCTCTTCGCTGCCTGGCTCTACGGCCTGCTGGGCATCGCCGGCCTGGTCCTGGCCCTGCCCCCAGTCGTACTCATCTACTACTCCTACGAGATCTATGTGAGCCGGGCGCGCGACAGAGTCACCTTCGACGCCGAGCGAGACTCGTTCCACGAGGAGCTGTCCGAGTCGACGCAGCTCCACGAGGAACTGCGCAGCGCGCAGCTCAAGGTCGCCGCCGAGATCGAGCGCGCGCGCCGCATCCAGTCCGACCTCCTGCCCACTTCCATACCGCACCTCGAGGGGCTGCAACTGGCGCAGCGCATGGAGTTCCTCGGCGAGATGGGCGGCGACTACTACGACTACATCCCCTTTGGCGACGGCCGCGTCGGCATCGTCTGCGGCGACGTCATGGGCAAGGGCCTCGCCGCCGCGCTCATCATGGCGATGGCGCGTTCGCTGCTGCACAATGCCATCGCCCCGGGCAAGGGGCCGGGCCGGGTCCTGGCCGAGGTGAACGACGGTCTGGCGCGTGACCTCGAGGGCCAGCGCCTGCCGTACTTCCTCACGCTGGCCCTGGCGGTCTACGACCCGCATGAGCACGCTCTGACGATCGCCGGCGGCGGCCACAATCCCGTCCTCGTCGCCGGCGCGAAAGGCGTGCGACAGGTGCCTTCGCGGGGCGCGGCGCTCGGCGTGCGCACGGGACTGCAGTATCCGGAAGACCAGGTCGAGCTCGCCGCCGGCGACACCGTGGCTCTCTACACTGACGGTCTCACTGAGGCGCGCGACCCCAGCGGCGAGCTTTTCGGCCTGGAGAGGCTCGAAAACGCGCTCGAGCGCTGTCATCGGCGCCCGCTTGATGAGACACTGCAGACTGTGTGGAGCGATGTCGCCGCGTTCCGCGCCGCGGCGGCGCCCGGCGACGACGCTACACTGCTGCTCGCGCGTCTCGCCTGAACGTCGGCGACTCGCCCTGATGGACCGGACACCGAAGGGGGGACAGATGGCTGATCAAGTGGCCGATCCACCGGCCTCGTTGCAGGTCTTTCGCTACACGGCCGGCGACCACACCGTGCGCGCAGTCATCGGCGACGTCGAGGCCGGTCTGCCCCTCGAAGACCTGGTCGCACACGCGATGGAAGCTCTCAAGAGCGAGACGTTCATGTGCTTCGCCGTCTCGCAGTCCGGCGACTTCGTCGCCGATGAGCTCTGTTTCGTGCCTCAGGGCGATCGTTGCGAGATCCTCAGCATCCGCACCAACGGCTGGGAGCGACACCACGGCGACCACCGTCGCAGTCTCGTCGAGATCCTCAACAACCTGGCCGCGGCGGTCGCCTGCGGCAAGCTGCGCATCCTCGACGAGAGCGAACTGCTGCAGGAGGCCCGCGCGGGCACGGAGCTCCTGCATTTCGCCATCGACGACTCGGCCTCCCTGACGGCGGCACGCGAGGCCGTCGACGCCATGCTGCAGGAGGCCGACATCGACGACCTCACGCGGCAGCGCACGATCCTCTGCATCTCGGAAGCCGTGACCAACATGCTGCTTCACGGCGGCGGTCAAGGGTCGATGACCCTTCGGCGCCTCGACGATCGCCTGCGCATCGTGGTCGCCGACGTGGGACCAGGGATGAACTTCCTCAACTGGATGGGGCCGCCGACGAAGAAGGGGCAGGCTTCCATGGGCTACGGCTTCAAGATCATCCTCGATTATCTCGACGCCGTCGGGCTGCGCACCGGCCAGACGGGCACCACACTGCTACTGGACCGCAAGACCGACTGAGGCAGGAGAACATGCTGCGGACAACGATCGCCCCGGGCCCGGCGCCCACGGTGTTCCTCGCCGGCGAGATGGACCTCGACTGCGCCGACGCTCTGCGCGAAGCCGTGGCGGAGGCCGCCCGCGGCGCCCAGACCGTGGTCCTCGACTTCGCCGACGTGAAGTTCATCGATTCCTCAGGGACCGGCATCTTCGTGCGGCTCAGCCTCGACATGAAGAGCCAGGGGACGCCCTTGGTGGCCCACAACCTGTCTCCCGCCGTAAAGGGCGTCTTCGACATGTTGCGGGTGCGCGAGTTGGTCGGCGACGAGGTCTTCCCGGACTAAGGACCTACGCGACCTGCAACGGGCCCATCCCCGAAAGGGTCACGATCGTCGCGGCGTCGAGGCAATCGCTCACGCTGGCCACGCACGCCTCGCCGCGCAACTGATCGCCCTCGCGAGTGACCATCGCGAGCGCCATCGACGAGCCGTCAGCGAGGTGGCTGCGAAACTCGTCGACGTCTGCGGGCGATTCTACGTGCAGACACCAGGCTTCCTTGTACCCCGAGTCATTGGAGATGCGCGCACTCAGAAAGCCGATGTCGCGATGGTCGTGCTTAATCTTGAGCAATCGCCCCGAACTCACGGACAGCCGTGCCCCCTTGGTCAGTGCCCTCTGTCGATAGTGTGCCCCGCGACGTCGCTCCCGGACACGGGGCGATGCGCAAGGAGGCTGAGGGCAACGGGGCGGATGTGGTGGCGAGGGTCAGAATTGAACTGACGACACCACGATTTTCAGTCGTGTGCTCTACCAACTGAGCTACCTCGCCACCGAGAGAACGCGGCCCTCGGAAGAGCGCGCCCCATGCTACCCGCGAGGCTGTGGACGGTCAACCGGACCGGCGCAGCGCCGTGCCTCAGCCCTCGGAGGTGTCGAGCTCGGATTCAAGCTGCACGCGCTCAGGCTCTTCTTCGGGCAGGAAGACCTTGATGAGCTCCTTCTCCTTGCCCGGCGGCAGGAGGCACAGCACGTAGTCGCCGGGCAGGATCTCGGTAGAGCCGCGCGCCACCAGGGCGTGACCGGCGCGGACGATCGCCGCCAGCACCACGCCCTCAGGAAGAGCGATGTCCTGCACGTAGGTGTGGGCGAACGGCGAGTTCTCGCCGACCTCGAGCTCGACGACCTCTACCTTCTCACGCCGCAGAGACATCAGATGCACGAACTTGTGCGTCGGCAGCTCGTGCATGATGAGGTTGAGCATCGCTGTGGTGGCGCACACCGTGTTCTCGACGCCGAGCAGGTCGAAGGTGGGCTGGTTGAACGGGTTGTTGACCCGGGCCACGACCTTGGGCACGCCGAACTTGAGCGTGGCGACCTGCGAGATGATGATGTTGTCCTCGTCGTCGCCGGTGACGGCCACGACGAGATCGGCGCGGCCGATGCCGGCCTTCTCCAGCACCCAGATCTCGGTGCCGTCGCCGTACACGAGGGCGTCTTCGCCGAGCCAGCCGGCGATGAGGTCGTAGCGCGTCCTGCGCTGCTCGACGAGCGCGATCTCGTGGCCGAGTTGCATGAGCTGACGCGCTGTGTTCAGGCCTACCTTGCCGCCGCCGATGATGAGCACGAACACCGCTCAGCCCTCCTGGTCCGGCAAAGGGATCTGACAGGCGCGCACGGCGTCAAAGAGGGCCACGCGCACGTCCCGCGTGGGGCACACCGTGTTGATGCCGACCTGCGCGAACAGCTCGGCGCGCAGGGGGTCGTAGACGCGCGCGACGACGCAGCGGATGCCGTACTTCTTCTGCGCGATCTGCGCGATGACGATGTTCGTGTTGTCGCCGTCGGTGCAAGCGACGAATGCGATGGCGTCCTCGACGCGCGCTCGACGCAGGGTCTCCCAATCGAGAGCACGTCCCACGACGAACTCGCCGGGAAAATCGTCACCGAGCAGATGGAAGGCATCGGGACTCTCGTCGATGATGGCGACGTCGAAACCCTGCGTCACGAGATCACGGGCGAGGCCGGAGCCGACGCGCCCGCAACCTGCGATCAGTACGTGCATGTGTCACCTCTCACTTGGTCGCCGGTGGACCCTGCGGCGCGCTCTCCACGAGCGCCGAACCCTCGCTAGGATAGTCCTTGGGCACGAGATTCAACAGCACCTCGCACGGGGCGTGATCGAGGACGAAGTCGGCGGTGCGCCCGAACACGACGTTGCCGATACGGCGTTTGCGCATGGTCCCCAGGATGATGACCTCGGAGCGGCGCTCGATGGCCTCTTCGACGATGGCCTTCCCGGCCTGCCGCGCAGTGATCACGTGCGGCGTGAACTTGACCTTGAACGCGTCGGCCACGCGACTCGCCGTGGCCAGCACTCTGTCCGCCTTGGCGCGTTCGTTGACCAGCCGCGCGTCGAGAGGCAGGTTGAGCGGCACCTCGATAACGTAGAGGCCGTCGATGGACGACTTCTTCTCGGTGGCGAGCTGGCAGGCGAGGACCATCATCTCGTCGGTGACCCGCGAGCCGACGATGGGAACGAGGATCTGGTGATAGTCGATGTCCTCGCTCACCGATGCCGGCAGCGGCATGGTCTTCACGGTCTTGGTGAGCGAGTAGCCCTTGGCGCGGCGATAGAGGATGTACACGACGATGCCGACGGCCATCCAGCTGAGGCCGACGGCGCGGCCGGCGGCGTGCGTGAGCACGACGACCACCCACACACTCGCCGTCCCCAGGCCACCGAGCACGGCGAGCACAGGGATGCTCTTGCCGCGGAACGGGATGTTGATGGGCGTGCGCCACGGCCGCTCGGCGTCGGGCATCTTGAAACGCAGCGTGACCACGCAGATGTGGGCGACGGTGAACGAGATCATGGCGCCGAACGCATACAGGTCGGCGAGCGCGGCGATACTGCCGGGCGCCACCAGTAAGGCCGCGATCGTCCCGAACAGCGCGATAGAGACGTACGGCGTTAGACGTTTGGGATGCACCCGGCTCAAGATCGGCGGAAGCTGCCTGTGGACCGACATCGAGTAGGCCAGTCGGCTCGCTCCGATGATGCCGGCGTTCGTGCCGATGACCAGGATCGTGGCCGCCAGGATGGCGATCCAGGGCGACAGCACCGTCTTCATCCAGCCGAGCTTCGTGGGCAGGTTCTGGACGATGCCTTGCAGCGGATCGGCCTCGTAGACATTGCCGAGCTGGGTACCCCAGAGTCTGGTCACCCACTGCCCGTTCTGCTGATAGATGGGCCCGGTCGCCGGCACCGACTTGATGACGAGGTGGTGCAGATCCGTCTTGTTGTCGACGCGCACGTAGACGTCCTGGCGGGGATCGCTCTTGAGCACGTACGGTCCCGTCTCGGCCAGCTTGCCCGGCGCCGGCTGCACGGGGACGCGCAGCGTCATCTTGGTCTGCGGGTCCACCGGAAGCACGTTGTAGTGCACGGTCATGGCCGACAGGCCGACCATCGAGATGGCGAAGTACACACCGAGCACGGCGGCGAGGACCAGCTTGACTGCCTTGGGCACGTCGCGTCCCGGGTTGGACGACTCCTCCGCCATGTTGGAGATCGTCTCGATGCCGGTGTATGCCACGGTGCCGATCGAGATGCCGTAGATGAGCTGGTGCCACGTCGGGGCGGTGCCCAGATGGATCTGCGTGATGAGGATCTTCGGCGAGAGGAACACGAAGAGCCCGACGATGGCGAGCAGCACCTGCGTGCCCAGGTCGAGGACCGCCAGGATGATGTTGAGGCGCGCCGCCTCCTTGATGCCGAGGATGTTGATGCCAACGAGGAAGAGGATCGTGACAATGCCGCCGATGGAGTTGTACGGCCACACCTTGAGGATGGGCCAGAACGCGGCGAGGTAGTTGGGCACGAAGAACGCCGAGATGGCGATGGTGATGATGTAGTCGAGCAT
>Ga0209048_10003487_pt1 | contig 15252 bp, 13 predicted proteins | sample FrelakmetCRP12CR_FD_187146 | JGI IMG/M metagenome (GOLD analysis project Ga0209048, IMG submission 187146) | Freshwater lake sediment microbial communities from the University of Notre Dame, USA, for methane emissions studies - CRP12 CR (SPAdes)... | ecosystem: Environmental > Aquatic >... | reverse complement strand
GGCCGCTTCCGCGAGGATCTCTACTACCGCCTGCGCGTCGTCGAACTGGTCATCCCGCCGCTGCAGGAACGCCGCGAGGACATCCCCCTGCTCGCCGACCACTTCCTGCAGGAGGCAGCGAAACGCTTCGGCCGCGAGGTGAAACCGCTCACCGGCGATGCCATGCGCGCCTGCGTCGGCCATCAGTGGAAGGGCAACGTCCGTGAGCTGCGCTCGGCCCTAGAGCAAGCGCTGCTGCTCGCACCTGGTGCGGAAATCACACCCGCAGACGTGGTTGGGGATGCGAGTCAGCCATCAGCGGCCAGCGCGCCGGACGCTTCGACTCAGCTCAAGACAGGCTCAGGACCCGAGCCCCCGAATGCGGCGACGCCGCTCTCCTTCCGCGAAGCGAAAGACCGGCTCGTCGAGACATTCGAACGGGACTTCCTCCTGCAAGCATTGCGGCGCCACCGCGGCAACATCACCAAGGCCGCTGAAGAAGTCGGTATGTATCGGCAGAACTTTCAACAGAAGATGCGCGAGTTGGGAATTAAGAGCATCGAGGAGCAGTGACCTCTGATCACTTTCCACCGAGAGGTGCCAAATGAGATTGTTCGCCCGTGTGCAGAACCTAGTCCGTGGCGTCATGGCCCAGTGGTTGGGACGCCGGGAGCAACGGAATCCCGGGGCCGTCTATGAAGCGGCGATCCACGAGCGCATGGAACAATACGGCAAGCTGCGTGAGGCGGCAGCCGGCGTGTTGTATATGCGCAGCAAGCTGTCGAAGGAGTTGCAGCAGAAGTCGGCGGAGTGCACCCGCCTGCGCAATCAGCTGGAGATCGCCATCGACCGCGGCGATGACGAGGTCGCGCTGACGCTGATCAGCCGGCGCGACGCCCTCGGCGTGGAGGTTGAACGCCTTAGCGGCGAGTTGACCGATCTCACGGCCGAGGCCGAGACGGCGAAGAAGAACCTCACCACGTTTCAAAACGAGATCGCACGGCTCCGCGACGAGAAGGTCCGCATGCTCGCACGCCTGGCCAACGCGAAGGCGCGCCTACGCCTGCAGGAGACGCTGACTGGTCTCTCGCCGGACGCCGACATCCGCGCCCTCGACGCGGTGCGCGATCACATCAACCGCTTGGTATCCGAGGTGCAGGTCGCGCGCGATGCCGGCGATCCCGACCTCGAACGCCGCCTCGGCAGCATCCGCGAAACCGAGGCCAGCTCAGCCGCACGTGCCCAACTCGACGAACTGAAGCGCAGCCGCCGGCGGACCCTGCTGCCGGTGGTAATGCCGCAGCGAGTTGCCGCATCGCCGTAGAACCCGGCACTTCTGGCATCTCCTCGCACCGCAACCGAGGCGAGGGACGGAGACGAAGGTCGCGTTGACGTCCGCTCTCATGTGGCGCGCCTCCACCCCCTCACCTTGACTCGCCGCCGGTTTTTCAGCAGCGTAACCGTTGGAGCACGCTGTGACCGAGACGCCTTACTATCTTCCCGTCGGCGATGAAGTCGACATCTTCAGCGCCGCCTATGCGTGCCGTTTGCCGATACTCCTCAAGGGGCCGACCGGCTGTGGCAAGACCCGCTTCGTGGAGTACATGGCCTACACGCTGCGCGGGCAGGAGAACAGCAACGGCGCGCCGCCGGGGCAGGAGGTGGCGCCCGGCAACCTGATCACTGTTGCTTGCCATGAGGACCTCACCGGCAGCGATCTCGTCGGCCGCTACCTGATCAAGGGTGACGAGACGGTGTGGATCGACGGCCCGCTCACCCAGGCTGTGAAGGGCGGCACGATCTGCTACCTCGACGAGATCGTTGAAGCGCGCAAGGACACCATCGTCCTCATCCACCCGCTCACCGACCATCGCCGCATCCTGCCGATCGACAAGAAGGGTGAGATCATCGAAGCCCATCCGGACTTCCTGCTGGTGATCTCGTACAACCCCGGCTATCAGAGCGTGCTCAAGGATCTAAAGCACTCCACCCGGCAGCGCTTCGTGACCATCGACTTCGACTACCCGCCGCGCGACAAGGAGGCACAGATCATCGCGCACGAAAGTGGCGTCGATATGGAGAGGGCGCTGGCGCTCGCGAAACTGGGCGAGAAAGTGCGGCACCTGAAGGCCAGCGGCTTGGAGGAAGGCGTGAGCACGCGGCTGCTGATCTACGCGGGGCAACTCATGCAACGCGCGGTGCCAGCGCGCCGCGCCTGCCGCGTCGCCGTCAGCACGTCGCTGACTGACGATGCGGAATCGCAGCGGGCCATCGACGCGCTGGTTGGGGCGATATTTGAATAGCCGCTGTCAAGAGAGCTATCAGCTGTCAACACCATCAGCTCTCAGCTAACCCTGATCCGACAAAATCAAACCACCAAGACACCAAGAGCACCAAGGCAGATAAAGGACGAACAGCGCTCATTGGAAGCCTCTTCAACATCATGGCTGATGAAGTGGGGGTTTTCCTGACTGAGGTTATGGCTTCAAGGTCTTCTTGGTGTTCTTTGTGCCTTGGTGGTTCGTATTTTGTTAGCAGGTTGCTTCGTCTTCGGCTGATAGCTGACCGCTGATGGCTGATAGCTTTTCTGATCGCTCTCTGTGGTTCGAATCGCATCTGTTCGCAGACCGCGCCGGGCGCCGGGCGCGCGAGGCGTGTGAACGACTCGGGCCACAGATACACGAGCCGATCCTCGCCGCCGGCGACCGCCTTGCCGCGGTCTCGCCAGCCGTCGCCCAGCAGTTCTACCGCCACGCGGCGGCGGTGTGGGCAGCGATCGGCCCGGACGAGTTCGATCGCTGGCTGGCGTTCGGTCAGGATCTCCTCGGCAGCGAGCCGTCGCATCGCGACGCGGCGCTGGCGTACTTTTCCGTGACACCGAAGGCGGTGGCGCGCGCCGGGATCCAACGCCTGAGTGCCTGGTGCGCGACGGGCAAGCGTGTGGGGCTGGTGTCGCGTAAGCTCAGTGCCGCCTTCTTCCAGGGCACCGCGCCGTTGGTTGACGTGCTGGATGCCGACGCCCTCGCCGAGTGGGCGCGCCACGGCATACGTTTGCATGGTGCCGCCGGCTGGCACGGCGAGTTCCTGGCCTACGCCTACTTCGCCGCGGCCCGAGACGCCTTGCCTGTGCTGGACGCCGCGGATTTCGGCAGCTGGGCCGACTTGGGTGTTGCCCTCCAGTCAGTTCTGAGGGAGACCCAGTTCTTCGGCAAGTTGCCGCCTGGCCTTGGAGCTTTCAAGCCGCCCGAGCGTGGAGCGTTCTTCACCGCCGCATTGACGGTTGCGACTACCAACGCGGCGGCGGCCGCTGTTCTCTACACGCAGCTCCCCGCGGCCGTGCAGCGCCTGCACGCCGCGGTGCGACTCAAGCTGTTGCAGGTCTTTCAACGCTCCGGCGTCGCGGTGGCTGACTCATTGGCGGAAATCGTGCCAGTCGTCGGCGCGTTGGTGCGTGACGTTCCGAGTGAACACCGGCAGGCGGCTTTGGATCTCGCGTTGACGGTGGCGCACGGCTTCCCGCGTGGCGCCGTGGGGCTGCTGCGGTCGCTGCCGGTGGCCTACGAAGATGCACGCCACCCCGCAGTGGAGCAGTGGGTGCGACGCGGCCTCGAGATCGCTGCAGACAACGCCGATGCAGGCGTCGCCTACTTTGCGCTCGAATCCCGTACCAGCGTCAAAGTGTTGCAGGCCACATCGACTGCGGCGGTGCTGACTGATGTCCAAGGCCTGCTGCGCAAGTACATGCAGATGCTCAGCGGACGCACGGCGTCGATTCGCCCTGCCGATGGTTTCGGATTGCGCCCGGTGCTGGAGGAGTTCCCACTCGAAGATGAAGTCGCGCTGCCGCTCAAGGTCGATGTGTTCGGCACGCACGAAGACAACGTTCGTCTCTACCGTTTTCTTGCCGCGCAGCTTGCCGGCCGGCGCGAGTTCGGTACCTACGCCGCCGCTCTCCCCGCCGATGCCGGCGGCAGCCTCGTCGGCTTCCTGCGCGCGCCGCAGCACCCCGAGCTCCTCGAAGAATTCTTCCTCGTGGCGGAAGGCTTCCGCGTTGCAGCGGCCCTTTCTCGGACGTATCCAGGACTGGCGCGCGAGCAGCGGGAGTTGGCGGCCGCGATTCTGTCGCGCCTGCAGCCCGACCAGGTTCCGTCGCAATCGACGCTGCTCGATCTGTTGTTGGCGTGGCTGCTGTCCGGACGCGATGCAGCAGGGCTGCCGGTGTGGCTGCGACCGCTGGCGACGTTGGTGGCGCCGTGCGTCGCGCCGTTGGTGAATCGCGAGGCGACGGTCAATGACTCACTCGCGGTTGCGCAGCTCCTGGTCGGGCAGCTGGTGGAGCCCGGGGAACAGCGCGGGCGCGCCGGCGACATGGTCTACGAGACGATCGCCGGTGAGATGATGTACGACCCGTACACGGACGACGACTCACCGATGGTGTCGAGTGATGCGCCGCAGATGCAGGCACCCCCAACGGACACGCCACCGGGTACGCTTCCGGAGGACATGCAGTTCCAGCTCAACGAGGACAGCGACGACGCCGACGGTATGACGTCGCCGCTGTCGGCGGAGGAGCTGCAACGTCTCATCGAGGCCGGTGTCGATCTGCGCATGAAGCAGGGATACAGCGAGGATCTCGAAGGGCTCGGCCTGTACATCACCGACCTGCTGGGGAAGGTGCCAGCCGAGCAGCTCGAAGAGCTGCGCCGGCTCTTGGACGAGGCGACGCCGACCGACCGGCCGCCGCCGCGGCGCTGGCTGGAGCAGCGCGGCGAAGGCGCGTCATTCTACTACGACGAGTGGGACTACCACATCAGCGACTACCGCCAGCGTTGGTGCCGCCTGCGTGAGATGACCGTGGAAGGTGACGCCGGCGAGTTCTTTACTCGCACGCTGCTGGATTACGCGCGGCTCATCCCGGAGATCCGCCGCCAGTTCCAGCGCATCCGGCCGGAGATGTATCGCACCGTGCGCGGGCTCGAAAGCGGCGAGGATTTCGACCTGAACGCGGTGATCAGCGCGCGTGTCGACCGGCGCGCGCGCCGTCCGCCATCGCCGAAACTGTACGTGGCACGCACGCGTGAGGAGCGCGACGTCGCGACCTTGTTCTTGATCGATATGAGCGCCTCCACCGACGAGCCGCTGCAGAAGGCGCCCCCGCCAGCGTATCCGGATGACGATGTCGACGCCTTCAGCCGGCGGCTGAGCAAACCGACGGCCGCGCCGCGCCGCATCATCGACGTGACGAAAGAGGCCTTGGTGGTCATGGCCGAGGCGTTGGAAGAGATCGGCGACGCCTACGCGATCTATGGCTTCTCCGGGCACGGGCGCACCAACGTCGAGTTCTATCTGGTGAAATCGTTCAACGAGTCGCTGTCGGCGACGGTGAAAGGCCGTATCGGTGCGCTCGAGCCGAAGCGCAGCACGCGCATGGGGACGGCATTGCGTCATGCCACCGAGAAGCTGGCCAGCGTCAGCAGCCGCTCGCGCCACATCATCTTGCTGAGCGACGGCTTTCCGCAGGACTTCGACTACGGCCAGGACCGGCGCAGCAACGTCTATGGCCTGCGCGACACGACGGTGGCGTTACGCGAATGTGAAGCCGCCGGCATTACCCCGTTCTGCATCACCGTCGACAAAGCCGGCCACGACTACCTACGCGAAATGTGTGACGGCTCGCGCTATATGGTGATCGAGGACATCGCCGCCTTGCCACGCGAGCTGCCGAAGATCTATCAACGGGTCGTGACGGTGTAGCGTCGCGCGAGGCCGTTGCGGAAGAGGGGAGCGTATGGCGCGATTCAGTCGCGAGGAATTGGAACGAGCCTTTCGGCACTACTGGCGCACCGGCGCCGTTGGTGAGGACTGGGACAAGTGGGCGGACCTGTTCACCGAGGATGCCGACTACGTTGAGCATGTGCTTGGGAACATGAAGGGGCGTGAGGCGATCCGCGCGTGGATCAGGCCCATCATGATGGAGTACTGCGAGCTCTACACGGCCTACGAGTGGCACATCGTCGATGAAGCGAGCGGGCGCGTCGTGGTCTACATGCAGAACCGGCGCGACCATCCGAGCGGGCAGGGCACCATCGATTTCCCTGGTATCACGATCCTGCAGTATGCGGGCAAGAACCAGTGGAGCCGTGAGGAGGACTACTGGGCGGTGCCGAAGGCGCATGCGATGGTCGAGGAGTATGCAAAGGCGTGCAAGCAGCTTGATCCGGGTCACAAGCAGAAGCGGACGCGCCTCGACTGGGGCAACGGTCCGGCGTGGACACGCGGCGGAAGGAGCTACGCGGAGCGGCCACCTGCACCGTAGCCTCGCGCCCCCGAAGCTTTGCAATACACGCGAGTGGAATCGGCCACCGCGTTGAACGGACCGTCACCCGATCAATCGAGGTGAGCGGTCGAAAGGAGGAGTTATGAAATTCACCATCATGGTCGTCACGGCCGCCGTCATCGGCGTGGGGACCATCGGCGTCGCGCACGCCGCGGACGGAGCCGCGGTCTACAAGGCCAATTGCGCGAAGTGCCACGGCGATGCCGGGCAAGCCGACTCGGCGGCCGCCAAGGCCATGAAAGTTCCCGCTCTCGCGGGCGACACCAAGATCGCGGGAATGGCCGACGCAGACCTGGCCAAGGCGATTTCAGAGAACAAGAAGCACGCTGGCCTCAAGTCACTCAGCGCCGACGACATCGCCGCGGCCGCGAAGTTCGCGAAGGGCCTGGCGGGCGGGAAGTAGTATACCGCCCGTGGCTCGGCTCTTGCCACTCTCCGGGGAAAGGGAACGGACGGCGTGCCGAGCGTGATCAAGGGGGGAGATGCGGTCAGCCGCGCGTGGCGTGACCCCGACGCCACGCGCGCCCCCTTCTGGGAGCAATGCCGAACACGCTAGCCCAGTCGAGGGGTGCTCACGGGGGAGGAAACAGAGTGCCGTTCCCGTAGCCGGCGGACAACCGCTCGATCGTCGCACGAAAGCCGGTGACCGTCTCTTCGATGATCTGCGCCACCGGTTTGATGGCGTCGATCCGCCCTACCACCTGCCCGCCGAGTGCGATCGCCGCTTCCATGTCGCCGCCAAAGTAGAGATCCATGGCGCGCGCGAACACCTCCATGCCCACGTGTTCTTCGCGCTCCAGCGCTTCTGACTTCCGCGTCCGCAGCGCGCGCAGGCCGGGGCGGCTGAAGCGGTTCAAGAAGACGGTGTCCGTTTCGGCCGCCGCCACAATCGCCTGTTTCCAGTTCTCGTGCACCGGTGACTCCGCCGCCGACACCATGCGCGAGCCCATCTGCACCCCTTCGGCGCCCAACGCAAACGCCGCGGCCATGCTGGGCCCGTCGCAGATGCCGCCGGCGGCGATGACCGGTACGGTGACCTTGGAGCAGACCAATGGCAGCAGCACCATTGTCGCGACGTCACGCGGGTTCTTGAAGCCACCCCCTTCACCCCCCTCGACGACCAATCCATCGACGCCGGCGGCGATCGCTTTCAGCGCCGCACTCAACGACGGGACGACGTGAAAGACAGTCAGCCCCGCCGCCTTCAGTGTCGCCGTGTACTGCCGCGGATCGCCGGCCGAGGTGGTGACGAAACGCACGCCTTGCTCGACAACGAACTCGACGATGCTCGGATCACGCACGAAGAGCTGCGCGATGTTGACCCCGAACGGCTGGTCGGTGAGGTCACGCATCTTGCGGATCTCTTCGCGCACGGCGTCGAGCTCACCCGACGACGTTTCGATGATGCCCAAGCCGCCCGCATTGGAGACCGCCGACGCAAGTTGCGCCCGTGCGATCCAGCCCATCGGCGCCTGCACGATTGGATAGCGCACGCCCAGCAAGCGGGTGACGCGGTTGTCGATCCGTTCCATGTCTTCCCTCCAACGCAGTGCAGTGATGCATCAGCCGCGGCGTGGAGGCAAGCCAAGGCCTGCGGCCGGCGTCATTTCTATGGCCCGCTCGCCTCCTTCCGACTGGGCTCACGACAGGGTTGGGTCGCTGCACGCTTGCACGTCCGACAGGCCGCTGGGATGTCACGCAGCGCTCAGCGGTAGGGGGGAAGGGAGGGGCCTGTGCCCCTCCCGGGGTGTGGAGGAATGCCATCCAAGACCGGCAGGGTGATGCGCTGCTGCTCTCTTTTGGCTTCACACGTATCGATAGCAGTGTGCGGTTACCGGAGAGTGACACACGAATGAATTCCGTGTGACAACGGGGCATCGGCTTACGCCGCGCGTGATTCTTGGGCGAAGACTACTAGAACTGGAGCTTTCGATCAGCAGACCGGCTTTCAGAACGAGGTGCGCGACGCATGTCCACGGGGTTTCCCGCGACGGGCGTAGACGCGTCCGGGCACCCGAACGTTGTGGCGTGAGCGCGGCAGCGCGCGCCGCGGGATATTCTGGCTCTTCATGTCTTGGAGGGTCTTGCGGACCGCCGTGGGATCGAGCCCGAGGGTCTCGCAGACGACGACGAACCCAAATGGCGACGCGCGGCGCGGCGACCGAATCCACCACTCGGCTTCCTGAGTGAGCAAGCGGGAGCCACCAAGGTACGCGCGTACAGCATCTTCCAGAACAGCCAGCATGAGGGCCTTGGTGCCGGTAAACTGGCTGCTGCGTGATTCTCCACCGCTGACTGTGGCCAATCGGCGAATATCGAGATCGTCATCATCGCCAAATCGCAGGGCTTCCATCTGCATGCTGCCATTGGCAGCAAGGAGTGCGCCGCCGAACCGCCATGCGGGCAAGCAATGCCGTGCGACCCCTCATGCATCTGTGCGTCTTGCGTGCACGCCAGAACTGGCGCGCATGCAAGACGGGAGTCGATTGTCCAAGCCGCGCTCCCGTGCGCGAAGCGCCGAGCGGAGGCGGCACCAAGGCCGCCACCCTCGCCCGTAATCACCGTCCTGATCCCAGACGATCACAAACGGGCCCTGCGCATCGCTGAGGCCGAGGCGTCGCGTTCAGTCATGCTGGCAACCAGGCCTTGCGACCGCTTCCTCCGATTACGCTCCGGCAGGTTCCTGGTGCATGTCTTTGAAGTGCTGCAATCCTGGCGCGAACATGTGCGCCGTCGGGTCGACATCGACGTGAATGACCGCGCAGCGCGCCTCGGCCAAGCAACGGCGCAGCGCTGGTTCCAGCTCGCGGGGTGCCGACACGCGCTCCCCGTAGGCACCCATCGAGGCGGCGAGCTGGTCCCAGGCGATCTCGCCCAAGTCGGTGTTGATCGTGCGGCTGTGGTCGGGACCGAGAGCGCTCTTGAACAAATCGCGGAACGGCTGCAGCGCGACCATTTGATTGATCTTCACCATTCCCCATTGGCGGTCGACGCAGACGAGGAAGACGACCTTCAACTGGTGGCGGATGGCAGTCTCGATCTCTTGCACGTTGAAACCCATCAACTCAACGCAATGCGCGAACAGCTGCGTGTAGGTACCGTCAACGATCCCGAAGAACTTCTCCACCCGCTCTTGCTTGAGCATGCGGGCGATGATGGCCCCGCCAGTCGTTTCCTCCATGGTACGCTCCGTTCGTGTGTGCGCGATGCACGCAGGCCTATCACGGCCGAACACGCCTCGCACGCGTCGTAGGTGGACAGGCCGCGTGGCTACGCGGGAGAGCGTCACGCCGTTCGAGTTGCCGCCGGGACGGCGTCAATGTGGTTTGATGGGCGCGACCACCAGGATCTTGCCCTCCGCTGAGTCAGTCAGATACGCAGTTCCCTCGTCGGTGACCACGGCGTTGCGTGCGCCGGCGACCGTCGGCGCGGGCGGCGAAAGAGCGGTTTTCATGGTGTTTTCGTGCGCCGCTTTTCCGAACGCCCCCGGTTCCCGCAAATCGTCGAAACCCGCTGCTGGCCTCAGCGCTTTCGACGACATCGGGAGTTCGCTGAGCGCACGATGCCCTATCTCGAGGTCGTCGGGGTCGACGCTGGCCACGCCGTGAACCTCGAGGCGCCGACGTTTCACTTCCAGCCGCGTGGGTTGGTGAAGAAATCACGCTCCCATGCTTCGATGAGCCCGCGCAGGCGCTGGCTCTCATCCGGATGGCGTGCGGCGACGTTGTACGACTCGCCCGGGTCGATCCGCAAATCGTACAGCATCGGAAAATCGGAGACGAGTTGGATCGTCTGCCCCGTCTTTGGGTCCGTATAGGTGTATGCGGCGGCGCGCTGGCCGGTCAGCGTGCTGGGCTCATCGAACGGGACCGGCCAGTAGTAGCGATTGGTGTAGCGGTAGTACTTCCACGCCTCGGCACGCACGCCATCGATCACCTTGTCGTGAAAGAAGAACAGTGCATCGTGCGGGCTGGCGGTTTCGCGGCCGGTCATCAACCCAGAGATGTCGCGACCATCGATGATCCGATCCGCAGGCGGCTGCAGTCCGGCCAGCGCCAGCAACGTGGGGAAGAAGTCGATGTTCATTGCGGGGGCGTCGACCTGCGTACCCGCGGGCACCACCCCCGGCCAGGAGGCGATCATCGGCACACGCTGCCCGCCCTCAAAGGCCATACCTTTCCGGCCGCGCAAGCCTTGCGTGCTGCCGTCGAACCAGGCGCCGTTGTCGCTGGTAAAAAGGACCAGCGTGTTCTCGCGCAGGCCGCGAGCTTGCAACGCTTTGATGATCTCGCCGACGCTCCAGTCGAGTTCCTCCGCCGCGTCTCCGTACGGGCCCGCGGGTGATTTCCCTTTGAAGTCCTGCGAGGGGAAGAAGGGAATGTGCACGTCTTTCTCCGCCACATACAAGAAGAAGGGCCTGTCCTTGTTCGCGTCGATGAACTCGATGGCGGCCTTGGTGAAATCCGCGGTCAAGTGCTCCTGATCCAAGCCGACGTTGGGCGTGAGTTGCTTATCGTTGCGCCAGTACGCGACGGGAAACTCGTCATTCGAATGCGGGATGCCTTCGTAGAAATCGAAGCCGTGTCGCAACGGCAGGTATTTCGGGTCGTGGGAAAAATCGCCCAGATGCCATTTGCCCACCATGCCGGTGGCATACCCGGCGACCTTCAGGGCCTCGGCGAGTGTGATCTCCGAATCCGGGAGTCCATTCACGAAGGAATCGTGGAACTCGGACATGCCCAGACGCGTCGCCGCGCGCGTCAGGGCGAGGTTCAATCGGTGCGCGAACGAGATCTCGCTGGCAAAGATAATGTAGCTCACCCCGGTGCGCACCGGATAGCGCCCGGTGAGCAAACCGGCGCGCGAGGGCGAGCAGATCGAGGCGCTGGCGTAGAAGTTGGTGAAGCGCACGCCCTCTTGTGCCAGCCGATCGAGATGCGGCGTGCGGATCGCCCGGGTGCCGTAGGCCGCGATGTCGCCGTAGCCCAAGTCATCGGCGAGGATGACGACAAAGTTCGGTTTCCGGGACGGGGCTGTCGCGCCGGGCTTGACCACGTCCGCAACCGGCTGTGCATCCTTGGCGGGATCGCTGAACGGCGCCGAATCGATCTCGGCGCTCAACCCCGGCTCGACCCGCGGCCGCGCACGCCAGAGAAGCCACCAACCACCCAATGCCAGCACGGCAATGATGAGGACCCACCGAGCGAGCGCCGCCATGGTGCTCCCGTTATCAGAGATGCGGCCCCAGTTGCGAGAGATGACACGTTGCGCTGCGCCGCACAACGCTGCACCGCGGTGCCGCGCAAGGACCCAGGGTCAACCGCTTACAGTGCGAGAACCTCGAAGCCCTAGCCGGCCTCAGCCTTCCTTCGTCGGCATCGAGCCGATGAAGTCCATCTTCCCAAGGTCGACGCCGTTGTGGCGGAGGATGGCGTACGCCATCGTTGCATGGAAAAAGAAGTTCGGCAGCGCGACGTGCACCAGGTAGTCGTCGCCGCGCAGCCACTTGCCGCCAAGCCAAGGCGGAGACACCTTACGCTCCTCGGCTCCGGCGAAGTCCTTCGCCTGGATCGTCTCCAGGAAGCTGAGGCACTTCTGGATCCGCTGCCGCAGCTCGGCGAACGTCTGCTCCGTGTCCGGGTGGGACGGCGCCTGTTTGCCGCCAAGATACGCGGCCGCGTACTTCGCCTGGTCACAGGCGGACTGCACTTGGCGGATGAAATCGAACTGATCCGGCGCGAGTCGGGCGTGGGCGAGCACGTCGACCTCGAAGGATTTGGCCTTCGCGTGCGCCGTTGCCTTGTTCATCCACTGCTCCACGTTCTGCAGGGTCTTGGCGAATAGCCGGATCGCATCGTTGTGGTTCATGTGAGCCTCCTTTCGTTATCGGCGGACGATAGCCCACGGCGGACCCTCAAGCGATCCCCCGAGGCGCTGCAGTCTGGATGGCAGAAGCTATCCGACGTCGGCGCTTCCAAGGCCGAACTCGAGACCCTTGAGCCCGCCGGCGGCGCGCCACTCCTGCAGGATGCGGAAGAACTCTACCGAGCCGCCCCCGTAGAAACCGTTCTGACCGCTGCGCTCTCCCGGCTTGCCTTCGTTGTTGTAGTAGCCCGGGGTGCAGTTCTCGAGGAACTCCTGGGCAAGCACAGCCATGCGGATGATGGTGTCCACCCACTCCTTCTCGGCCTCTTCCGAGACCTCGATCGTGCGGACATCGTGGTCGATCGCGTGTCGAATGATATAGGCGATGTGCTTGCTCTGCTCGTTCAGCATGTGCGGATAGTTCACGGTGAAGCCGGTTTGCTGCGGCCCCATGATGAAACAATTCGGGAAGCCGCGGCTGTGCATGCCGTGCAGCGTCGCGACGCCGCTCGCCCATTTTGCGGTCAGGGTCAGCCCGTCCCGCCCGTACATCTCGTAGCCGGCTCGCCGCGTGTAGTCCGTCCCGACTTCGAAGCCGGTGGCGTAGATCAGGCAATCGAGGTCGTACTCCACGCCCGCGAAGACGACGCCCTTCGCCGTGACCCGGTCGACTCCCTTGCCCTGTGTATCTACGAGCGTCACGTTGGGCCGGTTGAACGTGTCGAGGTACTCGTCATGGAAACACGGGCGCTTGCAGAACTGTCGATAGTAGGGCTTGAGCGCCTCCGCGGTCTGCTGGTCGCGGACAATCGAGTCGACGCGGGCGCGGATCTGTTCCATCTTTTGGAAGTCCGCCAACTCCATGGTCTTCGCGATGCCGTTCCTGGAGACGGCCCCGCCCGCATCCTTCTGAACCATGACGAGGAGCTTGCGGATGATGTCGGTCCAGCCGTCGCTCACCAGGTCCTCTTCCTGGAATCCGCCCGTGACGAGGATGTTGAAGTTGTCCATCCGCTGCTGGTGCCAGCCGGGCTGCAGACTCTTCGCCCACTCCGGGTCGGTGGGACGGTTGGCCCGCACGTCGATCGACGACGGGGTGCGCTGGAAGACGTAGAGATGCTCGGCCGCCGCGCCGAGGTGCGGCACGCACTGCACGGCTGTCGCGCCGGTGCCGACGATGCCGACGCGCTTGCCGCGCAGACCCGTGAGGTTGCCGTTCGAATCGCCACCGGTGTACGCGTAGTCCCAGCGGCTGGTGTGGAACGAGTGTCCCCGGAACGACTCGATCCCTGGAATCCCTGGCAGCTTGGGTCGATTGAGCGGCCCGTTCGACATGCACACGTAGTGGGACCTCATCCTGTCGCCACGGTTCGTCGAGACGATCCAGCGAGCGCTGTCCGCGTCCCAGCGCATCTCGGTCACTTCCGTCTGGAAGCAGGCGCTGCGGTAGAGGTCGTACTTGCGGCCGATCGCCTGGTTGTGGGCCAGGATCTCGGGCGCGCGCGCGTACTTCTCGCTGGGCACATACTCGAGCTCTTCGAGCAGCGGTAGGTAGATGTACGACTCGACGTCGCACATCGCGCCCGGGTAGCGGTTCCAATACCAGGTGCCGCCGAAGTCGCCGGCCTTCTCGATGATGCGGATGTCCTCGATGCCGGACTCGCGCAGACGTGCAGCGGCCAGCAGCCCGCCGAAGCCGCCGCCGATCACCACGACCTCGACCTCGTCCGTCAGCGGATCGCGCGTGAACCCGGGCTGGACGTAGGGATCGTCCACGAAGTGGGCAAGCGCGCCCTTGACCTCGAGGTACTGGTCGTTGCCGTCGGCGCGCATTCGCTTGTCGCGCTCCTCGCGGTACTTCGCACGCAGCGCCTCCGGATCGAATCCGAGGTCTGCTGGTTCGTGTGGGGTTGCGGGTTCGGTCATTACGGTTCCCTCTCTCATGTGACAAGCGCATCATCCCAAGCGCGGAGCCACTGATGCACCGTCAGGGCTTGGATCGGACCTATTGCCTTGGCTCTCATAGCTCCTTCATACGGAGACCGTGGGCACGCACTGAACCCGACGGTAGCGCACCATGCACCTTTCCGTACCAGACGCGGTGGGTCACGCCAAACGCCGCAACGCTGCGGCGCGGGCTCTACGGCCATGTTCTGATAGAATCCCACCGGGATAGGGAGGTATGACCATGAAGAAACGTGGAATCCCGATCGAGCTCTACTATTGGCCCGGCATTCAAGGACGCGGTGAGTTCGTGCGCCTGTTGCTCGCGGAAGCCGGCGCCGCCTACGTCGACGTTGCGCGTGAACGGAAGAACGGACTGGCGGCCATGATGCGCTGCCTCGAGGGCGAGGCGCCGGGCGCACTGCCGTTTGCCCCACCCTTCGTAAAAGTCGGCGCGATTATCGTATCACAGACCGCGAACATCCTCGCCTTCCTCGCGCCGCGGCTCGGGCTCGTGCCCGACGACGTGGCACTCTGTGCGGAGGCGAGCCAGATCCAGCTCACGCTGGCGGACTTCGTCGACGAGATCCACGACACCCACCATCCGATTGCCGGGAGCCTCTACTATGAAGACCAAAAGGCTGCGGCGAAGCGGCGGGCGCGGCACTTCGTGACGGAGCGGATGCCGAAGTACCTCGGTTGGCTCGAGAAGGTGTTGGCGCGCAACCGAAAGAGCGAGGGGCAATGGCTCGTCGGGTCCGATTGCACGTACGTCGATCTGTCGGTGTTCCAGGTCGTCGAGGGGCTGCGGTACGCGTTTCCGAATGCGATGCGGCGCATCGAGCCGAAGATCCCGCGTGTGGTCGCGCTGCGCGACCGCGTCGCGAAAAGGCCGCGCATCGCGAGGTATCTCAAATCGAAGCGGCGCCAGCCCTTCAACCAGATGGGGATCTTCCGCCACTATCCCGAACTGGATGCGCCGCCGCTAGTGCGCGGTAGCGTTCAAGTTCTATGAGCAGTGTCTTGAAAACGAGGCCACGGCCACCTGGGTTGACGTCATTCGCGTCGGCCATTCACATCCGCTGATGTCAACCGATGTGGCGGTTGGCCCGGTTCCTCGGTGGATG
>Ga0209048_10003486_pt1 | contig 15256 bp, 9 predicted proteins | sample FrelakmetCRP12CR_FD_187146 | JGI IMG/M metagenome (GOLD analysis project Ga0209048, IMG submission 187146) | Freshwater lake sediment microbial communities from the University of Notre Dame, USA, for methane emissions studies - CRP12 CR (SPAdes)... | ecosystem: Environmental > Aquatic >... | reverse complement strand
AACCGCTTTCCGCTGCTTACGGCCGAGCAGGAAATCGAACTCGGCCGCCGGCTTGCGCGCGACAACGACCTCGAGGCCGCGCAGAAACTCGTGCTTTCGCACCTGCGCCTGGTCGTCGCGGTGAGCCGCAAGTACCTGGGTTACGGGCTTCCGCAGGCGGACATCATCCAGGAAGGCAACGTCGGGTTGATGAAGGCGGTGCGCCGGTTCGACCCCGAGCGCGGCGTGCGTCTGGTTTCATTTGCGCTGCACTGGATCCGGGCCGAGATTCACGAGTACGTCCTGCGCAACTGGCGTCTCGTCAAGGTCGCGACCACCAAGGCGCAGCGCAAGCTCTTCTTCAATCTGCGCAGCATGAAAGTGAGTTCGGCGGCGCTCTCGACGCGGGAAGCGCATGCGATCGCAAAGGACCTCGGTGTCAAGCCGGAAGAGGTTTTCGAGATGGAGACCCGGCTGACCGGTCGCGACGTCGCCCTCGACCCCCAACCCGAGGAGGACGGCGGCGCAGTCTCGCCGATCGCCTACCTTACGGACACCGAGAACGAGCCCATCCAGATCCTCGAGCGCGCGGAGACCGCGGCGAACCGCGCGAGCGGCCTGAAGCGCGCGCTTGCGTTGCTCGACGAGCGCAGCCGCCGCATCATCGAGTCGCGTTGGCTCGCCGAAGACGATCCCGCGACGCTCCAGACCCTGGCCGACGAATACGGCGTTTCTGCCGAACGCATCCGCCAGATCGAGGGCAAGGCGATAAAGTCGATGCGGGCGCAGATGGGCGCGCTCTGACGCGCACGCGTTTTGCGCACGACGACGCCGGCCTCGCGCCGGCGTCGTCCCGTTGGAAGAGGCTCGCGGCGCTCGCGCCTCGGCCTCCTTGTGCCCGCCCGCGCTCCACACTCTTGCGCGTCGGTCTCAGGCGTCCTCGGCTTCCATGCACCGCGGGTGCCGTGCAGTCGTAGGTGCGTCGGCCTCGTTGCGGCGATTCGCGTTGGGTCCGCTCCCCTGCGCAGAGCGCGGGGTCCTTCGTCGGCGCTACAGCTCGACCTGGGTGCCGAGCTCGACGACGCGGTTCGTCGGGATGTGGAAGAAGTCCGACGCCTTGACGGCCATCTTCGACATTGACACGAACAGCCGTTCGCGCCACAACGCCATTCCCGGCGCGACTGTCGCGATCAGCGTCTCGCGCGAGACAAAGAAGGACGTCTCCATCATGTCGAACGCGAATCCGTCCCGGCCGGCGGCTTCGAGCAGCTCCGGCACGTCCGGGTCTTCGGCGAAGCCGTAATACGCATCCATTCGCCAGAATGCGCAGCCGAGCTCGGCAAGGCGCACGCGCTCGGCAGGCGGCACGCGCGGGATGTCCTGCGTGTGGATCGTGAGGAGCAACACCCGGTCGTGCAGCACCTTGTTGTGCTTGAGATTGTGGAGCAGCGCGTGGGGAACGCGGTCGGCGGTGGACGTCAGGAACACCGCCGTGCCCGGTACCCGCGGCGGCGGGCTCGCACCGATGCTCTCGATGAAGATGTCGAGCGGCATCGAGTCCTCGGCGAGCCGGTCCATCAGCAGCGCGCGGCCGCGCTTCCACGTCGTCAGCAGCGTGAAGACGAGGACGCCGATCAGCAGCGGGAACCAGCCGCCTTCGGGGACCTTGAGCGAGTTCGACGCCAGGAACATGAAGTCGATCAGGAACAGCGGAAGGGCGATCGCAACCGCAACGGGCCGCCGCCAGCCCCAGATCCGCCGCATCACGACCAGGATCAGCACCGAATCGATGAGCATCGCGAGCGTCACGGCGATGCCGTAGGCCCCGCCGAGGTTGTCGGAGCCCCGGAATCCGGCCACCAGCAGAAGGACCGCCACGAGCAGCATCCAGTTGATGAACGGCACGTAGATCTGCCCGATCTGGCGATCGGAGGTGTGCAGGATCTTAAGGCGCGGGCAGTAGCCCATCTGGACCGCCGCGCGCGTCAGCGAGAACGCGCCCGAGATCACCGCCTGCGAGGCGATCACCGCCGCGCAGGTCGCGAGCACGACCAGGGGGATGAGCGCCCATTGCGGGGCCAGCAGGTAAAAGGGGTTCTTGATCGCGCGCGGATCGGCAAGCAGCAGCGCACCCTGGCCGAAATAGTTGAGCACCAGGGCCGGCATCACGAAGGCGACCCAGGCGCGACGGATCGGCGCCGCCCCGAAATGGCCCATGTCCGCGTAGAGCGCCTCGGTCCCGGTGACCGCCAGGACGACCGCGCCCAGCGAGAGGAACGCAAGGAGCGGATTGCCGGCGACGAACGCGACCGCGTACGCCGGATTGACGGCACCCAGCACCTCCGGCGTGTGCGCAACCTGCACCAATCCGAGTACGGCAAGGACGACGAACCACGCGCACATCACGGGGCCGAACAGGAGCCCGACGCTCGCCGTTCCCCGCTTCTGGATCGCGAACAGGGCAATGACGATCAGCACGGTCGCCGGCACCACAAACGGATGCAGGCTCGGGGCGACGATCTCGAGGCCTTCGACGGCGCCCAGCACCGAGATCGCCGGCGTGATCATCCCGTCCCCGTAGAACATCGCCGCGCCGAAAATGCCGAAGCCCACGAGCCACCAGCGACGGCGCGCCTGGTCTCCCACGCCGCGCGAGACCAGCGCCGTCAGCGCCAGGATGCCGCCCTCGCCCCGGTTGTCGGCGCGCATGATGAGCGTCACGTATTTCGCGGTGACGATGATCATCAGCGCCCAGAATATGATCGACAGCAGGCCCAGCACGTTCGCCGGCGTCAACGCGACCGGATGCTCGCCGCCAAAGCACTGGCGCAGCGTGTAGAGCGGCGACGTGCCGATGTCGCCGTATACGACGCCGATCGCGCCGATCACGAGCGACGACATGCGCTTGGGCGCGGCGGTGAACGCAGTCACGGGCGGGAGCGAAGAAGCGCGCGGATGCGCAACCCGGGCGCGTCAGCCGCCGCTGTTGGCGTCGTCGCCGCGGCGGGCGAAGCGGATGGAAAGCTGCTTGAGCTTCCGGTAGAGGTGCGTGCGCTCCAGCCCTGCGCGCTCGGCGACGCGGCTCATGTTGCTCTGCTCGCGGCCAAGCAGCTGCTCGAAGTAGATCCGCTCGAACGCCTCGCGCGCCTCGCGCAGCGGCAGCTCGAAGAAGCGCGCCGTGAGCTCCGGCGCGACGGCCTGGTTCGCCGCGGCGGCCTCGCCCAGCATCCGTTTGACGTGGTCGGTGGTGATGTCCCCCGACCCGGCGTAGAGCGCCAGATTCGCGACGACGCTCTGCAGATGGTCGAGGTTTCCCGGCCAGTACGCGCCGGCGAGCGCGCCCATCGCCGCCGGTTGCAACGTTGCGATCGACCGCGCTGCCGTCTGCTGCGAGTTGCGCTCCCGCGCCGCGATCTCGTGCCAGAACCGTTCGATCAGCGCCGGTATGTCCTCGCGCCGGGCGCGCAGGGGCGGCAGGAGCACGGCACCCCCTGACAGCACCGACAGCAGCGCCGCGTCGAACTTGCCCTCGGCAGCCAGGTTTCCCAGCAGATCGGAGCTCGTGCAGACGAGCGTCACATTGGCCTTGTCGAGCTTGGGCAGCAGGAAGGCCAGCCCGCGCTGCTCGGCCTTCGCGTACTGGCCGATCTCGGCGCAGTAGAGTGTGCCGTCGCGCGCCTCCTCGAGCACGGCGAGCGGGTTCGAGGCGAGCCGCGCACCGCCCTGGAGCGCGACACGCGGCGCGTCCGGCGGGTGCAGCGCGCGCGCGGCGGCATCGTGGCCGGTCCCGGGTTCGCCCAGGATCAGGATCGGCTTCCGCGCGAGGAGCTGCTGCTCCATCTGGCGCTCGATCTCCCGCACCGCGGCGCTCGTTCCGAGCGCGGCGAGCGATATGCGCCGCGGCTCGCGCGCCATCGCCGTCTTGAGCGCGCGCGCGACGGTTCCGAGGAGCTTCTGCAGGCCGACCGGCTTCTCGAGGAAGTCGAAGGCGCCGATCTTCGTCGCCTCGACGGCCGTCTCGATCGTTCCGTGGCCGGACATCATGATGACCGGCATCGTCAGCAGGCCGGCCGCCGCCCACTCGCGCAGCAGCGTGACGCCGTCGGTGTCCGGCATCCAGATGTCGAGGAGCACGAGTGCCGGCTGCTCCCTCGCCCGGTACGTGCGCGCCGCCGTCGCGTTCTCGGCGAGGCTCACGCGATAGCCCTCATCCTGAAGGATTTCGGACAGCAGCTCACGTATGCCGACTTCGTCGTCGACGATGAGGATTTCCTTGGAGGGCACCATGAGCTTCGTATCCTACCCTGCCTCGACGCCGCGCGGGAAAACCAGCGTCACGCGGGCCCCGCGCGGCAGCCGGTTGGCGAGCTCGACGCGGCCGTGGTGCTCGTCGACGATCTTCTTCACGATCGCGAGGCCCAGCCCCGTGCCTTTCGCCTTCGTCGTCACATAGGGCTCGAACGCCCGGTGGAGAACGTCGTCCGGAAAACCGGCGCCCCCGTCCTCGAACGCGAGGGATATCCCGTCGTCCCGCGCCGCCAGCGTGATGTCGTAGTGCGGCTCCGGCGTGTCCACCTGGCTGTCGATCGCGTTCTGGAGCAGGTTGTGGAACACCTGACGAAGGCGCGTGGGTTCGCCCTGGATGACGAGCGGCTCGGGCGGCAGCGACAGCGTTACGTGCGGGCGCAGATTGTCGTACAACGCGAGCACGTCGAGCAAGAGGGCGCCGAGGTCCACGGGCTGCATCGTTCCCGGCCGCGGCTGGCGCGCGTACACCGCGAAATCGTCGACCATGTGCTTCATCGCCGTCACCTGCGCGATGATCGTCTGCGCGCCGCGCGTCAGCGCGTCCCGGTCCGGCCCGTCGAGCTTCGCCGCGAGCTTGCGCTCGAGCCGCTCCGCGGAGAGCTGGATCGGCGTCAGCGGGTTCTTGATCTCGTGCGCGAGCCGGCGCGCAACCTCGCCCCACGCCGCGTCGCGCTGCGCCTGCGCGAGATCGGTGACGTCGTCGAACACGACCACGTAGCCCGCGACCGGAACGACGGGCAGCCGCGAGCCGCGCATCAGCAGCGTGCGCATCAGGCCGGCCACCGAGAGCTCCGCCTGCTTCTGCCACTGCGCGTCGCGGCTGGCGCGGAAGCCCTCGGCCACGAGCTCGGCGAACGGGGACAGCGCGGGCAGCCTGCGTCCCCAGTCCGACAGCGCGATGCCGCCGAGCTCCGCGAGCGGCTGCTGCAGGATCACCGCGGCGCTCGCGTTGGCCGTGCGCAGGCGATGGCGGTCGTCGAAGGCGAGCACGCCGGCCGAAAGATTGCCGAGGATGCTCTCGAGGTACGCGCGGGTGGTCTCGGTCGCGCGGCGCGACTCCTCGGTCTTCTGCTGCGCTTCCGCCAGCTGCGCGGTCATCGTGTTGAACGACTCGGTCAGCACGCCCAGTTCGTCGCGCGAGGTGACGGGCTGCCGGCGCGTGAAGTCGCCCTGCGCGACGGCGCGCGTACCCTCCGCGAGGAGCCCCAGCGGGGCCGAGAAGCGTTCGGACAGCACGACGGCGAGTCCGAGCGCCGAGGTCAGCGCGAGAAGCAGCGTGAGCGTCAGCGTCCACGCGTAGAGCCGCTTCAAGTCCCGGCGGGCGAACAGGATCTCCTGGTAGTCGCGCGCCGCGGCCTGCACCTTTTCCACCTCCTGCGCGAGCCCCCTCGGCGCCGGCTCGATCACCTGCAGCACCATCAGCGGCTCCAGCCGCTCGTCGCTGTTCACCGGCACGACCACGCGCGAAACGAACCTGCCGTCCGCCGATTGCTCGCTCTTCGTGTAGGTCTGCTGGAGCCTTGCCATGCGCATCGCCTGCGCCGGCGGCGTCTCGGGCGGCGCGGTCGAGCCGCCGATGCCGGCCACGGCCAGCACATGGCCGGTCGACGAGAACAGCGTGGCCTCGTAGACCCCAGCCTGCTCGGCCGCGCGGTTCAACCGGGTCGACAGGCTGCCCACATTCGATTCGCCGAGCAGCACGGCAATCTGGCCCGCCCTGTTGCCCGTTTCCTTGAGCAGGTAGTCGAGCGCGTTGCGGCCGAGATTGAGCCCGCCCTCGAGCGCGCGGTCCACACGGACGTCGAACCAGCTCTCGATGCTCTTGCCGAGGAACTGCACCGACACCGCGTACACGAGCGCGCCCGGCAGCACCGCGACCAGCGCGAAGAGCAGCACGAGCCGCGCCGCGAGCCGCGAACCGAAGATGCCGGCCTTCAGGTTGCGGGAGAGCCGCCAGAGCTGGTAGCCGACGAGCAGCATCAGCAGCACGACCAGCGCGATGTTCAGCATGAGCAGCAGATCATAGCGGCGCGCGAAGAGCTCGGTGTTCGCGGACGCGGTCGCGAGCAGGAACAGCGCGATGGTCGCGAGACAGGCGAGCACCAGCAGCAGCCAGCGCAGGCCCCGCGAGGGCAGGAAGACGCTCACGGCGCGAAGCTCCAGCGGTACCAGTCCGACTGCAGCGACCATTCGCGCGAGGCGAGCGCCGTCAGCTGGAACGGCTTCGGCAGCTGGTTGACGTCGAGCCGCAACCTGACCGCAGCCTCGTAGCGGGTGCCTTTCGCGAGCTCGTCGCTGCGGGCGACGGGCCGCGACGTGACGCGGGACAGGAACCGCTCGACCTCGTCCAGCCCGTCGAAAGTCTGTCCCAGGAGTCCGCTCGCGAGGCGATACTGGCGCGTCAGGGCATTGTAGGAAACGCGGTACTGGGTCGAGAACGACAGCACCTTCTCGTCGAACCAGTACCGCCGGGGACGCACGATCTCGAACTCGAAGACGAAGTAGAGCGGCACACCCTTCTGCAGCGCTTCCTCGAGCGTCGGGTTGAACGCGAGCTCGAATTCGGCGTTGAGCACGTACGCGTCCTCGTCGGCGCGCAGCTCGGCGGACTTGACCGCGACCGTGTCGGCGTGCGCCGGCAGGCACAGCGCCGCGAGCACGCCGACGAGCACGGCGAGCACGCCCGCGGCCCGGCGCCCGAGCCAGGCGGCGAGGTCCGGCAACACAGGTCTGGATCGGGTCGCTGGAAGCATGCCGGCGGGCGGGGCGTCGAACGCCTTGTGCCGAGGAGCCGTCGGCGTCGGGGTGGGCGGAATCCGCGTCGCCGCTGCCCCGGTCAGGACTTGCGGAGCAAGGCGTAGAAAAAGCCGTCCTGATTGTGGCTCGCGCCGGGCGGCGATGGCAAGAGTTGCGCGCCGCGATGCACGGTCCCGGGGGGGAGGGTGAGGGATTCGCGCAACGCGTCGGGGTTGCGCGCGAGGAACGCAGCCACCTGCGCCTCGTTCTCGTCGGCGAACACGGAGCAGGTCGAATACAGCAGGAGCCCCTCGCGGGCGAGGCAGGTCCAGAGCGCATCGAGGAGCCGCGCCTGCTGGCGCGCGAAAGTGGCGATGTCGGTCTCCCGGCGCAGCCATTTGCCGTCCGGATGGCGACGGACCACGCCCGACGCCGTGCACGGCACGTCGGCCAGGATGCGGTCGAACGGGTGGCCGTCCCACCATTGCGACGGGACCCCCGCGTCGCCCGCGACGACACGCACCCGCGGCCCCGCAAGATGCAGACGCTCTAGATTCTCGCGGATGCGCACGAGCCGCGCTTCGTCGGTGTCGAGCGCGAGGAGCCGGACGTCGGCGAGCTCCGCGATGTGCGTGGTCTTGCCGCCGGGTGCGGCGCACGCGTCGAGTACGTCTTGTCCTGCCGAGAGATGCAGCAGCGGGGCTGCGAGCTGGGCGCCCAGGTCCTGCACCGAGAAAGCGCCCGCGGCATATCCCGGGAGCTCGCGTACGGGCCTCGGGGGCGCCACGAGGACCCCCCATTCGCCCGCAGCCGTCGCGCAGACGCCGGCGCCGCAGAGCTCCGACAGCATCGCCTCCCGCGTCGTGACGCGCCGGTTGACCCTCAGCGCGAGTGGCGCCCGTGCGTTGTCGGCGGCGAGGATGGCCTGCCAGTCCTCCGGATATTCGCGGCGGACGCGCTCGATCCACCAGGCCGGATGCGACCAGCGCGCAACCGGGTCGTCGCTCACCGCGGCGCTCAGCGCCTCGCGTTCGCGGAGATAGCGCCGGAGCACGGCGTTGACGAGTGCCTTCGCGGCGGGACGCGTCAGCGCCGCGGCGGCGTTCACCGCGTGGTCGACAACAGCGAACGGCGGCGCCCGCGTGTGGTCGAGCTGATAGATCGCGACGGCGACGAGGCAGCCGAGCGCGGGATCGGAGAAGGGCCTCGCCACGAGTTTTCGAACCAGCGCGTCGAGCGTTCCCCAATGCCGCAGCGTCCCGTAGGCGAGCTCCTGCACCAGCGCGCGGCGGCGGCCCGGCGCGTCGATCTCCACCGGCGCAATCTCCGCGAGTGCGGCGGGCAGCGTCGACCCGTCAAGCACACGACGGACCGAGAGCGCGGCTAGACGCTGGGCTTCCTGCACGCGCTGCCGCCGATTCCGGCGGGATCCGCCGCAGGTCTACCGGAGCTGTCGCCCGTCCGCAGGGATGCCGCGCGGCACTGCCCGTCGACCCGGAATGCGCGCTTCTCCACGCCGGGCTCGCGCCGGCGATTCATTGCAGGCGCATGCCGGGCGCAATCCTTCGCCCGGCGATGAAGCTGGCTGCGCCCATCCGCCGGCCGCCTGCCGGCTGCAACTCTTCGATCCTGAGCGAACCGCCGCCGCACGCGACGACGATGCCCCGCCGGTCCGCGGCGAGCACGGTGCCGGGCGGCTGGCCCTGCGCCGGGATTGCCGCCGGCTCGGCGCGCCACACCTTGACGGTCTCGCCGGCAAGCGTCGTGTGGGCCCCGGGGGCCGGATCGAAGGCGCGAACCAGCCTGTCGATCGCCGCCGCTGCCGCGCCCCAGTCGATCTCTGCTTCCTTCCGATCGATCTTCGCGGCGTACGTGACACCCACCGCGGGCTGGGCCGTCGCGGGGCTCGGGGTGCCCGCGTCGAGGCGCTGCAGCACCGCGAGCAGGGCGCGCGCCCCGGCGACCGCGAGCCGACTCTCCAGCGTGGCCGCAGTGTCGCGGGGGCCGATGGCGACGCGGACGACCTCGAGCGTCGGCCCCGTGTCGAGCCCCGCGTCCATCTGCATGATCGTCACGCCCGTTTCGGTGTCGCCGGCGAGCAGGGCGCGTTGAATAGGGGCTGCGCCCCGCCAGCGCGGCAGCAGCGAGGTGTGCACGTTGAGGCAGCCGTGCCGCGGCCAGGCGAGGAGCGCGGACGGCAGGATGACGCCGTAGGCGGCCACCGCGAGCACGTCGATCCTTTGCGCGAGCAGCGATGGGCGGGCCGTTTCGTCCCGGAGCGTCGCCGGCTGAAAGACCGCCAGCCCGTGCCGCAGGGCGAGCTGCTTTACGGGCGACGGCTCCGGTCGCAGCCCGCGCCCCCGCGGGCGGTCCGGCTGCGTGAGCACCCACGGGACGGAAATGCCCGCCTCGAGGAGGAAACCGAGCACGGCCGCCGCGAACGCCGGAGTGCCGGCAAAACCGACGTCCATCCCCGGGCGGCCCGCGGTTCAGCCGGCCAGCCGCTGCTTCTTGCGCAGCCGCGCGGCCAGCCGCGCCCGCTTGAGCGGCGACAGGTGGTCGACGAATACCCGGCCGAGCAGATGCTCCGTTTCGTGCTGGATGCAAACCGCGAGCATGCCGTCGGCCTCGCGCTCGAACGGATTGCCGCCGGCGTCGAGCGCGTGCACCCGGATCCGGGCTGCGCGCGTGACCTTGTCGTAGTACCCCGGCACCGAAAGGCAGCCCTCCTCGCCCAGGGCTTCGCCTTCCGCGTCGAGGATTTCGGGGTTGATGAAGACCTGGAGCTCGTCCCGCGCCTCGGAGACATCGATGACGATCACGCGCTTGTGCACGTCGACCTGCGTCGCCGCGAGGCCGACGCCGGGCGCCGCATACATGGTCTCCGCCATGTCCCGAACGAGCTTTTGGATGTCCGGCGTCACGGCGGCGACCGGCGCGGCGAGCTTGCGCAGCCGCGGATCGGGATATTCGAGGAGGGTCAGGACAGCCATTGAAAATCGGGGCCTCGAAGGCGTGGCGCGCTCCGGTTTCGGGCGCGCCGGCAGGCGAATTGGACAACCCAAACGCGGGTTTCCACACCGCCAGCTTGCAAAATGCAGACTGAGGATGCAGAATCCACCGTAAGCCCTTATTTTGCGGCGCTTTAGGACGTTAACAAGCCCCGCCCCTACCGGAAGAGGCTTTATGCGCCAGAAGTCTAGCATAGCGAATTTCCTCCTCGCGACCGCTGCGGCGGTGTTCATTCTCGTCGCCGCCACGGCGCGCGCTGCCGATGTCCCGATCAAGGATTCCGCGCCTGATCGCTACACGGTGCAGAAAGGCGACACCCTGTGGGGGATCGCCGGCAAGTTCCTCAAGGATCCGTGGCGGTGGCCCGAAATCTGGCGGATGAACCGCAACGAAATCAAGAACCCGCACCTGATTTATCCGGGCGACGTGATCGTCCTGGACAGGCCCGACGGACAGTGGCGGCTTTCCGTCGAGCGTCCGGCGACGCGTCTGTCACCGACCGTCCGCGCGTCACCGCTGGACGTGGAAGCGATATCTGCCATCCCCGCGGGAGACATCGAGCCTTACCTGTCGCGTCCGCTCATCACGGGACCCGACGGGCTTGCGAACGCCGCACAGGTCGTCGCCGGACGCGACGCGCGCGTCGTGCGCGGCCAGGGCGACGTCGTCTACGCGGTCGGCGTGGAAGCCAACGCCGGCGACCTGTGGCACATCTACCGTGAGGGGCGCCATCTGATGTCGGCGGACGGCAGCGAACTTCTGGGTGTCGAGCAGCGCTATCTCGGTACCGCCAAGGTCGAGCGGTTCGCGCCCGTTTCGACGCTGCGCGTCTCGGCTGCAAACGAAGAGATCCTGCTGGGCGACCGGCTCATTCCGGCGCCGCGGGGACAATTGATCACCTACGCGCCGCACGCGCCCGACCGGCCGATCGACGGCCGGATCATCGCGACCAATCGCGATTCGGTCGAAGTGAGCCGGGGCTGGATCGTCACGCTCGACAAGGGCGCGCAGGACGGGCTCGACGTCGGCGCGGTCCTCGCCATTTACCGGGTCGTCGCCCCGATCACCGACCCGCGACCGCCCACTGAGGCCGATCGCGCCACCATTGGCTCCCCCAACGTCAGCTTCTACCAGCCCGAGCGACTCCTGAGCGTGCCCGACGAGCGCAGCGGACTCCTGTTCGTATTTCGCGTCTTCAACCGCGTCTCCTACGCGATCGTGCTGAACACGACCGATCCGGTCTTCGTCGGCGACTTCGTCCGCAACCCGTAGCGCGTGCCGCGGCGCGGTGGCTGCGTACGTTCTGCGCGCGTGAACGTCGACGCCCGCGCCGAGGCCTGGGCGTGGCTGCACGTGTCCGGCGTTCCGCCGCGACCCCTCTCTGACCTGCTGCGCGCGTTCGGCAGCGCGGAGCGCGTGCTCGCCGCAACGCCGGCGCAACGCCGCCGCCACGTTCCCGCGAGCGCGGCCGCGCTCCTCGATGCCGCCCCCGATGCCCAGCGCCTTGCCGCGACGCTCGCGTGGCTCTCCGAGCCGGGGCACGACCTTGTCGCTTGGGACGATCCCGACTATCCGCCCGCGCTGCTCGAAATCAGCGACCCGCCGCCGGTCTTCTATTGCCTAGGCCGGCGCGAGCTTCTCGCCGCGCCGGCGTTCGCGATCGTCGGCAGCCGCAATGCGACGCCACAGGGCTGCGCGGATGCCGAGGCCTTCGCCGCCGCGCTCTCGGCGGCGGGCTTCACGATCGTCAGCGGACTCGCGCTCGGCATCGACGCGGCGGCGCACCGCGGCGGGCTCGCGCACGCGGGCAGCAGCATCGCCGTCGTCGGCACCGGGCTCGATCGCGTGTATCCGGCGGGCAATCGCGCGCTCGCGCACGAGCTCGCCGCCCGCGGGCTCGTCATCTCCGAGTTCGCGCCGGGCACGCCTCCGCTGAGACAGAATTTCCCGCGCCGCAACCGGCTCGTGAGCGGCCTCGCGCGCGGGGTCCTCGTCGTCGAGGCCACGCTTTCGTCGGGCTCGCTCATCACGGCGCGGCTGGCCGGCGAGCAGGGGCGCGAGGTGTTCGCGCTGCCGGGCTCGATCCATTCGCCCTTCTCCAAGGGTGGCCACAAGCTGATACGCGAAGGCGCGAAGCTCGTCGAGACGGCGCAGGACGTCCTCGACGAGCTGGGCGTCGCCGCGCCGCCACTCTCGCCGCCGCAGACCCCGGGGACGCGCGAGGAACCGGACGCGGCCCGGGGCGCCGTCATGCAGGCGCTCGGCTTCGACCCCGCCGGTGTCGACACGCTCGCCGCGAGAACCGGGCTCTGCGCCGCCGCCGTCGTTGCCACGCTGACCGCACTCGAGCTCGATCGCCGCGTCACTGCCCTCGCCGGCGGGCTCTGGCAGCGCGTCGGCTGACGCCTCGCGCGCGCGTGCGTGCGGCTGCGCGCGCTCGCGCGCGTTGGGCCGCCTCCGCCGAATGTCTTCTTGCCCCGGCCGCTGCACCTTCGGTACTATCTGCCGCTCTTCGCGTCGCGCCCCCATGCCGAAAACCCTGATCATCGCCGAGAAGCCATCCGTCGCCGCCGACATTGCGCGCGCGCTGGGCGGCTTCGCGCGCCACGACGACTACTTCGAGAGCGATCGGTACGTGCTGTCCTCGGCGGTCGGCCATCTGCTCGAGATCGGGATGCCGGAGGACGAGGAGGTCAAGCGCGGCAAGTGGACATTCGCGCACCTGCCGGCGATCCCTTCGAAGTTCGCGCTGAAACCGATCGAGAAGAACGAGAACCGCCTCAAGACGCTGTTGCGACTTGTCAAGCGCAAGGATGTCGACGCGCTGATCAACGCCTGCGACGCCGGACGCGAGGGCGAACTCATCTTCCGCTACGTCGCGCAGTACGCGAAGTCGGGGAAGCCGATCAAGCGGCTGTGGCTGCAGTCGATGACCCCCGCCGCGATCCGCGAGGGCTTCGACCGCCTTCGCACGGACGCCGAGATGCGGCCGCTCGCCGATGCCGCCGTGTGCCGTTCCGAGGCCGACTGGCTCGTGGGCATCAACGGCACGCGCGCGATGACCGCGTTCAACTCCAAGTCCGGCGGCTTCCAGCTGACCACGGTAGGCCGCGTGCAGACACCCACGCTCGCCATCATGGTCGAGCGCGAGGAGAAGATCCGCGCGTTCCGTCCGCGCGGCTACTGGGAAGTCCACGGCTCGTTTCGCGCGCGCGGCGGCGACTACCCCGGCCGCTGGTTCGACGAGCACTGGAAGAAGACGGACGACGATCCGGACGCCCGCGCGGAGCGGCTGTGGGAGGAGACAAGGGCGATCGCGATCGCCGCGAAATGCGCCGGCAAGCCCGGCGAGGTCACCGAGGAGGCGAAGCCGACGACGCAGGGCGCGCCGCTGCTCTACGACCTCACGACGCTGCAGCGCGAGGCCAACGGGCGCTTCGGGCTCTCCGCCCGGACCACGCTGTCTCTCGCGCAGTCGCTCTACGAGAAACACAAGGCGCTCACGTATCCGCGCACGGACTCGCGCGCGCTGCCCGAGGACTACATCGCGACCGTGAAGGCGACGATGGAGGCGCTCGAGGATTCCGATCGCTACGGCACGTTCGCGACGACCGTGCTGAAGCAGAAGTGGGTGCGGCCCAACAAGCGGATCTTCGACAACGCCAAGGTGTCGGACCATTTCGCGATCATCCCCACGCTCGTCCAGCCGAAGCACCTGAACGAGCTCGAGGCGAAGCTGTACGACTTCGTGGTGAAGCGCTTTCTCGCGGCGTTCTTCCCGCCCGCGGAGTTCATGGTCACCACCCGCACGACGCGCGTCGAAGGCGAGCCGTTCCGGTCCGAGGGCAAAGTGCTGGTGGCGCCGGGCTGGCTCGCCGTCTACGGCAAGGAAGCGCAGTCCGACGCGGCAGCGCCAGTGCAGGCGAAGCCCGGCGAGAAGGCGACGCTCGTCCCGGTAAGGCCGGGCGAGAAGGTCACCGCCGTGAGCGTCGAAGCGCTCGCCAACACGACGCGCCCGCCCGCCCGTCTCAACGAGGCGACGCTGCTCTCCGCGATGGAGGGCGCCGGCAAGCTGATCGACGACGAGGAGCTGCGCGAGGCGATGCGCGAGAAGGGCCTCGGCACCCCCGCCACGCGCGCGCAGATCATCGAAGGGCTCATCGCCGAGAAGTACGTACACCGCGAAGGCCGGGAGCTCACTCCGACCGCCAAGGCGTTCTCGCTGATGACGCTGCTGCACGGGCTCGGGGTGCCGGAACTGTTTGCGCCGGAGCTCACCGCCGAATGGGAATTCAAGCTCGCGCAGATGGAGCACGGCAAGCTGAAGCGCGATGCGTTCATGCGCGAGATCGTTGCCATGACGCAGCACATCGTCGGCCAGGCCAAGGGCTACGAGAGCGATACCATTCCCGGCGATTTCGGCACGCTCTCGGCGCGGTGCCCGAAGTGCGGCGGCGAGGTCCACGAGAACTACAAGAAGTTCCAGTGCCAGTCGTGCGCGTTCGGGTTCTGGAAGATCCTGGGCGGGCGACAGCTCGAAGTCCCGGAGGCCGACGCGCTGCTCCGTGATCGGAGCGTCGGCCCGCTGGAGGGCTTCCGCAGCCGCCTCGGGCGGCCCTTTTCGGCGATGCTGCGCCTGAACGACGCGCACGAGGTCGTCTTCGATTTCGGCGATGGCGGCGCGGACGGCTCCGCCGAGGCGCCCGATTTCACCGGGCAGGAGCCTCTCGGCGAATGCCCGAAATGCAAGGCGCGCGTCTTCGAATTGCCGCAGGCCTACGTCTGCGAGAAGGCGGTCGGGACCGACAGGACCTGCGACTTCCGCTCGGGCCGCGTGATCCTGCAGCGCCCGGTCGAGCGGGCGGAGATGCAGAAGCTTCTCGCCACCGGCAAGACGGGGCTCCTGCCGTTCGTCTCGGCGCGCACCCGACGCGGGTTCTCGGCGTTCCTCGTGCGGCAGCCCGACGGCAAGATCGGCTTCGAGTTCGAGGCCAAGGATGCGACGAAGGGCGGCGCGCGCGGGGCCCGCGGCGCACACGCCGCGCTGCGCGTCCTCGGCCCGCACCCGAAGGATAAGAAGCCCGTCGAGCTCCATGCCGGACGCTACGGGCCCTACGTCAAGCACGGCGACGTCAACGCGACGCTGCCCGACCGGGACAAGGTCGATTCGCTGACGCTCGCGGAAGCGCTCGCGCTGCTCGCCGACCGCGCGGCGAAGGGG
>Ga0209048_10003485_pt1 | contig 15257 bp, 11 predicted proteins | sample FrelakmetCRP12CR_FD_187146 | JGI IMG/M metagenome (GOLD analysis project Ga0209048, IMG submission 187146) | Freshwater lake sediment microbial communities from the University of Notre Dame, USA, for methane emissions studies - CRP12 CR (SPAdes)... | ecosystem: Environmental > Aquatic >... | reverse complement strand
GGTCGCGCACTCGTTGAGCGACTCGGGCAGCTCGATCGCCAACCCGTAGGGGGAGGCCGCACGCCGACCGGATCGGCGCGCACGGTACAGCGCGGAACCCGGGGTGAGCCGGATCCGACACCCGGGCTGCCGGTGTTCAGGCCCCGACGTGCGGCGTGATCGAGGCGGGCGAGGCGTCGCCTGACGACGTCCGGCCCGTCGGGGCCGCGGGTCGCCTGACGACGACGACCCAGCGGCTGTCCTGCCACACGATCTGCCAGTGGGGGCTCGCCGCGAGCAGACCCGCGAGGGGTTCGTCCTTGGCCCACAGGACGGCGTGCACGCGGTAGCCGTCCAGGACGGCCTCCCACCCGGGGGAGCCCGCGAGGAGCGTTCCGTAGGCCGACTCGACCGACTTCGGGTACATGTCGACCCGGTCGTCGATGAAGGCGCTGGCCCGTGACCCGAACCGGAACTCCAGGTAGTTGCCGACGAAGTCCTGGGTCGCCACCCGACCGGGGGCCAGGCCGCGCTCCTGCATGGCGGTGACCGCGGCAACCGGGTAGGCGGCCAGGTCGAATTCAGGGCTCCGCAGTGCCTGGGAGGCGAGCAGTGCGGCCAGTCCGGCCCACAGGGCCACCAGCGTGGCGGGAAGAACACCCCGTCGGGCCCCGTCGAGCGAGCCCAGCCCGGTCAGGCCGCGGGCGAAGATCGGCGTGACGGCCAGACTGGCCACCGGAACGTTCCGTGAGGCGAGGCAGGCCATGGCGAAGAAGACGGTGACCACCAGGGCGTCCTCGACGGAACCCCGGCGGGCGACCAGGAGGACCAGGGTGACCAGCACCGTGGCCAGGAGGACCAGATTGGTGACGTCCGAGAAGCTGGGCGACCCCCATTCGGCGATGTGGGCGAAGGCCTGGTGGTCCGTGGCCACGCGGAGCGGGTAGGTGAGGAGCTGGACGCCGAAGGGGTTCACCGCCCCGAGTGCGATGCCGACGACCGTGGCCCCGATGAGCCGGGGGAGGCGTCCGAGATCGACCCGCCCCACCGCCCGACCGATCAGCCGGAGCACCAGGTAAGCCAGGCCGACGCCCCAGCTCCCGTGCACGTTCACCCACACCCACATGACCGGGAGCAACGCCCACGGGGACCACCGATCCTGGTCGGTCATCAGGATCACGACCGCGAACAGCACCAGAGCGATCAGCAGCGGCCTGGGGGACCAGTAGCCCGTCCCGACCGACAGCGCCACCGTGGCGACCACGATCCGTCCCGCCAGGGTCCCCGCTGGGCGGGTCAGGAGCCACACGAGCCCGGCCAGGGTGGCCGCCAGGGCCGCGTGCAGGTATTGGAGTCCGTGGGCCCCGAGTCGGTCCGCGCCCTCGTACAGCAGCGAGGCGAGCCAGGACTCGACAACCCACGGGTGCCCGAGCGCCGTGAACGAGTAGGGGTCGGCGTGCGGCACGCCCTGTGCCACGATCAGGCGCCCGGTGGCCACATGGGTCAGGAACGAGTTGTCGTGGAGCCTCAGGAGGCCGACGGCTCCGCCCCAGACGACGAACCCGGCACCGACCGCGGCCGAGAGTCGTGGCGGTCGCACCGCAGGGTCAGTTGTGGAAGGCGTGGTAGATGCCGATGACGGCAGGCCCGGCGATGATTACGAACAGCGCCGGCATGATGCAGAAGACCATCGGGAAGAGCATCTTGACGGGTGCCTTCTGGGCCTTCTCCTGCGCCCGTTGCTGGCGTCGCACCCGCATCTCGAGGGCCTGGGAGCGCAGGATGGTCCCCACCGACACGCCGAAGGTGTCGACCTGGCGCATGGCCAGGATGAACGACCGGAGCTCATCGACGTCGGTCCGCTCGTCGAGGGCGGTCATGGAGTCGGAGCGTGTGGCACCGGCGCGCATCTCGCCGAGCATCCGGGAGAACTCCTCGGCCAGCGGGCCGGGGATCATGATGACGACCCGACCGAGCGACTGCTCGAAACCGAGACCGGCCTCGACGCTGATGGTGAGTAGGTCGAGCACGTCGGGGAGCTTGATGCGGATCTGCTCCTTTCGGTCCTCGACCATGCGATTCAGCGAGGCGTCGGGGCCGAGCAGCCCGGCCATGGCGACCAGGAGGATGACCGCCCACAGCACCAGCCCCTGGACGGTGGTGAACCGCCAGACAACGAACGACACGATCGGGATGGCAACGATGGCGAGCACCTGGATCACCAGGAAGCGGTCGAGGGCCTCGGGTTGGGACTTGCCGGCCAGGACCAGCTTGTGCCGCGTCTTGCGGACCTGCTCCGACGGGAGGAACCGCCTGGCCACCGAGCCCAGCCAGCCGAACGTCGGAGCCAGCACCCGGTCGGCGAACGGCTCGGTCAGCTCGTCGTGGTGTGTGGGGAGCGGGGCGTCGTAGTCGACGAGACGGGCCCGTGTGGCGCGGGACGTGATCCGCTCGTCCGACTCGATCATGACGATGACGACGAGCAGTACGGCGAACACCCCTGCGACGACGGCGGCTGCGGCGAGCACCTCAGACCTCGATCTTCACGATGCTTCGGATCCAGAGGATGCCGACGACGGCCAGGGCGATCGATCCGAAGACGACGAGCCTCCCGGGTGTGGAGTGAAAGAGCGGGGTGAGGTACCCGGGGTTGACCGAGTACACGAACAGTCCGATGGCGATCGGCATGATGGAGATGATGATGGCGCCGATCCGACCTTCCGCGGTGAGGGTCTTCACCTCCCGCCGGAGGCGGGCCCGTGCGTTCATGGTCTCGGCCACGATGTCCAGGAGCTCGGCGAGGTTGCCGCCGACCTCGCGTTGGATGGCGATGGCACTCACGACCCAGGCGAAGTCCTCACTCTTGGTCTCCTCGGCCACGTCGGTGAGGGCGTCGACCAGGGGTCGGCCGAGCCGGACCTCGGCGACCACCTGGCGCATGAGTTCCCGGGCGGGCTCGCTCAACTGGTCGGCGACCGTGTCGATGCCCTGCAGGATCGAGAAGCCGGAGCGCAGGGTCGTGCCCAGCAGCTGCAGCATGTCGGGCAGCTGGGCCGTGAACTTGTCGGTGCGGCGGGTGGCCAGGGTGGTCAGTGCGGCCCAGGGGACCAGTGCCACCACGGCCCCGGCCCCCAGCGCCCAGAACGGGCCGCCCAGGAGGAGCCCGAGGACGACGGCGAGGATCACGACCGCCAGGTAGAGGAACAACGCCTCGGCCGGTCGTACGGACAAATCGGCCTGCTTGAGCATGCCCTCCAGGTACTGGAGGACGCCGCGGCGGGTGGCGAACTGGCCCACCGAGTTGACGGCCCGCTGCAGGAACGGGGTCTCGACGAGATCCTGGTTCCTGGCCACGACCGGCGCGTGCCGCTCGGTGGTCCGGCCCACGGTATAGGGGGACAGGGCATCCTCCAGCTTGGGCTGGCGGTCGTAGGCGACGATAATCGACACGGCCCACACGATCCCCACCACGGCAACGAGGACCAGCAGGGCGATCAGAAGCTCTCCGCCGGTGCCACTGAGCACTTCCGCCGGCAGCACGGTCATCGCCGTGCGCCCCCGGGGCGCTCGAAAGCCTGCTCGGTGAAGAGGTCGGAGCGCAGCGACAGCCCGGCGTCCTCGATCTGGTCGACGAAGTCCGGGCGGATGCCCTTGGACTTCAGCGTGCCGAGGTGGTTCCCGTCCTCGTCGACGCCCATCGAGTAGTCGAACACGAAGAGGTCCTGCATGATGATCACGTCGCCCTCCATGTGCTGGACCTCGGAGACCTGGGTGACCCGCCGGGTCCCGTCCCGGAGCCGGGTCAGGTGGACGATGAGGTCGATGGCGGAGGACATCTGCTCCCGGATGACCCGCACCGGAAGGTCGAACCCGGACATCAGCGTCATGGTCTCCACCCTCGACAGCGTGTCGCGTGGACTGTTGGAGTGGATGGTGGTGAGGGATCCCTCGTGGCCGGTGTTCATGGCCTGGAGCATGTCGAGCGCCTCACCGCTCCGGCACTCGCCCACAATGATGCGGTCGGGGCGCATGCGCAGGGCGTTGCGCACAAGGTCCCGGATGGTGACCTCCCCCCGCCCCTCGATGTTGGACGGGCGCGACTCCAGCGAGACGACGTGGTCCTGGCGCAGCTGGAGCTCCTTGGAGTCCTCGATGGTGACCACCCGCTCGCCCTCGGGGACGAACGACGAGAGCACGTTGAGGAAGGTGGTCTTGCCGGTGTCGGTGCCCCCGGAGACGACGACATTCAGGCGCCCTACGACGGCCGCCTCGAGGAACTCGGCCAGGGCCGGCGTGATCGTCTTGTTGGCGATCATGTCGTCGACGGTGAGCGGGTCGCGTGAGAACTTCCGGATCGTGAGGAACGGTCCCTTGATAGCCAGGGGGTGGACCACGGCGTTCACACGTGAGCCGTCCGGAAGCCGGGCGTCGACCATGGGCGACGCCTCGTCGACCCGACGGCTGACCTCGCCCACGATCTTGTCGATGATCCGCCTCAGGTGTGTCTCGTTGATGAAGGTGGTGGCGGTGTGCTCGATCTTGCCCCTGCGCTCGATGTAGACGCGGTCGGGCCCGTTGACCATCACCTCGGACACGTCGGGGTCGTCGAGGTACCGCTGGATCGGGCCGTAGCCCAGCACATCGTTGGACACGTCCTCGGCGAGCCGCGCCCGTTCCGCCTGCGACATCGGCGTCGTCTCTTCGTCCAGCACGGCCTGGAGTTGCGTGTTCACCAGCGGCCGGAGTTGCTCGGCCGTCACGCTCCCGTCCGACAGCTCCTGGCCCAGCTCCTCGATGAGGCGCTGGTGCACGCGCATCTGCACGACGTCGAGGGCCTGCTCCCGCCGCGCCTTCGAGGAGGTGACGCCTGCTTCCTGGAGTTGATCCGATAGCGACATGTTCGTGATCCTGCCTGTTCTCGCTGGACCTGGTCCCGCGTTGTTCTTATGCTGTCCGATTCGCTGGGGCGTACGCCATCAACGAGGTGGCGAGCTCGTGGATGCCCCGGGTGAACTTCGATCGCGGCGAGCTGATGTACACGGGCACGCCCCGATTGACCGACTCGGCGACGGCGAGCTCGCTGGGGAGCGCGGCGTCGACCTTCATCTCCAGGGCCCGTCCGGCGTCGGCCTCGGTCAGGCCCACGCGGGTGTTGGCCCGATTGAGTACGAACTTCACCCGGGAGAACGGGATGCCGAGCAACCGCATGGTCTGGAGCCCCACCCGAGCGCTCCGCAGGCTCATGACGTCCATCGAGGCGAGCACGAGGATGTCGTCCGCCTCCTTGAGCGCGGCCAGGGTCACCTCTCCGAAGTTGGCAGAGGTGTCGACGATGATGTGCGCGCACTTGTCCCGCAGTACGGAGATGATCCTGGCCAGGTCGTCGGCATCGATCTGCTCCGCGGAGCCGGGCTCGGTGGGGGCGGCCAGCACGAAGAGGCCGCTGGCCTCGTGGCGGAGCATGATGCTGGACAGCAGGTCCGCGTCGATCCGGTCCCCGGCCTGGACGGCGTCGAGGATGGTGTGCACCGGCTGGAGGCCCAACATGAGGGCGACATCGCCGAACTGCAGGTCGGCGTCGACCAGGACCACCGGCTGGATGGTGTTCTGGGCCAGGGCCACCGCCAGGTTGATGGCGATGACCGACTTGCCCGTACCTCCCTTGGTGGAGAACACCGTCGAAACCCGCCCCAGCATGGTGGCCGGTGGCTCCGAGGGGACCGGGATCGGTGCGATGTCGACCGCGGCGACAGGGAGTCGGCCGGCAGCCCGGTCGATGGCCCCGGAGAGCTCGTCGTCGTCGGCGGACACTTCGACGACGTCCGCCACCCCGGAGCGCAGGGCGTGTCGGAGGAGGTCGGACGTCAGCTTGAACACCACCATCACGACCCCGCTCGCAGGGCGCGAGGAGAGCAGCCGCTCGACCGATCCGAACAGCTCATCACCCTCGTGCGAGGGTCCCATCACCACCACGACGGGCTTCGTCGGAGGGGTTGCCGAGACGAAATCGTCGAGGGAGTCGAACCCGATGGCGGCGTCGTAGACCTTGCGCACGTGCTCGATCAGGACATCGCGCGCCTTCTTATTGGGGTCGACCACTGCGACGGTGGTCTGCACCCCCTGCGGCAGCCCGCTGCGTTCGGTGGTCTCGGTCATCGGCTAGCTCGACGCCAGAGGCCCGACGAGGATGTTGTCGTTGTTCGTCGGAGGGACAGTGACGACGGGGTTGCCCGGCGGGACCAGGGTGAGGTAGAGCCCGAGACCGCTCTGCTGGGCGAAGGCGATCCGCTGGGCGTCGGACGGGGTGACGGCGAAGGTGAACAGTCCTCCGCCGGACCCGACCGGCGCGGTGGTCTGGGTGGTCTGGCCGGTCGTGGTCTGGCCGATGGCCAGGATGGGCACGTTCTGGAGCAGGAAGCTCTCGGATCCGTTGACGGTCACCAGGAGGTTCACCTTGTCGCCGGGGACGGGCAGCCCGGCCACGCCGTGGACCTGATCGACGGCGATCGTGACGGCGACGTCACCGGCCGGGATCAGGTGGGAGGGAGAGACGGCGGCCTGGGTCGGATTCAGGAACATCCCGGACACTAGGACCTGGCCCACCGGGTAGGGGGCGATGGCCTCGGTGCCGGACAGCACGCTCAGGTCGGTGATCGCCGTGGCCGGGCGGACGTCATTGGGGATGTCCTTCTTCACGAAGTACCCGCCACTGACGGCCTGATTGCCGCTCAGTCCCTTGGGGATCTGCTGGGACACGACGTAGGCCGGCGAGAGCTTGGCGCCGTTGTATGCATTGTTCTGAGCGTTGTGCAGGAAGTCGTAGACGAGCCCGGCCGCCATCAAGCCAACCACTATTGCGACCACAATCACAATCGTCCGCTTGGCTGGCATCGCCATCCTCCTCATTCCATTCAGTAGTGACCCAACGTGCTGTGCGAGCTACCACCGGAGCACCGCAAATCACGGTCCCGGTGGTTGAATCGTTACCGAATCGCCCGCCTCGGCTGCACAGTGCGCCAAGGTAGTCTCGTTCGGCAGGTAATAGGTGGATGACCTTTCTGGCGCTCACTGTTGATCCGCCGTCACCATCGGCAGACCGACCGATGGCCTTGAGGCCTCGAGGACTGGTGAGTGTTGACGAGGGGACTTGTCGAACGCGGCGACCGCAGCCGAGGGACGATGCCCCCCAGCCCGAACGCGAGCCACTCCGGCCGCGGCTGGTGTCTGGATTGTGGGCGGGCGTGGTTCCAGGTGTGTCCGGCCCAGACACCAAAGTTGCCGACGGCGACGCCCGTCCCCTTCGGCCGGCAGACCCCGGTCGGCTTGGTGGAGCTTGCGAACGATCTATTCGGGTGTGTGACCGGTAGCGTTCACGTCGCTCCACCTCCCGTCCCATTCCGTGGGACGGTTGATCTCATAGGAGGTGGGCCGGGGTCAAGGTCTCGGGTCCACCAGTCGATAGTGGCTCGGGAGCATGACTAGTGTTTCGGGAGTTGTGCTAGTAGATTGGCAAGTGCATTCTCCGCTGGTGGGTCAGTGGAGAGATGGCGCCCAGCCCGATCCTGGCCAACTGACTCGGGCAGCCGGGACCAGGGCCGCTATCGCCAGGGAGATCGGCACCGACGACGAGGTGAAACTGCAATGGAGGAGATGGGCGCTGTGTCGGGATCCCGTGGCACCAGATCCATCGAACGGTCTCGTCTGCTCCGACGGCACCATCCCGACGATCGAGGCGTCGCCATCGTCGAGTTCGCGTTGGTGGCGCCACTCCTGTTCCTGGTGCTCTTCGGGATCATCGAGTTCGGCTTCGTCTTCAAGGACAGCCTCACCCTGACCAACATGACGCGGTCGGGAGCGCGCACCGGGGCGGCGGTCGGCAACGCGACCAGCCCCGACGCCGACTACCAGATCCTGAGCGCCATCACCTCGTCGGCGGGCGCGCTGAGCGCCAATATCAACGGGGTGATCATCTTCACGGCCACGGCCACGAGCTCGGCCCTGCCCACCGGCTGCAGCTTTGCCAGCGGCTCCACCGCAGGCTGCAACGTCTACACGCCGACCCAGCTCAGCGAGGTCAAACAGAGCAATGGGAATTGGACCACCATGCAGACGTTGTACCCGACGGCGTTCAAGTGCCAGTCCGGATGGGACGACCACTGGTGCCCGAGCACCCGGGTGGTGAGCCAGTCCGGCAACGGGGGATCGGGCCCCGACTATCTCGGCGTCTACATCAGCGCCCACCACAGCAAGGTGACCGGGTGGTTCCAGTCGCTCACCCTCACCGATACCTCCGTCATGCGGCTCGAGCCGCAGTCGCTCTGATCTCCGACCCGATGACACGCACCGTCACATCCACCGACAGCCGACCCGGTCGCACTTATGGCGAGCGCGGGCAGACACTCGTCCTCGTCGCCCTGGGTTTGTTCGTCATCGTGGGCATGGCCGCGTTGGTCGTCGACCTGGGCTACTGGTACTTCCACGCGGGCAGGATCCAGCGTGCTGCGGACGCCGCCGCGATGGCCGGGGTGGTCTACATGCCCGGGGAGTTCAGCCCCAATGCCCAGCAGGTGGCCCAGAACGTGGCCGCCGACAACGGCTTCTCCTCCAGCAACCCCAACTACACGATTGCGGTCAACCGGGTGAACGGCCAGCCGCAGGAGCTCTCCGTGTCCATCACCGACAAGAGCGTTCCCGGGTTCTTCGCCCGCGTCTTCGGGCTCAAGAGCATCATCGAGACCCGTAGCGCAGTGGCCCAGTACAACCCCTCGATTCCCCTGGGGAGCCCGGAGAACTCCTTCGGTACCGGGAATCTGTCACTCGGTACGGGCTCGCCCTCCAACATCTGGGCCGCGGTCAACGGGTACTGCACCTCCAAGGAGAATGGTGACCAGTTCCTGAGCTACCTCGACGCCACCTGGAACGGCAACGCCTGGACCTGCCCGGCCGTCCCGAGCAAACCTGCAGTCCTGAACACCGAGTACAGCCCGAGCGGCTACTACTACGACATCGTCACGCCGACGGCGACGGGCACGCTGGGCTCGGCGATCTCCGTCCAGGCCTACGACCCCGCCTACATGACCAGCGGATGCTCCCAGTCCCCCGACATTGCATTGGGCGGCGCCTCGAGCACCGTCACCACCGGCTACGCCCTGTACTACGCCCAGGTCCCGTCGGACCACTCCCAAGACCTCATTCAGCCACAGGGTTACAACCCCAATAACAACAACCCAGCGGTCTTCGCCACCAACCAAGCCAGTACCTGCGCCCAGTGGACGACCCTGTTCACCATCCCCGCCGGTGCCCCGAACGGCGAGTACCGGCTGAAGGTGTACACCCAGGCGGGACAGGCCAACAGCGACGGCTCCAACAGCTACGCCTTGCGCGTCTACTCCACGCCCACGTTCTCGCGGTGCACGACGATCACCGGCCTGGGATGGTCGAGCCCGACGTGCCCGACCATCCACGGCGAGAGCGCCCTGTCGGTCTACGCCAACCAGAACGGCGCGACCGGTAGCTTCTATCTGGCCGCCATCAACGCGCAGTACGCCGGGCACACCATGCAGGTCAACCTGTTCGACCCGGGCGAGGGCGACCACTTCATCCAGGTTCTAGACCCGGACGGCAATGCCGTGAAGTTCACCTACCAGACGACCGACGACAACACCGGGTGCCCCGACTGTGGCAGCAACATCGGCTTCCAGCCCTACTCCGGATCGTCGAGTGGTAGCCCGGGGCTGGACGTGAGCGGGACGATCCAGCCCCCACAAGGTGTGGACAGCAATTCGATCTACAACGACCGCCACGTCCAGCTCACCATTCAGGTGCCTGCCAACTACGCCGCAGACAACGGCGGGTGGTGGAGCATCAAGTACACCGCCCAAAGCGGAACGATCACCGACCGCACCACGTGGTCGGTCGCCGTCCTCGGCGCTCCTGTCCACCTGGTCGGGTAGGGCCGCGGTCCGGTACCCGCGCCGGCGACCGCCGATAGGCTTGGTGAACCGGCCCGGGTCCGATGGAGCCTCTGGCCTTTCAATTGGCCACGTCGCCAATGCCGGCGGTGGATGTCGGACTCACGTCAACGGCTCTGGAGACTTCACGGAACCATCCCCACGTGCCAACAGCCACCAGCAGGTCACGGGCCAGGTAGGTCGAGGTCAGTGCCATGGTGTACGCGTGGCTGGACAGGTGACCGAATTGCTCCGCCCACACCGTGAACGGGAAGACGACGGTGTTGGCGACACAGGCCAGCAGCCAGGAGATCCGGAACCGGTAGAGGGCCCAGAACGGCATCAGCCACATGAAGTACTGGATCGACCCGACCTTGGCGGTCAGCACCAGGAGGGTGAGCGACGCCAGGCAGGTCGCCTCGAGGGTCAGCCGGTCCCGGGCCTGGAGCCACCAGACCCACACGATCCCGGTCACCCCGGCCAGCTGGAGCAGTGGCGCTAGCGTGCGGGCGAGCGAGTTGGTCGTGTTCATGCTGTGGAAGCTGACCACGATGTTCCAGTGGTGCCAGTCCAGGAGGGAGAGCCCGCCCGCCACGCTCCCGATCTCGGGCGGCCGGTGCACGTAGTAGTCGAGCACGGTGGTCAGGGCGGACCGGTCGAAGAGGACCGGAAGGGCCACGATCGCCACCACCGACCCGACCATCCAGTAGATCCGGCGGTACGGGACCCGGCCCGTCTGCCGCCACTCGGCGATCAGGAGCGCGGGCCACAGCACGGCAGGGAACAGCTTGAGCAGGAAGCCCACCGAGCTCCAGGTCCAGGCGGCCGACCAGCGCTCCTGGCGGGCGGCGCGCAGCGCCCAGAACGCCGCGGCCACCGCGAAGATGTCGAATCGGGCGGTCAGGACCATCACCTCGCCGAGGGCCAGGTAGGCGATCAGTCGGCCCGCGCCCTCGGCGTCCATGCCCGGTACCCCGGACGTCTCGAAACTCGTCGTGAGGAAGACCAGCACCACTCCCACGAAGACCGCGAACGCCCACGGGTATGCGAACGGCAGGAGCAGCGGCAGCAGGAAGACGGCGAGCGCCGGAGCCGGGTACTCGTGCGGAAGGTGGCGGAGGAGTGGGGAGTGGAGCGCCGCGTGCGCGTACTGCCCGTACTCCTGGATGTCGAAGGACTTCAGGTAGAGGCCGCCCACGAAGGCGGCGATGACCCACAGCACCAGCGTGGGGGCGACCACTGGGCGCCACTGCCGGCGCAACTCCGAGGCGACATCCTCCGTCCGGCCCACGAGCCGAGAGCGGAGCGCCGCACGATCCATGTGTTCCTCCCACGCTTCGCCGACGATGGACTCCGGAGATCGACCGGACCGTGCCCAGCCATGGTGCTGTGCCACGCGGTCGATGTCAACGACCGCCGCACGGACCGACTCGGAGGATTCGTCTGCGGACCGGGAGCCGACGTCAATGGGTCGTCGGTCCTATGGACGGCCACCGCCGCAGCGGCGAGACTCGTTACAGTGGTCCGATCGTCGACCCGGCTCCCTGACCCGACGACCCGCGGTGATATGCCGGTCACGGCAGCGGTGACTGCTGGTCCGGTGGCAGGCGCCGGACCCGGTGGCGCCGAGCAGGATGTCGCACGGAAGGACAGGAGATCAACTCGCCGACTTCCCCCGCAATGGTGACGGTCGCCAGTACACCTCGCGAGCGCACGGGCACCGGCCCGGACGCGGTCGGGGACAGCCCCACGCCGCCCGCGGCCTCCGGCGAGGATGTCCGTGACCCGTTGGCGGCGGCCCGACGGTTCGGCTGGGTCCTCTTCGGCCTGCAACTGGTCGCCATGCTGGTGTTCAGCACGGTCGAGTACCACCGCTTCGCGCTCACCAAGGACTTCGCCGCCTACTCCCAGGCGCTGTGGGCGCTGTCGCACGGACACCTCGATCCCTTCAGCACGGTGATCGGCACCCAGTTCTGGCGCAACAACGGCGAGTTCCTGATGTGGCCGCTGTCCCTGCCCTATCGCATCTACCCCCATCTCATCGCCTTGCTGTGGCTGCAGGCCGTGGTGGTGGTCCTCACCGGGGTGGTGACCTTCCACTGGGCCCTCGATGTCCTCCGGGTCCGGTCGCCCCGGGTCCCCGAGCGCACCGCGGTCCTGTTGGCCATGGCGGTCCCGGTGGTCCTCGTGCTCGACCCCTGGGCCTACGAGACGATCGCCTTCGACTTCCACACCCACGTCCTGGCCGCCTTCTTGCTGGTCCTGGCCGGACGGGACCTGTGGTCGGGCAGGCACTGGCGCCTGTGGTGCTGGGTCCCCTTCATCCTCCTGTCGGATGCGCCGGGTGCGCTCTACGTGGTGGGACTGGGCCTGACCGGGGTACTGGCCGGGAGGAGGACCCGGGTGGCGGGCGCTTCGCTCCTCGCCGCGGGCGCCGGGTGGTTCCTGCTCCTGTCGGCCGTGGGCGGGGACGGCGTCGGCGGGCACGGGGTCAGCGCTTGGTACGGCTACCTGGTCGGCCCCCACCACGGTCCGGTAGGCGTGCCCGACATCCTGTTCGGCGCCCTCAGCCACCCGGGACTGGTCGGCCACATGATCGGACAGCGGTGGCTCCTGGTCGTGTCGTTCCTCCTCGTGGTCGGTCTGGTCGGCGTGTGCTCACCCTGGGGATTCGGGATGGCGTTGGTGGTCTTCTTGCCGAGCATGCTGGCGGCACCAACGGAGTTCCTGCGGTTCACCCAGTCGTTCCAGGTGTGGGCGGCCCTGCCCTTCGTGCTGATCGGCTCGCTGCTGATCGTCCTCAAGCTCCTGGCGAACGGTCCCGTCGGCCACCGGATCGCCGTCGGGACACTGGTGGCGTGGGGCACCTGTGTCGTCGTGCTGGCGCTGGTGGTGCTGCCGACCGTCCCGCGATTCTGGCTCTCGGTCGACGCCCCGGCTGCGGCACGGATGGCGCAGGTGGAGCGCAGCATCCCGGCAGGCGCCGAGGTCGTGGCCTCCAACGGCGTGATCGGGCGGTTCGCCGAACGCGACGAGGTCTATGTGCTCTGGTACTCGGCGCAGACCAGCCAGTTCACCGCAACGGTGCCGGTCACCCGGCCCGTCGTCGTGTTCGTGTTCGCCCCCCACCAGGGCGTGGGCGAAGTCCCGGGGGCTGACCAGGCCGCCACCACCTACGTGCGTGACCACCTGCACGCCCGGGTCCTGGTGTCGGGGTCCGGGATCACCGCCCTCGCGTGGTCGCCACCGCCCGGGACGGCGAAGGTCACCCTCCCGGTCGACGGCGCCTCCCGTCCCGGGAGCGGTGCCGGCGGAGCGGCGGGATCGCAGTCGAGACAGCACCTACCGCTGTAGGGTGGCGCTCCGATGACCGGCGTGGCCGATGCGACGATGGTGGGCACCGCGTCCGCCGACGCCGGTTCCGGCGACCCGCCCGACGAGCGCCCCCTGCTGCTGATCCGACGGGTGGGCTGGGCGCTGCTCGGGGTGCAGCTCGTCGTCCTCCTGGTCTTCAGCGCCGTCGAGTACCACCGGTACGCCCTCAGCGTGGGGTTCGGGACCTACACCCAGGCGTGGACGGCCATCGCCCACGGGCATCTCGATCCCTACAGCACCCTGATCGGCAAGCCGTTCTGGAGGAACGACTCCGAGTTCATGGTGTGGCCACTGTCCGTGCTCTACCACGTCTACCCGCACCCCGTCGACCTGCTTTGGGTGCAGGACGTCGCCGTCGTCCTGACCGAAGTGGTGACGTTCGGGTGGGTCCTGGAGGTGGTGGCCCGGCGTGATCGTCCGCTGCCCGGCCGCGCCGGCCCCGCCCTGGCGCTGGGGGCGCTGGTGGCACTGCTGGCCGATCCGTTCGCCTACCAGACGATCGCCTACGACTTCCACTCCGAGGTCCTGTCCGCCCTGTTCGTGGTGCTCGCCGGCCGCGCCCTCTGGTCGGGGCGGACCCGTCAGTTGTGGTGGTGGGTCCCGCTCGCCCTGGCCACCAGCGGACTGGCCGGGCTGTACGTCGTCGGTGTCGGGGTGTCCGGGGTCCTCTCCGGCGGGCGCAGCCGCCGCCGGCGCTCCGTCCTGGTGGCGGCGGGGCTGGCCTGGGTGGTCACGGTCAGCCTGATCGGGGGGAACCAGTTCGGCTACTCGCACAGCCTGGCCGAGTGGTACGGCTACCTGATCGTGCCGCACCACGGCCCGGTGCGCAGCTTCGACGTGCTGACCGGGGTGCTGGCCCACCCGTTCACCGCCCTGCACATGATCCTGTCGAGATGGGCCTACATCCTGGTGCTCCTCCTGCCCGTCGGCCTGGTGGGCATCGCCTCGGCCTGGGGATGGCCGGTGGCCGCGGTGGTCATCGTGCCCAGTGCCCTCAACGCCAACGTGGCCTTCATCGGCCCCCACGCCTCCTTCCAGAACTGGCCCGCCCTCCCGTTCGTCCTGGTCGGTTCGGTCATGGTGCTCGCCCGCCTGGCCGAGGGGTCGGCGCGGGCCCGTCGGCTGGCCGGCGTCGTCGCCGCCTCCTGGGCGGTGTCCCTGATCGTCGTGGCCGGCGTCCTGGTCCCCGACGTGCCCCGCCACTGGCTCTCGGTGGGCGCGCCGACCGCCCGTCAGCTGGCCCGTGCCGACGCCCGGATACCGGCGGGCGCCGAGGTGATCTCCTCGTGGGGGGTGGTCGGCCGCTTCGGCGTGCGCAGCGACGTCTTCGCCTACGGTCCGCTCAGCAAGTCGTTCCCGGTCGACCGCAGGTCGGTGGTCTTCGTGCTGACCCCGGGGAGTGGCATCTACGAGGTCTCGCCGGCCACGGCCCGCCGTGCCGTCGCCCGGGTCCGGGCACTGCCCGGAGCGCACACCCTGGTGGCCGCCGACGGCGTCTACGTCGTCGCCTGGACGCCGCCTCCCGGACTCCGCCGGGTCACCCTCCCCTGATCCCGTCCCTCGGGGGCGTGGCGTTGCCCGGGCGCACCGCGCTCAGCCGACGCAGCCGGTGCCCGGTCGGTAGAAGGGCGCAACCGGGGCCCCCGGGAGCCCGGGGCCGGCCTGTCCCGTCCCAGCCCTGGCCGCCGGCTGGCCCGGCTCGCAGAGGTCGGCCACCTCACCCGGATAGACCAGCCGCACGCCGACCAGGGCGGAGGGTCCGTGCCCGAGCACGTAGCGGGCGGTCCACGCCAGCGGCGTCTCGGCGAACCACCCGCGGCCGTACGGGTTGGTGACGGCCTCCACCAGCTCGTGGGACAGCGCGTAGGTGGGGGGAGCGGCCGGAGGGGGCGATGCGCATCGGGCCCGGCCGGTGCAGGCCGGCAGCCCCCACCAGGCGTAGGAGCCGGGCAG
>Ga0209048_10003484_pt1 | contig 15260 bp, 15 predicted proteins | sample FrelakmetCRP12CR_FD_187146 | JGI IMG/M metagenome (GOLD analysis project Ga0209048, IMG submission 187146) | Freshwater lake sediment microbial communities from the University of Notre Dame, USA, for methane emissions studies - CRP12 CR (SPAdes)... | ecosystem: Environmental > Aquatic >... | reverse complement strand
TTTCCATAACGGCCAAGTGCAGACGGTCGGCATCGCCGCCAAGATTTCCCGGAAGCGGTCATACGGCTTGAGTCCATTTCGTTGGGAAACGCGTGCCAGCCTGCGCGTGCAGACGTCGTGCCCGCGCACTTGCTGGTGGCGTCGATCAACGCGACGGGTCCGAAAGTTGCCATGAATTCAGAACCAGTGACCGAGTCGCACGGTCATGCCGGCCATTAACTGCCAGTCGTGCGCAGCGCGCGTCAAACCGGCTGCCATGGCGACATCCAGGACCAACGCGTTGCTGACGTTGTAGTTCAATGCAACGAGGCCCTGGGTCTGCGCTGCCGTTCCCCGCTGCACGAGGCCGGACACTTCGCCGGTGACGCCGAAGCGCTCGTCGAGCGGATGTGATGCAGCGATCGCCCATCCGCCCTGCCAAGGTCCCTGTCCCGCATCGACTGCACCGAGATGCGCGCCTGCGACATTTACGTCGACGTGGACACCCGGGTAATCGAAGCTAGCGATAGTGTTGATTCCCCAGTTGGTCCTGCCGGTGCCGATAGGCGGGCGCGCTGTCGGCAGTGCCACGCCGAGTTCCGCACCGAGCGCGAGGTTTTCGTCGACGGGTAATTTGTACTTGAGGGTCAGCGTAGTGTCGCCACCACTGTGCGCGGTGCCGCCGTCATACGCGCGCTGCCAGTCGTACGCGTCGGTCCCGATCAGAATGGCCCAGCTTTCGTTCCACGCCAGCTTGAACGTCACCGGCGACGAAAAGCTGCGCGCGCTGTCGCCACCCTTGGCCCAGGCACCGCCGGCCTCGAGTTCGGGCCAGCCGGGTGCGGGAAGTTCGGCCGGCGTGGCGACCGACGGGCGATATGGCACAACCGCGGGACCCTGGTCCTGTGCCCACGCAGTGGTATTGCCCCCGACACAAACGACGGTGGTGGCGATGGTAACCCCGCACTTGCGCAGTCGCAATGCCATGCTGCGTGTCGATGTGCGAAGGTGACTGAGGTGCATGATGTTACCGAGGGCCCCTGCAGCGTAGCATCCGCAATTTAACCATGCGGCGCCGACCGATAGGATGAACGGATGAGCATTCAATCGGGTGAGCCCGTGCTGCGGGCGTAATTGCGCAGGTCAGCGTGCTTGTTGGCGGCTATGGACCGGTTACGCGCGATCCGTTGGACTGGCGCTGGGACCCTCGACAATCAGGCCGAGTGCGGCCACGACCGTTCGTTTGTCGATTCCGCCGCAAGCGGTCGTTCAAGGGCACCGTTGCCGCGCTCAACGGAGGCCGAGCAACCGTTGCGGCGCAGGCGATGGCTCGCTGTTCCAGACCAAGTGCGTGCGATCGGCCCCCACTTCTTGGGCAGCGGGTGCTGCCTGATGTCCTGGGCGGCACGGCGGGCATGCAGGACGGAGACCAGCACGATGCCGCGGCCGGTGCCTGCCGCAGCGCATTTAGTGATGGCATGATAGCCAGCCAGTACCCCGTCCGAATGGAGGCATCCATCGCAACCCTCTCGACGCGGTTCACTCGCGCACTGAACTTGCGGCATCCGATCGTCTCGGCGCCGATGGCCTTCGCCGGCGGCGGTGCGCTCGCGGCGGCGGTCAGCCGTGCTGGCGGCTTGGGCCTGATCGGGGGCGGATACGGTGACCCGAACTGGCTCGCAGAGCAGTTCGACACGGCCGATCGCCAGCGGGTCGGCGTCGGATTCATCACATGGTCGCTGCGGAAGTCACCATCCCTGCTGATGGACGTCCTGAAGCGTCGACCAGCCGCCGTGATGCTTTCCTTCGGCGATCCTCACCCGTTTGTAGAAGAAATCCGCGGCGCCGGCGCAAGAGTGATCTGCCAATGTCAGGACATGGAACACGTCGCGGACGCGGTCGACGTAGGAGCCGACGTCGTGGTGGCACAGGGTTCTGAAGCCGGAGGGCATGGCGCGCTGCGTGGCACGCTGACGCTCGTTCCGGAAGTCGCGGATTTCCTCGCAATGCACGCACCCGCTACGCTGCTGCTCGCCGCGGGCGGCATCGCTGATGGGCGAGGTCTCGCCGCAGCACTGATGCTGGGCGCTGATGGCGTGCTCGTCGGCACGCGACTATGGGCGTCAAACGAAGCCCTGGTGAAGGAGCGCCACCACGACGCGATCATCGAGACGGACGGCGACGGCACGCTGCGTACCAGGGTGGCAGACATAGCCCGCCAGATTCCCTGGCCGAGTGGGTTCACTGCACGAATCCGCCGTAACGCGTTCACGAACCGGTGGCACGGGCGGGAAGATGAACTCGAGCGAAATGTTGCAGTCGAGGGCCCGCGCTACAGGCAGGCATTCACGGACGGCGACCCCGAGAATACGGGAGTCTGGTTTGGTGAGGCGGCCGGGCTCATCCATGCCATCGAACCGGCCGCCGTCATCGTCGAGCGAATCGTGGTCGAGGCCGCGCTTCGGCTCGAGCGGCACGGCGGCGCAGCGCTCGTCTGCTGAGCGAGCGTCACTTTGCCCCTCGCCACCCGGGTTGCTCTAGGCACACGCCAGTCGCGATGTCCGCTCTGACCGAAGGCAAACTTCCGCTTTGGGTCGTTCTGCGCCCGTCGACGATCAGGTAGCTCTCGAACAAACTCGACGGTCGCAGACCGCGTGATGTTCCAAAACCCTGCCGAATGCTATGCAGCCGCTCGCTCATAGTAATTGGGCAATCCTCCAAGTCGAGCACGACGAATAACCGGTGCTCCTCGTTGCCGGGGGGGAGGTGTCCGGCATGATCAGCACATTGCCGAGGCCTTGGTGATTGCGCTCTCGATGAAAATGCGCACCGTATTCTCGAAGGGCACGGCGCAGCATTCCCTGCCCAATCGGGATCAGCCTCGATAGGCATTCATCGCGGATCCCGCGCACCCATCTTTCCGCGTGCGCATTGAGATTGGGAGATCGCGGTGGCAGCCGAATCACTGCGATGCCCTCTCGCTTCAAGAAGTCTCGGAATGCTTGGCAGTACTTCGTGTCACGGTCCAGAATAATGTATCGCTTGTCGAGGAGAATTCCGTCGACTCCGTCCGTGAGCTGCCTTGCCATCTGCAACATCCAGGGGGTGTCCGGATGTTGCGTGATACCAGCAATACAGATGCGCCGCGTCGCCAGTTCCGTGACGAAGAGCACGTAGTAAGTCAGCAATCCAGACCAGCTCCACACTTCAACCGTGACGAAGTCGGACGCTGCCAGCACCTTCCAGTGCGCTTTCAAGAACACTGACCAGGACATTCCCTTGCCGCGCTCACGGGGCGGGCTCGATGCCGTGGTCCTTCAGAATCCTGCCAATCGTGCTCCGGCCCAGCTTATGACCGAGATTCGCCATGGCACCCTGGATCCGCGTGTAGCCCCAGCCCCGATTCTCCGTGGCCATACGCAGCACCAGCGCAACCAGCTCTGCACGGATGCGCGGCCGACCAGGACTGCGTTTCTCAACGAAAGCCCACTTCCGCGCCACCAACTCGCGGTGCCAGCGAAGCAATGTCTCGGGCGTAACGATCGTGCCCAGCTCGCGCAGCGCCTTGTGTCCGAGCGCCCTCGCCTTCTCGGCAAGTTGCCGGCGTTCGCCGTCAGTAAAGACGATGCGCCGTCCACCGAGGCGTGCGCGAAGCATGTGGTTCTCGGCTTTCAGATGCTCGATCGTCGCCGCCTGTTGCCTGTGCAACCAACCGGCGACCACCATCAGCAGGAATTGCAGAAGAGTTGTCGAGGCAGCCATCGAGATAAATGTTGGCTGCTTATTTTCACAACGTCAACCGTAGCAGCGAGATCGCATTAGCCCATGTACGTTCGGCTGAGTTTTGGAACAGCACGGGGCCTGCACTCGGATGCGAAAACTATGTCCAGCTCAACGCCGACCGACCCTGCCAAATGCTCCGCCACACCTGCGTTGACGACGGCCTACTCATGCGACCTGCGCATAGTTGCGAACTGCACATAGTGGCCGGTCAGCGACACTCGCTCCGCCAATCCGGACGTCTGCAGGCGCGGCGTTGTAGGCCTTCATACGGGAAGCACTGACACCCCGGGTCGGGTCGACTACCGGCGGGAACGCACGGGGCCAAACACCTGTCTCATTCTAGATTTTGTCAATTTGCGCCTTGCTGCCTTGCTATCTGACGGAGGCGCTTCAATGGTGAGGTTTAGGCCAACGCCCATTTGGGCTGTCTCGTCCGGGCTGCAGGCGCTCGAGCGCACGCCGGTCGACCCGCCCGCCGAAAACCCGCATACGAACGTTCTCGCCAGACTCGGCGGAAGGCAAGACCATCACGGAGTCGTACCCGCCATGCCCGCGCTCGAGGTCGAGGCGGAATTGCCAACCCGGCTCCTGTGGTCACCGCCTGCGGGAACGGCACCTGGAGCGAACGGCGGCGGCGACTCCTCGACGTCGTGCAGCAATTGCCGCAGGTCGACGTCCGTAAGCGTCTCCTTTTCCAGCAGGCGCTGCGCGCCCGCCTCCAGCGCAGCGCGCCGAGCCTCCAGCAACTGCATGCTCCGCCTGAACGCCGCATCGACAAGCTGTCGCACGGCCTTGTCTATCGCACGCGCGGTGTCCTCCGAATAGGTGCGCGCCGGCGGTTCCAGGCCCGGGACGTCGAGGAAGGTTCGCCTCGGTTCCTCATAGACGATGGTGCCGAGGTCGTCATGCATCCCGTAGCGCGTCACCATGCTGCGCGCGATTTCGGTGACCTTGGCCAGGTCGTCGGCGGCCCCGGTCGAGACTTCGGCGAACACCAGTTGCTCCGCGGCTCGCCCGCCGAGCAGCACCGCCATCTTGGCGGCGAGCTCGCCGCCGGTCATCAGGTAACGGTCCTCAGTCGGTCTTTGCAGCGTGTAACCGAGCGCGCTGATGCCGCGCGGAATGATCGAGATCTTCTGGACCGGATCCTGGCCGGGCAGCGACAGCGCGACTAGCGCATGTCCCATCTCGTGATACGCGACCACCATGCGCTCCTTCGGGTTGAGCAGCCGGTTGCGCTTCTCGAGGCCAGCGACAATCCGCTCGACCGCGACGGTGAAGTCCTCGAACACGACGGCGTCGCGCCCGCGGCGGGTGGCCTCGAGCGCCGCCTCGTTGACGAGGTTGGCGATATCGGCGCCCGAGAAACCCGGCGTCAGCGAGGCGATAGCACCGAGATCGAGGTCAGCGGCGGCCTTTATCTTCTTGACATGCACGTTGAGGATCTGGACGCGGCCGACGCGATCCGGCCGGTCGACCAGCACCTGCCGGTCGAAGCGTCCGGCGCGCAGCAGTGCGGGATCAAGAATTTCAGGACGGTTGGTCGCGGCGAGCAACACGAGGCCGGAACGCGGATCGAAGCCGTCGAGCTCGGCGAGCAGTTGATTCAGCGTCTGCTCCTTCTCGTCGTGCCCGCCCAGCCCGAAGCCGCCGCGCGAACGGCCAAGCGCATCGATTTCGTCGATGAAGATGATCGCCGGCGCCTTCGTCTTCGCCTCGGCAAAGAGATCGCGGACGCGGGCCGCACCGACCCCGACGAACATCTCTACGAATTCCGAGCCGTTGATTGAGAAGAACGGGACCCCGGCTTCACCAGCCACGGCACGGGCGAGGAGCGTCTTCCCGGTGCCTGGGGGGCCGACCAGCAGCACGCCTTTCGGGATCCGTGCACCGAGCCGCCCGTACTGGTCGGGGTGCTTGAGAAATTCGACGACCTCCCTGAGCTCCTGCTTGGCCTCGTCGACGCCGGCTACGTCATCGAACGTCACCTTGATGCCGGTTTCGACGTAGACCTTGGCCTTGCTCTTCCCAATCGACAGCAATCCGCCGCCCAGCCCGCCGCGCTCCTGCATCCGCCGCATCAGGAACATCCACAGGCCGACGAACAGCAGCGTCGGCACGATCCAGCCGAGCAGGTCCTTCAGGAATGTGCTCTCCACGACCCCGGCGAACTTCACGTCGTAGCGCTCGAGATCGCGCGCCAGATCGGGGTCGATCCGGATCGTAACGAACTGCTTGCGACCGTTAGCGAGCGGCTTGCGGAACGTGCCCTGGATCGTATTCGCCGCGACCGCGATTTCCTCGACGTTCCCGTCTTTCAGTTGGGCGACGAATTCGCTGTATGCGATCGGGGCGAAGGCGCGGTATTGGACCCAGAGATTCTGCAGAAACAGAACGCCCAGCAGGGCAAGGATCGCATACCAGAAATGGAACCGCGCCTGCTTTTCCATCGTTGCGCCAATAGGTCCTGGGCGCGATCTCGACGGCGGCTATGGCCCGTCGCGCGCTTGTCGCGCCATTCTTTCACAAATCGGCGCGGCCAGCCTCCTCGCCCCGCCCTGCAATTCACGGACAGGGAGATCGGCAAACACCCGTTGGCGGCGTTCGCACCTATTGCCGACGCGTACCACGGTACACGTGTACAAGAGTCGATGCCGCGTGGGGCCGGGGCGCCGTTGCGGTAGAGCACGACAGCGTCGGCTTTCGCGCAAACCGTGGACGTGCCGTTGATTTCAGTCAAGCGATGACTGTATTGCGCTCGCCAGACGCGGGTCGAGGGTGCAGCATGGACGTTGCTTTGGTTGGTCCATACAGCGGAGGCTGCATTGGCAGATGTCTTCCGGTTCGGCGACGATCTTGGCCCCGTCAAGGTCATCCACGTGCCACAGCGAGGCTGGGGCTGCAGGCGGGCGCAACGGGCGCCTGCCGGCAGAAATCCAGGCGCAGGTGGGCGCGCTGCGGCGCGGCGTGGAGTGATTTGAGTCGGAGCGTAGGCTCGTCCACGGCCATGAGCAGCGCCTTCACCGCATTCCCGCGCCCGACGGTCGCGGCATGAAACTGCACGTCAAGCATGCGGCATTCAAGGGAAGTGTCGTGATGCTGGGATTCGGCTGCATCGGGCAGGCCATGCTGCCCGTGCTGATCCGGCACGTCGAGATGGGGCCCAACCGGATACGTGTCATCGCCGCCGATGCGGAGGGCAGCGAGCTTGCGCGCCGATTCGGAATCGAACTGGAGGTTCGGGCTCTCACGTCAGGCAACTACATTGCCATTCTCGAGCCGATGCTCGCGGAAGGTGACTTCCTGCTCAACCTGTCGGTCGACGTCTCCAGCCTGGCGTTGATCGACCTGTGCTGGCGGCGCGGTGCGTTGTACCTCGACACCTGCATCGAGCCCTGGGGTGGGGGTTACATCGACACGTCGCTGTCCGTGGCGCAGCGTTCCAATTACGCCCTGCGCGAGCAGATCCTCGATTTCAGGCTCGGCAAGGCGGCAGGGCCGACCGCAATCGTGACCCAGGGCGCCAATCCCGGCCTCGCTTCCATGTTCGTCAAGCAGGCGCTGCTCAACATGGCAGCCGACACGGGCTTGCGCGTGAAAAAGCCGACGAGTTTCGAGGGCTGGGCCCGACTGGCTCGCCGCCTGGCAATCAAGACAATCCACATCGCGGAGCGGGACACCCAGATTTCGGACCGGCGCAAGCGGCGCGACGAGTTCGTCAACACCTGGTCGGTGGTCGCCTTCGTCGGGGAGTCGCTCCAGCCGTCGGAACTCGGGTGGGGCAGTCACGAGCGGCATTTGCCGGCGGACGGCGCGCGTCACGGCTACGGCAGCGACGCGGCGATTTATCTCCAACGCCCCGGGGCCGCGACCCGCGTGCGAAGCTGGACGCCGCTCGAAGGGCCCTATCACGGCTTCCTGATCACGCATGGCGAATCGATTTCCATCGCCGACCATCTCACGCTCAGGAGCAACGGCAAGGTCGTCTATCGGCCGACCGTCCACTACGCCTATCACCCCTGCGACGACGCCGTACTCTCCCTCCACGAATTGTCGGGGAAAAACTGGCAGCTGCAAAGTAGCCGGCGGATTATGCGTGATGAGATTACTGCGGGGATGGACGAACTGGGCGTGCTGCTGATGGGCAACCCGAAAGGCGTGTACTGGTATGGATCGCGTCTCACCATCGAGGAGGCGCGGCGACTCGCCCCCCACAACACCGCGACCAGTCTGCAGGTGGTCGCGGGAGTCCTGGGCGGCATGGTGTGGGCGATTGGCAACCCCAATGCCGGCGCCGTGGAGCCCGACGACATCGATTACGAAACCGTTCTGAAAATCGCGATGCCCTATCTGGGCGAAATGGTGGGGGTCTATGCCAATTGGACTCCGCTGCGCGAACGGAGCCACCTCTTCAGCGAGGATCTGGACGAGGACGATCCCTGGCAGTTCAGGAATTTCCGCGTGACGTAGGACTTACGCCATCGCCATGTCCGTCGCAGGAACACGACAGGTCGGAATCGCCGTGCAGGCAGGGGAAGGACCGGATGTCGCCAACTCGTACTACGAGCTGGGTGTGGCGCGCCCGCCCCCTTCGCTGCCGCTGGCAGGACGGGTCACGGCGGACGTGTGCGTGGTCGGCGGTGGGTATGCCGGACTGTCAGCGGCGTTGGAACTGGCCGCGCGCGGCTATTCGGTCGCCTTGCTGGATGCCCGCCGAATCGGCTGGGGCGCGTCCGGCCGGAATGGTGGCCAGGCACTTGTCGGTTTCGGCTCGGCCGGCGAAAGCGCGATTGAAGCACAACTCTCGGCGGCCGACGCCCGCCGCGCTTGGGACATCACCGTCGAGGGCCTGCAATTGCTGCGGGAGAGAATCGACCGGTACGGCATCGATTGCGATTACCGGCCTGGCTACCTGAGCGTCGCCGTCAGCGCCGGCAAGTCGCCCGCGCTGAAGGCGTGGGCCGACCATGTGGTGCGCACATACGACTATCCGGTCCAATGGATCGGTCCGGCCGAGATCGGGCACTGGATCGCCAGCGACCGGTTCCATTCGGGCGTCTTCGACCCCCAGTCCGGCCACTTGCACCCGCTCAAATACTGCCTTGGTCTGGCGACTGCCGCGCACGGCGCCGGGGTGCGCATGTTCGAGGGCTCGACGGCGCGTTCGATCGAGCGCGGCAAGAACCCGGTCGTGCGAACCGGGGAAGGCGAGGTCGCCTGCCGCTTCGTGGTCTTGGCCGGCAATGCCTATCTGGGCGATTTTGGGGAGGCCGTCGCCCCCGAGCTCGCCGGACGGATCATGCCCGTGGGCACCTATATGATTGCCACCGAGCCCATGAGCAAGGCGCGTGCGGACGCGCTCATTCGCCAACGGGCGGCGGTGTCCGACACCAATTTCGTGGTCGACTACTTTCGCCTCAGCGCCGATCAACGGTTGCTGTTCGGCGCGGGCGAAAGCGTCCGCGGCAGGAAGCCGCGCCAGCTGCTCGCCATCGTGCGCAAACGGATGCTCAAAGTATTTCCGCAATTGGCCGATCTGGCGGTACCGCATGCATGGGGCGGGTTGGTCGACATGACGATGAACAAGGCGCCGGATTTCGGGCGTTTGGACGGCAACATCTACTATGTCGAAGGATTTTCCGGGCATGGCCTCGTAGTCGCCGCCATGGCGGGCAGGCTTGTCGCGGAGGCGATCGCCGGGCGCCCGGAACGCTTCGATTTGTTCGCCCGCATCAGGCATCATCGCTTTCCCGGCGGGAAGCTCATGCGCGCCCCGCTGCTGACGCTGGGCATGGCTTACTACCGGTTACGCGACTGGTTCTAGCGCAGAATCCCGCTCACGATCATTTCGACCGCCTGTTCAGGGTCGAGCCCACGCGCCATCAGCGTTTCGAGCTCTTTCCTGTCCACGCTTCCGATCGCCGCTTCGTGGGTGACCTTGGCTTCCGGATGAAAGACCTTCACGATGGGGATCGCACTGGCGTGGGCCTGACCCTGCACGATTTCCAGGCAGTCCACGTGGCCGCGCGCGCCCTTGGCGTAGGCTTCGGTGATGCCAGTGATTTCGGCCTGCGCCCGATCCTCCAGCACGACCCGGGTCTTGATGAGGCCGCGTGAGCGCTCCCCCCTGAGCATGACTGCTTCCTTCAAGACGATGTGGTCGGTCCCATGCGCGAAAATCTTGGCACTGAGCTCGGCGAGCCCCTCTTCCTCCACCTCAACGAGATAATCGATGTCGAGTTTGCCGACCAAGCCGGAGAGTAGCGAGAAGTCCGAAAAGTAGCGTGCACGCTTGCCGATCGTGATCGTGGCATGGGGCAGCACCCGCACGCCGCCATGGGGACCGTGGTAATGGCCTTCGGTGTAGGTCAGCGAGGCGCCGGGTCCGATCGTCACGACCGCCTGCATCCGATGTTCGGCCTCTTCTGCGAAAGGGAAGAGACAGTGGGAAAGTACCCGCGCCCGTGCCCCTTCGCGTACCTCGACGTCGATTCGTATCTGCTGCGTGCCCGTCGGATGAGCGAGGCCGAAGCACATGTGGATCGGTCGATCGATCTGCGCGCCTGCATCGACAGTCAGTTTGCCGACGATAGCGTCAGGCGTTTCCTCCGCGTCCAGGCGAAGACCGGGGACCATTCGACGACTGAGGATGCGATGCCCGCGCGCCACGACATGCGCCGTGCGCGCATCGTCGAGTATCGACGGCTCGGCGCCGACCATCGGCAGGATGCGTTTCAGCTCGTCAAGCTCGGACATGGTTGCACACCTCCCCGTCACAGCGGACGCAGGCCCGCCCGCGGAAGTGATCAACGGCTTCGCGCGGGCCGCCGGAGAAAATAATGCGTCCGGCGCAAAGTTGTGAAGCTCGGTCCGCGACTAGCGCGACCTCTTCCTGGTGCGTGATGAGCAGGACAGATCCGCCGTCGGCTTTCAGGGTGCGAATGACGCCAATGATGTGCTTGATCGAGAGCATGTCGATCCCTGCCACGGGCTCGTCGAGGATCGCGAGCCTTGGCTTCATGGAAAGGACCGAGGCTAATTCGATCCGGTGGCGTTCCCCGCCGCTGAGAGCCCTGTCGACCTGCCGCTCCAGGTAGCGCTCCGGAGCGAGCCCGACTTGTCTCAGCGCCGGCCCTGCATCGTAATCCGGTCTGCCCAGCGCCAAGTACTCTCGAACGGTGACGCCCTCGAAGCGGGCCGGCTCCTGCCATGCGAGCGTCAGACCCAACCTGGCTCGCTCATGCATCTTGAGCGGAAGTAGCTCGACGCCGTTGAATCGAACGCATCCGGCGCCGGGCACATAGCCCTCGCAACCCATCAACACGCAGGCCAGCGTCGTCTTGCCGGAGCCGTTGGCGCCGAGGAGCGCATGGATCTCTCCTGCCTGGACCGCCAGATCAAGCCGGTCGAGAATCGCACGGCGATCGACCTCCAACGTGAGATTGCGAATGTCGAGAAGCGGGGCGGACATCGTCATACGCCAACTTGCCTCAATCGTACTGCATCCGATCCCGGTGAGGGCGGCCCTGATCGTGCACGCCACCGGCCCGCCGCGGTGATCCATGGGATCGGCCCTCCCGAGCGCCGGCGCCTCTGCCACTCTTTCTTGACAATGATCAAAGGCATGCCTGTGCGAAGGTTTAACTTAATCAATTGAGGCTGGCGCTGTGCTTCGGCACAACGCCCGTACGGGGGGCAACCAGATGAATACCGAGCAGATATGCAAATACCACTGAAAATCACGATGCGCCACCTTCCACAGTCGGATGCGCTCGAGGCGAAGATCCGCAGCAAAGTGGCGAAACTCGACGAGTTTTATCCCAACGTCACTGGATGCACCGTGGCGATCGAGGAGCAGCGACGCCATCATCTCCAGGGGCACTGGTTTAATGTGCGAGTCGTCGTGCACGTGCCGAAACACGAGATCGTCGTCAATCGCGATCACGATGAAGATCCATTCGTCGCCCTGCGCGACGCGTTCGACGCGGCCAGCCGGCGGCTCGAAGACTTCGCCCGGCTGCAGCGTGGCGACGTGAAGGTGCACGCGCAGCCGCTTCGTGGCACCGTTGCCCGGATTCTTGCCGGCGAAGACTATGGCTTCATCGCCACGGACGACGGCACCGAGTACTATTTCAGTCGGGAAAACGTTGTCCACCCGTCGTTCGACCAGCTGGGCGAAGGCACGGAAGTCGAGTTCATTCCGGAGCCTGCCGCAGAAGGCATGCAGGCCAAGCGGGTCACGGCGTCCAAGCATCACGCGCCTGCCTGACGTCGAAAGGTTGCGGCGCCGAGAGAGTCGCAGGCATGCACGGTGACGCATCGGGTCAGACGACGCTACGAGAGATGACACGATGGGAGCATTGAAACAAGGCAAGACTCGCACCAGCGGCCGCGGGCACGCCGCGCCACGTAAGCGACCGCGGCACTCGCCCGCGCAGGTCGCAACCGAGGCGTTGCCTGGCCAGGACGACGCGACGCTCCTCGCGGCACCCATCTTCGAAGACGACGCGATGGGAAGGGATGCGGGCCTCGAGGGAACAGTCGACGATTGGGCCGGAATCGATGCGGTTGCCGACATGATCGACGAGCCGGCCGAAGGACGCCGGCGCCGTTGACGTCAAGGCGAAGGCGCCGCAGGCAGGTCGACATTCTCCGGCGCCTGCTGCTGGGTCCGCCGCGCGTTGCAGTGGAGCTGTTCAGCATTCCGCCGTTGCGGCCGTGCCGGCGGTACCAACGCGCCTCGCCACACGCCCTTGCAGAGGATCGGCCATATTGGCCGCGGTCGTTTGAATCGTTCGCCTGTTGAACGTTTGCGCCTGGGTAGCGAGCCTCCTGATACGCGCAACCGCGCTGAGAGGGTGGAACAATTGCGCTTCAGCCAAGCCCCGCCGCTGACCCTCGACGGTGCATACGGCGAAGGCGGTGGCCAGTTGCTGCGCAACGCGGTCGCGCTCGCCGCGATCACCGGTCGGACGATCACGATCGACAACGTTCGCGCGAAGCGGCCAAAGCCGGGACTCGCCCCGCAGCATCTCGCGGCCGTCGCCGCGGTAGCAGGCTTGTGCGATGCGCGCGTCGAGGGCTTGGCCTTGCGCTCGACGAAAATCGCGTTCGCTCCCGGCCAGCTCCACGGCGGCGATTTTCGCTTCGATATCGGCACCGCCGGCAGCACGACCTTGGTGATGCAGGCGGTACTGCCCGCGCTCGTCGCATCCGGTAAAGAATGCACGGTGACCCTGACTGGCGGCACCGACGTGAGGGGTGCGCCGCCTCTCGATTATTTCCGGCATATCACGCTCCCGCTTCTTGCCCGCGTCGGTGCGCGCACCGCCTTCGTGATACGAAAGCGCGGGTACTATCCGCGGGGCGGGGGCGAGGTCGTGCTTTCCGTGATGACGTCGCAACTGCGGCCGTACTCGTTCCTCGAGACAGGAGCGATGCGTCGAATCGCGGGCGTCGCGCACGTTGCCGCAATCGACGTCAACGTCGCCACGCGCATGCGCGATGCCTTTCTCGCCGGCGTCGCGGCGCCCGCCGGCGTCGACGCCCGGATCGACATCGTATCGCTCACGCCGGACCAGGCCTTTGGAGCGGGCGGTGCGTTCGTTGCCTGGGTCGAAGCTGAACACACCGTGCTCGGCGCCGGCCGCGTTGCAGAGCGCGGCGTTCGTGCCGAGGCGATTGGCAGCGCCGTGGCTTCCGAGCTTCGTGCGGACATGACCGCTGGCGCCTGTCTCGACATCCATGCCGCCGATCAAGTGCCGGTGTACTTGGCGCTTGCTGGTGGTGGATCGTTCGCGGCGCGCGAGTTGACGACCCACGCGCGGACCGCCATCTGGCTGCTCGAACAGTTCCTGCCGGTGCGCTTTCGATGCGTTGCCGACGGGCAGCGAGTTCGGGTGACAGTTGCGTAGCCTGCCGAACTGAGAGACCGCCGCAGGTGCCGCTCAGGGCGCGGTCGGCGCAATTACCAGCACTGGAACATCGACCAAACGCAGCACCTTCACGGCCGTCGATGCGAGGACCAGGTTGCGGGTCGCGCCCACGCCGCGTTCCCCTTCGTCGCGCACGCGGCTTTCGGCACGCTCGCGCAGCGAATGAGGGACGAGCTCGGTCGAGATCAACGGCTCAGGCTGAACCTGGTCAGCGGACACGCTCACGGCAGAAATCGTCATCACTTGCGCGAAATCAAGTCACGGCGCGCCGACGATCTTACAATTGCAGCAGCGTCGAATTCATTTGCGCGCATCAGCAACGGCAGTTTCGGGATCTGTACCGACCGCGATGAAGAGATCGCCTTTGAACGTCTTGTCGCCTATCCCGCCGCGAAACGCTGTCTTGCCTACTAGCGGCAGCGAGAGAGGACCTACGCTCACGAGAGAAACCCGACAACCGGCCCGAGCTGAGGCGCGCGCCGGTCCAGTTCGCGTTGCCCTCGGCCGACAGCGCCTGCTCGCAGCGATTTGAATGTGGAATCGACGCGCAACTGGTCCACGAGAGTGACCCGGGAGAGCCGCGCGCTGGACCTCGAAGAAGGCGTCTTTACCTGGCAGGATCCGAAACGCATCGCGGCGTCGTTGCAGCGCTCGGCCGAGGCAAGTACGCGCCGAAAGGCGTCGCCGTTTCAATCGGCTATGTCGATGCTCGTGTTCTACGTCAATCGCGCCGGCAGGAATCTGCCCGACCGGCAGCGGCGCGTGCTGGACCAGGCGAAAGACGAGTTGCGCCGGCTCTATGGGAAGCGTTGAGCCGCGCGTGTGCGGCGAGGTCAGCCGGTCGGCTGCGCGTTATGCAACTTGCTCCAGCGGAATCGCAGCCCAATGCAAGCCGGGCTCTTCGCGGGAGATGTCGGCAGCACCGGCCTGCGCTGCATCAATTCTGCGAGACGCGGTATCGCTGAAGGTAGTTGCCGGCTGCTGTTCTTTGGATGCCGCGAATGCTGCGGTAAGCTTGGTGCCGTGAAGCAGCGTTCAGTCAGCATCATCGGCGCGCCCACCGATGTCGGTGCTAGCGTTCGCGGCACGAACATGGGGCCCGAAGCGCTACGCGTCGCGGGCGTGGGCGAGGCCCTTGCCCGCTTTGTGGACGAAGTTAGGGACACGGGCAACCTCAACGGTCCTCTCAACCCCGTTCTTCCGGCGCTAGGCGGCTACCGCCACCTGCCAGAGGTCACCGCCTGGAATCGGCTGGTCTATGCTGCCGTCAATGGCGAGCTCGCAGCAGGGCGCCTCCCGATCCTCCTGGGTGGGGACCACTCGCTCGCGATCGGCTCGATCAGCGCTGTGGCGCAGCACTGCAGGGAATCGGGCAAGAAATTGCGCGTGCTTTGGTTCGATGCCCACGCGGATTTCAATACCGCTGCGCTGACACCGAGCGGAAACATTCATGGCATGCCGGTGGCGTGCCTGTGCGGTTTCGGCCCCGAAGAGCTCACGCGCATCGGCGGTGTTTCTCCTGCTATCCAGCGCTCCGAAATCCGGCTGGTTGGTATTCGCAGT
>Ga0209048_10003483_pt1 | contig 15267 bp, 14 predicted proteins | sample FrelakmetCRP12CR_FD_187146 | JGI IMG/M metagenome (GOLD analysis project Ga0209048, IMG submission 187146) | Freshwater lake sediment microbial communities from the University of Notre Dame, USA, for methane emissions studies - CRP12 CR (SPAdes)... | ecosystem: Environmental > Aquatic >... | reverse complement strand
ATTCCTGGCGCTGCCACACAGGGTGGGCAAGGCGTTCTCAACCGCTCCCGACTGCCAGACGGGCACGTTGAGCCCCTGTTTGACACCAGCCACCTAGGGGTCCGCCCATCGGGGCGATACCCGCCACCCCACGGTGACGGTCCCCGGAGAATGCGCGATCCTGGGGGCATGACCGATGCCGGCATCACCCTGGCCCCCACCCACGTCGACCCCCAGCTGGACGGCGACCACGAGCGGATGTCCCACATCGTGCTGGAGGGATTCAAGCCGGACAAGGGCGACTTCATCTCCGCCGGTCCCTCCGTCGTCGAGGGAATGGTCAACGGCACCGCGGTCAAGGCGCTGTGCGGCAAGATCTGGGTCCCGGGTCGCAATCCCAAGAGGTACCCGGTGTGCCCCACCTGCAAGGAGATCGCCGAAGCCCGCGGGTGGAAGGTTCCCGCCGGCTGAGCCGACACAACCCGACGTGACGGTCGCAGGTCCCGGCCAGTACGCCGAGCGGGGCGGGACGCCGCCCTGTAGGTTTCCCGACGACGGGCAGCCCCGCCGACCGGGGCAGTGCCCGAAGGCTGCACGACCATCCTGGGGGGGACCATGCACGGAAGCGATCACCTGTCCGCTCGAGCCGCCCGGAGCCGGGTCCCTGTCGTCGCCGCGTGCGCCGTCCTGGCGGCGACCCTGCTGACCGCTTGCTCGTCGAGCAACCCGGCGAGACAGGCCACGACCTCGACGTCGCTGCCGCCGATCCCGGCATCCGCGTTCCATGACAGCACTGGCGTCACCGCGCAGTCGGTGACCGTCGGGAACATCACCACCGAGCTGGCCGGCCTGTTCACGGGCGCCGTCGTGGGCACCGAGGCCTACGCCGCCTATGTGAACTCGCAAGGGGGCGTCAACGGGCGCAAGCTGATCGTGCAGAGCGCGGACGACCAATTCGCCGGGGCGACCAACAAGCAGGCGACGGAGTACGCCCTCCAGAACGACTTCGCCATCGTCGGCAGCGTCTCCCTCGAGGACAGTTTCGGCGGGACGGTGATCGCCGCCAACCCGCAGCTGCCCGACGTCGCCGCTTCCCTGGACCCGGTGACGCGGGAGCTCCCGAACAACTTCAGCCCCACCCCGACGGCGGACGGTTGGCCGCTCGGACCCCTGACCTACTTCAAGCAGAAGTTCCCGGCCCAGGTGCTCCACACCGCCACCATCATCGCCGACCTGCCACCGACGATCCGCTCCTGGAACGGCGAGAAGTCCGCCATGACCCACCTCGGCTACCAGGTGCTCCTCGACCCGGCGCTCCCGCCGACGCAGACCGACTTCACCCAGCAGGTGGTGGCCATGAAGAATGCCGGCGTCCAGATCCTCTTCCTCGAGCAGGAGCCCCAGAACTACGCCTCGGCCATCTTCCGTGACCTCCGCCAGCAGAACTTCCACCCGATCGTGGTGCTGGGCGTCCCGTCCTACAGCGAGCAACTGGTGGCCAACTCGGGTGGGGCCGCCGCTGTCGACGGGGCCTACCTCGAGCAGGAGGCGTCCCTCTTCCTGGGCGAGGACGCAGGTGTGATCCCGGCAGTCACCACCTTCAACACCTGGGTCCAGAAGGTGTCCCCCGGATTCCCCACCGACTTCACCACCCTGTCCGGCTGGCTCTGTGCAGAGCTCTTCGTCGACGCCCTGCGCACCGCCGGCACCCATCCGACCCGGGGGTCGGTCCTGCAGGCACTCCGCCACATCACGGCGTTCTCGAGCGGCGACCTCATCCCGGTCAGCAATCCTGCCGGCAAGGTGCCGATCAGCTGCTATCTGCTCGGGCAGGTGCTCGGTGGGACGTTCCAGCGACTGGACGACCCGCCGGTGAGCGGTTCCACCCACGGGTACCGGTGCGACCAGCCCTACTACTCGGCGGCCTGACCGGGGATCCGTCGGATCGACTCCGTGTCACCCGCGGCCCGCTCCGGTCAGGGGAGGGCCCGGACCCCTTTGACCATCAGGTAGACGGCGAAGACGCCCTCGATGACGACGCCGATCGTACGGGAGTGCCGGCTGACCCAGGTGTGGGTGGCGTCCAGCAGGCGGTCGGCCCCGTTCCCGAGCACGGTCACCAGCAGGACCGGCACCAGCACGGGCAGCAGCACGATCACGTACATCACGGCGAAGACGGCGACCTTGTCCGCCGTCGAGGCGGAGGAGTGGGTGATCTCGTGCACGGCGGGCAGCACCAGGAGCAGCGTCGAGAAGTTCACCACCATCCCGACCGCCCCGACCCCGAGGAACCACGCCGTGGATGCGGTGCCCAGGCGACCGGCGATCGTCGAGGTGTGCTTTTCGCCCGCCGTCGGACGCTTCAGCAGGGACCGGATGGTCAACAGGGCGAGGAGGCCGCCGGAGACCAGGAGCACGACGGCGTCGGTGGCCGACTTGTGGTGGGTGTGGTGGGGTCGGATCCGCTGCAGGGCGGTCACGCACAGCAGCGAGAACGCCCCCAGCACCAGGGCGGCGCCGGCGGCCAGTGCCCAGGCCCGGGACAGGCGGTGGGTGGTCCCGGTGAGGACGAGCAGCTGCAGCGCCAGCAGGGTGGGACTCACCGCTGCGCCGAGGGCCAGCGGCAGTACGGACACCAGCAGTGACCCCATGGGCCCAACGTACCCTGGGGCCCGGGCGACCGAGGCGGACGGACCGGTCGACCGGCCCGGCCTAGAGGTGGGTGAGCTCCCCGTGGTCGCGGCAGCGGGCCCGGTAGCCACCGGGGGTGACCGCCACCGTGAGCCGGCGTCCGCAGTCGGGGCAGAAGCGCGGCGGGTCGAGGGCTCGCCCGCACCCGGTGCACGACGCCTGGCCACAGCCCGTGCAGTGGGACCCGGTGCCGGTGGCCACGTCGACGTCCACGGTCCGGCGGCTCAGAGGACGCCGGTGAGGACGCCCACCGGCATGCGGAGGTCCGACAGCATCTGCAGGTCCTCGTCCGCCGAGCGCCCGAGGGTGGTGAGGTAGTTGCCGACGATGAGGGCGTTGATGCCCGATGTCATTCCCATCGACTGGAGCTCCCGGAGGGTGACCTCGCGTCCCCCGGCGTAGCGGAGGATCACCCCGGGGAGCCCGAGGCGGAACAGGGCGATCCAGCGGATGGCCTCCCAGGCGGCCACCGGCTGCTCGCCCCCGAGGGGGGTGCCCGGCCGCGGGTTCAGGAAGTTGAGGGGCACCTCGGTGGGGTCGAGCTCCTGCAGCTGGGTGAGCAGCTCGATGCGCTGCTCGTCGGTCTCCCCCATGCCGATGAGCGCACCGCAGCACAACTCCATGCCGTGGTCGCGGACGATCCGACACGTCTCCTGGCGCTCCTCCCAGGTGTGGGTGGTCACCACGTTGGGGAAGAAGGAGCGGGACGTCTCGAGGTTGTGGTTGTAGCGGTAGACGCCGCCCTCGGCGAACCGGCGGGCCTGGTCCTCGGTGATCAGCCCGGCGCTGACGGCCACGTTGATGCCGGTGCGCTCCCTCACCATCGGGACCAGCTCCAGGATCCGCTGCATGGTGCGCTCGTCGGGTCCGCGGATGGCCAGCACGATGCAGAACGAGGAGGCGCCGGCGGCCTTGGTCTCCTCGGCCGCCTGCAGGACCTCGTCGGTGTCCAGGAACGGGGTGGCCTTGACCGGGGTGTCGAAGCGGGACGACTGCGAGCAGAAATGGCAGTCCTCGGGGCACCCGCCGGTCTTGGCGGACAAGATGCCCTCGACCTCGACCTCGGGTCCGCACCAGGCCAGGCGGACCTGGTGGGCGAGCGCGGCGAGCGAGGTCACGTAGCCGTCGGGCAGGGCGGCCAGTCCGGCCAGCTCGTCGCCGGTGAGCAGCCTGCGTTCGTCCAGCAGCGCCGTCTCGGCGGCGTGGATCCGGGCCCGGGCGACGGTCGGGTCGATGTCGGGCCGCTCGGGCTCACCCCGCCGAGGAGGGGAGAGGTTGACGGTGGTGGGGGAGGGGGTGGCATCTCCGGGCATGGACGCCACGGTAGTTGGCCGGACGAGGATGTCGAAAGCCGGGCCTCGGGCCGTGCGTCAGCCCCGGACGGGCGGGTCCCCGAACACGGGCGGGCGCTTCTCCCGCAGGGAGTCCACGCCCTCGCGGTAGTCCGGTCCGGCCATCATCGGGTCGAGCATCGCCTCCGCCGTCCGCACGGCCTCGGCGGCCGTCTGGTGGAACGCCTCGTAGACCTGGCGCTTGGAGGCGGCCAGCGAGGCCGGGGAGACGGCGGTGGCCAGCATCCGGGCGTAGCCGGTGACGTGGTCGAGCAGGTCGGGGCCGTCGACGACGCCGGTCACCAGACCGAGGGCGTAGGCCTCGTCGGCGTCGAAGGTCCGGCTGGAGAGGATCAGGTCGAGCGCCCGGGGCAGCCCGATCAGCTTGGGCAGGAGCCAGGCCAGACCGAAGGCGCAGGGGAGGCCGAGCCTGCCGTGGGCGGTGGTGAATTTCGCCCCGCGGGCGGCGAACCGGAGGTCGCAGTAGCAGGACAGGGCGAACCCGATGCCGGCGACCGGACCGTTGATGGCGGCCAGGATCGGCTTGTCGATGCCGAAGTGGTAGGCGAGTTCGGCATCGAACTCGGGCCGCACGCCGTAGCCGGGCGTGGCCAGGTCGTCCGGCGCTCCCGAGTCGTAGGAGCCGCGTTCGGCGTGCCCGGCCAGGTCCTCGGACTCGGCGCCGGCGCAGAAGCCCCGTCCGCTCCCGGTGACCACGATCACCCGCACCGCGGGGTCGTCGTCGGCAAGCTGGAGGAGCGAGCGGTACTCGGCGTTCATGGTCGCCGTCCACGCGTTGAGGCGCTCGGGCCGGTCGAGGGTGATCGTGGCGATCCCGTCGACGACCTGGTAGCGCGTCGCCTCGAGTGGGGACGGCGTCATGGTCGGCTCTCCTCGTCGCCCCGCGGCCGCTCGTAGCGACCGGGGGCGGATCCGCTCAGTACCGGTAGTGCTCGGGCTTGTACGGACCGTCGACCGACACGCCGATGTAGTCGGCCTGCTCGGGCGTGAGGGTGGTCAGGCGCACGCCGAGGGCGTCGAGGTGGAGGCGGGCCACCTTTTCGTCGAGGTGCTTCGGCAGGAGGTACACCTTGTTCTCGTACTGGCCGATGTTGGCGAAGAGCTCCATCTGGGCCATCGTCTGGTTGGTGAACGAGTTCGACATGACGAAGCTCGGGTGGCCGGTGGCGTTGCCCAGGTTGAGCAGGCGTCCCTCGGACAGGATGATCACGGCCTTGCCGTCGGGATACACCCACTTGTCGACCTGGGGCTTGATGTTGACCCGCTCGATGCCGGGAGTGGACATGAGGCCGACCATGTCGATCTCGTTGTCGAAGTGGCCGATGTTGCCCACGATGGCCTGGTGCTTCATCCGGGCGATGTCGGCCGCGGTGATGACGTCCTTGTTGCCCGTGGTGGTGATGAAGATGTCCGCCGTCTCGACCATGTCGTCGAGGGTGGCCACCTGGTAGCCCTCCATCGCCGCCTGCAGGGCGCAGATCGGGTCGATCTCGGTGACCACGATCCGGGCACCCTGGCCGCGCAGCGAGTCGGCGCAGCCCTTGCCGACGTCACCGAAGCCGCAGATGACCGCGACCTTGCCGCCCATCAGGACATCGGTGGCCCGGTTGATTCCGTCGATGAGCGAGTGGCGGCAGCCGTACTTGTTGTCGAACTTCGACTTGGTGACGGCGTCGTTGACATTGATGGCCGGGAACAGGAGCTCGCCGTTGTCCTGCATCTCGACGAGCCGATGGACGCCGGTCGTGGTCTCCTCGGACACGCCCTTGATGCCGTTGGCGATCGAGGTCCACCGGGTCGGGTCCTCGGTCAGGCTGCGGGTCAGCACGCTCAGCACCACGCCGTACTCCTCGGTGTCGGCCGTGGACGGGTCCGGCACGACGCCGGCCTTCTCGAACTCGACGCCCTTGTGGACGAGGAGGGTGGCGTCGCCGCCGTCGTCGAGGATCAGGTTCGGACCCTCGCCGCCGGGCCACTGCAGGACCTGCTCGGTGCACCACCAGTACTCCTCGAGGGACTCGCCCTTCCAGGCGAAGACAGGGACGCCACTCGGGTCGTCGACGGTTCCGTGGGGACCGACGGCCACGGCGGCGGCAGCGTGGTCCTGGGTCGAGAAGATGTTGCAGCTGGCCCACCGGACCTGGGCGCCCAGCGCGGTCAGGGTCTCGATCAGCACCGCGGTCTGGATCGTCATGTGGAGCGAGCCGGTGATGCGGGCGCCGGCGAGCGGCTGGGATGCGCCGAACTGCTCACGCATGGCCATCAGGCCGGGCATCTCGTGCTCGGCCAGGACGATCTCCTTGCGGCCGTACTCGGCCAGGGAGAGGTCGGCGACCTTGAAGTCGTGGGTGCTCGTCTCGTTCGACATGCGGCTCCTTCGTCGTACCGGCCCGGTCGGGAACGGTGCTCACCGGTTCGGGCCGACCGGCCCGCCCGTGTGCGTCCGAGACCTTCCGTCGGCCGAAGCCCCGGGTCCCCGAATCGCTCCGGTAATGCTAGTCCACGGCCCTGTTTCCCGGTCCATCGGGCCGGATCGGACTGATGCGGGAACGGTTGCCGGTCCTGCGTGGTGCGGCACCAGGACGGCCCCTGGTCCCACGGCCTGCGGTGCCCACCCTGTTACCCTCGGGCGGCGAGCGGTCCCGGGCGGGCATGAGCAACGGGCATGAGCAACGGGCAATCAGCGATGAGAGGGAGTGCACCATGGGGGACGGACGCGTGAACCAGGTTCGGGGCAGGTCGCCGCGAGGGGCCCTCCACCGCCCGGCGGTGATGCTGGTCGCCTGCATCCTGGGCGGGGGCCTGCTGGCCGCCTGCAGCTCGTCCTCCTCGTCGAGTTCGACGACCACCGGGGCGGCAGCGTCCGGCAAGGTCCTTCTGGTGGGCACGTACAAGGGTCACACCGGCCAGTACACGACCATCCAGTCCGCGGTGAACGCGGCCAAGCCCGGGGACTGGGTCCTGGTGGCCCCCGGCGACTACCACGAGACGGCCGACAGCACCAGCCTGGCCGCTGACCCGGCCCACGGGGACAGCGGCGGCGTGCTGATCACCAAGGCGAACCTGCACCTGCGGGGGATGGACCGGGCCACGGTGGTCGTCGACGGGACCAAGTCCGGTGCCCCGCAGTGCAGCGCCGGTGCGGCGGACCAGACCTACGGGCCGGTCGACCCCAACGGCAAGGCCTACGGGCGCAACGGCATCGTGGTGTGGAAGGCCGACAACGTGAGCATCGACAACCTGACCACCTGCAACTTCCTCGGCGGGTCGGGCGCGTCCGGTAACGGGGTCTGGTGGAACGGCGGCGCCGACAGCGCCCAGATCGGCCTGCACGGCTACACCGGCAGCTACCTGACGGCGACGTCCACCTACTTCGGCGGCAACGACACGGCGGCCACCTACGGGATCTTCTCCCAGGACGCCTCCGGCCCGGCCAGCTGGAACCAGATCTACGGCAGCAACATGAACGACTCCGGCACCTATGTGGGGGCCTGCCAGCAGGTGTGCGGGATCACCATCAACCACGCCTGGATGGAGTACAGCGCCCTCGGCTACTCGGGCACCAACTCGGGTGGGGCGATCGTGATCGAGAACTCCCAGTTCGACAACAACCGGGACGGCTTCGACACCAACTCCCAGATCTCCGGTGACCCGCCCGCTCCGCAGAACGGCGCCTGTCCGAACGACGGGACCAGCCCGATCACCCACACCCACTCGTGCTGGGTCCTGCTGCACAACACCTTCCACGACAACAACAACCCGAACACCCCCGGATCGGGCAACGCCGGCAACGCCCCGGTGGGCACGGGTATGACGCTGTCCGGTGGGCGCAACGACACGGTGATGGACAACACGTTCGCCAACAACAACGCCTGGGGCTTCCTTATGGTGCCGTTCCCCGATTCGAGCACCCCGGAGTACAACCAGACGTGCAGCGGTACCGGCGGCGTCCAGTCGACCGTCTTCGGGTGCGTCTACGACCCGATGAACAACGCCCTGCTCAACAACACGTTCACCCACAACGGCTCCTTCGGGAACCCGTCGAACGGTGACTATGGGCAGATCACCTTCAACGGCGGCCAGCCCTCGAACTGCTACGCGGGCAACACCGCGCCCAACGGGTCGACGCCGGCCGACCTGGAGAAGACCCAGCCGACGTGCGGCGTGACCACGACATCGAGCAATACCGGCGGGCCGCTGCTGGCCCAGGTCCTGTGCGCCTTCGGGGCCGCCCCGTGCGGAGCGGACATGGTGTACCCGAAGAGCACCGGGGTCGTCATGCACCCGCTGCCCAAGGGCCTGCCGACCATGCAGGACCCGTGCTCGGGCGTCCCCGACAACGCGTGGTGCTCGGGGGGAAAGACGGTCTGAGCCGCAACCGGGTCCCGGCCCACCGACGGGCCGGTGCTCCGGGCCGGACCCCGGCGGGCGGGGCCGGCCGCTACTCGACGATGTCGTAGGCGGCGGGTGTGAGGGGCGACCCGTCGAAGACGGCCAGGTACGGCTCTGGGTCGCCCTCCCAGGGCAGGGCCCGGATCTGGCCCAGGGAGCGCCGACCGGTCAGGACCCGGTGGAGGGTGAAGGAGTCGGTCTCGAGCCGCACCCGGCGGGACCCGCCGCCGATGGTGGCGTGGAAGGCCGGGGCGACCTCGTTCCACCCGGAGACGGGGGCGGTCAGCCCCTTCGGTGCGAACCGCTCCACCTGGGCACCGGTCCAGCCCGGGGTCCCGTCCTCGGCCACGTTGCCGTCCGCCACGTCCCGGGGCACGCCGTAGACATGGGCGGCGAGGTCGGTGACGCTCCAACCCGGGCAGGCGGGGACCGGTATGGCCGCCACCTCCTCGTCGGACAGCCGGCCAGATCCTCGGTCAGGCGCTCCCGCATCTCGGTGTAGGCGGCCATGGACAGGGTCGACGTGGGCGGCGCGGGTTCTCCCGGGGGACGGGCCACCTACCCGCAAGGGGACGTGGGCGGGTGCCTCACCCTACGAGGGCGGTGTCGGCCGCCGCGTTCCCGCTGTAGTTGACCAACTTGGTCATATTTTGCCAGTATCGGTGTTCAACGTTGAGGCCGAGCCGGCCGCACACCTGTCCGTCGAAGGAGACACGCCATGCCCGAGTGGGGATTCGAGACCCGTCAGATCCACGCCGGAGCCGAGCCCGACCCGACCACGGGCGCCCGGGCGACGCCGATCTACCAGACCACCAGCTACACCTTCCGGGACACGGCCCACGCCGCCGCCCTCTTCGGCCTGTCCGAGCTGGGGAACATCTACACCCGGATCATGAACCCGACGCAGGCCGTGTTCGAGGAGCGCATCGCCGCCCTCGAGGGCGGGGTGGCGGCACTGGCCGTGTCGAGCGGGCAGGCCGCCGAGTCGATCGCCCTGTTGAACCTGGCCGAAAACGGCGGCCACGTGGTGTCCTCGGCCTCGCTGTACGGCGGCACCTACAACCTCTTCCACTACACGCTGCCGAAGCTGGGCATCGAGGTCACCTTCGTGGACGACCCCGACGATCTCGACACCTGGCGTGCGGCCATCCGGCCCAACACCAAGGCGTTCTACGCCGAGACCCTCGGCAACCCGAAGGGCGATGTGCTCGACTTCGCCGGCGTGTCGGCCATCGCCCACGAGCACAAGATCCCGCTGGTGATCGACAACACCCTCGCCACCCCCTACCTGTGCAACCCGTTGGCGCACGGGGCCGACATCGTCGTGCACTCGGCCACCAAGTTCATCGGCGGGCACGGCACCTCGATCGGCGGCGTGATCGTCGACGGCGGCACCTTCGACTACGAGGGCAGCGGGCGGTTCCCGGGGTTCACCGAGCCGGACCCCAGCTACCACGGACTGGTCTTCGGGCAGCTCCCCGAGCCGCTGTTCCCGGCACGGTTCGTGCTCAAGGCCCGGCTGCAGTACCTGCGTGACCTCGGGCCGGCCATCACCCCGTTCAACTCGTTCCTCTTCCTGCAGGGCGTCGAGACCCTGAGCCTCCGCATGGAGCGGCACGTCCAGAACGCCGCGGCCGTGGCGCTCTGGCTGGAGTCCCGCGACGAGGTGTCCTGGGTGGCGTACCCCGGTCTGGACTCGAGCCCGTGGCACGAGCGCCAGGAGCGCTACATGTCCAAGGGAGGCGGCGCCATCCTGGCCTTCGGCATCGAGGGCGGTGCCGACGCCGGGCGCCGGTTCATCGAGGGACTCGAACTGTTCAGCCACCTGGCCAACGTCGGTGACGTCCGCAGTCTGGCCATCCACCCGGCATCGACCACCCACTCCCAGCTGACCGAGGCCGAGCAGGTGTCGAGCGGGGTCACCCAGGACCTGGTGCGCCTCTGCATTGGCATCGAGTCGGTCGAGGACATCCTGGCCGACCTCGAGCTCGGGTTCCGCGCCGCCAAGGGGGCGTGACGGGCGCTCTCGCGGAGCTGTCCTGGCAACCCGGTGACGACTCCGGCGGGCGCCGGTTCGCCGACCTGGTCGCCGACGACGGGCCCGGACTCCAGCTGGAGCGTGGCGCATCCCTGCCCGGGGTCACCGTCGCCTACGAGACGTGGGGGACCCTGGACGCAGCGCGCTCCAACGCCGTCCTGGTCCTCCATGCGCTGACCGGGGACTCGCACGCCACCGGACCGGAGGGCCCGGGGCATCCCACGCCCGGATGGTGGGACCCGCTGATCGGCCCCGGTGCCGCCATCGACACCGACCGCTTCTTCGTGGTCAGCCCCAACGTGCTGGGAGGCTGCCAGGGCACGACCGGTCCCTCGTCGACCGCCCCCGACGGGCAGCCATGGGGCTCGAGATTCCCCCGGCTCACTATCCGGGACCAGGTGGCGGCCGAGGTGCTCCTGGCCGATCGGCTGGGGATCGACCGGTGGGCCGGTGTCGTCGGCGGGTCGATGGGCGGAATGCGGGTCCTCGAGTGGTGCGTGGGCCACCCGCACCGGGTCGAGCGTGCCGCCGTGCTCGCCGTCGGTGCGGCGGCCACTGCCGAACAGGTGGCGCTCTGCTCCGTGCAGTGCCGGGCCATCCGTCTCGACCCCGACTTCGCCGGCGGCGACTACTACCGGTCGGGCCGGGCCCCGGTGTCGGGCATGGCGCTGGCCCGCGGCATCGGTCAGATCACCTACCGCACCGAGCACGAGTTCGACGAGCGGTTCGGGCGCCGGCCCCAGTGGGAGGAGGACCCCCTGGAGGGGGGCCGGTTCGCCGTCGAGTCGTACCTCGAGCACCAGGGGGAGAAGCTGGCGGCCCGGTTCGACCCGAACTCCTACCTCGTCCTGAGCGAGGCCATGAACAGCCACGACGTCGGACGCGGCCGGGGAGGCCTGGCCGCCGCCCTGTCCCGGGTGACCGCGTCGGTGGCCGTGGCCGGGATCGACACCGACCGTCTCTACCCGCTGGCACTCCAGGCCGGGTTGGCCGAGCGGCTCCCCGGCGACCGGGAGGTGACGGTCATCCGCTCCGTGTTCGGGCACGACGGCTTCCTGCTCGAGGCCGAGCAGGCGGGAGCGGTCGTGGCCCGGGCCCTCGGAAACTGAACGGCGGACAGGATCCTGGACCCAGCCGGTGTTCGACCTGGCCACCGGGGAGATCCAGGGGTACGAGGCCCTGACCAGGTTCGCCAGCGGTCAGCGCCCGGACCTGGTGTTCGAAAAGGCCCACAGCGTGGGGCTCGGTGTCGAACCGGAGACGGCCTACGCCGTGGCGGCGGCGTTGGCGGCGTTGGACGAGCGGCCCCTGGTCGTGGAGATCACCGAGCACGTGGTGGTCGAGGACTATGCAGCCGTCCGCGATGCCGTCGGGTCACGTCCGGGCGTCCGCATCTCGGTGGACGATGCCGGTGCCGGGTAGGCCAGCCTCCGCCACATCCTGGAACTCCGGCCTGAGTTCGTGAAGCTCGACATCGGGCTGGTGCGGAACATCGACTCGGACCCGGCGCGTCAGGCACTGGCCGCCGGCCTGTGCCACTACGCGGTCGAGACCGGCAACATCCTCATCGCCGAGGGCGTGGAGACACCGGCCGAGCACCAGATGCTGCAACCCCTCGGCATCCCGATGGGGCAGGGGTACCCGTTCGGGCGACCAGCGCCCGCGGCGACCCCCGATACGACCCCCGCGGCAGCCACCGCGGCAGCCACCGCGGCAACCTCCGGCTAGCCCGGGCGGGGAGCCTGACAGGCCGGATTCACCGACCCGAGCGAGCGTGGCACCGAGTGCGCACATGGGGTATGCGGTAGTCGCCTGGTGCTGGATCACGTCAGAGGTCCGGCCACCGGTCGGACCGGTCGAGAGCAGATCGAGGGACTGGGGAGCGAAGGTCGACGAGGCATACGGATTCGAGTCGGTGCAGGCCGTGTCGTCGGATCCGTTCCCGCCTGGAGTCGACCCCGAGACCGTCCGACTCCCCCCCGTCCCCCGGTTCCGGTCGCCCGATGACGACGAGGCTCACCACCGGGACTATTGGCAGGCGCATGTGTGGGTGCTCCTCCACCGCTATCGCCGGACATTCGCCGACCCGGCGTGCCCGCCGGCGTTGCGTGGTGACTACCCGGGGGTTGCCGACCAGGCCCTCCGGCTCGTGGAGCGGGCCACCGGCGCCCACCCGATCAGCCCCATGGACTCGGTCGCCTGCCACTCGGCGCTCAAGGATCTCCGGACGGGAGTCAGCGCCCTCGAGGACACGGTGGTCGCGCTCCACGGGGCATCGGACGGGCCGGACGCCGGGTCCCCCGACGGGGCAGGGTCCCCGGTCGTCGCCGCCGGCGTGCACGACCACGACTTCTTCGCCTCGGGTGCCCCTGCCCGGCCCTATGAGTTCCGGCTGAGCCTGCGGGGGACCAAGGGGCTGCGCCGCCGGTAGGCGTTGGCCGGTCGGCCGCCGATCGATGTCCAGGCTCCTGAGCGATGCGGCCGTCTGGCGATCCGTCCGCCGGTCCGGGTCCGTTCCGCTCAGTGCGAGTCGAACCAGCGCTTCAACTCCTGCATCCCGCGGTCGACGCCGACCTCGGGACGCCACCGCAGCACCCGCTGGGTGTCGGTCTGGTCGAACCAGTGGGCCACCGAGAGCTGTCGGGCGGCGAAGTGGGTCAGCGGCGGCTCAACCCCCGGCCATATCCTGCCGATGATGCGTCCGGCCACACCGGCCAGCGGGGCGGGCACCGAGCGTACCGAGGGATCGAGACCTGCGGCACCGAGGATGCCTTCGACCAGTTCGGCCAGCGGCCGGGGATCGTCGCCGCTGACCACCCAGGCCCGCCCGACTGCCTCGTCGGAGTCGGCGGTCCGGTCGAGGCCGGCGACGATGGCGGCTGCTGCATCGTCCACGTAGGTGGTGTCGACCAGGGCCCGTCCGTGGTCGGGCAGGACGAGGCGCCCCTGACGGGCCCGCTCAACGATCCGTCCGACGAGCTGGGTGTCGCCGGGTCCCCACACCAGGTGGGGTCGGACGACCACGGTCGGCACGACGGCATGCCCCAGGACGTAGCGCTCGGCGATGGCCTTCGACCGGGTGTAGGCGTCGCGGCCCCGATAGCGGGCGGGCTCGGCCCCGGCCCCGACGGCCGGCCCGCCGTCGAAGGCGACCGAGGGGGAGGACACGTGCAGGAGCCGCCCGCACCGGGCCGCCGCGGACACCACGTTCTGCGTCCCGACCACATTCACCCGGTGAGCGTCGTCCCATGCCGGACGGGGCGCCACCAGGGCGGCCAGGTGGACGATGGCGTCGTGGCCGTCGGCCGCCCGCAGCACGGCGGGTGCGTCACCGACGTCCCCGAGGACGTCGGTGGTTCCCGTGCCGCTGGAGGAGCGCTGGAAGCAGGTGACCGTGTCGCCGCGCCCGGCCAAACGAAGGGCCACCGTCCGGCCGAGGAGGCTGGAACCTCCGGTGACGAGGACTCTCACCGCCCGGCGAGGAACCCGGCGACGTCGAGCCCGAGCGCGGTGCGGTCGATCTTCGACTGGTGGCGACGGTCGACGGGCAGGGCTCCTTCCAGCACGGCGGCCACCCGGTGGGCTCCGGCGTCCCGGACGGCGGTCCGTAGCGCCGCGTCGGCCACGCGCAACCCGCCGGTCCCCTCGACGACCACGGACAGGACCTGGCTCCCGGTCGGGCCGACGCCCACCGCGGCCACGGTGCGTCCGATGGCGGAGGCGATCGGTCCTTCGACGGCGACACTGGCCAGGGGGCCGTCGGGGGTGTCGATGACGTGTCGCCGCCGCCCCAGGTGCACGAGCAGACCGTCTTCGAGGTAGCCGACGTCACCGGTGCGGTGGTAACGGAGCCCGTCGTGGACGGCCCAGGTGTCGGCGTCGGCGGTCCAGGCGGCGTCGTAGCCGTCGAACATCCACGGGGCGTGTACCAGGATCTCGCCCCAGCCCTGTCCGTCGGAGAGCGGGACCTCTGGGTCGTCGAGCGCGGTGATCACGATCGAGCAGCCGGGGACTGGCCTGCCGGTGGAGTTGCCGCCCAGTCGACCCACCCGGCCGGGCGTCGTCCCGTCGGTGACCGGCAGGCACTCGGTCATGCCGTAGGGGGTACGGACGTCGCCGCCGGTGACCCGGCGGATACCGTCGACCATGTCGACCGGGATCGGTGCGCCGGCCAGCATGACCAGGTCGATGGGCGCCGTCCGTCCCCGGGCGGTGGCCAGGATGGACCGGGCGGAAGCAGGGGAGAGCCAGGCCACCGTCACCCGCGCCCGGGCCAGGGCGGCCGTCAACTCGTCGAACCCGAGCGCCGAGGGCTCGTCCACGTCGAAGTCGGGTCGGACGCACGTCATCCGCAGCGAGGGGGCCAGCAGCATGAACGGCCCGAACGAGGTGGTGAAGGCGTCGCCGGGCCGCATCCCGAAGAGAGGGCCGACCGCGTCGCGCTGGGCGGCCAGCGCCCCGTGGGTGTAGCGGACGGCCTTGGCCGGGCCGGTGGCCCCCGAGGTGTGCACGATGGCAGCCACCTCGTCGGGCCCGGGCGCATACGGCGTGAACGGGCCCGGGGCTGTTGCGGGGTCGGCCAGGGCGACCGCCCCCGGGAACGAGCCGAACGAGGCGGTGGCGGATCCGGGGGCGAACCGGAGGGCCGTGGCCAGGGCGAGTGTGGTCGGTGTCCCGATGGTCCAGGACGGGGCGGAGGCCCGGACCAGGCGTCGGAGCTGGCGGACGCCCGCGGAGGCGTCGGCCACGACGGGTACCCCGCCGGCCTTCCACGCCGCGGCGGCGTAGCGCTGGTTCTTCTGCAGCGTCTGCTGC
>Ga0209048_10003482_pt1 | contig 15267 bp, 12 predicted proteins | sample FrelakmetCRP12CR_FD_187146 | JGI IMG/M metagenome (GOLD analysis project Ga0209048, IMG submission 187146) | Freshwater lake sediment microbial communities from the University of Notre Dame, USA, for methane emissions studies - CRP12 CR (SPAdes)... | ecosystem: Environmental > Aquatic >... | reverse complement strand
TAGATTGCTCCTTTCTGGTGCTTATGAAGGACATTTTCCAAATCTTTTTCGCTGATAATTCTAAGATGAATAAAATCAAGGCGACGATTGATAAAGTGGCCAAAACGGATATCACGGTTTTAGTTAAGGGTGAGAGCGGGACAGGGAAAGAACTACTGGCTCAGGCCATCCATTTAAATTCTCACCGGAAGGAAAAACCTTTTATTAAGGTGAATTGCGCAACGATTCCGAAAGGGCTCCTTGAAAGTGAACTCTTTGGATTTGAAAAAGGTGCCTTTACAGGAGCCCATTTAGAAAAGCCAGGGAAATTCGAACTGGCCAACGGCGGGACGATCTTGCTGAATGATATCGGGGAAATAGACATTTCCATTCAGGCAAAACTTTTGCAAGTCCTCCAAGATGGTGTGTTTTCTCGTTTAGGAGGGAGCGGAGATGTCACGGTGAATACCCGGGTGATTGCTACAACCAAAGATCATTTAGAGGAAACAGTGATGGAAGGGCGCTTCCGAGAGGACCTATTTTTCAGGGTCAACGTGATTGGCATCACGGTTCCACCTTTACGAGATCGGAAAGACCAAATCCTTCCCTTTTCGCAATATTATTTGAGCTTTTACAAAAAGAAATACGGGAGAGAAATCCCGCCATTTTCGTCAACCATGATCAATGCCTTCAAAGAATATGCATGGCCGGGGAATATCCGTGAATTAGAAAATATGGTTAAACGGATTGTCCTATTTGGCGAGGAGGGGACGGTCCTACATAGCATCTCCAGTCAGGAGTTGGAGGATGGAAAGAATCCTAGATCCCCTGATGATTTATTACCCCACCCCTCAACCGAAAATAAGTCTCTCAACTTGAAAGAAGTTGGAAAAAGAGCGGCTGAAGTTGCAGAAAAAGAGATCATTCAAAGTACTCTACAGGAGACTCATTGGAACCGGAAACAGGCAGCTAAATTGCTTCGTGTGAGTTATAAGGCATTGCTGTATAAGATTCAGAAATACCATCTAGATGATATCAAAGGATATCGAAAGGTCGGAGAGGAGACCATTTGAGGGCCTCAACTTATTTTTGTTTCAACCATAAGCGGATCAGGGCATGGAGGGGCGAGGATGGGAAATTGGGGGGGGGGAAAATTCCCAGGCGGGCCGGAGGAACCATTCGGCAGAATCCTGAATCGAGACTTGTTTCATTTTGTTTTGGACATCGAGGTGAAGCGTTCACGGCGTTATCAGAATTTTCTCTGTCTCATGCTGTTCAAAATTAAACAATTTTTACAGGAGGGCGATCGGGGAGGGATGCAGGCTTGCTATCGGAAATTGGGTGATCTTTTGATGGAGGAGACACGCGAAAGCGACATCATCGGTTCTTTAGAATTAGACAGGTTAGTTGTCCTCCTCCCTTATGCGGATATGAAAGCAGGAGCCCATGTTAAATCCCGTTTTGAAGAGGCTCTGAAATATTATGACTTTAAAAGCAAGGGCATTGAGATCATGATTGACCAGGTCTGTTTTCCTATCAATGGGTCAGACACAATGGATCTTATTAAACGGGCATTACGGATAGAGTAGTCTTAATCTAAGTTATAAGTTAAGGGTTGAAGGAGAAAGTCTTGACCATTACAAAATGCTCAAACCCTTTAATGAGTTCATGAATGAAGGAGAGAGAACATGAAAAGATTACTGAGGATCGGAAGCATCGGGACATTCATATTATTAGTAATGACCAGCATGGTCTACCCTCAGGCGGATAAGGAGATTCTTTCGAAAAAGGAAGCCCAGGCAGAAGTCGCTGTTGATGGCGACCAGTATGTGATTGGACCCGAAGATATTCTTTATATCCATGTTTGGAAAGAAGAGGCCTTGACGAGAACAATTCCGGTTAGGATGGATGGAAAGATCTCCCTTCCACTTGTCCAAGAGATCAAGGCCGCCGGGCTCACCCCTCTCCAATTAAAGGAAGTTGTGACGAGAAAGTTAAAGGAATTTATTGAGAACCCGATCGTTTCTGTAACCGTTGTGGAGGTAAACAGCTACAAGGTATATGTCATCGGTCAAGTCAGAAATCCAGGTGTTCACCGTCTTCGGAGCGAAACCACTGTGACCCAGATTATTGTCATAGCGGGCGGGTTCACGGAGTGGGCAAACCAGAAAAAGATCTTGGTCGTCCGGAAAGAAGACGGAAGGGAGAAACGAATTAAGGTGAATTATAAAAAAATTATGGGCGGTAGTGACACGGGTTCTGACGTTATTCTAAAAGCAGGCGATACGATTATTATTCCCTGAATGATGGGAATCGATTTAGGGCAAGGACCGGAATGGGATATCGTGGGTTAAAAGGAGGTACTATGAGTACCATGAAAGGTGAGAAAATTGGCAAAGCAAGGAGATTAGGCTGGGTGAACTGGGCGCTTCTTACACTATTTTTTATCGGGGTTCCTTCCTTTGTCCATGCGGATATCAGTGATATCCTATTAAAATTTTACCCCTATATCACGGCCCAAGAAGAATACAGCAACAATATTTTTCTAAGCCCCAATGCGAACAAAGTAGCCGATTATGTTACCACCGTTACTCCAGGATTGAGATTCTCCACCTTACAAGCGGGGGCTTATGGGGTTGATCTGGATGTTAGTGGGGGATATAACTATTACTTAAAAAATCACGATTTCAGTTATTGGAGTGCCCTAGGGAGGCTTAATGCCTGGTATTCAATGACCCCAAACCTGACTTTTCAAATCGGGGAATATCTAGTCCGATCTGATGCAGCAAAAGAGAGCTTATATAATGCCACTGGCCCAGACCAGGTTTATGTTTCCAGCATAAGGGGACAACAAGCAATTTACTGGCGAAACGTTTTTGAACCATCAATAGGATATCGATTTGGAAGAGAAAACCTCCTTTCCCTCCTTTATCGAAACAACATCTACAGGAATGAAAACCCTCAGTACGAGGACAGTATGGAAAATACTCTTAACCCCAGACTCGCCTACTGGTTCGATATTAGAAATGGCGTATCCTTGGATTATTATATTACTTTAAACACGTATCAGGTTTCTCCGGATCAATTAGTGAATGCGGTAACTCCCCGTTACACATACCGTTTCAATCCGGCCACCTCGATCTTTGGAGAATTCCGCTTTGAGTACCAGGATTTTGAATCTCCTGGTGTGGATTACTATGTCTACAATCCGAGCGTTGGTATTCAGTATCTATTTAGTCCGACGCTGACTGGCCTAGCCCAAGTGGGTTATTTTTGGCAAGTTCCTAAACAAGGTGAGACAACACAAGGCCCCTTCCTCAATTTATCCCTTACGCAGAAAACGGAAAGGACTCAATATACGCTCTCCCTTCGAGCAGGATATGACGAGGACTATGTGACGGCCCAGAATTTGGGGTTTACGCAAACCTACGCGGGGTACGGGACGATCCAACATCAGTTAACACAGAGATTGAGCGTTGGGCTTACGGGGTCTTTGGAGAGATATTTGTACCCTAGCGGCCAGAAAGACTGGATTTGGACTGTCCGGGGAGGTCCCTCCTATTTGCTCTTTCGATGGTTGACTGTTTCATTGGAGGCCTCTTACCAGCAGGATCATTCGAACATTCCAACTAACGATTACAGCGAATTTCGTGGAATATTTCGAATAACACTGGCCCGACCGGGTTTTCAACCGAGTATGACGGGCAGACCGACTTATCGTTGATCTGTAATGAATTGAGGAAGAGAAATGCTACGCGCTGCGACTTACGTGCACGGCTCTTTAATCCTTAAATATTTAGAGAGGAGCAAGAACCAAGATGATCAAGATTGATAAAGTTTTCAATCTTCAGAACTACATCAAAATAGGTCTTAGGAGGAAATGGTACATCATCATTCCCTTTGCACTATCTGTCGTCATTTTTTTTGGTGCTTATAAATATCTGCCCAAGACATATAGAGCAAGCACCCTCATCCTCGTCCAAGCTCAAAAGGTCCCAGAAAGTTATGTCCGGCCTACCTTAACTGAATCCGTGGCCGAGCGGTTAAACAATATTAGCCATGAAATTCTTAGCCGTACCAGGTTGGAAAGGGTAATTAAAGAATTTGATCTCTATCAGGGCATGGTAAACAAATTACATATGGAAGAGATTGTAGACATGATGAAGACAAAGATCGAGGTAAGGGTCCAGCGGCAAAATGCATTTTCAATTTCCTTTGAGGGAACAGAACCCGGAACTGTGATGCAGGTGACAAATAAATTGGCCTCGATGTTTATCGAAGAAAATCTAAGATTCAGGGAGTCACGAGTAGAAGGAACAGCCGAGTTTATTGGCAAAGAACTACAGACAATGGAGTCAAATCTAAAAAAGAGAGAGAATGCGGTCCGACAGTATAAAGAAAAGAACATGGGAGAATTGCCAGGTCAACTTGAAGCCAATCTAAGAATCCTTGACCGATTACACCAACAATTTAAGACAATCAGCGACAATCTCACGGCTGCAGAAGATAGAACCGTACTCCTCCAGAGTCAGATTGAAAAGGTAATGGACCGGCAGTCCGAAATAGGGTCTTCCGCGACGAAAAGCCTTACGCAAGGTGAAAATATTCATCTAGAGCGGGGGCCTGAAGACCCCTTAGTGGCACAGTTGAATGCTCTAAAGAGGGATCTGGCCAACGCCGAATCCAAATATACAGGAAGTCATCCCGAAGTGGTTGACCTGAAAAGAAAAATAGTAGCTCTGGAACCCAGAGTGAAGAAACAGGAAGAAGAGCGAGAAAGACGGTTAAGGGCACTTCGGGGGCGCCAGCAGGAAATGATTGCTGACAACAACTCACAGGCGCCTTCCCCTTTGTTAGATCCTGCTACCGAAAGGCTGATCACCCAGTATAAAGCACAGTTTATAGACACCCAGTCAGAAGCAAGGCGACTGAAGGAGGAAATGGGAAACTTAAAGGAACAAATTGCACTCTATCAGAGAAGAATTGAAGAAACGCCTAAGAGGGAACAAGAAATGGTCCAGCTCAATCGAGATTACGACATCCTAAAACTTTATTATCAATCCCTTGTGGATAAGAAATTTCAGTCTCAAATGGCTGAAAATCTTGAGCGGAAGCAGCAGGGTGAGCAATTCAGGATTTTAGATCTAGCTCGTCTTCCTGAAAAACCGTTTAAGCCGAACCGCAACAACCTTTTGATCATGGGAGGTTTGTTTGGACTTGCAATCGGGTTGGGTTTAGCCTGGTTTCGGGAATCCATGGACCCATCCTTTTACGAAGTGTCAGATTTGGAAACTTATTTAGAACTACCCGTATTGGCCACCATACTGAATCTGAGCGAAGAAGAAAAGAAAGCAGCTTAAACAAGGCAAAGGGTTCTAGGGGTCAAGGATTATAGAAGTCAAGTGAAAGATTTTAAAATTTATATCATTGAAATTCTAAGAGGCTATGCACAAAGATGCAAAGACCTTGAGAAACACTTGAACCCATGAACCCTTGAACCCTATATTTTGGAATTCACTATGTACGAAACGTTTTACGGTTTGAGAGAAAATCCTTTTAATGTGACCCCCAACCCTGAGTATATCTATCTGGGGGAGAGCCATCGGGAAGCCCTAGCGCAATTACTTTACGGGGTGAAGGAAAGAAAAGGATTTATAGTCATCACCGGGGAAGTGGGCACCGGGAAGACAACCCTCATCCACTATCTTCTTGAAAAAATGAATGGTAATCATACCAAGACAGCCTTCCTATTTAACCCAAAATTGGCGGTTGACGATTTCATTCAATACATATTGAAAGATCTGGGGGTAAGGGTTCAGGGAAAAACGAAGGGTGAGCATCTTCATAACCTGCATCGATACTTACTCCACGCTTACCAGAGGGATGAAAGAGTGATTTTAATAGTCGATGAAGCCCAGGGGTTGAAACCGGAGCTGCTTGAAGAGATTAGGCTTCTCTCAAACCTCGAGACGTCAAGATCGAAATTGCTCCAAATCGTCTTGCTCGGGCAACCAGAATTAGATAAAACCCTTTCCCAACCGGGATTTCGTCAGTTAAGGCAGCGGATTAATTTACGATACCATCTGCCACCTCTTTCTGAAAAAGAGACAAGAGAGTATATCGGGAAGAGATTGCGAATTGCAGGCGCAAAGGAGCCCATTTTTACGGAGAAGGCGATTAAGCAAATTTACTTAAAATCGGGAGGGATCCCCCGATTAATAAACATTCTGTGCGACAATGCATTATTAAATGGATATGCCTTGGACCAAAAAAGGGTTAATGAGAGGTCGGTCAAGGAGGTAGCCAAGGATTTATATCTAAAGAAGAAGTCCCGTCGAATTTGGATTTTGGTCCTCATCGCTATTTCTATCGGCCTAGGGATTGCGTTATTCATTTATTTGCAAAAGAGTGCCCGTTTGGTGTCCATGATAAGGGTACTCGCAGACGCTTTCAATACATTAATGAAAGGCTAAGCGGTTGAGGATCAGCATTTTCTCAATTTCTTTGGGTAAGAACTTTATGTGTTACGCATGGTTAAAGGTGGAAGGCAGGATGATGTTGAACGGCAACACGGCGACAGAGGCGAACTTTTCTTCACCTTTCGTCTAACGCTTGAAGGAATATAAATGAAAGGATAAGCATATGAGTCGAGTCTATCGTGCCCTTGAAAGAGTGGAAGAAGAAAGAAAGCAGAGGCTAGAAGAACCCTCTCTTAAAGTAGTTGAAGAGAAAGCTGTTCTGAAGAAGGAAGAGCCCCCTTTAGAACTTCGCGAAGAGAAGATAAAGAAGTTGGGGCTTCCTCCAAAAGAAGCAACTCCTGTTTTAATTGTTCCGCCCCATTCTTTTAGCGGAGAAGCATTCCGGAAACTGAAGACTCAGATTTTTCTTCATCCAGGTTCTCCTCGTACGATTCTCGTTACGAGCGCAGCACCGCAAGAGGGGAAAACTTTGGTGGCTGTTAATTTAGCGGTGGCCATTTCAAAGGAAGTTCATAGTAACGCCATCCTCGTTGATGGAGACCTCCGAAGGCCGGGTATTCATCTTGAGAAAAGTAAGAGCGCGAGGGGGCTCTCAAGTTATCTTTCAGATGGGGTTCCCTTATCTGAGATTCTGGTAAATTCTGAGATAGAGAAACTTCGAATCATTCTGGCAGGTGCTTCGACCCGTAAATCCTCCGAGCTCATCAGATCAAAAAAAATGGGAGACCTTATAGAATCCCTAAAAGAATTTGGAGATAACACCTATATTGTTATCGATTCCCCGCCTATTATGGCGACACCCGATCCAAGTTTAATCTCTAAGATGGTAGATGGGATCGTCCTGGTGGTAAGAGCCGGGTATACGTCCAGAGAATCCGTCCAAAGCGCAATCAAGTCCATCGATCGCCAGAAGATTATCGGAGTGGTTTTTAACCAAATAGATATTAAGCCCTCAACCTATTTTTCAGAGTATTATCGCTATTATCAATACTATAGGAAATAAACTTAAATAGTATTGGAAAAGCATTATTTAGGAAAGTAGAAGTAAGAGGAATGGATCCATTATTCCAAAATCACAGGTCGTGTCCGAATGGGTGTTCTATCGCGAGAAGAAACCCTCAAGAGATTAGACGAGCCATCCGATGAAACAATTGTTGAAGAAGTTAAGCAAAAACTCGGGCTGATATAAATGGAAATTGCAAAAGAGTTTCATGTTAACTGATAACTTATGACGACTTACAACTTAAAATTTACAACTTAAAACTCAAAACTATGAAAAATTGGTATGTCATCCAAACAAAACCTAAGAAAGAAGAAGAGGCGAAGTCCTACCTCTCGACAAAAGGAGTAGAGATCTTTAATCCCCTGATGGAAACCTTTCTGTTAAGAAACGGAAGGATGAACAAAGAACTAAAGCCCCTTTTCCCTGGATATATTTTTGGAAAGTTCGATCTCGACCAAAATTATCCTCTGGTCAGGTGGGCAAAAGGAGTAAAGAAAGTTTTAGGTTTTGGGGAGTATCCCACACCCATCTCTGAACAAGTGGTAGAGATCATTAGAGAGAGAGCCGATGCTCACGGGATTGTGAGATTAAAGTATCATTTTCAAGCCAATGACGTGATTAGGATTAAAACAGGCCCATTAAAGGACCTTTTAGGTATCTTTGAAAGATGGATTTCTGATAGCGAACGGGTAAGAATCCTTCTAAACCTGATGGGCTATCAACCGGTCGTAGAGATTCATTATTCGATGATAGAAAAAGTGGCTTAACGAAGTGCTGTCGTGCCGCGGCTAAAACAGTGCTGCAGTAATTGAGTATTTAACGGCAGCATCGCACCACAACAGGACTTGAATCTTTAACCCACATTGAGATTGATGTGGCCAACACCTATCAAATTAAGGCGATTCCAGAAGAATCCACCCAAATTCGAACCGGCGGTAGCCCATCTTCCTCTAATGCGACGAGCGTAAAACGGCAGGGGAAAATGGTCAAGATTGATTTTAAACCTTAAGAACAACTAAACTCGTATCGCCTTTAGGCAGTAGTAGTCTAATCTAATACCAGACCTTAGGCATTTCAATCGACAACTTAAATTTCGATGTTATTTGGGAGGTGGGTAATCAATGATTATCAAATCTTGTTTGTCCTGTGAATTTCATGAGATAAAACAGGACGGAAAAGAAGAGACGAGTCACTGCCGGAGGGAAAACTGTTGGTCTCGATACTCCAAGTGTGTCCTCGGAAAGGCCCTTGAAAGATTTTTGAAAGAAGAGTCCGCTCGAAATGATCGCCCCTTCTGCCCTCTTTAACTTTAGCGTTTAAATTACACAAACGGGTTTCAGAAAAATATAGCGGTGAGATGATCGCCCAGAAAGCCTTTAAATTTATTAAAGAAATCATCGGTGGAAATTATGCTAACGATTGAAGAGATTACGAATGTAAACAAACTTCCAGAACTCGAAGAGGTTTGGAAAAAGATTCTAGACCTTTCAAAGTGTAAAAATTTATTCTTGACATATGAGTGGATAAGCGTATGGCTCAACCATTTTTGGAAAGATAAGCCTATTTTATTCCTTTTAATAAAGAATGAGAAAGGCCCAGTCGGATTAGCTCCTCTCCTCGTGGATAGAGAAAAAGAAGTCCTCGTGTTCCCCGTGAATGGTCACACATACAGACCAAATTTGATATTTGGAGGTGATCATGAAGAGTTTTTGAAGATCATACTCGCTCACTTAAGAGAGAGAGATCGAAGAGTAAATTTATGTCTCTATGAGGTGGAACTTGATTCTTTCTTGGTGAAGACCCTGCCGAACGTTGCAAGAGAGTGTCGTATTGTAACTGTCTTTAAGGAAGTTAGCAGTTCGCCGTTTTTGAGTATCAATACTGACTGGGAGAGCTTTCTCAAATCCAAATCAAAGCATTTCCGGGAAGAACAAAAAAGAAAGGTTAATAAAATGAGAAAGACAGGTCAGTTAGATTTCGTCAAGGTATCCAATCCCGATCAAATTCGTGAGGGCATGCGGGATATTTTAAGCATCGAGCGAAACAGCTGGAAAGAGAAAGAAGGGACTTCCTTCACGGCGGTGCCTGGATTACAGGAGTTTTATTTGGACGTGGGCGAAACCTTTGCTCGAAAGCACTGTCTATGTACTTATTTGGTTTACCTCAACTCCGTTCCTATAGCTCACTTATTCGGGATTGCATACGAAAATAGGTATTATGCTCTGAAGACCTCTTATGATGAATCGTACAAAGAATTATCTCCAGGCGTCGTCTTGTTCACCTATGCGCTCCAGGATATATTCAAGTCCGGCTTGAAGGAATTTGATTTCTTAGGTGTCGAATCTCGCTGGAAGAATGAGATTGCGTCCGATACCCGAAATCTTGTGAATATTTTTGTATATCCTAAGAGTATTTCCCATTTTTTTGTCGGATATCTTGAAAATACTATTAAACCGCTAATGAGAGAGAAAGCCCCTTTTGTTTTGAACCTCAAAAAGAGATTCCAAAGGTCTCTTGAAAATGAGAAAAGAAAGGAAGCGAGCTGAATTTGATATTAATTTGGGGTGCTCTGGCTATGTCTAAGGGTTATGGTTTGCGTCGTTAATGGTTTCTGCCAGTAAATGCAAAAGGGTGACGCTTTTTGTAATACACATTTGGGTTTTGGATACAAGCCCTTTAAAAGGATGCATTTTTTGAAGTTTTTGGGGAGGAAATTCTTTATAGACGAACAAATAAAGGAGAGGTGATTAAAGAATCTAATTCTGGTATTTTGTTTGAAAAAAGCATAATTAACTTTGGAATAGGGCGATGTTATTCATTGAAGAAATCCGCGATACAGTAAGACTTAAGTCTTTGGCTAATAAATGGAATAATATATTGTCGCAAAGTGAATCGGACAGTATTTTTCTGACTTGGGAATGGGTGTTTAACTGGTGGCAGGTGTATGGAAACGGGAAAGAGCTTCGCGTCCTAGTAGTAAAGGACCAACATGAGGATATTGTTGCGATCGCCCCTTTTTATATCCACACTAAGACATTTCTCGGTGGTCTTTCGGTTAATGAGATACGATTCCTCGGTACGGGTGAGGATGTGAGCCCGGATTATCTGGACTTTATTATCATGAGGGGGTTTGAGAACGAGGTCATCAATACCCTTGTGAGATATTTAGCTGCCGAAAATGGCTGGGATATTGTCCATCTCACAGATATGCTATCGACCTCCATCACCGCCGAGGTAATTCGGAAAGTGGCCGTGAATAAAGGGCTTATCGTTGAAAGTAGCGAAAGGGCCATTTGCCCGTATATTCGACTTCTGCCTGACTGGGATGAATATATACAAAGTCTGAGCAATAATATGCGGTCCAATATCAAAAGACGGATGCGAAATCTTGAGAAAGATTTCAGGACGAGATATTTCGTCTGGCAAGACATGGAAGGGTTGGAGTATGTGATGGGGAGGCTATCTTCCCTCCATAACAAAAGGTGGGAGCAAAAAGGCGCTAAGCACGGTTTTTCCAGCAAGCAATACAATGCGTTCCATCAAACGGTTGCCAGGGAATTTGCCCTTAAGGGGTGGTTACAGTTGAGTTGCCTGGAATTGAATGATGAAATTGTTGCTATTTTATATGATTATCGGTACGGGAAGAAGATATATTACTATCAGGGAGGTTTTGATCCTTCGCTGTATAAATACAGTCCTGGTCTTGTGCTTCGAGCCTATGTGATTCAAAAAGCCATAAAGGATGGAATTAAAGAAATAGATCTCCTGAAGGGGGCCTATGAGCATAAATACAAATGGACGGAATACGATCGACAGACCATAAACCTAACGATTGGCAAGAATAACCTTAGGAGTAAGATCTTTTTCGTTGATTCATTCAGGAAACCTCGAATGAAAGCAGCTATTAAGAAAATAATTCCGGATTTTTTACTGGAAACGATAAAGCGCGCAAGGGAAATCAGGCAAAAGTGTGGATGAATAAACGTTTGTTAAGAGTGAGCTTGTCACCTGACTCCTATTGATACTGGATTTGCGTTTTTAAAGAAAGAGCTTAAATCGCACCTTAACATATGGCTAAGAAAAGGCGAATAAGAAATATTACAAAAAGGTTATTGTTTTGTTCTTTTTTTTATTTGAGACTCTTTGATCTTATCCTGAAATTATTAACGAGAGTGCGTCAAGAGCACCCTTGTATTATTCTCCTGTACCATAGGATCGTAGACGAAAACTCAAAATATCTTAATAAGGGGGCCGTGGTCCATCATCATATAAAAGATTTTAAAAAAGAAATTCCATATTTTAAAAGAACTTTTCAAATATTGAGCATGGACGAAGTCGTGAGTCATATGAAGTTGGGTAAGGGATTTAGAAGGCCGTCTATTGCAATCACTTTTGACGACGGTTATTTGGACAACTATACCCTTGCTTATCCTGTTTTGAAGAAACATGGGGTACCTGCGACGCTTTACTTAACAACGAGCCTTGTTGGAACACCTGATAGAATATGGACAGAACAGATTGGACTCGCATTCTTGGAGACTAAAAAAGATTATTTCAATTTATCTACAATTCTTGGAGATAAGAGAGTTTCAATAAAGACTAAAGAAGAAAAGGAACAGGCTAATTCAAAGGTTTCAGAAGCGCTTAAACTAAGGCCGGATGATGAGCGCAGGGAGTTGATACAAAAACTGTTTGAGAAACTGGAGGTAAATGAAAAGTCTGGGAGGCATTTTGGGGAGAGGATGATGTTAAATTGGGATGAGGTCCAAGAAATGAGAAAAGATGGAATTACTATTGGCAGCCATAGCCATACTCACCCCATCCTGAGTCGGATGCCGATTCAGAAAGCAAAAGACGAAATTCTTAATTCGAAGAAGGTGGTTGAAAAAAATGTCAATATTGAGGTTAAGCACTTTTCCTTTCCGAATGGTAGGGAAAAAGACTTTTCCGAGGAACTAAGAGATTATTGCCGGGAGATTGGATTTGAAAGCACTTGCTCTGTGATATATGGCGCGAACGATGCTTCAGAAGGAAATGTCTTTGCCCTCAGAAGGATCGGCGCAATCAATCCCGTACCGATGCTAGCCGGGGAACTGGTAAGACTGTTTTGCAAGAATGCAACAGCTTCTCAACATACCAATGAAATATCCAAAAGAGAGAACGTGAAGTTTTCTACTGCAATGTAGAAGCGCTCCAACACTAAATACCTTGGTATCTCAATAACACAATTACTTAAAAGTCCACGGAAAGGAGACCGAACTTGGTAGAATATTCCTACAGTCCAACAGGTGAAGGATTTCAATTACCGAGTCAGGAAGACTATTTAAAGGAATTCGGGCGTGTGGAGGAAATGGTCAATGACCAGCGAAATCTGAAACGAGAGATTGTTGTCGTCATGGGGCTTGGGTTTGTGGGCGCAGTGATGGCGGCAGTGGTCGCTGACGCTCAGGATGGTAAGGGAAATCCGATCAAGTTTGTCATTGGTATGCAACGCCCAAGTTCTCGAAGCTTTTGGAAAATACCTCTTATCAACCGTGGATTATCACCGATTAGTACCGAAGATCCTGAAGTTGCTTTAATAATCGACCGATGCGTCAAAGAGAAAAGGACGCTCGCTGCTACGTTCACCTATGACGCCTTAAAATTTGCAGATGTGGTGATTATAGATGTCCAGTGTGACTACCTAAAAGAATCCCTCGGTAATGTGAGAAACGGACAAGCGGAAATGAAAGCTCTGGAGGAGTCGTTCGAAATCGTCGCGTCTCATATTTCCCCTAACACACTCGTCTTAATTGAAACAACCGTGGCACCTGGGACAACAGAACAAATTGCCTATCCCATCATGCGAAAAGTATTTAGAAAGCGTGGTATAAACACAGATCCGCTTTTAGCTCATAGCTTCGAGAGGGTAATGCCAGGAAAGAATTATGTAGCAAGCATCCGTGATTTCTGGAGGGTCTGCAGTGGAGTCAACGAAGAGGCTAGACGTAGAGTAGTCAAATTCTTGAATGAAGTAATTAATACTAAGGAGTTTCCGTTAACGGTACTCGATCGTCCGATCGAGTCTGAGACAGCAAAAATTGTTGAAAACAGCTTCCGGGCAACGATTCTTGCCTTTCTTGACGAATGGAGCCGTTTTGCCGAGCAAAATGGTGTGGATTTAATTAAGGTGATCAACTCAATTAAAGTTCGGCCTACACATAGTAACATGATATTCCCCGGTCCTGGTATTGGAGGCTACTGCCTTCCCAAAGACGGTGGTCTGGGAGTTTGGGCATACCGCCACATCCATGGGTTCGAGGATGATATTTTCAAGATCACAACGGCTGCCATTGACATTAATGATACCAGAGCTCTTCATGTTGCTCAGCTGACTCGTGATGCCCTACGAAATATGGGGCGGCCGATTGCTTCTGCTGAGATTTTAGTCTTAGGAGCTTCCTATCGTGAAGATGTGGGAGATACTCGATACAGTGGCTCTGAGTTGATCGTGCGGCGTCTCACTGAGATGGGTGCAGAAATAAGGGTTCATGACCCCTATGTGCTTCATTGGTGGGAGTTTGAAAAACAGGATGAGTATCCTGCGTCTTCACATAGTTTAAAAAGATTTTTCCGCGGTCAGGAAAGACTGAAGGACCTCCGGGTTGAGCAAAGTCTTGAGACGGCACTACATAGGATAGATGCAGTCATTCTTGCCGTAAGGCACAAACATTACTTGAATCTTGATCCGGACGAAGTAGTGAAAAGTTCTGGCGGGCCGATAGCCGTGATTGACTGTTTCGGTATCCTCGACGATGAAAGGATAAGACGCTACTTCGAACTTGGTTGTGAGGTCAAGGGGTTAGGTCGCGGTCACGTAAAACGCATTAAAGACCATGTGCAAGAAGCAAGAGAGCGAATGCTGCTGAAAATGAGCGGAGAAACGGTTAAGGGAGCTGAAACGGCATTTAAAAAGGCAAACCTTTAACAATCAGTCTAAAATGGCGGCCTACCCAAGTGGTAAGGGAACGGATTGCAACTCCGTTTTACCTGGTTCAACTCCAGGGGTCGCCTCCAAAAAACTATGAACGGAACTGATGAGTTATCAGTTTTATTACCAAAAGCAGTCCGAACATGTGAATAAATTTTGATCGCGTCGCTGCTTAAGAGGAGAGAGCAATGTATCGAGTGGCTGAGAACATGGTCGATTTAGTAGGTTATACTCCCATGGTAAGAATCAACCATATTGTTCCAAACAAGAAGGTGAAGGTCTATGCAAAACTGGAGCGGTATAATCCCGCAGGTTCCGTCAAAGACCGGATAGCAAAATATATGATTGAGTATGGAGAGAAGGAAGGCTTCCTCACGAAAGACAAGATTGTCATTGAGCCCACTAGTGGAAATACTGGAATTGCCTTGGCGATGGTCTGCGCTGTCAAAGGCTATCGATTGGAGTTAGTCATGCCGGAGACCATGAGTATGGAGAGAAGAAAAATCCTCACCGCCTATGGGGCGAAGATTATTTTAAGTGAGGGGGGCCGGGGAATGGATGGGGCAATTGATTTGGCCAAGGAGATCGCTCAGGATGCAAGATATTACATGCCACACCAGTTTAAGAATAAATATAATGTGCTTAGCCATTATGAGACCACAGGCGAAGAGATCTGGAGGGCGACTAAAGGAAAAGTAAAGGTGTTTGTCGGAGGGTTGGGAACCACGGGAACGCTCATGGGGGTTTCCAAACGGCTAAAGGAAAATAACCCTGATATCAAAATCGTTGGTGTGGAGCCCTATCCGGGCTCAAAAATTCAAGGGTTGAAGAACCTC
>Ga0209048_10003481_pt1 | contig 15268 bp, 13 predicted proteins | sample FrelakmetCRP12CR_FD_187146 | JGI IMG/M metagenome (GOLD analysis project Ga0209048, IMG submission 187146) | Freshwater lake sediment microbial communities from the University of Notre Dame, USA, for methane emissions studies - CRP12 CR (SPAdes)... | ecosystem: Environmental > Aquatic >... | reverse complement strand
CCGGGCGGGTGAGCGTCCGCCCGGTCGGCGACCCGAGGTCGGCGGCGTTACCGGTGGTGTGGACGCCCCCGGCGGCATCGGCCAGCCAGGCGCCCAGCCCGCCGCCCCGGGCGTGGCGGTCGATGGCCTGCTCGAAGGCGCGGGCCAGCACGGCATGGCCGATGTCGTTGGTGTGGATGGTGAGCCCCGTGCCATCGCACATGTGGGTCCAGGCACAGGTGCGGCTCACGTTTTCGGGGACGACCGTGCTCTGGTAGGAGCCGGTCAGGGCGAAGTCCTGGGTGGCGAAGGGGCCCTGGACGTCGACGGGGACGGCGCCCCCGGCGCCGTACTCCTGGACCAGCTCCCCGTTGAGGACGGAAGACGGGGTGGCCGACTCGGTGGCCAGGGCCGGCCCGCCGGCCCCGCCGAGCACCCACACGGCCAGGAACGGGTTGTAGTAGTCCATGCCGAACACGGGCACCCCCGGCGCGGCGGCGTGCAGGCCGGCCAGGATCCGGGGCAGGTCGGTGGAGATGGCGCCCAGGCCCGAGACGAGGCACGGGAAGTTGATCGTGGTGCCCCCGGTCAGGCACCCGTCGACGTTGTTGGCGCCGATGTCGATGGTGATGTAGCGGACGTGGCCGACGTGGGCGGCGAGGAAGGCCTCTGCCGCGCCGAGCTGGGTGGTCGGCGACGAGGGGCAACTGGCCTGCCCGTTGATCATCGAGGTGGTGGTCGCACCCGCGCAGGCCAGGTTCTCCACCTGCAGCCCCGGGACGGTGGCCGCCTCGTGCGTGGCCACCAGGCTCACGTAGCCGAGTGCAGGGGCGGAGGCCCCGATGCCGGCGGCCAGCGAGTCCCCGAGCGACAGCTGGTAGGCGGGCGGGGCGACGATCCTGCCCGCGGGCGGTGTGGTGGCGCCGGCGGTAGCGGCCACGCCGGCCACGACGAGGGCCACGAGTGCGGCGCAGACGAGGGCCGCGGCCGCCCGGCCCGGGGGACGGGCTCCGGTCACCGGTGGTCGACTCCCCACGGGTCCTCCTCGATCGCTCGGGCCCCGGTGCCAACCTACGCCGACGGCGTCGGGCTGTCGACGAGGCCGGGCACTTGTCCTGCGCCCGCCGGCATGCAACAATGTCCGGACCATGCGTACCACCCCCCGAAGCTTCAGCACCCTGGTACTCGTCTCGTAGCGCACGCGTCGTCTCCTCGCCGTGTGCGCTTTCCGACCTCCCAGATGGGAGGTCGTTTTCATGTCCGCCCTCCGGTGACCGGCCGGGGGCCCGGCACCACCGATCACACCCCCGACCGTCCCCCACCGACCATCGCCGACAAGGGAGCACCCGATGGAACTCACCGGAGCGCAGGCACTGATCAAGAGCCTCGAGATGCAGCACGTGGAGGTCATGTTCGGCCTCCCCGGCGGCGCAATCCTGCCCGTCTACGACCCGATCCTCGACTCGTCGATCCGCCACATCCTGGTGCGCCACGAGCAGGGCGCGGGCCACATGGCCCAGGGTTACGCCCAGGTCACCGGCCGCCCGGGTGTGGCCATGGTCACCTCCGGCCCGGGTGCCACCAACGCGGTGACCCCGCTGGCCGACGCCTACATGGACTCGACCCCCCTGGTCGTGGTGTCCGGCCAGGTGGCGACCACCTCCATCGGCACCGATGCCTTCCAGGAGAGCGACATCACCGGGATCACCATGGGCATCACCAAGCACAACTGGCTGATCACCGACGCTGGCGACATCCCCCGGATCGTGGCCGAGGCGTTCCACGTGGCCACCACCGGCCGTCCCGGCCCCGTCCTCATCGACATCCCGAAGGACATCGCCCAGACGACCATGGAGTGGTACTGGCCCACGCCAGGGGACCTGGACCTCCCCGGCTACCGGCCGGTCACCGAGGGCGACCCGGCGCTGATCAGCGAGGCGGCCGAGATGCTGCTGGCCGCCGAGCGCCCGGTCATCTACGCCGGCGGGGGAATCCTCAAGGCCCGGGCGGCCGACGCCCTGCGCGAGCTGGCCGAGCGCACCGGGATCCCGGTGGTGACGACCCTCATGGCCCGCGGCTCGTTCCCCGACTCGCACCCGCTGTGCCTGGGCATGCCGGGCATGCACGGCAACTACACCGCGGTCACCGCCATGCAGAAGTCCGACCTCCTGATCGCGCTGGGCAGCCGGTTCGACGACCGGGTCACCGGTCGGGTGAACGCCTTCGCCCCCGGGGCCAAGGTGATCCACGTCGACATCGACCCGGCTGAGCACAACAAGGTGCGCGTCGCCGACGTGGCCATCGCCGGCGACTGCCGCCTGGTGATCGAGGAGCTGCTGCTCGCTCTGGAGGCCCTGGGCCTCAGCCACTCCGAGGCGACCCGGGGTGGCCCCGGCGGCTCCCCGTCGGACGCGGTGCACGGTGCCCCGGGTGCCGCCGGCTCGATGGCGGAGCGCTTCCCCCGTGAGGGACTCGCCCCGTGGCGGGCGCAGCTCGGGGAGTGGCAGGAGCGGTTCCCGCTGGTCTACGACCAGCAGCCGGGCGCCGGCCCGCTCAAGCCCCAGTTCGTCATCGAGACCTTGCGCGACAGCACGCCCGACGACACGATCGTCGCCTCGGGCGTGGGCCAGCATCAGATGTTCGCCTCGCAGTGGTGGCAGTTCGACCACCCCTACACATGGGTGAACTCGGGCGGCCTCGGGACCATGGGCTTCGCCGTCCCCTCGGCCATCGGGGCCAAGGTGGGCCGACCGGACAAGATGGTCTGGGCGGTCGACGGCGACGGCTGCTTCCAGATGACCGCCCAGGAACTGGTGACGGCCAGCTCGGAGCGCATCCCGGTCAAGATCGCCATCCTCAACAACGCCTACCTCGGCATGGTCCGCCAGTGGCAGGAGATGTTCTACGAGGAGCGGTACTCCGAGGTCTATCTCTCACCGGACCTGCCCGACTACGTCGGCTGGGCCGAGGCCATGGGCTGCGTGGGCATCAAGGTCGAGTCCCCGGACGACGTGGCCACCGCCATCGACAAGGCCAACGCCGTCGACGACCGCCCGGTGGTCATCGACTTCCGCACCGACGCCTTCGAGAAGGTCTTCCCGATGGTGGCGGCCGGCGCGTCCAACGACGACATCATGGTCGACCCCTCACTGATCGGAGGCAGCCGCTCATGACCATGTACGGAACCGACAAGCGGCACCACACCCTGACGGTGCTGGTGGAGAACAAGTCCGGGGTGCTGGCCCGGGTGTCCAGTCTCTTCTCACGGCGCGGCTACAACATCTTCAGCCTGGCCGTGGCACCGTCGGACAACCCGAGGTTCAGCCGCATCACCATCGTGGTCGACGTGGAGTCCGCCCCGCTCGACCAGATCATGAAGCAGCTGGACAAGCTGATCCCGGTGGTCTCGATCCGCGAGCTCGACCCCTCCCACGCCCGCGAGCGCGAGCTGCTGCTCGCCACCGTGGCGGCCGGCCCCGACTCGCGGGGCCAGGTCATCCAGCTGGTCGGGGTCTTCGAGGGCAAGATTGTCGACGTCGGCCCGGAGCACCTCACGGTGATGCTGGCCGGAGCCCCGACCAAGCTCGACGACTTCGAGGACCTCATCCGGGCCTACGGCATCGTCGAGATGCAGCGGACCGGTCGGGTGGCGTTGCCTATGCTCGACCGAGCCGATCACCGGGGCCAACCGGCCGCCGGAACGGCAGACACCATAGAGAAGGCAGGTTGACAGAAGATGGCCACGCTGTACTACGAAAAGGATGCAGACGCCGGTCTCATCGGGAACCGCAAGGTGGCCGTCATCGGCTACGGCTCCCAGGGCCACGCTCACGCGCTCAACCTGTCCGAGTCCGGGGTGGACGTGCGGGTGGGCCTGCGTGAAGGCTCGTCGTCGCGCACCAAGGCCGCAGAGGCCGGCCTGCGGGTCCTGTCGGTGGCCGACGCGGCTGCCGAGGCCGACCTCATCATGATCCTCCTGCCCGACACCGAGCAGGCCAAGGTCTACGAGGCCGAGATCGCCCCCCACCTCAAGGCGGGCGACGCCATCTTCTTCGCCCACGGGTTCAACATCCGGTTCGACCTGATCACGCCCCCGGCCGACGTGGACGTGGCCATGGTCGCCCCGAAGGGCCCGGGCCACCTGGTCCGGCGCACCTACACCGAGGGCGGCGGCGTGCCGGCGCTCATCGCCGTGTCGCAGGACGCCACCGGCACCGCCCACGCCTTGGCGCTGTCCTACGCCCACGGCATCGGCGGCACCCGTGCCGGCGTGCTCGACACGACGTTCGCCGAGGAGACCGAGACCGACCTGTTCGGTGAGCAGGTCGTCCTGTGCGGCGGCATGACCGCCCTGGTCCAGGCCGGCTTCGAAACCCTGGTGGACGCCGGCTACCAGCCCGAGTCGGCCTACTTCGAGTGCCTGCACGAGCTCAAGCTGATCGTCGACCTGATGTACGAGCAGGGGATCGCCGGCATGCGCTACTCGATCTCCGACACCGCCGAGTACGGCGACCTGACCCGCGGCCCCCGGGTGATCAACCAGTCGGTCAAGGACGAGATGCGCAAGATCCTGGACGAGATCCAGGACGGTCGGTTCGCCGCCGAGTGGGTGGCCGAGAACGCCAACGGGCGTCCGAACTACGAGGCGCTCAAGAAGGCCGGCCAGGAGCACCAGATCGAAACGGTCGGCGCCGAGCTCCGCGACATGATGCCCTTCGTGACCGCAGGCAAGCAGAAGGTCCAGGACATCTCGGGCGGCTGACCCCCGTCCCGGACGACCCGACCCCGGGTCACCCGGAGCCCGGCCACTGGAAGGACCCGCCGATCCGATCGGCGGGTCCTTTCCACTTCCGTTGGGTGGATCCGGCGTCGTGCGGGGCGGCCCGGCGGCCCCGGCTCAGCCGGTGGCGGTCGTCGTCGGGGCGGGCGCCTACCGGGCCAGGGCGCCCACGATGTGGGTGATGCAGGCGCACAGGGCGGCGATGTCCTCGGGGTCGATGGCCGGGAACATGGCGATGCGCAGCTGGTTCCGGCCCAGCTTGCGGTAGGGCTCGGTGTCGACGATGCCGTTGGCCCGCAGGATGGCCGCCACGATGGCCGCGTCGATCGAGTCGTCGAAGTCGATGGTCCCGATGACGTTGCTCCGGTCCTGCTCCCGGGTGACGAACGGGGTGGCGAAGTCCGAGTTGTCGGCCCAGGTGTAGAGGATCTCGGCCGACCGGGCGCTCCGGCCGGCCGAGAACCCGAGACCGCCGTTGTCGTTGAACCACCGCACCTGGTCCTCGAAGAGGAACAGGGTGGCCAGGGCCGGGGTGTTGTAGGTCTGGTCGAGCCTCGAGTTGTCGAGGGCGATGGTCAGGTCCATCGAGGCCGGGACCCAGCGTCCGCTGGCGGCGATGGAGCCGATGCGCTCGACGGCAGCGGGGGACAGGAGTGCGACCCACAGTCCGCCGTCCGATCCGAAGCACTTCTGGGGTGCGAAGTAGTAGGCGTCGAACTCGGCCGCGTCCACAGCCAGCCCGCCGGCACCCGAGGTGGCGTCCACGCCCACCAGGCCGCCGCCGTCGGCGGGCAGGGCCGCACCCTCGGGGCGCAGGATGGGCATCATCACCCCGGTCGAGGTCTCGTTGTGGGTGAGTGCGTAGAGGTCCACCTCGTCCCGGGCGACCGGGAGCGGGTGGGTGCCGACCTCGGAGGTGATCACCTCGGGCTCGCCGAGGTGGGGGGCCTGGGCGGCGGCGGCGGCGAACTTGGACGAGAACTCCCCGAAGGTGAGGTGCTGGCTCTTCTCCCGGATGAGGCCGAAGGTGGCCGCGTCCCAGAAGCAGGTGGTCCCGCCGTTGCCGAGGACCACCTCGTAACCGTCGGGGAGGTCGAACAGCGAGCCCAGGCCGGAACGCAGGCCGGCGACCACCGACTTCACCGTCTTCTGGCGGTGGCTGGTGCCGAGGAAGGTGCCGGAGGCGGCGGCCAGGGCCTGGACGGCCTCGGGGCGCACCTTGGATGGTCCGGCGCCGAAGCGCCCGTCGGCCGGCAGGAGACTGGCGGGAATGCGGATGTCGGGGGTGTCGGTCACGTATGGAATCATGGCACTCATGGCCCAGCAGACAGAAACCGGCTCCGGCGCGACAGGTGCCCCGGGTACGGGAGCGGGAACGACGGGCAACCGGATCTCGGCCCGGATCGCCGCCGTGTCCCCCTCGGCCACCCTGGCCGTCGACGCCAAGGCCAAGGCCCTCCAGGCCCAGGGCGAGAGCGTCATCGGCTTCGGCGCCGGCGAGCCCGACTTCCCCACGCCCGAGGCCATCGTGTCCGCCGCCGAGGCGGCCTGCCGCGACCCCCGGAACCACCGCTACACACCCACCGCCGGGCTGCCCGAGCTGCGCGAGGCCATCGCCGCCAAGACCCTCCGCGACTCGGGGCTCGAGGTGGCCGCGTCCCAGGTGCTGGTCACCAACGGGGGCAAGCAGGCCGTGGCCAACGCCTTCGCCGTGCTGTGCGACCCGGGCGACGAGGTCCTCCTTCCCGCCCCCTACTGGACCACCTATCCGGAGGCGATCGCCCTGGCCGGCGGCGTCCCGGTCGTCGTCCCGACCGGCGCGGCCAGCGGATTCCGGGTGACCGTGGACCAGCTCGAAGCGGCCCGCACCCCCCGCACCAAGGTCCTCCTGTTCGTCTCCCCGTCCAACCCGACGGGCGCCGTGTACCCGAAGGCCGAGATCGAGGCGCTGGGACGGTGGGCGGCCTCCCACGGCATCTGGGTGGTGACCGACGAGATCTACGAGCACCTGGTCTACGGCGGCGCCGTGAACCACTCCATGCCTGTCCTGGTGCCCGACCTGTCCGACACCTGCATCGTGGTCAACGGCGTGGCCAAGACGTACGCCATGACCGGCTGGCGGGTCGGCTGGATGCTCGGGCCGGCCGACGTGGTCGACGCGGCCACCAACCTCCAGTCGCACGAGACGTCCAACGTGGCCAACGTGTCCCAGCGGGCGGCCCTGGCCGCCGTCTCCGGCGACCTCGCCGCGGTGGCGATGATGCGAGCGGCCTTCGATCGGCGCAGGATCACCATGCACCGGATGCTGAACGAGATCGACGGGATCGAGTGCCTGCTGCCCGAGGGGGCGTTCTATGCCTTCCCCTCGGTCACCGGCCTCTACGGCCGCTCCATCAGGGGCCGCACGTGCACCACGAGCGCTGAGCTGGCCGAGCTGGCCATTGAGGAGGCCAAGGTGGCGGTAGTGCCAGGGGAGGCGTTCGGGTCGCCCGGCTACTTCCGGATGTCCTACGCCCTGGGCGACGACGACCTGGTCGAGGGCGTCTCGCGACTGGCGGCGCTCGTCTCCGACGCCTGACCGGCCGCCGGGACGGGCCCCGGTTGGCCGACAGGGTGCCCTGACGGTCATGCTGTAGGGACCGACATGCTGTACCGGGCGTGCATCCGTGCGCCCCGACACCGACGTGCACAGCAGTGCCGATACGCGATCTGCAATCGAAAGGAACACCATGGGCAGGGTCCTCGTCACCGAAAAGCTGGCCCAGCCGGGTCTGGACCTCATGGCCGCCGCCGGCCACGAAGTGGACGTCCAACTCGGGCTGACCCCCGAGCAGCTGGTCGAGGCCGTCGTCGGGGCGAACGCCCTGGTGATCCGCTCGGCGACCACGGTCACGGCCGAGGTCCTGGCCGCCGGCACCGACCTGGTCGTGGTCGGCAGGGCCGGGATCGGCCTCGACAACGTCGACGTCGCCGCCGCCACCGAACGTGGCGTGATGGTCGTGAACGCTCCCCAGTCGAACATCCTCTCCGCCGCCGAGCAGGCCATGGCCCTGCTGCTGGCCCAGGCCCGCAACATCCCCCAGGCCCACGCCGCGCTGGTGGCGGGCAAGTGGGAGCGGTCGAAGTGGGAGGGGGTCGAGCTCCACGGCAAGACCCTGGGCGTCGTCGGCCTCGGCCGGGTCGGCGCCCTGGTGGCGCAGCGGGCGCTCGCCTTCGGCATGCGTCTGGTCGCCTACGACCCCTTCGTCTCGGCGGACCGGGCCCGGCACATGGGAGTGGAGCTGATGGACCTCGAACAGCTCATGGCCGAGTCCGACTTCGTGACCGTCCACCTCCCGAAGAACAAGGAGACCCTGGGCCTCATCGGGGCCGACCTGCTGGCCAAGGCCAAGCCCGGGATCCGCATCATCAACACCGCCCGGGGCGGGATCGTCGACGAGGACGCCCTGGCCGACGCCATCCGCAACGGGCCCGTGCAGGGCGCCGGCCTCGACGTGTTCGCCAAGGAGCCGACGACCGAGTCCCCGCTCTTCGAGCTCCCGTCGGTGATCGTGGCCCCCCACCTCGGTGCGTCCACCGCGGAGGCGCAGGACAAGGCGGGGGTGACCATCGCCGAGCAGGTGATCCTGGCCCTCGCCGGCGACTTCGTCCCGTTCGCCGTCAACGTGGCCGCCACCGACGTCTCCGAGACGGTGCGACCGTTCATGGGTCTGGCGGAGCAGCTCGGGCGGATCATGTCGTGCCTGAACGACGGGCTGCCCGACACTCTGGAGATCGAGTACCAGGGCGGGCTGGCCGGCGCCGGCACGGGCATCCTCACGCTGTCGGTGTTGAAGGGTCTCTTCGCCGCCGGGACCGAGGAGCCGGTCTCCTACGTGAACGCCCCTCAGCTTGCGGCCGAGCGTGGGCTCGAGGTCCGGGAGACCTCGTCGGTCACCCCCCACGACTTCGTCAACCTGATCACCGTGCGGAGCGGCGACCACTCGGTGGCCGGCACGCTGGCCGGACCCCGGGCCGAGCCCCGTCTGGTCATGATGGACGACCACACCGTCGAGGTGCCGCCGGCGCCCCACATGCTGGTGGTGCGTAACGACGACAGGCCCGGGATGATCGGCGTCGTGGGGACCATCCTCGGTGACGCCGACGTCTCGATCTCCTCGATGGCGGTGGGTCCCTCCGCTACCGGCAACACCGCGCTGATGGTGCTGTCCACCGACGGCCAGATCCCGGACGACGCCCTCCACCGGCTGCGTGAGGCCCCGGGGATCAGCGACGTCCACACCGTCCGGATCTGAGCAGGACGGCGGGGGACGGGACCGTTGACGCCGGAGCCGCGCTCGGCCGCCGCCGCACCGGCCTTCGCTGAAGGCCAGGTCGTCACCGTGTTCCGGACCCGGCGACGGCCGGGGACCGAGGACGTCTACGGGCCGTTGGCCGAGGCCATGCTGGCCGCCGCCCGGGCGCAGCCCGGCTTCGTCGACTTCGCCACGTTCGAGTCGCCCGACGGTGAGCGGGTGTCCCTGGTCACCTTCGACTCGCCCCAGGCGCACGCCGCCTGGCGGGACGACCCGCGGCACCGGGCCGCCCAGCACCAGGGGCGGGACGAGCTGTACGACGCCTACTCGGTCCAGGTCGGCCGGTGCACGGGCGTCACCCGCTGGCAGCGAGCGCCCGACTGACCGGGAAGGACCGGGTGTCCGGTCCCGACGGACCGATCAGGTCGGACGGAGGTCCTTGACCGGCACCGGGGGCCACGTGTCGCCACCGATCGGGGGGAACAGCCCGCCACCGGTCCCTCCACCGCGGCTCCGACGGGCGACGACGGCGACGAGCGCGACCACGACGGCGAGGACGATGCCTCGGCGGATCCAGGGGGACGAGGTGTGCATGCCCCAACCCTAGGTTCCGCCGGCGCGGGCCGAGTCCGCGCCCCTCCGGGCCCGTGGGTGAACGCCGGTCGTCCCGACGGTTACCGGAAGGTGATTGTTGCGCGTCGTGTGCCCGGATCGGCCCGTACCGAGTTGACAGGGTCTGTCCGGCATGCGACAAGTTGCTCGTCCGGGGACGGGTCGACCGGATCCACGATCCGGTCCGGCGGCCGGTCCGGAATGCACTCCGACGAACCGGCTGCTGCGGCTACGACTTGTCGAGATGGACCAGCGTGAGGGCCAGGCGCGGGCAGCTCACCGTCGTCCTGCGGGCCAGGTCGAGCAGGCTGGGCGGGACCTCGTCCCCATGGACGACGGGGAAGCCCCACGGGTCGAGCGAGATCATCTCGGGCAGCAGCTCGGCACACACCCCGGCGCCGTCGCAGGCGATGGGGTCGACCACCAGCCGGTAGCGGGCCCGGCTCATCGGACCTGGGCCACGGGGCCGGCGGGCACCGACAGGAAGGGGCGGGAGGTCTGGCACGGTCCCCGGCTCAGGTGCAGGGCCGCATGGTCGCCGAAGACGTCGACGGCGGTCCGGACGAACCGGGCCACGCCGTCCGGATGGCGGCACGCGCCCCGTCCCTCGACCAGGCCGCACAGGGTGGGCAGGGCGGCCACCCCGCCCCGCAGCGAGCGCGGTCGGTAGGCCAGGTGCTCCATCGACGTCGCCAGGAGGTCGAGCCCGTTGACGCACGGACCGCACTGCCCGGCACCCTCGCCCTCCATGTACCGGACCACACGGGCCGCCTCGGCCAGCGGGCACACCCCGGTGGGCAGCAGCACGACCACCCCGGCGCCGATCGAGCTCCCGTGGCTGCGGGCCGCCTCCTCGGTGAAGGGCATGGACAGTGCGGTGGCGGTCGGGATCCACCCGCCGCCGTAGCCGCCGAGCAGGACGCCCTGGATCCCCCGGGCCGCCTCGGCATCGATCCCCAGGGCGTGCCCGAGCGTCGTGCCCAGCGGCACCTCGACGATGCGGGGTGCATCCCATCGCCCGGTGACGGTGGCCAGCGCCGTCCCCGCCGACTCCTCGGTCCCCACGGTCCGGAACCACTGCGGCCCGAACCGGGCGATCAGCGCGGCATGGGACAGGGTCTCCACGTTCTGCACCAGGGTCGGACGACCGGCCACGCCGTGTTCGCGGACGGTGCGGATCCCCACGAAGGTCGGGATGCCGGCCCGGCCGCCGTTGACGGTGGCGACGGCGGCCGCCTCCTGTCCGGCCAGGAACCGGTCCGGGGCGACGACGACCTCGAAGGAGCAGGTGTCGGTGCGCCGACGGGCCCGCTCGGCCAGTGCCGCGTCGATGCCGGCTACGGCACCGGCGGTCACGTGGACGACGACCCGGTCAGCGCCGAGCGCTCGGGCGGCGACGGAGGCGCCGTCCAGCACCAGGTGGGGGGAGTGGTGGAGCAGGTAGCGGTCCTTGCCGCTGGCCGGCTCGCCCTCCGCCCCGTTGGCGATGACCACCGGCTTCGACCGCTTGGACCGGGCCACGGCCCGCCACTTGGTCCCCACCGGGAACCAGGCACCGCCGTGGCCCCGCAGTCCGCTCAGCTCGACGGCGTCCAGGAGCGCGGCGGAGCCGACAGCGGGCAACGGGCCCCAGCGCTCCAGGTGGGCGTCGAGACTGATGACGTCACGGCCACCGGTGGTGTCGAGCAGCCGGGCCGGCCCGGTCGGAGCGCTCACCGGTCCCCTCCGCCGCTGGTCCCGGTGACGCTGCCGGACAGCGCACCGGTCTGCTGGTCGATCTGGAGGTTCATCACCAGCGTGACCGGTCCGGGTGCGGCGACCCGGGCGGTGACGGTCCCGCCGTTGAGCCCCACGACGGTGCCCCGGTAGGGGCCGAACGTGACCGAGCCGGACGAGAGCGAGACGCCGCCGCCCGACTCGGCCCCGACCAGCACCACGGTGAGCGGGGTGGAGGCTGCGTCCTGGAGGTGCATGGCCAAGGTGATCTGGATGATGCCCCGGGCGTCAGGTGACGTCTGGGTCTGGGACCCGCCGACCGCGCTGGTGAACGGAACGGACGGGACCGGGCCCGAGGTCGTGCCGGAGCCGGCCGGGGCGGTGGTGGGTGTCGTGGTGGCCGGGGTCGAGGTGGACGGCACGGCTGCGGCTGCGGAGCCGTGCCGGGCGGCCAACTGGGCCAGTAGGGCCGGTGAGGTTCCCGAGCGGTGCGACCAGCCCGGCCGAAGCGGGCCGAGGAGGGCGAACCCGGCGACGGCCACCATCACCACGACGGTGCCGATGGCGGCGGCCGTGCGCCGGGCCACGGGCAGCGACCGCCCGGTCGTCAGGCGCCAGGCGAAGGCGGCCACCACGACGACCGTGCAGGCGGCCTCGACGGCGAGCACCAGGGGCAGGGGGGTGTCGGTCCCGCTCCCCAGCCCGTGGACGAGGGCGATGGGCCAGCACAGGTAGGCCAGCCAGTGGACGAAGCGCCAGGAGCCGTAGCCGATGCGGTGGCGCAGGCCGCTGGTGATCAGCACGGCCAGGAGCAGGTCGAAGCAGAGTGCGCCGAAGCCGAGGTAGATGGGCCGGTACGTGGAGCGGAAGGGCAGGATGACGTCGACCAACCCGATGGGCACGTACCCGTCGGCCACCGTCGTGACCACATGGACGCCGACGAAGGTGATGCACAGCAGGGACAGGTTGCGGTGGACGTCCTGGGACAGGAACCTCGGCCAGCGCGGGGTGGTCCAGCCCACCGAGGCCACCACGCCGAGGAGGATGGTGGCGCTGAGGAGGACGATCGAGACCAGGCCGCTGGCCCGGGTCAGATACCAGAACGCCTTGCCACCGATGGTGGCGGTGGCGTGCACCGTGGCCAGAGTCGTCACGCCGGGCCTCCGGTGCCGGTGCCGGTGTCGTCCGGCCACCCGGCGACGGTGACCACGGTCCCGTCGTGCCGCACCAGCCGGGACGGCAGGGCGCGGGACTCGAGCCACGCCGGAGCCGACTCCCCGAAAACGAGCGAGGCGGTCGACGCGGTGTTGGCGTCGACGCTCGAGGCGGCGGCCACCGACACCGTGCGCCAGCAGGTGTCCACCGGCAGCCCGGTGGACGGGTCGACCACGTGGTGGACCGGCGTGCCGCCCAGCAGCCAGTGGCGGTTGCCCACGCCGGACGTGGCCAGGCCGCCGGAAACGATCGAGACCGCGGTGGGGGCGTCGGGGTCGCCGCAGATGTCGGCGACGCCGACGGTGAACCCGCCCTCGGGGGCGGACCGGACGGCCAGGTCCCCGCCGAGCGAGACGAGCACCCCGCAGCCGAGCCTGGCGGCGATCGCCGCGGTGGCACGGTCGGCGGCCCAGGCCTTGGCGGTGGCCCCGAGGTCGAGGAGGGTCCCCGGGGGGAGGGTGACGGTGACCGCGTCGGGGTCGAGCACGATCGAACGCCACCCCGGCACCGGGGCGGGTGCGGGGAGCGCCCCGTCGACGCCTCCGGACACCTCGGCGAAGTCGCGGTCGTAGCCGAGGCGGCACAGCGCGGCGCCGACCGTCGGGTCGACCGCACCGTCGGTCATGGCCGCGGCTCGGAGGGCGACGTCGATGGCGTCGTACAGTTCGGGTGAGACCGGCACCGGCGACGCGTCGGCCTGGCGGTGGAGTCGGCTGATCTCGGAGTCGGCCCGGAACCGGCTGGCAACGGCCTCGATCCGATCGAGTTCGTCATCGAGGATCCGGGACGCGCCGACCACCAGTGCGGGGTCGGTCACCACCACTTCGATGCGGGTCGACCACCGGGTCGTGCGATGGGCGCCCAGACGGCCGCCGCGGACGGCGACCGGTGCGGCGCCGCTCAACTCGAGCCGCTGCTGACGACCGGGGCCTGGCTGTAGGCGGGGGCCGGCGTGTACGCCGGTGCTGCGGGGGAGCTGTAGGACCCGGACGAACCAGTAGACGGGCCGGCCGCCGGGGCAGTCCCGGGGGTGGCCGCCCCGGCCGTCCCGTTCGATGCGGTGCCGGCCGAGGTCGAGTGACCCGGGAGCGCCTGGCTCAGGTACAGACCGGCACAGGCGACGGCGGCCACCGAGCCGAAGGCCAGTCCCTTGGTGATCGACCGGGCGCGCTCGAGGCCGGCGTCCCGCTGGAGGCGGGCGGCGCGGTGCGGGTCGACCCGCTGCTGGTGGTTTCCTGCTCGCCTGTTCGCGCTCATGTCTCCACCGTACGGAGCCAACCTGACACCAGGATGAACCCAAGATAAGAAATTCCTGAGAAACCGGAGCCGGACCGGTCGCCGGAATCGGCCGTGTCGGCCCATCCGGGCAGGTCAGACGGCCCAGACGGCTCAGCTGGCGCCGAGCGGTGCGTCGTGCTGCGGGCGGGGGCGATCGGCGCCCCCCCAGGCGCCAGGTCGTCGGTGCCGCGTGGCGCCAGGCGCCAGGTCACCTCGAAGCGGGCCCCGCCCAACGGGGAGGGGCCGATCGACCACGTCCCCGAACTGGACTGCACGACGGCGTCGGCAATGGCCAGCCCCAGCCCGGTGCCCCCGGGTGCCTGGTCGACCCGGTGGAACCGGTCGAACACCAGGTCCCGGTGCTCTTCGGGGATCCCGGGTCCGGAGTCGTCGACGGTCAGCACCACCTTCCCTCCGGGGACGGCCACCCGGACGTCGACCGTCCCGTTCTCGCCGGCGTACTTGCAGGCGTTGTCGAGGAGGACGGCGACCAGTCGGCCGACCCCTTCGGGGTCGGCCCGCACCCGGGCAGTGCCGGGCGGCGACACGTGGGTGGTCAGCAGGAACCCGCCCGAGTCCGCCACCGCCGCGAAGCGGGCAGCGTGGACGGCGGCCACCGACGACAGGTCGACCACTTCGATGGACCGGGCGCCAGGTGTCGGGCTGTCGGCGCGGGCCAACCACAGCAGGTCCTCGACGATGGCCCGCAACCGGCCGCTCTCGGACCCGATCCGCTGGAGGACCGCGGCGTACTCCGCCGGCTCCCGCGGCCGGTCGAGGGCCAGGTCGACCTCGGCCTCGATGACGCTGAGCGGGGTCCGCAGTTCGTGGCTGGCGTCGGCCGTGAACTCGGCCTGGCGCCGCCGGACCTGCTCGATGGGTGCCGAGGCGCGCAGCCCGACGACGAACGAGCCGGTGAAGGTCACGATGAGCAGGAGGGCGCCGAGGACCAGCTCCACCAGGAGGATGTCGCCGCCGGACTCGCTCACCTTGGCGACACTCTCACCGGCCACCAGCCAACCGCCGTTCGACGGCGTCGCCGCGAAGCGGAAGTCCCGGCCCTCGGTGGTCAAGGTGGTGGTGCCCGACGCCCAGCTGGCGGAGGGAAGCCGTGGTGCGCCGAAGGTCAGGGCGGTGATCGACCGGTCGGCCCCCACCCGCCAGACGAAGACGGGCGCATCGTCGAGGTCCCCGCCGGGCTGTCCGCCCACGGGGGAGGTCGACCCGGGGGCGGCATCGAACGCGGCCAGCAGTGTCGCGGCCAGCCGGTTGTCGACGTCCCGGCTCAGGCGGTGCACGATGGTGGCGTTCACCACCAGCGCCAGCAGCACGGTGACGGCGGCGACCACGGCGGTGGCGGCCAGGGCCACCCGCGCGGCATGGGCCCAGCGGG
>Ga0209048_10003480_pt1 | contig 15269 bp, 24 predicted proteins | sample FrelakmetCRP12CR_FD_187146 | JGI IMG/M metagenome (GOLD analysis project Ga0209048, IMG submission 187146) | Freshwater lake sediment microbial communities from the University of Notre Dame, USA, for methane emissions studies - CRP12 CR (SPAdes)... | ecosystem: Environmental > Aquatic >... | reverse complement strand
GTACAATGAGCGGCTATCCGGTGCGGGGTGGAGCAGTCTGGCAGCTCGTCGGGCTCATAACCCGAAGGTCGTAGGTTCAAATCCTACCCCCGCTACCAACGAACCGGCAATTGCCCACGCCGAGCAGCGCAACCCGTTGAAATTGCAGGTGCGCCACCAAGTGCGTCCTGTCCTTGCTGGGCTTCAACACAATCGCGTCGCCTAACAACTGGCGCAACGCCACGCGAGCGCGGCCCGCCTCGATCACGTTGCCGCCGAATCCTTTGGTGATCTGATCACGTATCTGTTTCGCCGCAGCGGGTAGGGCGCGCAATATTTTGTCACGCTGCTTCGCTTCCGGCTGTGCAGCCACCAACTCAGCCCGTCGCGCTTCGACCTTCTCGATCATGGCCGCAAAATCCTCCGGTGCCATGTCAGGGTCACCCGCTTTCAAACGAGCTCGCAACCGCGCAATGCGCTGATCCAGTTCCGCCACCTCGGCGGGTAGCATCGCCTGGTCCTCTTTGGCGGATGCCATCTTTTGCGCATAGTACACGCGCATCTCTTTAACCATTTCCTCGACCATGTCGGGCGCTAACTGGTCATTCACCGGTTTCAGTATCACCGCCTCCGCTACGTCACGACGCACCCGCAGGGAATGGGATTTGGTGCAAGCCTTGCCGTCGTGGTCCTTGCCGCAACGGTAATGCGTGGCGCTGTCCAAGACGAAATGCGCGCCGCACTGACACTTGAGAATACCGGAGAGCATGAAGCGAGCCTTGCCGCCGCTGATTAATCGTTTGTCCCCGGGGCGCACCCTGTTCACGTTCAGCCGTAGCTGTGTCAGCTTCCACTGGGCTTCCGTGACAATGCGCAGATCCGGACGGTCCTGGCGCTTCAACTCGTCCGTCGCACGCTCCTTACGAATACGCTTCTTACTATCCTCAAGCTTGACCCATTGGGTACGATTCCAGTACACGATGCCCGAGTAAATCGGATTCTGGATCAGAGCACGTAGGCAACTGCGTGCCCAGCCGTCACACCGGCGCACCTTCCGCTTCCAGGTCGAGCCGGGGGATGGGACGTTGCGCTTATTCAGATCGGCGCATATAGCCTGCGGTGACGCACCGGCGGCGAAGCGCGTGAATATTTCACGGACGATTTTGGCTTGGGCGGGATCAACCTTAATCAGCGTGGCACACTGCTCAGGCTTGCCGTACGGGTCCAGCTTAGTCGTGCTGTATACCGGCTCAAGTTTGTAACCGTATACACGACCGCCAACCCAAAAATCTTTCGCGAATGCATCGGCCTGACCACGGTGTACCTCCTCGCTTAAGTTGTCGAGAAAGTACTCGCCGATCAGCCCATCAACGCCACGAGCCAACTTGCGAGTTTTGAGCGACCCTTGGGCCGAGTCATAATCTTTAAAGGTGACAATACGTACACCATGCATTTCGAGGCGACGGGTAGCCTTCTCACGGTTTGGGGCGTCACGTCCCAAGCGATCGAGCTTCCAAAGCAGGAGCGTGTCGAACTGTTTAGCGTTGGCAGCGGCTAGCATGCGCTGGTAGGCGGGGCGCTGTTCGTCGGTGCCGGAGATACCATCGTCTCTGTACACGACGCTTACGGTGGCGTCGAGTTCCTTCGCCTTGACACGGCAACTCGCTTCCTGCTGGTCGCAACTGGTTTCCTGTTGGTCGGTGCTGGCGCGACAATAGATGGCGGCTTTCATTTCTTGGCCTCCTTACTTAAAATTATATCGACCCCTCGACGCAGATAAACCTGCATAGGTACACCCGTCTTTTCGCTCAGAGTGCGCAATGCATCAGCCTTGGGCGAGTCCAAGTACAGACTCCAGATTTCCTTCTGCAGCCGGTTCTTGCTGTTGGATTTGCGTTTAACTGGCTCTGGCGCGCTGCCGTTTGGCTTTGTCTCGATCTCGACATCTTCGGGCCACGGTGCGTCGCCGAAATACTTCTTATGGGCGCGTTCCGCGGGCGGGCCACGCAGGATAGCGAGTACAGAGCGCCCTTTGCCGTTCAACTTTCTTTTTTCTGAAGTAATGGTGTGGCTGCCGATCATATTAGACTGCTGGAACTTGCGCAGATCGGTAGGCATGAACAGCCGCCGACCACTAAAGGTACGAAAATGCGGAAGCCGCCCCGCATTAGCGTGGTTGAGAACGGTCCCTTCCGCGCAGTTTAAATATCGTGCCGCCGCACTGAGACCAAGGAATTCGCCTTTGTTCATTACAGGAACACTCACTTCAGATCTCCTTTGTATTTCTTCAAAACCATATCGAGCCCTTCGCGTAAATAAATCTGCAGTGATCGGCGCGTCTTCGCGCTAAGCGCCCGCAGCGCCATCGCCTGCGGCGGGTCCACATAGATGACGAACGGTTTCTTCAACAACCGATTGGGGGTCTTGCGTTTCATGCCGTCTGCTCCTTTGGCCATCCAGATTTGTTGCCGCTAAGATTGACCCACGCCATCTGCCCCTTGCACTCGTTGCGACGCATAACGCTCCAAGCCTCACGCGGTGACACTAGTGCTAACTTGCCATGGGGCCATTTGATCCACAGGTTCAAGTGACCATGGTCTTCCAGTGTTTGAAAATCCATGCGCGCCAGTGGGCGATTCAACCTTGCCTCCAGACACGGCAGGCACAACTGACTGCCGGTTGCGTGCGTCATACCGGCAGCAAGCCACACCACGTCATGCACCATGTACGGGTGCGCCTCGCGCTGACAATCACCACACAGCGGCGGTGAACTGATGCCGAACCACACCCGAATCGTCGGATCGAGCACCTCGATAGTGCTTTTTTCGGCATCGTAAAAAATACCATTTCCATTTTTAGAGATGACCTTGTCACCGATAACAAGCCATTCAGCGCCATTGATCACGGCGGTACCTACGTTCTTCACCATCTCCCTTACTCCTATACAACTACTAACAACAGGCAATAGTTAAGCACACTTACTGCAACGTTGCGTGTTGCAATGGCCTCTGCAACCCTTTGTTCTATATAGGCAATTACGTGCGGCGGTGCACCAAAATGTAAAAACGCCTATATTTCTAGGGTTTCGCGCTGGTAGCAAGCCACCAAAAGCAAACGGCTAGCAGTATTTGGTATACTGGTTATGTAGCTACGGCCAGGGCCAAAAAGTGCAGGCAATAAAACGCAGCTACGGTGCGGGTGCAAACCCGCCCACCTTGGCAGTAGGTAGACACTGGCCAAAGCGATACGGTATCCGTTGGTGATACTGGCCACGCAGAAAAGCGTGGCACCGGCTCTCAAGACCGTCACGGAATCGAGCCGCTGAGTTCCCAGCAATGGGAGCTAGCGGTTCGCACACCCAAAAACCCGCCAGCTCCCAACGCGCGCATGCAAATGCGCATGGAGTTTGGCGTGGCTAAAATAGTTAGGAAACTGAAAGACGAGTCGAAATATTTCGGTGTCTCAGGTGCCGCCTCATTTTTACAATGCGCGGAGAACACCGTTCTCAACCACAGCGATGCGGGCCGTCTGGCTTGTATACGCGACGATGTCGGCAGGCGAATTTTCACACTCGCCGATCTGAAGAAATTCAAACAGTCGAAAACGATCCGCCCGAATTGTCGCCAGCGGGTGCACTAATGCGCGCCAAGCAACCGGCGGCGTATGACCGCGACGCGCTCATGGTCTACTTTCGTTGCTACATGAGAGCGGTCGTGGACGAGATGATCGAGGAACAAAATAAACCGACGAAGGAGAAGGATGATGAAGGAAAAAAGCGAAGCCGCTCCCATGAAGACCCATCCATGGGCGCGCGCCGCTAACGTTGGGAAGCGAGTACGCGCCGCCAAGAAAGAGGGGCGCGTCATCCTTCAACGTAAAAGGCGCGCCGAGCGCAGGCAATTGCGGATGGAGGAAAGGGTATGAAAAAAGTAACGAAAGTGAAGGTCCCACCGTGGGGCAATGAAAAATTGCCATATTACAAGCGCGCCAACTGGAGTGCGATTGCCGATGCCATCTTCGCGGAGGATGCCGTCGCACCGAAGTCCTGGGCAATCGACGATCTCGAGACTCGATGCTTCATGCAGACACGCTTCAACTTCGATTGCGATCTTCACCCGCAATTATGGTCCTACATTTTCAAGCGGCTCGAGGTGCTGATCGTATTGAAACCGCCGGCGGAGGTGAAGGCTGTGCCTACGAAGGTGGAGAAATTCGCTGCTGCCGCATGTGGTGAGGCGCGACCGTGAAATCCCCCAGCCGTTTACTTCGGCAAATCGAGGAATGGGAAAGCGATGAGCGCGCCGCGCAGTTTATCGATCACGACCCGGACGATGCGCTGTACCTCTGCGAGACATTTTGGAAAGGGCTCGTGTCGGGGAAATCATATTCCTGCCTGCACGAGGCATCGATGCCGAGTGAAGTCTTCTTCCGTGCCGCTGAAAGTCGAGAGTTAATGGCTTTAGAACAAACGACGATAGGAGGAATTCAGTGAATAACGTAGTCAAAAAGAAAATGACCATTGGCCAAGGCGCTCATGCACGGCGGGTTGAAGCACCGCCAGAAGACGAAATGAACCCATTATACGAATCAATGATGGGCGACATCCTGTGCTGCGCAGTCTGTGGCTGGGGAAAACTACACCAACGCGGCGTCGAAGTGTGGGAATACGCCCACGATGGTACGCCTGGAGTGCATGCGCATATAAATAGTTATTGCGCGCACGTGGACACGTACCACGGTAGCACGTCACCAAATGCGAAACGCGCCGAAACGGTGATGATCACATTTCAATGTTCTGAATGCGAAAGCCGTGTAGAGCTAAGTTTCATACAGCAAGACGGTCGCACGCACGTTGAATATGCGGCAGAAAATCTCGGCAGGATTGGTGGGAACGATGCCGACACCATAGGAGCAGGCGAAGCGTCGCAAGTAGAAATAAAAGTCGTACCAGTAGGGCGCAAATTAAAATTGCAGGTGCAGTCATGAAAACCAAAGAGGTAGTTCCTCTCTCCTACCTAGATCATCGTCCCATGAATGAAGTCAAGGCTGAATTCATGGCGCTTGCCGAATTAGAGCCACAACTGCTCGACTTGCTGGCCGACATCAAACAGGCGTGCCGCGACCACCGACGACAGAAGTACCTATGCGCGAATGAGATGTGGTACGGGTACCGCGCCTATGAAGGAATGGGATTCAAGGGGCGAATGTGCAAGCTCGTAGGCTGCGAGCGCGACGGTCCAGGCGCTGCATTGAAAACGATGCACGCCTACGACGTGGCGTATGACTATCTGTACTCGCAGCTACCAAACTGCCGTGGCCACGAGGGATGGTGATTGGTCATGATTTATCTTCGCGAAATTGCAATCACCGAAGTGGACGAAGCCATGCGTCTGAAGATTCGACGAACGGCGAAGGAGTCTGGCTGCAACTTCACGATTCTCGAAGGGCTGGTTACGGGCAACATTCTAATCGTCATGCACCGTGCGTCACGCCCGAGCGCCGAAATAATTGAGAAACACGAGCGCGCGGAATTTGCCGCGCTCCCAATTTCACAGGAATACAAGCAATGAATACGGCGGCTAATTACTACACGGCGCGCGGCGTCAGGCAGCGTTACCGGAAGCGACTAAAGCTCAAGAACATTCGCGGCGGGTTCACAATCCCATGGCTAGATGCCGACGGTAAGGAATTATTCAGACAGACACGCCACGTACCGCCGTTTACGAACGACCAGGGCGAGGAGGTTAAGGCGACGTACCCAAAAGATACGGAACTCGACTTCTACCATCTGCCTCTGACGAACGACCGGCAATGGCGGGATGTGTACGCCGATAAGAACGTCAAGATCACAATCACCGAATCACCGTCTAAAGGTGCCGCACTCGCCCAGCAAGGCTATGCCGTGGTGACCACCGGCAGTGTGTGGAACCACAGATCACGGAAACGGAAGAATGGTCTGATCCGCGGGTTTGACACCATTCCGTGGATGGGACGCATCGTCCGCATCATGTTCGACAATGACATACATACGAATCACAACGTCCAAGACGCGCTATTTGATCTCGGCAAGGAACTGACCGCTCGTGGCGCTATCGTCGAAGTGTGGCTGCTACCGTATCCAGAATGGGACGAAGAGAAGCGAGAGCATATCAAGCTCGGTATCGACGATTTCGTCGCGCAGCACGGCCCAGACTTCGCTGATATAAAGGCGGCGCTGAAAACACTACGCATCTACCCGTTGGCCGACCCCGCCTTTTCAGATTGGGGTAAGAACCGATCACAGCCTAAGCCAAGCGTCGTCTCTGCACTGGACTTCTCGCCGCGTCCCAGGTCAGTACTCACGGACACGCCGCTGCCTCGGCAATATGTCGTAAACACTCTGATCGGTGTGGGTCATCTAGCCTATTTCGTCGCCGCCGGCGGAACGGGGAAAGGCTTTCAGTCGCTGGACCTGGCCCTACATATAGCAATCGGCGAACCCTGGATGGGCATGGAGGTGACGCAGGGACTCGTCGTGCTGCTGTGCCTAGAGGATTCCTTAGAGGAAGTTGACCGGCGCATGCACGATACGGCGGAAAACTATGCGACAGCAAAAAAGCTCAAAGGTCGCGAGCTGGAGACGTTTCGCACCGAGGTGCTGAACAACGTGCGCTACACGTCACTGGAAGGGAAGCAATTACACATCGTCACTGAGGAGCACCGCGTTCTGACATGGACACCGGCGCTGTTAGAAGTCACCGCAAAGCTCAAGACTCTCAAGCCAATACTCGTAATCGCCGATCCGCTCAACCAACTACACGCCCTGCCCGAGACCAACGAGGTGGGAGGTGCCGTAAACAGCGCGTTAGGCTACATCCGTACCGAAGCGAAGACCGCAGTGCTGATAGCGGCCCATGTCTCGAAGGACGCTGATACCAAGTCGAAACAGCGTTTGAATGCGGGCAACGAATTCACTGAAGAAAGTGCCAATATATTGCGCGGCGGCATCAGTTTCGCCACGGGAGCGCGCAGTGTATTTGCCCTGCTCGTGTACGAGCCTCTCGGTGCGGCTAGGTCATTTCAAGTCGAGCCGGCAGATGCATGGCATCGATTCGGCAAGCTCGTACATCTCAAATGCAATTATGGTCCGAAGTCGGCCAGCGTGTATCTCGAGCGCAACATGACTACCGGCGTATGGAACAAACTCGATGAAAAGAAAATACCGCTAAAGATTAAGTCATCCGACGACACGGCGCGGCTCAGTCAGTTGGAACGCTGGCTCAAGGCCGAGAAGCGGTCCTGGTTCAGCAAGACAGACATCACACAGACCTATGTAGACGAGATCTTCCGTGGCGGTCGGCCTGGTATTGAGAAGTTCTTCGAGGACTGTGTCGGCAACGGGTCGTTTCACGAACTATCACAAGAGGAGCTAACGCAATTACCGGCGTCGGCGCGGAAAGGTGGCGGCGCACGATACATCATCGTCAAAACACTCAACCAAGCAGGCCAGCATGCTTAGTTCCTGCTTAGTTGCTGGGTTAGGCGCAAAGGGCGCTCTTACCTGTAACCAAGCAGGTAAGCAGCGCCTAGTAGCTTGCTTGGTTATAACAGGCATTTTCACGTCTATTTCCATTAGATTAAATGACGCCGCCGCCGCTGCTTGGTTAGGGCGTCGCTCGGACTTATTCGCGTGACAACATGGCCAGTGATAAAACACTAATGTTGAATCTTTACCGCAGCATCTACCATTTTTGCGAAGCCGTTAGATGCGCTGATGCCGCCGCCGACACTGAGCGTGAGATGCGGTTTGTCATGCGTTTGCGTTGGCGGTATTGCCACCACCATCCACGAATGAAGATGAGTATGAGTGAGCATATGCGCCTGACGGCGTTGGCCATCGAAGGCGGTTGGAATGGCGAAGCGACCAAAGAAAGTAATTTTGAGGAATACGCGTGATGCTTAAAGTGACCAAAAGCGTAGCTAAGGCCGGTCGTTTAAAAACGTCGTCTCCGGTAGTAATAGACGGAAAAGCCGGCCGTATTAAACGGTTGACGTTTGCTGCCACCGGTGATGTTGAGCGCCGTTTAAGTGCCGATGAGCGCCGCGGTCGCTTGAAAAAGCGTAATGCCGCGATCTATCAGCGGCAGAAAGCGCGACGGAAGCAGAAGCGAGAGGAGAAGAAGCGCAGGTTGGCGGGCTCCGATGATCCCACCCACGCGCGCGCCAATCGCACCCCCCGGCTACCAGGCATCCCCCAGAAAGGCAAGCTTCTGCCAAAGATGCCATCAACCCACGTAGGCCGCTTATTTACTGTCGTCGATTGGCATCGACAGGTTGGAAAAATCTACCGAGAAATGCGTCGCCATCAAATTGATCCTGGCCTGGGAACGCGCTTGACATACGTCGCAAACGTCGGCGCGACGCTCGCCCGCTTCATCGAAGAGTCTGCGCCGCCAGGGATGGAGACGCCGCAAGACCTGTCACGTCTCGACGACGCTGAGCTGGCGCAACTTGAATACTTAATGGCCAAGGCGGCGGGACCAGAAGCGCTGGAACGCATCGAGCAGGCGAAACCTAATCCCGATTGGAGACGCGACGATGAATAAATGTACCGCGCGCTCGTTGGTAGCAGGCACCCGCTTTGTACGCTTATGCGGCGCGCGCCGCATTTATAAGGCTTTGCGGAAAAACCCCTACGCGCAAATTAATGCGGGCGCATTAATTTACCCATGCACTCTGCATCGCAGAGCGTCGTTGTGCGTCCTGTCCAACAACCACACCATAGGAGCTTAGTTTATGAACAGTCGTCTTACCTTCACGAGCGGCATTGGCTGGTATGTCGAGAGCCAAGCCGATGATGTATCCCCCTGGATCGCGGTATCTGACCCTTGCATAGACATTTGCGAAGCGCTTGCGGCTGCCGGTATCGGCCAGACAGTCCATTTCACCATCACAGGAGATTAATCATGTTCAGGCAATTTAGATGTATGGCCTCGGGGAGGGGTTCGACGGCGCTTGGCACCGTGAGCGACATTGAACAATCCCAGGTGATACCGACGCATCACGTTCACGCGTTGTGTATGTCGGGACCGACAGCATCGCGTCCCAAACAAGGCGACGGCGATATGCCTGCCAGCGGCGTGCAGTTCGGGGTCTGGTATTTGGACACGACGCTGAACGCAGTCATCGTCGCAGACGGTCAGGGCGGCTGGCGAAACCCCGTCACGGGAGCCGCAGTGTAATGAAGACATTCACGCGTGACCAGTTCGAGGAGGTGGCTACGGCCATCATTACGTCGATTGACAATAGCGTCGAATTGACGCAGCGCCAGTTCGACGTGGTGCTGGTCACCGTGGCCGACACACTCACCAAGAGCCTGCTCGCGCAAGGCTATCAATTACCTTGGGTTAAACAAAGGAAAAACTGACATGTCACTACAATTAGTTCGAGAGAAAGCACAGCCCTTGAGTCCGCATCGCCAGGCGCTCAAAGATAACATCACGCAAATCCGCGATCTACGCGTGAAGCTGAACGCCATAAACACAAAGGACCGCGCCGCTGCGGCTGATCAGGCGCTGTGTGATGCGACCGCCCAGCAGATACAGACATTGCAGCAGGAGGTAGACACCAAGCGCGCTGATGCCGTGTATGCCGGCGAGCCGCCGCCTGATTGCAGCAAGCAGGAAAAGCAAATGGCGCACCTAAGTCAACTGCTCAAAACGCAAACCGACACTGCCCGCGCCGCCACGTTGATACGGGTGAAGTATAGCGGCGATATGAACGTGATCAACCATGCCATAAGCATGCGCGCCCGTGAGCAGCCTATGCTGATCTTCAACGCCCTTCGTGAAGACTGCCTGGCACCGCTCGCTGCCGAGTTCTTAGCGGCTGAGCAGGCTTTCCTCGCGGTGCATCGTAAGGTGTTCGCCGCCGCCCTCGCCGTCGACACGCTTTCGCAGGAGAACAGCTACGGGCAGTTCGTGGGCAGCGGCAACATCGCTGACTTGCGCATCTCGCGGCCGTCGCACGAAGCTTTCGACCCACACTCTGACTACACGGTGGAGCAGCGCCACGCCGAGCGGCGAAAGTACGCGCAGGAGGTGGCAAACGATGCCGCCGCGCTGGTTCAAGAACTGCTGAGTGTGGCGGACTAGCTGAACATGAAATCCTTTTCTGCCTGTCGGGACGAACGACGAACGCGCGTTAGACGGCGAGTGGCGCGTACTGCAAACGAACCCCGTCTGTCCGTGGACAATGTATCTGTATTCCATACGAAGTCGCGACGGACAACCTACTTTATCGTTCATGCACGGAAGGCGGGTTTCGTCCTCCTTGCCGCCATCGTGCATGGGCGCTGCTCGACACATTACTTTTCCATGGGCGTGTGTCGAGAGCCGATGTGCGGGTATTCCCCGCAGCGGTCGGCAGCTTGGTCTAACACCGCCAAGAGCGCGCAGACGAGCACTCCCGTCGTGGCGCGCAACCTTTTCCCATCACGGCGCGTGGCCTACGCGCGCTGTCTTTTCAACGTAGGAGATTTGTATGAGAGATATATATATTCATCGTGACAGCTTCGCCGTCGCACCTGAGATCAACTACTCGGACGGTCGCCATCTCGCTGACGCGGCGATACGCAAAGCGCATCGGCGTGGCCCGCAGCGGCCTGACTCCCTCACCAAACGGGCGAAGCCTGATGCTGTGATCAATGCCGAAGCGGCGAAACTGCTGACGAAGCGCGCGCGGGCACTGCGTTCGAATGCGCCCGAAGCGTTGAACGCTATCAAGAAAATTCAGCGATCCGGGCGTCGTCCCGGCTTCCCAGAACACGAAGCACAAGGGAACCCGCCATTCGGCAGCAAGTCAGTCACGGCTGTTCGCAAGGCACGAGCCGATGCGGTGCATGTCGATGGGCATAGGATGCTGAGTTGCAACGAGTTGAACAAGGCGTTCGCTGACAGCGTCGGCAAAATCGAGGTAGACCTGGATAGCGTCACGCCACATCGTAACCGTGGGTATGCGACCGGGTTCTATGAGATGAGCAAACTGGAAAAGCGTGCGTTTCGTAAAGGTTTGGGCAGACCGCCTGAAAGTGATAATGCTCTTAGTGGTGGCCGAATTGCAGCCACCGGCGCGACCAACGATTGGCGGGATCAATCCGCACCGTCCGTTCGCCCGACGCTGGTCGGCGGCCAGCCGATAGGGACGCCGTCTGGATCTAACCGTGATGCGGCACTCGAAGCCATCAAACGCGCTCTGCGCAAGCCGCAACACGCGCTGACCGCCGACGAGGACGAGGACGAGGACGAAGACGAGGACGGCAACCTGGCCGATGACGATAACGACGATGACGAGGACGAAGCCAAGGACCCGAATGCCGCCGATGCATTCGACACCAATCCCAACAAAAAGCGGAAGCGCCGCGCGGACGAGGACGGTGAATAGTTTTGGTGAGTGTTGCTGTAGCCCGCCAAGGACGGCGGGTTTTTTTGCATGCGACACCATTTAAGGAGTAGCGCAAATGAGTGATGACATCAGTGTCCAGTTAACGGCGGACATCAACCAACTAACGGATGGCATGGACGCCGCCGCCACGAAAGTAAATGAGACTATGGATAAGATAAGCGGTAGTGCCGAGGAAGCTGGGCAAAGGCTGGATGAAGGGATCGGGCAAGGGGCGCAGGCTGCAACTGAAAAGATGCAGAGCATGGGCGATGTCAGCGACGGACTGGGCGAAAAGTTCAACGATCTGCACTCGTCGATCATGACCGCATTCGAGGCGAGCGGCATTCTGCTTGCATACGAAGCGCTGATGAAGGTGTCGGAGGCGCTGCAGGAAGCTATGGCCCATGCGGTGCAAATAGCCAACATGAGTGAAGTGCTCGGCATCTCAACTGATCACTTTCAGGCGCTCGAATCCGCCGCGGAGGAGGCGGGTGTCGGCATGCAGATGGTGAGCCGCACGGTACTGCGTCTCGAGCAGGACTTTACGCATGCGCGCAACGGCATTACGGCGGCGGAAAATAAACTGTTCGACCTCGGCTTTACGCTGGAGGATATCAATAACAAGGCGTTCGGCACGTCCGATCAGTTGCAGGTACTCAGCAATCGCTTGCGTGACAACGCCACGGCGACGGAGACCATGACGGCATTCACACAGGCGTTCGGCGCACGGGCCACGTTGGTAGCCGAGGTGCTGAAAAACTACCATGGATCGGCTGCGGATGTTGCTGAGGTGATGGCGGCTATTAACGGCCAGACTAAAGAACAGGTTGCCGAACTGCAGAAGGCGCATGCCGCTTGGGTTGAATTCGGTGAGGCGGCGAGCGGTGCTGTGGCGCATGCGACAGTGAAGATTGTCGAATTCTTCGGCTGGTATAAGCAATTGGTAGAAGCTAAGCACCCCGAATTGCTCACCGCGTTTGACGAAGGCGCAGCGGGCGCAAGGCGAATGGCCGTTGCTGCTGAGGACGCTGCGGTTAGTATTGGTGCTGCGACCAAGAAGGTGCAGGAACAGCAGATCAAGGACGCCAGGGAAACTGTCGACCTCGCCAAGGCCGGAACGTTGGAGAAGGTGCAGGCCGAACAGGACTACGCCGAAGCGTTGAAGGCCCGCTACGGTGAGAACAATGCCGATTACCAGAAGGCGCTTGAAGCGCAGACCAAGGCCACGGAGGAAATGAACGCCAAGAACGCCGAAAACGCTACGCGCTACGCCGAAATACAATTGCGCGCGGTAGAAAAGCAGTATGCGAGTCATAAGGCCATAGTCGAAAAGTTTTACCGGGAAAGTATGAAGGACGCGACCGAGTACTTTGCCACCGTCACTAAAGAGCAAATAGACGTGGCTCAGGGCACGGAGAAGGTGACACTGATCCAACTTGACAGTGCCCAAAAGATACTCGATGCGCAGAACCGGCTGCATCAGATCGACCCGCAGACTTACCTCGCCGCCGAGCTAAACGTGATCAACGCGCGCCGTGATGCTGAAATAAAAATGTACCAGGACATTGCCGCCGCGCGCATGGGCGACAAGGACAGCGCCGTAAAGGCTGAGCAAGATATAGCGGCGGCGAATGCGAAGGCCGACGAGCAGATACTGTCGGCGAATGTGAAAGCGGCAGAGCAGACGCAACAGGCGTGGCAGAAGTTGAACAGCGCTATCACCGGTTCCCTAAACACCGCACTCGACGGCATGCTGCAACATACGGCCACGTTTCAGCAGACGATGCGCAAAATGTTCGACACTCTAGCTCTCGACTTCATTCACTCCGTGGTGGACAAAATGGTCACATCATGGCTGGGGGGAGAGGAAGCGAAAGTGTCGGCGTCGACCACCAGCTCCGCGATCCTTAAGGCGCTGGACATGAGTAACCTGGCTACTGCGAAAGTCGAGGGGACCACACAAGCCATCGCCCAGATAAATGACAGCGCCGCAACGGGCGCGGCGGCGGCGTTCGCATCAACTGCCGCAATTCCAGTCGTTGGCCCTGAACTCGCGCCCGGCGCCGCTGCATTGGCAGAAAGCGACATTATGGCATTCATGGCGCAAGTAGGCGCGGCGAAGGGCGGCATTGTCAGCATGGATATGCCGGTGAACCTGCACCAAGATGAGATGGTGCTGCCCGCGCATATCAGCAAAGGCATTCAGGAAGCGTTTAGCGGATTCTCCCAGGGACAGGGCGGCGGCGCTGGTGGCGGCAACAGCAACACGTTCAACATCAACGCGCACGACGCCGGCTCGTTCAAGGACTTCTTATCGAATGCCCGTAACCGTACCGCGCTGGCGAATGCTGTGCATAAAGCCGCACAGCGCGGCAACCCGAGGCTGCTACGGTGAGCCGTGCAGCGCTGCGCTGCTGTGCCTACCACGAAGCCGGACATTGCGTGGCGGCGATGCTGTGCGGTTACGAGGTGGCGAGTGTTGAAGTATTTGATGTGGATGAGGACGGCTTGGCGGCGGCTACTAAGTACCGCACTACACGGCAGCGTAGGGCGTGGAGTGACCTCGCGGTAACATTGGCAGGCCCGATGGCTGAGGCGCGATTTGCCAAGCGTGATTTGCTCGACGTGCTGAATGACGGCGCTGATTTTGAGAAGTCTGATTTACGCCGCGCACAGAGGGAAGCCGAGCGGCTGCACCGTTTGCGGCTGTATACCAGTCCCGATCATGCGCTGTTGGTGGCTGAGCAGCGCGCCAGGGCGATGCTTGAAAATTATTGGCCCATGATTGAAAAGACCGCGCGCCAGTTGTGCCGCACGGGCCGTATAGACTAGGCGTCGCGGCTTGCTGGTCTTGCGCTTCATGTCTTCGAGACTCGTGAAATTAGTAGGGCCACTACTAATTTGCTTTGCGAGCAGTTGAAATTAATGCGCCCGCATTAATTTGTTTTGCGAGCCGCATGTACACAACCGCCGTGTCCCAACTGAACTCGCAATGCTCCTTGATCCACGGGCCGAGAATTCCTAACCAAAAAGAAGCCCTCGCCACGAGCACGAGGGCTTAGGGTTAGCGCCGCGCGGCGCTTAGGCTAGCTCGACGAAGCCGTAATGCGCCAGGCTCTTGACGAACCGTGGCACCGCCGCCGCGTTCAACCCTTCGGCCTCGGCCTTGGCGGTTAGCTCCTTGAGTGAAATAGAACCTTTCTTCGGGACGAGCTTCAGCAGTTCGGTTTTCGGCCCGGTCTTTTCACGCTGCGCCTTGAACGAGATGACAGTGTCGGCCTTCAACGCATCGCCGCTCACAACGGGCGCTTTCCTGGCATCGACGCCGCGTGGGTTCTTGTTTACCTTCGTGATCTTGACGGGTTTCGCTTTCTTCGTAGCCATTTTAAATACTCCTTTAGTTTCAATTACTTGCAACAGATTGTGTTGCAGCAATCACCCTAAACTGAGGTGGATGCCAGGGCAATGAAACCGGCGGATGCCAGGGCGGCAGCTACCAGGTAGCCCGCGCCAAGGGCTAGAACTGTATGTTTATACAGTGGGGCCGGTAGGGTACTAGCGGGTACGGGGGATACGCCGCTTGGGCATCCGTAGGGCAGGCCACCGCATCCGGTTATGGGGGCCTGCCTAGGTAGGTTTGCAACCAGGCGGGCGCGTAGGGTGCCCGTTGCCGCTACCGGCTGGCCAGCACTAGCGGCAGCGCTAGCGGCACAGCGCTTAGCCCGCCCCCGCTACCAATTCGATCAGGGTCCATTCCGGACACATCGGCAACGTTTCATTCCGGCGGCGAGTGTCAAGGTAGTTGTCGCCCGATTGCGTTGACTCAGAGCAGCAGCAGACCGGGAATCAGAGATTTCAATTCAGCTATC
>Ga0209048_10003479_pt1 | contig 15273 bp, 11 predicted proteins | sample FrelakmetCRP12CR_FD_187146 | JGI IMG/M metagenome (GOLD analysis project Ga0209048, IMG submission 187146) | Freshwater lake sediment microbial communities from the University of Notre Dame, USA, for methane emissions studies - CRP12 CR (SPAdes)... | ecosystem: Environmental > Aquatic >... | reverse complement strand
GTTCGTAGCTCACGCTGAATTCGCGCTGGCTCCTCTCTGTAAGCTGTCTACCACCCATGGAGATGTCGCGGGCAAAGATCGACATGCCGTCTTTAATGACGTTGATGTTGATCATGGAGGCCCCGGAGTTCACAAGTGCCACAATAGACTCCGTAGCATCCGGGTAATTAACTTCATACATGCTCTCAAGGGAGAAGACGTCGATGTCCATGAGCATGGGCTTTAAGCCGGCATTCTTTACGGCTGAAGAGTAATCATCAACCAATTCCCTCTTGGCAGCCACGATGAGTACATCCATCATGTCTGTGCGCTCCAGACTCTCGCCCAAGATGAAGGAGTCAAAATAGACATCGTTTATATCAAAGGGTATATACTGCTCCGCCTCAATGGGGAGTGTCTGTCTGAGCTCAGCTTCGCTCTGGAGGGGAAGCTCGGCCTTTTTCACAATTACGGAATGGCCCGATATTGCAGTAGCTGCGCCGCGGGACCGGACCTTCAGGTTTTCCCTAAGATTCTTGATGGTATCCACCACGGTCTCAGAGTCCATAATATCCTTGTCAACGATACACTCGGCAGGGATCAGGCCAAGCCCTAAGGCCTTAAGCTGATAGCCGCTCCGTGTCTTGGCTAGATCCACCATTTTGATGGATTGTGAGCCGATATCCAAACCCAGCAGATTCTTTTCAAAAAACATCACACCACCCCGCGATCAAGACTTTTTCTTTTTGAACACTACGATGGTATCTCCGGATCTCACCAAGTTCAACTCCTTTACGATCACATGCTCGATGTAGGCCATGTTGTCTTTGAGCATAGTGGCTTCCCGTGTCAGCGAAGCATTTTCCGTTTCGAGACCGGCAGTGCGGCTTTTCAGCGTAGTAAGCTCGCGATGGAGTTGATAACCTCGAATGATCCCTTTTTCCCCAGGAAGAGTGAACACGAGCAATAACGCAATAACCAAGATCAAACCAAAGGTCAAGGAATGCGTAACTGTCATTGCGTGTAGTATACTCCATTTGTAATTGGATCGCATTAAAAATCAGTTCTTCCCTATGCATAGCCTATCTATCGGGAAGGGGAAAGTGAATCTTTAGGAAAATATCAAATTGGTAACAGTACTTGTCAAGACGTAGGAATTTGGCTCATGGGGTTACGATGTCGTAATGAGAGTTTCCATCTTGAAGGTCATCTTGAGAACCGGTAATGGATACCTGTGGCCAAACCCAGAAGAAAGCCGCCAATATGGGAAAACCACGCCACCGAACTCTGAGCGTGCATACTTATGTATCCATGCACACCCTGGATGAGGAACCAGATGAGGATGAAGATAATGGAAGGGACCTCGATGATTTCAATCAGCAGGATCAATGGGATCAAGGTAAGGATACGCCCCTTGGGGTTGAGGATGAGATAGGCCCCCATGACAGCTGCAATGGCACCCGACGCGCCCACCACAGGGACAGATGACTGGGGGTTTATAAAGGTGTGTGCATAGAATGCTGCAAAGATTGCTACAATATAGAAGAGTATGAAACGAAGTACTCCCAGATTTTTTTCCAAGGGCGGGCCGAAGACTGATAAGAAGATAAGATTGCCGATGAGATGGATGTAGCCCGAATGGATGAACCCCGAGGCAAGAATGGCCGTGTGTATCTTCAAAAAATTTGTATTGCCTACGATGAGGTATCCGGCAATGTCAGCAGGGCTTACACGAAACATATGAAATATCTGTTCGCCGAGCCTGATCTCTTCAATGAACATAGCAAGGTTCAAGATGATAAGGCAGGCAGTAGCTGGGGCAAAACCTCTGGGTGCGCTTGTGTCCCGGATGGGGATCATGGGTGAAGCAATACCATGAAAAGATCTATGGGGCAAGGTGATCACATTATGGTATATATGCCCTTGCCATGAGACAAATCGGCACTCCACTTAATCTTTGCTGGCATCATAGTCAGCCTGGCACTTTACCTTATCAGGTATTTCAGGTGAGTAAGGTGTCTCTAGACAACTTCATTGCATGGTTCGTTCGCAGGAGCGCAAAGGCCTGCTTTGCCTTTGATGACAGGGTCCATTTCGTTCCTCCTGCCGCGCCTGACAGCCCTATCCACCTCTATGTCCATATCCCCTTCTGTGTTCAACTCTGTCCCTACTGCTCGTTTCACCGGTATGCCTTTGAAGAAAAATCCGTGCGGGAATATTTCAAGGCCCTCAGGCAGGAACTTCAGCTCTATGCACGCAAGGGTTTTCGTTTTTCTTCGGTATACCTAGGGGGAGGCACACCAACGGTACTGATGGATGAGCTCTTTGAGACATTAGCTGTCATTCGGGATCTCTTCAATCCGGCAGAGATGTCCCTTGAAACGAACCCTGACCGCCTGGTGAACAAAGAGCTCACTTCCCTTGCTAGGGCAGGAGTAAGAAGGGTATCGGTTGGTATCCAGAGCTTCTCCGATGAGATTTTAAAGGCCATCGGGCGATATGAAAAGTACGGTAGTGGGAAAGGGCTTGCCCGGAAACTTAAAGAGGCCTTGGGCTCGGTTGAGACCCTGAATGTGGACATGATCTACAACTTCCCCATCCAGGACTCATCCATGCTCGAGAACGACTTGGCCAACCTACTTGATATACTGCCTGACCAAGTCACCTTCTATCCCCTTATGATATCTCAGGCCACCAGAAAGCAGATGGAACATATCATGGGAAAAGTAAGCCAGGACAAGGAAAGGGAATTCTATGCCATGATCATATCCGAGCTTGAGCCCTTGTACCAGCCAAACTCGGCTTGGTGCTTTTCCCGTGGGGGGTCGCCCATGATCGATGAATATGTTGTGGGGGGAGAGGAATATGTAGGTGCCGGGAGCGGCGCCTTCGGCCTGGTGGGCGGGGCCATCTACGCAAACACCTTCTCTCTTGCAGAATATGTAAGCTCACTGGACTCCGGAAGGCTCCCGATAAAACATCGCAAGGTCTTCTCACTCCATGAAATGGCCCGCTACCGTCTCCTCATGACCCTTTTTGGGCTCAAACTTGACCTTAATTCATTCAGGCAACGTTTCGGGCATTCCGTGTGGAGGGTGCTCGCCCCGGAGATACTCTTCTTTATTCTGGCCGGGGCCCTTCGCATAACCCCCGGACAGATAAGCCTGACCAGACGGGGACGCTACTACTGGGTCATCATGATGAGAGAATTCTTTACCGGTGTGGACAATTTTCGTGATGCAAGCAGAGAGGCTGTTGACCTCTGTTCAGGTGCCTGAAGATTCGGAAAAGTCATCAAGCCGACTCACTGTCGAGCTTCTCAATGAGAAAATCAATCTCCCGCTTGACCTTCAGGTTCTGTGTGTACTGGGCCTCGATGGTCTCTAAAGAATGGATGACCGAGGAGTGCTTCCGGGAGAAGGCCTCACCGATGATCTGCAGCGGCTCCTCGGTATAACGTCTGCACAGGAATATAGCCACCTGGCGTGGATACACGATGTCCTTCTTCCGTGAAGGCGAGACAATCTTGTCTTTGGGTATGGAAAAATTCTTCGAGATGAAATCAAGAATATAGGGGATGTTTATCCGATGCTGTTTTTCCAGCGTCCCCTCAAGGAGCTCCCGGGCAAGCTCCAGGGTGATCGTACGCTTCATGAGTGAGCTCATGGCGGAAATGGTCATCACCGCACTCTCCAAGTCCCTGATGCTGGTATGGATGGTATTGCTCATGAACTCCACCACGTCATCGGGCATGCTTACCCCGTTCTTTTTTGACTTGTGGCGGACAATCTTGGCTCTCGTTGCCTTATCAGGGCGCTTGATATCGATAACGAGCCCCGAAGATAACCGTGATTGAAGTCCCTTGTCGATCTGGGGTATTGAGGTAGGCGGACGGAAGCCTGAGAGGATCACCTGTTTGCCTGCACTGATGAGGTCGTCAAGCACATGGCATAATTCAACTTGGGTCTTTTCCTTATTCTTAAAGAGGTGGACATCATCGATGAAAAAAATATCCATGTTTTGGCTTCGGTATGAGCTCTTGAAGGAACTGAGAAAATTGTTTCTCACCGAGTGGACATAATCCTGCGTAAAGTCCCCGGCTGTAGTGTAACGCACACTGGTCCCATTGCGTAATGAAACGAACTTGTTACCGATGGCATGGGAGATATGGCTCTTGCCGAGACCCACATCGGAATAAAAGTATAGGGGGTTATACCGGCGCAGATCCCCTTCTGAGACCGCAAGGGCCGCCTCATAGGCAAAGGCGTTGCATTTGCCCACTACAAACTCGTCAAAGGTGAATTGGGCATTGAGTCCGGATGAGGCCGCTGTTGGAAGATGTGAGGGCAGGCTCATCTGAATGGGGCGGCCATCACTTTGTTCCGGCCTGACGGCCTGATGCTCGCTTAGAGGATTTACGCAGAACTCAACATCTGCCGGTCTGCCAAGGTGAGACCTGACAGATGAGATGATAAGATCCTTATAAACCCGAGAGAGATGCCTCTGGGCAAAGACATTGGGACAGCGTACAAAGACAGTACCATCCTCTTCACAGATCTCGATCTGGTCTATGAGCGCCCTGTCTGATGCGGCATGCGACATTGAGAGTATAGATTCTTTAATAATTGCAAAGTGATTCACAAAAAACCCCCACAAAGAGTAAATTCATGATTAACGGGTGACATAATGGGTCGAGTGAAAAAAAAGGTCAAAGGTGAAACACCCCGGTTATAGGTAGACCGTGTCTATTTTGTGTAAAGGTAAATAAAGATAGTAATATTAATAATATAAATAGCAGATCACGACATTCAGGGCATCTGGTGGCACCCGTTCAGGACTCTGGTTGCACCTGGTTCCGGAAGTCTTATCTACATTTTGTAGAAAACTGATGAGCTCTGATTATCTTGATCTTTCTTTGAAAATATTGAGATTACGATAGATGAGTGAATACTGCCTGGCTGGTATTGCCCAACTCACATCCTGTTCCATTGCATTGCTTATCATAGCATTAAGCAGGTCCCTCTCATCTTTAAAGATTCTGCATGCCTGTGAGACCGTATCGAGCACCGCTTCCGTGCTGGGGCAGGTCACCCGCAGGCCATTGGGTTTATCCCCTTCGCCAAGGGCAGTGACCGTATCCCGTAAGCCCCCTACACCGGTGACAATGGGGATGGTGCCATAGCGCATGCTGATCAGCTGGTTAAGCCCGCACGGCTCGAACCGGGAAGGCATGAGGAAAAAATCAGATCCCGCCTCTATGGCATGGGCCTTTGCCTCATCGAACCCTATGAAGATGCCAACCTGTCCGCCGAATTCTTCGTGGAGTTCCTTGAGGCTGCGCTCAAAGGCAGGGTTCCCGTTTCCGAGGATGACTATCTTGCCGCCCATGGCCGCTATCTTCGGGATGGCATCCAGTACGCAATCGATGCCCTTCTGCTCAACGAGGCGGCTGATGAGCCCGAATACCGGGGCGTTACCCCGCGCCAAGGAGAACATCTTCAGCAGTGCCCTTTTGCACGCGGCCTTGCCCGTCAAGTCCTTCGCGGAATACCCCGAAGCGATGAGGCTGTCTTCAGCTGGGTTCCATGTATCGATATCTATGCCGTTGGCAATACCGGTGAGCTTATATGATATGGACTTGAGGAGCCCATCGAGGCCGCTTCCGAACTCGCTTGTCTGGATCTCTTGGGCATAGGTGGGGCTCACGGTATTCACTGCATCGGCAAATACAAGCCCTGCCTTCATGATGTTTATCCTGCCATAATATTCCATGACATCAGGGTGGAATAGCTCGTGCGGCAGGAAGAGCATGGACCAGAGTATGGCATCGAAGAGACCCTGGTAGGCGAGATTATGAATGGTGAACATGCTGCCGACCTTCTCGATGCCTGCGTCTTTCATGTAGGCCAGCACCAGCGCTGTCTGCCAGTCATTGCAGTGGACGATATCCACATCACCCATGAGCCTGATCATCTCCACACATGCCCGCGAGAAGAAGGCGAAGCGCTCGAGGTTATCGGGATAATCGTAGCCCGCAAAGGAATACAGGCCTGTCCGATTAGAGAACAGCGGATGCGCAATGAAGTAGGTTGTGCCGTGCGAGAAGATCTTCGCTTCCGAAATCCCGGTTCCGGTGAGGACCGCTATATCGCCATGGGGCTTCAGTGCAAGTCCCATGTTCATAACCTCGCGGTACAGCGGCATCACTACGGAACAATCAATGCCCTGCCGGTTGAGCTCAGCAGGCAGGGCCGCGCTTACATCTGCCAGTCCCCCGGTCTTTGCATACGGAGTGACCTCAGATGAACATACCAATACCTTCATTTGAGCCATATTTTATACCATACACTAAGAATGGTCAGGCAGTAAAGACAAGGGAGGAGTAAAATATTCTTCAGACTCCGGTTCAATTTTTTGTGATGATAGACAGATGGTGCAATACAATACCCTCTCATGCAGCCAGCGATGATCATAAGAAAGAAGAATGCTTTCCTCCGGAAGAACCAAAAAATGAAATAACGCAGATGATCCCAGAACCTACAGTTTACTTTTAGTACGCTAACGGGTTAAGCTGAATTCATGACCAGGGAGGAATTTGAAATCTTGCTTAAGGAGTTCGAGTCGCAGATCAAGAAAAAGCTCCCCTCCATGATCAACAGCTACCTCATTAATCGAGGGAACCGTGAGTTTGAGGCGGCCTTCACCCATCTTGTCGAGACCTTGGGCAGACAGAGGAAGAATCTCCTGAAGGACCTGACCAAGGTGGCAAGGCTCGAACAGAAGACCCGGTACTTCAATGCCACCAATAATATGGATTCCCAGCTCAGGAGCATGGGAAACAGAGATGCCTTAAAACAACAGGCAAAATTACGGCAGCATCGTGTCCATGCACCGCTTGTCTATGACCTCGGGGCAGGGCCTGAAGAGGGTGACCTCCTGAACGCCGATGATGCCGGCGTCTTGCTGGAGACCATGGAAAAGGTATCCATCGACCATGAGGTGAGGATAAACCTGGCAGGGAAAAAGGCGCGCGGCAAGGCCATGTGGTCCATCCCTGATGAGACAGGCCGCATGGAGACGGGCGTCAAACTGCTCAACCCATCTGAGGACTTCCTGGAAGAAATCAAGAAGATTATCAGGAAGCCTGCAAAAAAGCAGAAAAATCCTCATGATTGACACCCATACGGGTGCATAGTATTCCTTTAAGGGTATGAGATTCGCCATTCTCACCTTAGGGTGCAAGGTCAACCAATATGAAAGCCAGCGGATCAGGCAGGGGCTTGAGAGCGCAGGCCACATCGAGCACGCCTTTACCGAACCCGGCGCTGACTTTTACATCATCAATACCTGTACCATCACCCATAAGTCCGATGCAGAAACGCGCAGGGTAATCCGCAGGGCCCTGAGACTAGGGGGCAGGGTAATAGTTACAGGCTGCCAGGTTGTTGTTGATTCCAAAGGTATCAGGGATGTCTCCGAGGCTATTGAGATAGTCATGCCGGAGCATCTCTCCGAGATACTCCAGGTAGACCTGCCATCCATCATCACAGGCTTCGGCGATCACCACCGGGCCTTTGTGAAGGTCCAGCAAGGATGTGACAAGTATTGCGCGTACTGTATCGTCCCTTTTGCCAGAGGAAGGCCTGTGAGCAGGCCTTGGCAGGAGGTTGTCACTGAGGTGAGGACCCTTAACGACGCACGCTATCATGAGGTGGTGCTAACCGGGATCAATATCGGTCTTTATGAGGGAGGGCTTTCACGGCTTGTGGAAAGGGTGCTTTCCCACACGTCAATCCAAAGGCTGAGGATAAGCTCCATCGAACCCTGGACCGTTGAAGACAGCCTTATCTCTATACTAAAGAACAACCCCAGGCTCTGCAAACACCTTCACCTGCCGATGCAGCACGGAAGCGATCCCATTCTTCGCGCCATGGGCAGGCCGTATACGGCCTCATACTTCCACTCACTCATAGACCGAATCAGGAATGCCGCACCTGAGGCCGCAATCGGCCTGGACATCATCGTGGGTTTCCCGGGTGAGGATGAAAAATCCTTTGACGAATCCTACAGCCTTATCGAAGACCTTCATGTAACCTACCTCCATGTCTTCCCCTTCTCACCAAGGCAGGGCACTGCTGCTGCCCTCCTGCCCGGACGTCCGGATGAGGCGGTTACCAAGCAGAGGTCTTCCAACCTAAGGGCCTTGTCCAGGGAAAAGAGGCATGCCTTTGCCTGTTCACGACAGGGCATGGTTGAGGAGGTACTTGTCACCGGGATTTGTGAAGGGCATTTTTATGGAGTAACCTCGAATTATCTCACCGTTCATGCCCAGGGAAGTGTATTGGCAGGAAACATCGTGAGCGTACTTCTAAAAGATATGGAAGGACAGACCGTTACAGGAGAGCTCCTTGGATAACAGCACGCTGGTCGATGCCTTACTTGAGATGGCTTACGCCCTTGAGTTTCTGGACGATAATCCTTTCAAGGCAAAGGCATACGTCAGCGCTGCGAGATCGCTGTCCGAGATTGCCACACCCATCGAAGAACTCATCGACACAGGCGGGATAAGCCATATAGAGGGAATCGGAAAAACCATTGCCGCAACCCTGAAGGCCTGGGTGAAGGATCATGATTTTTCTGCGATAAAAGAGCTGCAAGCCAGGCTGCCAAATGGGTTCGATGAATTGATAAAGGTACCGGGGCTCGGGATGAAGAGGCTTAAGGTACTGCATAAGGAGCTTAACATCACAACACTCGATGGGCTTCTTGAAGCAATAAACACTGGTAGGCTTTCATCCGTGAAGGGTTTCTCCGACAAAAGCATTGCCAAGCTCAGAGGCTCTGTGCAGACTATCCTCGATTACCGGGGATGGTTTCTGCTTGATACCTCCTGGGACTGGGCAGCAACTTTTGTTTCACTCCTCAAGGATTGCGGAGGGAAGGTACAGGTCAGTGGTGTCTGTCGCAGGTCTATGGAGATTATCTCTGCAATCGACCTCCTCTTAGAAGAAGGCCCTGAAATGCATGACGCTCTTGTTCAGCGCATTACCTCGATGCCTGATATGCAGCTTGTCCACGATGGGAGCGTACTGGTGGCGACATGCCCCGGCAAGCCCCCTATTAGGATTCACACCGTATCTCAGGCGTTCGTTGTGCCTGCGTTGTTTATCACAACCGGCTCGGATGCCCATGTGGACCTGGTTAACAGGCATGGGGCCGGCCGTTCCGTCCGGGTCAGCCATGAAGGGGTTTTTAAAGACGGCGTGCATGTGCCTGTCCGGGATGAGGCGGAAATTTATGATCTGTTTGGCATGCGTTACCTCCCACCTGAGGTCAGGGAGGGCAGGCCTATCGAGATGGACCTGGCCTTAAGTAGCAATGCGCCTGAGTTTATTAGGCAAGAAGACCTTAAAGGTCTTATCCATGTCCATTCTACCTATAGCGACGGCAGGGCAACGCTGACCGATATGGTGCAGGGCGTCTATGAGCGAGGTTATTCCTGGATTGGCATCTCTGATCACAGCAAGAGCGCCTATTATGCTCTCGGATTGAGCATAAAGGACCTGAAGCGGCAGTTCGAGGAAATCGATGAGCTCTGTCGCATATTCCCTAGCATGACGATCTTCAAGGGGATCGAATCCGACATCCTGCCCGACGGCTCGCTGGATTATCCTCAAACAGTGCTCGAGCACTTCGATTTTGTCATTGCCAGCATCCATTCCCATATGGATATGGACAGGGCATCCATGACCCAGCGGATCATAAAGGCCATTCGCAATCCCTTCACCACCATACTCGGCCACCCCACAGGCCGGGTACTGCTTGCCCGCAGGCCCTATGAGGTGGACATGGGGGTGGTGCTGGCAGAGGCAGCCGGGCATGGTGTCATGGTGGAGCTTAACGCCAACCCCTTGAGGCTCGACTTGGACTGGCGCCTTATGCCGGACTTCACATCAAAAGGCGGACGTGTTGTCATAGCACCTGATGCCCATAGCGTTTCCGGGCTTGATGATATGCGTTATGGCCTGGCCATTGCCAGGAAAGGCCTGCTCTTAACGGACTCTTGCATGAATACATTCAGTGCCCGGGAAGCGATGGAGGCGTTTAAGACCAGGTGGTCATAGAGTGCGCCGGTGTTTCTTATTGCTACGAGGTCGCTGCCGATGAATGGGCGCTTGTGGATATCGACCTGAAGATCAACCAGGGCGAGAAGGTCGTCATCGCAGGTCCGGCAGGATCAGGGAAGACCACCTTGCTGCAATTGCTGGACGCACTCATCCTCCCCACCAAAGGCGACATCCTCTATGACGGTATCAGCGTGCGTACACTCGCCAGGAAGAAGGGCCTTCCAATGGTGCGCAGGCGTATGGGGGTCCTCTTCCAGTTCCCTGAAGACCAGTTTTTCCAGGAAACTGCTTATGACGAACTCGTCTTTGCCATGAGGAATTTTTATCGACCCTCAGAAGGTGAGGTCGGTCAGAGGGCATACCATGTCACTGCGGGCTTTGGCCTTGAGCTTGAGCGACTCAAAAACACATCACCCTTTTCCTTGAGCTCAGGAGAGAAGCGTAAGCTCGCCTTAGCATCCGCCCTCATGATAGGCCCTGAGATATTGATGCTGGATGAACCCACAGCAGGCCTCGACGCCTCAGGCAGGCGCGAGCTTATGAGTATGATATCTTCACTTGACGATACAACCGTCATCATTGTCACCCACAACCAGGAGGATTTCCTCTCTCTGAGCGATCGCCTCATCGGCATCACTTCAGGCAGAAAGGTAATTGACGTGAGGAAGGAGGACCTTCTTGATAAGATCGAGGCCATGGATTCCTCCGGCATCGATGCCCCGCTTGTACTTCTGGTCCAGCACTGGCTTAAGCGCTCAGGCCTTGCGCTGGATCATACCTTTTATAAAATGGAGGAACTCATAGGCTTTCTAAAGGATAAAATACCGTGAATAAAGCTTTAAAGCCGGATTTTGCATTTGAATATACCCATAATTACCCTATACGCTTCAGGTGGCCTTAAACATAAAAACTCATAGTGGTCATGGAATTGGTTTTTTAAATAGGTCCGTCAAAAACCTTCATGTTGCAGCCTTTATTGAACGCTGATTTTATCGGTCCTTGAAGGCTGCAACATGAAGGTTTTTGACGGATCAAGTTTTTTTGCGTATCTTAAACGAAGAATCTGGGTTTAACAGACCAAGTTCTTACTTTTTCTGAATACAATAATGGGCTTTAAAGCCGACTAACGCATTGTATAACCCTTTTGTGTATTGACTAATACCACCTTCGGTCTTAATCTAGTGCGTTATGGAGGATACACCCATGTCGAGCTTTGTTGAAATGAAGGTGGCGGGCATTGCGCTTGACCCCACCAACAATGCCCCCATTGTGATCCTGCGCGACCTCGATGGCAAGTTCATCCTCCCCATCTGGATCGGCATTATGGAGGCAAGCGCCATAGCTTCGGCCCTTGAAGGGGTTCAGTATTCAAGGCCCATGACCCATGATCTCTTCAGGTCTTTTATCGAAACGTTAGGCGCCACCATTGAAAAGATAGAGGTAATGGATATCAGGGACAATGTATTCTATGCACTTATCACCATCATCCATGGCGGAAACCGTCTTACCATTGATGCGAGGCCATCGGATGCCATTGCCATAGCACTGCGCACCAAGTCCGCCATCTTTGTGGCAAGTCATGTGATAAAAGACGCCATCCACCTGGACTCCAAGACAAGCACCAGCAAGGTCATGGTGGGGTTCGAGCAGGACACCGAGAAGCTCAAGGAGATCCTTGAGAAGATGAACCCCGAGGACTTCGGTAAGTTTAAGGCCTGACCTCTTTAGACACCTTTTATATTGATAGACGTGGCTGCATCGTGTATTTTTCATGGATATATGCATGCCCATGACTCCGCTCATCAAAAGGCGAAGAAGATCAGCAAGGCCATCTTCGAGACCATTGTCGAGATGGCGTATGAGGGCATCTTTGTCTATCAAGGCCATCGGTTCTTCTATGTAAACCCTGCATTTGAGCGCATGCTTGGATATTCTGCAGAGGAACTCGAGGGAATGGGCTTCAAGGATGTATTGCGTGCAAGCTCTTCTACCCTTATGGAACAGCGTTTTCTTGCCCTGATCAGGGGTGAGGAAATCCGCCCCCGACGCGTGGACGTGATCTTCCGGACCAAGGCCGGACAAGAACGCATCATCTCGCTCTCCACATCAGCTATCACCCTGGTGGGAGGCATTCGGGCCACGCTGAATATTGTCCGCGACATCACCAGGCGAAAAGGTATGGAAAATAGCCTGGAGTCCACGAACAAATTCCTGGCCGGTCTCATTGCAAGCTCGTCCGATGCCATCGTTGCCTCTGATCTGAAGGGCAGGGCACTTATCTTTAACAAGGCCGCCGAGGAGATCACGGGGTATAGTGCCGAGGATATGCTCAACCACAAAACCAACATAGCCGATTTCATGGTGCCGGGCGAGCGTGACCGGATCCTGGCCATCCTGGATGAAGGCACCGAGGAGGTCCCCAGGTGGGTCGTGGGGGAAGAGACCTCGGTTTATCACAAGGACGGGACACTCGTCCCCATATCGATTTCCGTGTCCTACCTGTATTCCGAAGAGAAACCCGTCGCAGCCATAAGCGTTTTCCGCGACCTCAGGCCCTTAAAGAAGGTCCAGGACAAGCTCCGGGAGTCGGTGCAGAAATACCGGATGCTTGTGGAGAAGACCGCCGATGGTATCTTCGTCTACCAGGATCATTGCTTCAAGTACACCAATCCTGCGTTCAGGGAACTGCTTGGTTATAATGAAGAGGAACTCCTGCACATGAGCCTCAAAGATATAGTGAGGCCGGAGCTGGGGCAGATGATCGAGGCGCGTTATACCAAACGAATCCGGGGGGAGCAGGTGCCGGACCAGTACGAGATTGCCCTTTGCAGCAAAGACGGTAACTGGCGTGCCTTTGAGATCACCCCTTCGGTCATCGAGTATGAAGGCGAACTTGCAACCCAGAATGTAATCCGGGACATAACCCAAAAAAGAGAGGCCCAGAAGGCCCTTCTCGCCAGTGAGTCCAAGTACCGCGCCACCGTGGAGCATACTGGCACGGCCATGATGATCCTGAATGAAGACTACACGATAACCTTTGCGAATAACCAGTTGGAAAAACTCAGCGGTTACACCAAGGAGGAGATCGAAGGCAAGATGCGCTGGACCGATGTGGTGCATCCTGATGATGTGGAGCGCATGAGGGGCTACCACATGGCCAGGAGGCAAGGGGATAAGGATGTTCCATCCCAGTATGAGTTCCAGTTCATTGACAAGGCAGGCAATATCAGGGACTCCTTCCTCACCATAGGCATGATACCCGGCACCAGGCAGAGCATTGTCTCCATCATGGATATTACAGAAATCAGGCAGTTGCAGCGCGAGCTGGAGCAGACTAGGAAGATGGCCATCCTCGGTGAGATGTCTGCCCATGTGGCCCACGAGGTAAGAAATCCACTGCAGAAGATTAAGACTGGTGTAGAGCTGTTGTCCAACTCATTATCAGTAGATGAGCGGCAGCGCAGGCAGCTCGATGGCGTGAAGCACGGGGTGGATAATCTGGAAAAGTTCGTCTCCCAGATCCTCGAATGGACGCGCTCGGGTGAACTCAGGCCCAGGCCCCACCGCATCAGCAATATCATTGATGGTCTGCTGTTCAACCTCGAGGATGCCTTCAGGCCAAAAGAGGTTAAGGTTCAGACCTTCTATGACCCGAATGCCGACATTGTAGTCGTGGATGGCATCCAGCTACGGCAGGCCTTTGGAAACATCATAGATAACGCCCTGGATGCCATGCCCCATGGAGGGTCATTGAACATCTCTACGGCTCTCGTTCCCAAGCACCCCTTTGCGGCAGGGAAAGAGACCGTTATCCTGGATGCCTCTGAGATACGTATAAAGGATACTGGAAGTGGCATTGCCAAGGAAGACCTGGAACGTATATTCCAGCCTTTCTTTACAAAGAAGGCCAAAGGAACCGGGCTTGGTCTTGCCCTGGTGAGGAAGGTCATTGACATGCACCTCGGAGAGATTGAGGTCTCAAGCACCTTAGGCAAGGGCTCTGAGTTTATTATCAGGATTCCCTGTGAAAAGGGCGGTTCCTTACGGATATCAGGCAGCCAGACAGCCGCGGCTCATAGACAGCGCAAGAGCAAGGAGACGCGTGGAAGATAAAAAAAAGGTCCTGCTCGTCGATGATGAAGAGGTATTTCTTGAACAGCTCAAGGACGCCCTTGAAAACTCGAGCTTTGACCTCCAGATAGATACCGCATCCGATGGTGTCGAGGCCCTGGAGAAGATAGAGGCGAATCACCATGACATCGTGATCACGGACGTCAAGATGCCCAGAATGGACGGGTATAGCCTCCTTAAAGAGATCCAGAACCGCTTCCCATCCACGTATGTGGTCGTGATCACTGCCTTTGGGAGCATATCCGGGGCTGTTGAGGCCATAAAGTATGGGGCATATGACTTCTTAGAAAAACCATTCAACATGGACTCGCTTGAGATATCGCTGACCAAGATCCTCAGGCAGCACGAGATCCTCAAAGAAAATATCGAACTCAAGGGCCAGATTAAGCAGCACACCGAGGGGCTGGACCAGCTTGTGGGGTCGCATCCCAAGATGCAGAGGCTCTATGAGCAGATAATGACCGCCTCGGAGACAGACCTTACCGTGCTCATCTTAGGTGAGACCGGCACCGGAAAGGAGCTTATTGCGCGCTCTATCCACTCAAGGAGTGACAGGCGCTCCAAGCCCTTTGTGGTGATCAACTGTGCCGCCATACCGGAGAACCTTCTGGAATCGGAATTCTTCGGCCACGAAAAGGGGGCCTTCAGCGGCGCCATTTCCCAGAGGATAGGCAAGTTCGAAAAGGCCCATACCGGTACGCTTTTTCTTGATGAGATCGGCGACATCCCGCTGGACCTCCAGGCCAAGATCCTTCGTGTAATAGAAGACCATAAGATCACACGCATCGGCAGCAACCGCGAGATGGATCTGGACTTCCGGGTGCTCTGCGCCACGAACCGGCCTATCCAGGACATGATCAAGAAGGAGCTTTTCAGGGAGGACCTTTACTACCGCATCAGCGTCTTCCCCATCATCGTGCCCCCCTTAAGGGATCGGAAAGAAGATATATCGCTGCTGGCAGGCCATTTTATCGCCAAGAATGCCAAGAGGCTCAACTCCTGTGTAAAGGGGATCTCCCCAAAGGCCATGGAGCAG
>Ga0209048_10003478_pt1 | contig 15276 bp, 10 predicted proteins | sample FrelakmetCRP12CR_FD_187146 | JGI IMG/M metagenome (GOLD analysis project Ga0209048, IMG submission 187146) | Freshwater lake sediment microbial communities from the University of Notre Dame, USA, for methane emissions studies - CRP12 CR (SPAdes)... | ecosystem: Environmental > Aquatic >... | reverse complement strand
GGGACGAGACCATAATTCTGGAGCAGCCGTTCAAGAAGACAACTGCAAGGAGCAAACGGGGCTGAATTCGAAATTACAAGCACCAAGTAGCAATAGGCGCCAATAATCAAGCATAAGTTTCAGATGTTTGGTTCTTGTAATTTAGTGGTTGCATATTATTTATGATTTGTCATTTGCTATTTGGAATTTTGTCAGAATTTGACCCGGTAAATTTTATTGACAATACTCACGGAACTCTGATATTATACGCCTCTTCGCGTGGAAACGCGGGCCGGTAGCTCAGTTGGTAGAGCACCGCCCTTTTAAGGCGGGTGTCGTGGGTCCGAATCCCACCCGGCTCACCATTTATTAAACACAGTTGAGAGTTTCTAATCTCGCGTTTCAAGTTATACAATGGCACTTACATGAAGAACGTATAACTCAAAACTCCTAACTCCAAACTGAAATCATCCGTCCCCATCGTCTAGCCCGGCCCAGGACACCGCCCTTTCACGGCGTGAACAGGGGTTCGAATCCCCTTGGGGACGCCAAATTATTACAGGAGCTGCTGTCTGCAGCTCCTTTTTTATCGCCCCGGATACGGCTGAACACAAATCGTATCATGGTTACTCCCCCAGCAGCAAATCTTTCATGCGTTTAAAAGGCATGCCGTTGATTCATCCTGCGATTCCTGGGCCCGAGGAATTATTACATTACGAAAATATCCGTCTCATTTAGAACGAGAAATAATTCAAAAAATGGCGTTTTTATGATTTGTAAGCGGACTGATCTAAGCCGTTACTTCGCCTCACAAAGAATTTGAGTTTTTTGCGAGTTTGCGGTAAAATCATTTTAAATCTGCAAATAAACAAAGTACACGATATTGCTAATCCTGTTTTATATTGTATAATACTATGGCAGGCGGAACCGTATTGAACCGCATTGGCAGGAACCACACCGTATGAAAAACAGTAAGATTTTCAATTTGAGATATAAACTTAACGACGATATGCAGCCGACCGGGGAGGAAATGCAGCGGTTCCTGGAGAGCCTCAAAGAGGAACGCAGCACCCGAAAACACCGGGACGATTTCACGTACTATCTCCGCGACCTGAAGGCTGTCAAAACTTTTGAGTCCCCGGTGGAATCCAACATTGGGGGATACAGCCTTGATGAGCAAAAGCTTCTGGGTGTGCTTTCGCACTCCCGGTTTTTCAATCACTCGCTCAAATTCGTCATCGAACAATACAAGTACCACTATAGCAGACTCCGCGTGCTGGACTTTACAAAACCGCAGGCCTTTGTCAGGGCGGTCCAGGAGGAGATCAACAGACTTAACCCGAAGAAGAGGAGCGACCGGGAAAAAATCGATAGTCTCCAGGTCCGGATCGACAAACGGAACGAGGACATCGAAACTCTGGAGAAAAACCGGATCGATCTTACCCTTGAGATGAAGAACTTTGCACTCTATGTGCGGGACAACCTTGTCCGGATACAGACGCTTTGCGAGTCCTCCATTGCCATGTTGTTCAACATTCAGCTCGCCCAGAAATTGGAGCACGACATGATCGAAGACGTGAAAAATCAGTTCAAGGGGGAACTTCGGGAGCAGATGCTGCTTGGGCCCGTGTCCCTGCAGGACGCTGAAAAAAAGAAAGAGGATTTTCTCCACCATACCCAGGAATTGACACAACTCGTGGTTCAGGACAGGAACTCCCTGAGGAGCCTCTACGGGCAGATCCGCGACCACGCAAAAAAGTATGCAATCAAGTTTGACGCGCCCGTCCGACAAATAGAGGCAAAAAAGGGCGTTCGTTTCGAGGAGGAGCGGGACATTCTCGGTGCGATTGAGGAGGACCTGATTTCGCTTATTTCCGATTATCGATTCGTGGTGAAGAGAACCGGGCAGATTGTCCGCAAAGACGAGCATGCAGGCCTCATGACGGAGAAACGGAAAGAGATGGTGCATCGCTTGCTTGATTTCCTTCAGGGCGACGTGGACGAGAAAGGAAGCTCGGTTCATGCAGTGCAGACGCTTTAAACAGTACGACGGTATATCGCAACAAACAATTTACGGAGAGTTTTTTAGATACGCCCCTATGCAACATGGGACAAGATGTATTTGTTGATTCGGATTGTGGCGCTATGCCGTTCAGTAATGAGAAGTCTGTCTTTTTAACGGCAACATGTATCGTTATTAGTTTCAAGAAACGGGAACTGTTTTATAGTTGATGAAATCACCAAAAATATTCACATATCATTCCATCAACTCTTTAACACAAAAAAGCCGACGCTTTTAAATTGCGTCGGCTTTGGACTGATTCATGATGCTTTAATCTTACAAAGAGGCTTGTTGTAGCTGTAATGGCGTCTCCTCCTGAATGACTTTTACATCTTCGGAAGAACCCACCACGACCCAGCTCTGTGAGGTGTTCAGGAGCTTACCGACCATCTGCGCGTTCAGGCCGTGGCCGGACTTGTGCGCGACGATGTGGCCAATGACCGGCATACCGATAAGCGACAAATCGCCGATCAGGTCGAGGATCTTGTGCCGCACGAACTCGTCTTTGTAGCGCAAACCGTCTTTGTTCAGAACCGAGTCCTCGCCGAGGGCAACGGCGTTGTCCAGGGACGCACCCTTGGCCAGACCGTTAGCCTGAAGCGTCTTGACGTCACTCAGAAACCCGAAGGTGCGGGCATCCGAGATCTCGCGCAGGAAAGCTTCTTCTGACGGCTCATACTGCAGGCTCTGTTCTTTGAGCATGGGATGGTTGAAGTCGATAAAATAAGAGATGCTCGTCGTATCGGCAGGCCAGATGGCGATTTGTTTGTTGCCTTCGCGCACGAAGATGGGTTTAATGACCCTAAGCACCGGCTGGATCATTTCCTGGGTTTGGATGCCGGCATCGGCGATGAGATGAGCGAAGGGCCTGGCGCTGCCGTCCATAATCGGCACCTCATCAGCGTCTATCTCTACATACACATTGTCGATATTCAGCCCGGCAAGAGCCGCAAGAAGGTGCTCAACGGTCTTGATTGAAGCACCATTATAGCCGAGTGTGGTTGCATAGCTTGTGGCCACGGTATTGGCTGCAACGGCTTTGATCTGCATGCTGCTAAGATAACTAAGGATGAATACTACGCCGGTTCCAACCGGGGCGGGTTTTAGGGTCACCTTTACGTGTTTGCCGGTATGGAGGCCGATGCCTTTACAGGAGATGTTGTTCTTGATGGTCCGCTGGAATCTTAGCATGGAGTATGCCTTTCTATCGATAAAATATTGCAATAGGTATGCCATTGACGCATCAGCACAAATTTGTAATAAAACAATATATTAGCAGGCGGCGCATTAATTTTATTGTGGTAAAAAAGACTCAATTAAAGCTGGCCCTGTTGTCAGGCTGCTACACCCTGGGGTTGCGATGAATTCAGCACGCTGTTTATAATGTATAAGGGCGTTGCCTAAATCGTCCATTCGTCAACCGGTTATAATTAAAAATTACCGACAGAAATGAAGCTGAAATTCAGAAAAAATTTCTCTTGGTTTTTCATTGACATATCATGCCGAGGTATGTTAAATTTTTTCAGACGGAAAACAATACAGACGATCTCATGATAATGGGGTGATCATGCAGCCAAAGCTCGATGAGTTGTATAAACTTGGTATGGAAGCATTTGACAAGGGTGATTATAAAAAAGCAGAGGGTTTTTTCGAGACATTCTTGAGCATTAATCCCAAGTTCGCCGACATCCTGAACAAAATGGGAATCATCTACCACCAAACCAACCGGCTTGAGCTTGCAGCACAGACCTTCGAGAAAGCCCTGGAACTGAATTCCGCCTATACCGAGGTTTCGCTTAATCTGTCCATCACCTACAGCGATCTCGGCATGTATGAAAAATCCCGCGAGGTCTTTGAGCGGGCGGCCCATTTTACGGAATCAACCGCTGATTTACCCTCATCGTCCAATGCAAACATCGACCCCTTCGTCAAAGGCAAGCTTGCAGCCGAACACTTGCGGCTCGGGAACATGTACAGCCAGCTAAGGCTTCTCGATGAAGCGATCGAGGAATATCAAAAGGCCCTGCGCCTCTCTCCAAACTTTGCTGACATTATCACTCAGCTGGGAATCGCACTCCGTGACAAGGGGCGGTTCGACGACGCCATCAAGGAATTCAGCAAGGCCAAGCAGAGCAATCCCAACTATATTCCCGCGCGACTGCACCTCGGCATCACGTATTACTCCCAGGGGTTTTATGGGCTGGCAGAAGAGGAGTGGCGGGAAGCGCTCATATTTGACCCCAATAACGCCGCCGTGAGGTCCTACTTGAATTTCGTAAAACCCCATCATTCCTGACCGGAGCATTGCTTGGATCTTCTCGACATACAGGGTCTTACCACGCATTTTTTTACCCGAGCTGGTGTTATTAAAGCGGTCGAAGACCTGAGCCTCAGGCTGCAGAAGGGCCTGGTGCTCGGGCTGGTTGGTGAGTCGGGGTGCGGCAAGACCGTGACCGCTCTCTCTATCCTCAACCTCGTTCCTCCTCCCGGCAAGATTGTTGCAGGTAATATCTTCTTCGAAGGCCGGGACCTGCTGATGCTCTCTCCTGAAGAAATGAGATCAATCCGCGGGGCGCGAATTTCCATGATATTTCAGGAGCCCATGACCGCTCTCAATCCCGTCTTTACCGTGGGAAACCAGATTGCCGAAGTCCTGACCACGCACCGTACGAACACGAAAAAAGAGGCAATGGATGCTGCCGTGGAGCTTCTGCGCACCGTGGGCATTCCTTCGCCTGAGAAGCGTGTGCACGAGTATCCACACCAGCTTTCGGGCGGCATGCGCCAGCGCGTCATGATCGCCATGGCCATCGCGTGCAAGCCGGCGCTTATCCTTGCCGACGAGCCTACGACGGCACTCGACGTCACGATCCAGGCGCACATCCTTGAGCTCCTGGGTCGTATCCAGGCAGAGATGGGCATGGCGATGATAATGGTTACGCACGATCTCGGCCTGATCGCGGAGCGTGCTCATACAGTGGCGGTGATGTACGCAGGAAGGATTGTTGAGCAAACGGAGACCAGAGAGCTCTTTGCAAACCCCCGGCATCCCTATACCCGGGGGCTTATGGCGTCGATTCCCAAACCGGGCGAGGAGGGCAGGAAGCGGCTGCGCACGATAGCCGGGTCAGTTCCGCGACTGAGCGACTTGCCGAAGGGTTGCACATTCTCTCCGCGGTGCGAGATCAAAACAGGAGAGTGCGAGGTGGAGCCGAAGCTCATTGAAGTGAAGCCGGGCCATCTGGTGAGGTGCTGGGAAGCGAAGTGAAATAGCAGCGATTGTGAATTTTGGATTGCAGAATAAAAATCCGCAGTCCGCATGCCCGCCCCGGTTCCAATAGATATATGACGCGGGCTGGGGGAGCCTGCCCTCGAATGTCTCTATCGGGGGAAATCCGAAATTAATATGGCGAACGAACTTCTTGTTATAGACAATATTCGGAAGACCTTTCCGGTAAAAGCCGGGCTGGGTAAAACGCTCCAAGTAAAAGCCGTGGACGGCGTGAGCCTGACCATTGCGCGCGGCGAGGCCGTGGGCTTGGTGGGCGAGAGCGGTTGCGGTAAGTCTACGCTCGGCAGGCTGGCTCTTAGGCTGATCGAACCCACGTCGGGGGAAGTATATTTCGAGGGGAGGGATCTGCGCTCGTTCGACAAACAGGAACTCAGGTCCCTCCGGAAAAAGATGCAGATCATTTTCCAGGACCCGTTTGCATCGCTCAATCCCCGGATGCGTGTTCAGGAGATCATCACTGAGCCGCTGGTGATCCACCGTCTCGCGAAAAACCATGAGTTGGAGGCACGCGGCGCGGCCCTTCTCGAAAAGGTAGGTCTGACCGCACAGGAACTCCGCCGGTACCCGCACGAATTTTCCGGAGGCCAGCGCCAACGGATCGGCATTGCGCGGGCGCTCGCGAGTGGTCCGTCATTCATCGTGGCCGATGAGCCGGTCTCTGCACTCGACGTCTCGGTCCAGGCGCAGATTATAAATCTCCTTGATGACCTGCGCGATGATCTGGGGCTCTCATTCTTGTTCATCGCCCATGACCTCAACATCGTGCGCCACATTTCAGACCGTGTGGTCGTGATGTACCTGGGAACGATCATGGAGATTGCGCCGGCCGAAGAAATATACAGGAATCCATCCCATCCCTACACCGAGGCATTGCTCGCCGACATCCCGGTTGCGGACCCGACGATGAAGAAGAAGCACATCCTCTTGAAAGGCGATATCCCGAGCCCTACCCGGATTCCGCCCGGATGCCGGTTCCACACCCGTTGCATTTACCGCTTTGAGCCCTGCGATAAGATCGTCCCGCGCACAACCGACCTCGGCAACGGCCACTTCGTTGATTGCCATTTGCGGGGATAATAAGCCTCGAATACAGCGCTTCATTTTTAGCTCAAAGACAAGAACGGCCGTTCTTCATTGCGAATGACTGATCGGGAACGCGGCGATCATGACAAAAAGCGCATCCTTTTCTATTTGTTGACCGTCACATGTGCACATACGTCTTATTAGTATGTATACTTTCTGTGGTGGTCCCGTTATATGCAGCAGCCTGATCAAGAGCCTTGAAGCTGCTTATATCTATGTTTTGCAGGTGGCGGAGTATCTGCAGCTCTTTCGCCTCCCCGTTCAGTTCCTTGCGTAGTATGTTGAAAAACGTGTTCGTAATTTTTGTGTCGAATTGGGTCCCTCCGCATTTAATCACTTCCCGAAATGCTTCGCTGAGCGCCATTTTCCCACGATAAGGCCGGTCCGTCGTCATGGCATCAAAAGCATCCGCAAGTGCGAGGATTTTTCCGCCGTCGCTCAGCTCTGTCGACCCGAGCGCATCGGGATATCCCTTCCCGTCCAGCCGTTCATGATGATGACGAACGAAATGGTCGATATTTTTCCAGGGGAACCTGACCTTTGATAGAATATCGAAAGATATTTGGGGGTGTCTTTTAATTTCGGTTATCTCAGGTGCCGTCAGTTTTTCTCCCTTGTTGATGATATCGCAGTCAATGATTATTTTTCCTATGTCGTGTAGCAAGCCGGCGACATAGATCCCTTCTACATCGTTCTTCTTCCATCCGAGCTCCCGGGCGATCGCAACGGCATAACTTGCCACCCGGTAAGAATGGTTCTTGGTATAATCGTCCTTTGCATCGATCGCTGCCGCAAATGCCTGAATGGTGTCATGGTAGATACGCTGCATACTTTTATAGAGCCGTTTGTTTTCCGAGGCTTTTTTGGCAAGCTCCAGAAATAGTTGCGCATTGTGCAGCGTTATTGCCATTTGATGGGCTATAACCATGAGGATGTCTTTGTCTCCCGCATGGTAGGGCGCCCCGCCCAACTTACTGCCGAGCGCTATAGCGCCGACAAATTCATCCTTTGCAAAGAGCGGTACAAACATTTTTGTTTGCAGTTTTGCAAATACGCCGTCATTCAGGCGGTAAAATGCAGTCTCTACCATATCGCGAATCGTGTGCGGTTTGTTCATCTTGAAACGCTTGATATGTTCCGACAGGATGGAAAGTTTGATGTCCTTCCTGGACTTCTCCCGGTACCCCTTGTCAACGAGGAGATGGAGATATTTTCGGTGAGAGCGGTACACAAACAAGGCCGCCGTCGGCACAGGAAGGATGCCTGTCATGACATAGAGGGCCGCTTTCATTTTTTCCTTTAATTCCTTCGAAGAACTGACTTCTTGTCCCAAATCGACCAGCGACTCCATACTGAACAACAGCCGTTTGAGCTGCATCTTCTTGTTCATTGCATCAACCTTTCCCATTCATAAAGCTGAGGGCGTCCTCTTCATCTTTAAAAACCTTAACGTATTTTATCAAACCCATCATCTCTAAGATATCGCGGTGGACCTTCTTCATGTTCGTGAAACAGAGGACGCCGTTGTAATCCAGGGTCTTCTGTACAATACTCGTAAAAATAGAGATCCCGATGGTGTTGATATATTGTACTTCGGCAAAATTTACGACGATCTTTTTCACTCCTTTTCCGAGAAGTTGCTCGCTCGTTTGTTCAAGATGCTCCGCCACCATATCGTTAATGTACCCTTTGGGCATCATGATAGCTACGTCCTGTGCAGACTTTGATGACAAAGAAAAATTACTCACGGTTTATTGTATCCTCCTTTTGCACATGAACGGATTTATCAAGATGTTTGATAAGAACCGTTTTTATCCCCCGCGACGTCTTTTCAAATCTCACGTCATCCGCAAAGCGCTTCATCAATTTTATACCCCATCCTCTGCCTGGAGTATTCGTGATTTCCCGGTCGCCGAAAGGCTCGCCCGTTTCCTGCACGATGAACTCCTGCCCTGCACTTTCGATCGCGACCTCCATAGTGTTTCCATCGACGATAACGCTTACATAGATTTTCCGTTCCGTCCCTCTGCTGTGTTCAATGGCGTTGATACAGGCCTCGATAACAGCAATTTGAAGCTGGCCGACACTATCCTGGTTGAGGTGCAGGTTTTTGCCTAACTGCTCGAGGCACTTAGCAGCCACGAGTTCTGCTTCTCCGGTCATCGGCAACGTCAGGTCAAAACGGACGACCTCGGCCTTCTCGGGAAGCAACTTTTCGAGGAAATCACGTTCCAGATCATGAAAAAGCATCGCCTGGATTTCCTTCATATAGAGGCAGTCGATAACGTCCCGCAGGACACTGTCTTCCACCGGCCGGAAAACGCCGAATTCCCCACGGATAATGCCCGCGAGATACAGGGTGTGCGCGATCACTTCCGCCTGGCTGTCCGTCAGAGCAAACGATGTTGCGATCACACGGCAGGAAAGAGGTTCACCCGAGTGATAGATTTTATGGCTTATTTCGAGGGCAGTTCTCCTCAGCCCCAGATCAGGGAAAAAGTTCTTCAGGACCGATGACCAGGACAGGGCGAGTGCACCATCCATGATCTCCTGGATATAAGCGCTCCAAAAATCCTTTCCCTCAGGATTTTTCTTCGAACTTACCGCCCTACTGATACACCCCAGATAGAAAGGATTTCCTCCCAAACGACGCAGGAGTAAAGGAGGTACGGAGCCTTTGACCTCATACGCGCGAAGAAGCGAGAGCACTTTCGCCGACGCATCCGCAAATCCGAGCGGCTGTATCGGTATTCGCTCAAGGCAGCTTGAGATGGGGAGCTCTTGGATCTCGGCAGCGTTTCCGGCCATAACATGAGGCGTTTTCCTGAATGACATCGGTTCTTCAAAGAGCGAAACCAGGCGTGGATCGGGGGTCCCCTCGATAGAGAGACCCTTGAGCCGGTGAAACTCATCGATCAAGACGGCGACGGGCATTCCACTGATAAGCGCCGATCGGCGCGGGGCCGCAAGCACAATGCGAAGCGCGCTGACGGGATCACCGACATTTCGTTCATACTGGTCGACAATATCCCTTGCCCAGACGGCGTCCCGGCTTTTTATGAGAGCGGACAAGTCGTCAAGCGATATGCCGTCATAATATAAGAGAGATTGCTCCTTTTTCTCAAAGGCGAGTCTTTGGCAAAGAAACTGGATCAGATAGGTTTTGGAAAAGTCCGATGAAGACAACAGTGCGGAGTTGACCGCATAATAAAACGGGGCCACGCGGTCCTGTTTCCAGAACAACAAACCGAAGAGTTGTTTGAGCAACTCCGTCTTTCCAATGCCGCGGGGGCCGGACAAAGCGGCGCTCTGCGGCGTACCCATATCGGCCTGAAGGACCCTTTTGTAGAGGGCGGTCAGCTCTTCTTGTCTTCCCAAAAAATCATTTTCATGGAGTGTACTGAACGGCATTTTATGCTAATATCTCTATCGTATTCTTGCCCTTATTCTTGGCACGGTAAAGAGCCTTGTCAACATTCTCAAGAAGGAGTTCGAGCGTCGCCCCGTGCTTGGGATAGGAGACAACGCCGATACTAATCGTAAGCGTACGAGGTCCCGTTTGAGCCGGATCCTCGGGAAGCACAACCTGTTGCGCCACATTGCTCCGCAACCGTTCAGCGATATCGGCTGCCAACGGCATCGAGGTTTCCGGCAGAATAATCATGAATTCATCGCCCCCAAAGCGGGCGACGACGTCCATGGACCGCACGGTGTTTAATAAGGTCTCTGCAATGGTTTTGAGTGTTCTGTCGCCGAATAGATGTCCGAAGGTATCGTTGCAATATTTGAAACCGTCCACATCAAGCATCATCAGGCTAAGGTTGTGGCCATGCCGTTCAGAACGGGCCAATTCATCTTTAAACCGTTCATACAAATACCTGCGGTTCAAGAGGCCGGTCAATGGATCCATGATCGACAACTTTTTGAGCTCCTCCGATTGATTATAGAAGACATTCCGTTCCATGACGACGGCGGCGTGGGTCGCAAAAGACTGGATGAGTTTCAAGTCCTCATCGTCAAAAACTTCGCCGGATGTCTTGTCCGACAAATTGAGCACCCCGATGACGCGATCTCCGATTTTAAGCGGAATGCTGATGAACGATGGTGTTTTATAGTGCTGCCTGTTTTTCTGCTTAAATCTTACGTCTTTTTCGACGTTCTCGACGAGTACGGCTTCACCGAGTTCGGCCACCCTGCCGGCTATCCCCTCACCTCGATTGATCCTCAGTTTTTCCGCCAGACCTTCGACTACGCCCTTTTTTGCCTCCAGAAGCAGGTCATCGCTCTCCTGGTCAAGCAACATCAAAGACCCCTGCTCGGCTTTGAGCAGCTCAGCGGACTGATCGAGAATCGTCCGGAGCAACGTTTCATGGTTCTGGATGGGCGTTATCGTCTTTGTCAATTCCGACACGGCAGCAAGCCGGTTAAATTTCCTCTTGAGGTTCTGGTGCAAGTGGTGGTTCTCAATAAAGAGAGCGGTCTGCTTACAAAAACCGGAAATGATCTGTCTATCGTCCTCGTTGAGAACCCGGTCGGCAATGCCCAGGATGCCCGCTAATTTTCTGTTTACCATGATGGGGAAAAGAAGCTGTATACCCTTGTTGACCGGCACATCGGCGCCGGGTTTGATGACAGGCGGTGCGAAACGGACAAACGGCTTGCCGCTGCTGAGCTCCTTCACGATTCTGTCCTGCACGCCGATATTGAGTGACTCGGTCTCCACTCCGCTCTTCGACAAGCCGTAAAGGCTGGTATACCTCTCCCGTAACCGATCCAGTGTAAAGATCGTAATACGATCTATGTCAAGCAGCGTCGACAGATTATAGAGCATGCCTTGGTACCGCGTTTCCGGCGGTTCTCCGGCAGCAGTACTCCACAACGAGAAAACGCTCTTGAGGCTCTCGAACTTCTTCCTGAGGATGACGGTTTCCTGAGCGTTTTTCATAAGTCTATTAACGAAGTCAGACACTACACCACATACCTTCCAGGCATGTTGGAGGCTGGTAAAGGTGAGCGGCGTTGATATGGAAATCGTATCGAGGTCGGCAGAGTTCACGAGATTCATGCTTTGACGGAAATCCTCGTAAGAGGAAAACGATCCTTGCCCCAGGATTATGGTCTTTTCATTCATATAATCGATAGGGAGGGAGAAGCTCACGATTCCTGCGTAGCATTTAAAGACGTCAGGCTTGCCTGTCTGAAGCGTCTTCATCATGATGGGATGACAGTATGAATCGCATTGGGACCTGAATTCCGATGAAGACGAGCGAAAATTCCGGCACAGGGGCAGTGTGCCTCCCCGTGGAACGAAGATCGACTTGCCGGACGGTGCATACATGCTCAAAGAAAATCCGAGGGTATCAGAAAGGGTCGTAAAATGGTCCTGCCAGATCTCAGTCGAGAAGAGGTCCTTCAGATATTCTCCTGTACTCGTGTCCACTGCGGTGCCTCCGGACGTACTGCATATTCGTCGTTGAAGATCGTTCTCGATATCTGAAATAGGAGGAGTAGACATGCAGCGCTTAAGTAAGCGGGCGTCGTTGATTAATAAACGTGACTTCAGCATGGAGAAGCACTAGAAACCAACTTGAGATAGCCATTGATGATGAGTGCCTCACACTGCATGTTCATGCCCATATAATCTGCACAGAAAATCCATGTATAGTGAAAAGGACGGACGATCAGGTTAATACTTAATACTTAATTATTACCATAAGACCAGTAGGGCGTCAAGAAAAATCCTGAGTCGGGTTCCACGAAGAACATTTTTATTTGTTTAATGCGTTCAAATATAAATCCAAAGTTCGCAATTTTATGTTTTGAATCAAAGCATGGTTCCCTGAGAGGTCTCGTCTTTTCGCTGAAACTCCATACTGGGAGAGCGGAATGAAGACTGAACAAGGCGTCAGAAGACTATAGACAGATTGAAAAGAACGAGGTCAGCACTCCTTGGCACTGCCATGGCATCGTATGTTTAAAGAAGCAGTATGCGCCATCCTTATAGCTGCTCCGGGGATTTCTGCTCAGCAGGAGATGTCGTGCGTGTTGTTGATCTCTCATCCTGCTTATAGGTCGGAACAGCGCCAAGTTTCCAGGTATAGACCCTTCCGCACTTCTTGCAGGAGATCTCGGAGAACGATTCTTTGCAATCAGGACAGTAGACGACATAGTGCCGTGAGAGCAGGTGATTATAATCCTCCATGTCTATCTGTTTGCCGCAGCAGGTAAATCCCTCAGTAAGGTCCTCACCGCACATGCACTGCCGGTCGTGCGGCCAGGGCAGTATTTCTTCCAGTACACAGATTGCCTGGCCGAGGACCTCCTCAAGTCCGTCACTCTTCGCGTGTCCCAGTAAGGTCTCGGTGAGTTTCTCACGAATATCGATCATCAGAGCATCTTCTTTCAGGAAGCGGAGTATTTTCCGCAGCCGTTCTTCTCCTCTGCCGACTCGAGAGATCGCGCGGACGTTTATGCTGATCTTGTAATGCTCCAGAAAATAGATCAGCATCCAAATCTGTGTCATATCGTAAAAGAACTCGAGCACCGGATAATATCCATATTTCGCTCGAATAGCCTTCTCGATTTCTCCCCGCTTTTCCGGGACGCCGGGGAATACGGCAATCAGGAGCCCCTCCTCGAAGTCCTCATAGAAAAAAGGAGTGCCGGAAAAATGCCGGAACCCACAGTGGCTGCATTGAATACTGTTAAACTCCCATTTTTGGAGCGCATGCTTTGCCTGCGGCGTCTTGGTGACATCCACCCAGGTTACTATTTTAGCGCCAAAATCCCTTCCGCACTTGTGACACAGAAAGGTTTCATGACTGTAGGCATCAACATGATCGGCGAGCAGGTTAAACATGATTAAATTATACACCACTTTTTAAAAACCCACTTAAAATTGTGATTCATTTGTGGTAATATAGCCGCGCTGGAAAAAGCAAGCTCCAGGTCCCAATTACCAAATAACAAATATATATCAATAATTAAAAGTCAAGCGACAACAACAATATGGAAAATTGAATTTGGCACTTGGTTATTCTTTGCAATTTGAGATGTGAAATTTTGCTCTGTTAACGAAGGGGGGCATTCCATGCCGTTGAAAGAAGACGTTGTATTGACCACTGCGCTTCACTCGGAGGTCGAGAACCGGTTTCTTACGTATGCGCTCTCGACCATCGTATCACGCTCTCTCCCGGATGTTCGTGACGGGCTCAAGCCCGTTCACCGGAGGATCCTCTTTGCCATGTGGGAGATGGGCCTCGGCCCCACGGCAAAATTCCGGAAGAGCGCGGCGGTTGTGGGCGAAGTACTAGGAAAATTTCACCCCCACGGCGACCAGGCTGCCTACGACGCAATGGTCAGGATGGCGCAGGACTTCTCGCTGCGCTACCCCCTCGTGGACGGCTCGGGCAATTTCGGCAGTCTCGACGGCGACCCGGCGGCGGCCATGCGGTACACCGAGGCACGGCTCTCAACGATCGCCGAGGAACTTCTCATCGAGATCGATAAGGGGACCGTGGGCTTCCGGCCGAACTACGACAACTCGTTAAAAGAACCCGTTGTGCTGCCTGCACGCTTCCCGCAGCTCCTGGTAAACGGCACGTCAGGCATCGCCGTGGGCATGAGCTGCTCTTTCCCCCCTCACAACTTAAGCGAGGTGATCGACGGCCTCACGGCCGTGATCAACAATTCCAATATCGAAATCAAGGACCTTCTCAAGTACATCAAGGGCCCTGACTTCCCTACGTCGGGACAGATTCTGAATTCCAAAAAAGAGTTGAGGGAAATATACCAATCCGGCAGCGGCGGCATCAGGATCCGCGGCGAGTATACGATGGAAGACCTCCCGCGCGGCAAACAGGCGATCGTCTTTACCTCCATCCCCTACATGGTGAACAAGGCGAAATTGCTCGAGAAGCTCATCGGCCTTGTGGAGGACAAAAAACTGCCGCAGGTCTCGGCTGTGCGCGATGAATCCACGGACGTAGTGCGGGTCGTGCTCGAGCTGAAGCCTGAGACGAATCCGGAGCTCGTTACCGCCTACATCTTCAAACACTCGGACCTTGAATCCACCTTCCCGGTAAACTTCACGGCCCTTAAGCCGAATATGGAGCCCGAGCGACTTTCGCTTAAAGAGATGATGCAGTATTTTCTCGACTACCGGCACGAGATCACGACCAAGCGGCTCAACTACGACTTAAAGCTTCTCAAGGCCCGGCTCCACATCCTGAAGGCATTCGAAGTCCTGTATGACGACCTTGACACCGCCATCAAGATGATCCGTAAGTCAACGTCGCGCGAGGACGCAGCCCTGAGGCTCAAGAAACATTTCAAGCTGGACGATGAGCAGGTCAAGGCCATTCTCGATATGCAGTTGTACAAGCTCAGCGGCCTCGAGATCGAGCGCATTCTTAAAGAGAAGGCTGAGAAGAGCAAGCAGAAAAAAGATATTGAAGCAATCCTTGCAAGCCAGAAAAAAATCTGGGGGCTCATAAAAGCAGAACTCCTCGAAATCAAGGAAAAGTACGGCGATAAGCGCAAGTCCGCGATCAAGGCGGCTGACGATGTAGAATTCTCCCATGAAGACTTCATCGTACATGAGGACGTCACGGTGATCCTCACGAAAATGGGATGGATCAGGCGGGTGAAGACCGTGGGCGAGAACCTGCGCTTCAAGGAAGGCGACGAGCTCCTGGCGCTGTTACCGGCGAACACACGGGACAACATCGCCGTCTTCTCCTCTGCAGGCAAGGTTTATGTTGTGAAGGCTCATGACCTGTCTTCCGGTTCCGGCTTCGGCGAACCCGTGCAGAGCCTGTTTAAGTTCGGCGACGGTGAACGGCCGGTTACGGCGATGAAC
>Ga0209048_10003477_pt1 | contig 15277 bp, 14 predicted proteins | sample FrelakmetCRP12CR_FD_187146 | JGI IMG/M metagenome (GOLD analysis project Ga0209048, IMG submission 187146) | Freshwater lake sediment microbial communities from the University of Notre Dame, USA, for methane emissions studies - CRP12 CR (SPAdes)... | ecosystem: Environmental > Aquatic >... | reverse complement strand
TGATCCCGAAGGCTAATTTCTCGGTGAGATAGCCCGCGGGCCGTCCCGGATAGCAGCGGTTGAGGTTCCGCACTTCGGGCCCGGACAGGATCTGGCCGGCCGGGTTGACGTAGAGTGTCGGGTCCGGCCATTGGTCCACAGGGTTGGTGAGACGGGAGCCGAGCCGGAACCAGCGTTCGCCCGACGCGGTCGGGAGGGAAAAACGCTGGGGGTTGGCTTCCTGGGGGTCGCTGTGGCTGAAGGCCGAGGCGTTGGCCCGGGGAACGACGATCACCCGGCCTCGACTGACCCGGATATTCTCCACGAGCAGGACGGCGGTGACAAACCCGGCCGGTTCGTTGGCATGGGTCCCGCCCAGGATAAGGACCGTCCCACCCTTGTCCCGGCCCTCGAAAACATAGACCTCCGTATCGCCCTTGGTACCCCTAAGCCCGGGAAAATAATCGCTCAGCTTTTTTTCGGCGGTGAGCCCGCTCCCCGGATGAATGGGCTCCGGACGATGCTGCGCCTGGAACGTCCGCCCGGAGAAGAAGACCGCGGTCAGGCTCCCCAGAAGGACGAGAATCGCGGTCCAGGGGAAAAGCTTAGTTTTGGTCATCGGGCCTCATTTGACGAGCAGGAGCCGGAGCAGGAACATGATCAGGATCAGCCCGGCGCCGACCTGGCTCGCAACCCTTTTTTCGCGGAAGAGATAGACGGTGAGGCAGGCCGTCAGGTACAGGACGATAAGTTGGTAGACGAGACGCATCTTGTTTCCTAGAATATCTTATCCAGCCAGGGGGCCATGATCAAAACCGCCAGGCCCATGGCCAGGAGGGCCAGGGCCGGGACCAGGCAGGGCCGCAGGACCCGAAAGAAATTCTTCTCGCCGCTGACCTGGGCGGCGAATCGCCCGGCGATGGCTGAGGGCGGCATTAGGTCGCCCAACCCGACGATGGCCGACAGGGCCGAAGCGGTGAACAGGACGTTCCGGGTGACGAGGGCCAGGATGAAAGGCACGCCCAGGATCGAGGCCGAGCCGAAAGCCGACACTCCGCCGAAGAGGGGGAGGCTGAAGGCGATGCCCGCGTAGAGAAAGACCGACGGAAGCGAAAGGACGGTCATGACCGTCCAGCCCCGGGCTCCGGTCAGGGTCATCACCTGGAGGAACATCCCCACGCCGAAGAGTATGGTCAGGATGGGCAAAGCGTCGCGGAGGGCTTCCTGGGTGACCTCAAAAAAATTGAACCGCCGGCCGCAGACAAGGCCTGCCAAACTGCAGAGGAGAAAGATGGCGGGGATGCCCGGGTCGGGCATGAACTTGGCCAGAGTCCTCTGTCCGGCGAGCAAGATGACCAGCAGGATCACCGGCAGGTAAAGCCGGAAGCCGTAGCGCGGAAAATGCGAGGGAGGCAGGATGGATTCCATCTCCTTGAACGAAACGGCTTTGATGTCTCTGGACCCCAGCCACAACGCGGTGAAGACGGCCACCGGGACGACGATCAGCAGAAGGGGACCGGCAAACCCGACGTAGGGGATGTCCGCTCCTCCGCCCATGATCATGACCAGGATGTTCACCGGCGGGGCGATCATGCCCAGGATCCCCCCCATGGCGATAAAGGCTGCAGTTTTCAGCCGGGGCAAGCCCATCTTCATCAGAACCGGGGCTACCAATGGGCCCGCGCTTAGGACGCCGGCCGCCGAAGAACCGGTGATCATGCCCGGGAACATGACGAGAAGCATGGCCGCGAAAAGAAGAAGGGCCTTTTTCCGATAGAAGGCCCTGATGAGGACGGCGGTGACGCTGTCCAGGATCCCGGCGGCCTGCATGACCTTGATGAAGACCATGGCCGTGAGGATGATGAGGATGACATCGAAAAAGCCGAAACTGCCCTCGACCAGATGGCGGAGGCTCAAGCCCTGGCCCGAGACGAGCGACCCGGCGATGGCGGCCCCGCACAGGGCCAGGCCGACAGGCAGACGGACGGCCATGGCCAGCAGGACGAAGACCGCCACCATGATGAGGAAGACCAGGTATTCGGGCATGGCGGCGGTTCGCTCCGAGCCGGGGCGGTCAGGACAGCGGCTTGAAGATCTTTTTTAGAGCATCAGCGGCGTCGATCGTTTTCTCAACCTCGAAGAGCGGGATCTTCTTGTCCTCGCAGAGCTTAGTGAACAGGCCGTCCTTGTTCCCTGATTTCACGATCAGAACCGCCTTGGCCATGGGCAGGTACTCGCCGATCAGCGCGTCCGTGATCTCGCCGCGGCGGTCGGCGCCCCCGAGATGGAGGCAGACGACCGGGAGGCTCTTCTCGCGGGCCGCGGTGAACAAGGCCGAGACGCGCTCCTTCTCCTTGGCCATGTCCAGGCCGGCCGCGCCCAGGCCTTTGAGGCTGGCGCCGATGACCAGGACGAGCGTCCGGGAATTCCCGAGGTCCTTGGCCGAGGCCAGTTTGGCCAGGCTGAAGGTCAAGCCGGCTTTTTTCAGGAGCACGTTGGCCAGCTGAACGTCGGCGCTCTGCCCGGCGGAGGTCAGGAGGATGGGCTGCTCGAACGGGGGTTGTACTTCGACCGAACCGGCAAAGCCGGGCCCGGCCGCTCCCAGGAGGAGCGAGATGCTGAGGAAGGAAAGGGTGATCGTCTTCATGCTGGACACGTCCTTATCGTTGTCGTCGGCCGCCGGCGCTCAGTAACCCGCCCCGGCCCCGTCCCGCCTCGAATCGGCGCCGCCCAGGATCAGTTTTCCGCCGCGGAGGAGGAGCAATCCCTGGGCTCCGCCGAAATACTTGTCGTAGGCTTCCTTCATCGAGATCGCATGGCCCATTTGTTCCAGGGTCCGGCGAACGTCCTCGGGGATTCGCGATTCGCAAAAAACGGGCTCGGCCTTGCCGGCCGTGGAGAACGAGAAGAAACGCGGGGCCTCGATGGCCTCGTCGAGCGACATCCCGAACTCGAGGACGTTGAGGATGATCTGGTCGAGGGTGGAAAAGATCCGGGTTCCGCCCGGCGACCCGAGGGCCAGCACGGGGCGGCCTTTCTGGAAGAGGATGAGCGGAGCCATGGAGCTCAGCGGACGGCGCCGCGGCCCGGGGGCGTTGAGGCCGTTCGGGTCCTCGCTGAAATCGTCCATGCAGTCGTTGAGCAGAAAGCCGGTGCCCTGGGGCGAGATGCAGGAGCCGAAAAAGAAATTGATGGACTGGGTCAGGGCTACGATGTTGCCCTCCGGGTCGATGACGCACAGGTGGGAGGTGTTGCCCTGGCGCCCGTGCTTGGCCTCGAAGGGTCCGAAGGGATAGGCGCCCAGAACGACTCCGGGCTTGATCCGGGCGGCCACCCGGCCGGCGTAAGCTTTGTCGGCGATGTCGCTCACCGGGACCTTGACGAATTCCGGGTCGGCCAGGTAGCGCTCACGGTCGGCGAAGACGAAGCGCAGGGCTTCGGCGAAATGGTGGATGTACTGGGGCGAATTGGGGCCCCAGGTTTTCACCGGCCAGTTCTCCATGATGTTCAGGAGCTCGATGGCGTGCAGTCCGCCCGAGCTTGGGGGCGGGATCGTGTACAGGGTGGAATTCCGGTAAGTGCCCTTCAGGGGTTCGACCTCGAGCGGCTTATACAAGGCCAGGTCCTCCAGGGTCATGATCCCGCCCTTGGATTTGACGGCCTCGATGATCTTGCGGGCCAGGGGTCCCCGATAGAACTCCGCAACGCCCTTGGCCGCCAGGAGCCGGAACGTCCGGGCCAGCTCCGGGTTGCGGAAGGTTTCGCCGGTCTCGTAGGGCAGGCCGTTGTTCAGGTACACGGTGGACTCGCCGGCGTTGGCCAGGAGCCGTTCGTACTCGTCCTTGTTGATCGAGCTCAAGGTCGGGCCGACGGGATAGCCTTTGTCTGCCAACTCGATGGCCCGGGCCGAGACCTGGGCCAGGGTCCTGGTCCCGTATTTTTTCAAGGCGTAATCCCAGCCGGCAGGGGCCCCGGGGACGGCCACGGCCAGGCCGTGCGTTTCGCGCCAGGTCCGGTTCAGTTGCCCGTTGTCGATGAACATCGACTTCGTCGAGGCCATGGGCGCCCGCTCGCGGAAGTCGATGACCGTGACCCGGTTCTCCTTAGCCAGGTAGATGACCATGAAGCCCCCGCCCCCCAGCCCGGAGGCGAAGGGTTCGGCCACGTTCAGGGCGAACGAGGCGGCGATGGCCGCGTCCACGGCATTCCCGCCCTGCTTCAGCATGTCCCGTCCGGCCTCGGCGGCCAGGGGGTTGGCGGCCACGACCATGGCTGTCCGGGCGCGGTAGTCGAAGGGCGCGTGGCGGTCGGCCGGAGGCTGGGTCACGGCTGGAACCATGGGCCCGCAGGCCAAGAGGAGAAGGGCGGCCAGGCCGAGGATCGCCGCTTTCAGGGCCGCGCCCGCCGGGAGTCCGTTCTCAGGTCTCAAGGTTGTTCTCCTGCTCCAGGATCTTGGCTATCTCTTCCTGCGAAGGAAGCTCGCTCAGGTCGTTGAGCCCGAAGTAGATGAGGAAATCCTCGGACGTTTTGTAGATGAGCGGAGTGCCCGGCGCCTTTTTGCGGCCGGCGATCTTGATGAGCTTCTTCTGGAGCAGGGTGTGAAGGGTGAACGACGAATCGGCGACCGAGCGCAGGGCGTTCACTTCCGCCTGGGTGACAGGCTGGTGGTAGGCCACGATCGACAGCGTCTCGAGGGCGGCCCGAGACAGGCGGCTTTTGCGCTCGATCTGGAGCAGGCGCCGGACCTGGGGGTCGTAGGCGGACTTGGTGGCGAACTGCCAGCCGCCGGCCGTGGAGACGAGGTGGATGCCGCGGTCGCCCGCTTCGTAGGCGGCCGCCAGCTCGTCCAGGGCCTGCTTGATCTCGTCCTCGGCGGCGTCCTCGACGACGGACTTGATCTTGGCCGCGGTCAGGGGTTCGACGGTGATGAAGACCAGGGCTTCGACGATCTCTTTCAGATGCTCTCTCATGAGGCTTTCATCCGGGGGGCGTCCTTGCGCAGCCAGACCTTGATGGTCCGGAAGAGCTGCTCCTGGACGGCGATGACGATATGGGACTTGATGAGTTCCAGGAGGCAGAAGAAGGCGATGAGGGCCTCCTCCAGGCTTTCCTGGGCTTCCAGGTATTCCAGAAAATCGATGAAGCTCCTCTGCTGGAGCAGGGTGATGATCTCCTTCATCTTGTCTTCGAGGGAGATGTCCTTGCCCCTCATGACCTTGGTGTGGTCGTACTCCCGCTTTTTCAGGATGGCGAAGAACGATTCGGCCAGGTCGAAGAGCGAGACCTCGATGAGGTCCGGGGCGTCCTCGGCCGAGGCCGGCAGGGGCGGCGGCGCGGTCCGTCTCCAGACCTGGAGCTGTTCGTCCTCGCGCTCCTTCAGCAGGACGCAGGCGGCCTTGATCTTCTGGAAGTCGAGGAGACGGTCCACCAGCGGCTTGCGCGGGTCCTCCCCGTCCGTCAAGGGCTGTTCGCGGGGCAGGAGGAACTGCGACTTGATGTAGATCAGCAGGGCGGCCATGAACAGGAATTCGGCCTCCCGGTCGAGGTTGATGCGGTCCTTGTGGTTGAGATAATCCAAATATTCGCGGGTGATGACGGCGATGGGGATGTCGTGGATGTCGATCTTCTTCTTGCGGATGAGGAACAGGAGCAGGTCGAGCGGGCCCTCGAACGCTTCCAGCTTGACCTGGTAGCCGTCCGGGGCGCCCGGCGTGAAGTCCGTGTTCTCCATCGGCGTTCCCCCCCCTGTCCCGGCCGGTCAAAAGCCCAGGCTGTCCCGGACTTCCTCCATGGTCTTGGCGGCCACGACCTTGGCCTTGTCGCGGCCGGCGGCCAGGATATCCCAAACGAGTTTGGGGTCGTTCTCGAAACGGGCCCTCTTTTCGCGGAATGGCTGGAGCAGGGTTCCCAGGCTGTCGATGACCACCTGCTTGCACTCCAGGCAGCCGATGCCGGCCCGGCGGCATTCGACGGCCAACTGTTCGCGTTTGGCTTTTTCGACGAAGGCCCGGTGCAGAGTGAAGACCGGGCAATCGTTGGGCTCGCCCGGGTCGGAGCGCCGCTTGCGCCGCGTGTCCGTGATCATAGTCGAGAGTTTCTGCTGGATGACCTCGGGCGAATCCTTGAGGTAGATGGCATTGCCGAACGACTTGCTCATCTTCCGGCCGTCCGTCCCGGCCAGGCGGGGGACTTCGGTCAGGAGGATCTGCGGCTCGGGGAAGATCGGCCGGGCCATGCGGTTGAAGCGCCGGGTGATCTCCCGGGCAAGCTCCAGGTGATAGGCCTGGTCCTCGCCGACCGGCACGACCTCGGCCTTGTAGAGGATGATGTCCGCGGTCTGCAGGACCGGATAGCCCAGGTAGCCGTAGGTGTAGACGTCCCGGTCCACGAGCTCCTGCTGCATCTCCTTGAAGGTCGGCACGCGTTCCACCCAGGGCAGGGGCGTGAACATGGACAGGATGAGATGAAGCTCGGCGAGCTCGGGCACGTCCGACTGGACGAAGAGGACGCACCGCTCCGGATCGAGGCCCAGGCCGAGCAGGTCGCAGGCCAGCTCCAACGTCCGGCTCCGGATCTCGGTCGGGTGCTCGTAATCGGAGGTCAGGGCGTGCCAGGTGACGATGCAGAAGAAACAGCGATACTCGTCCTGGAGCCTGACCCAGTTGCGGAGGGCGCCGACGTAGTTGCCCAGGTGGGCCGAGCCGGTGGGCCGAATGCCGCTGAAGACGATCTTTTTGTTCGGGCTCATGGCTAAAAGAAGATGATGGCGTAGATCAGCATGTTGACGGGCTGAACGATCATGTTCAAGACCCCCAGGTAGACCAGAATGAGGACGATGAAAATGCCGTAGGGCCGGATGCGGTCATAGGTCTGGGCCGCGGCCGGGGAGAGAAGGCCGTAAAGGATGCCGCTGCCGTCCAGGGGCGGGACCGGGATGAGGTTGAAGAGGGCCAGGTAGACATTGATCTGACAAGCGAAGAACAGAACCACGGCCAGCCCTTCAAGAGGATAGATGCCGTGGGGCAGGGAGGCTCGGTTCAACAGGAATTCCCGAAGGTACAAACCCACGCCCGGCCGGATGAGCTTGATGAGGACGATGAGCAGGAGCGAGGTCGAGGCGACGAGCAGGTTGGAGGCCGGACCGGCCAGCGAGATCCACAGCCCGTCGCGGCGCGGGTTGCGCAGGTTGAAGGGGTTGACCTGCACGGGCTTGGCCCAGCCGAAAGCGGGAAATCGCAGGAGGACCAGGATCAGCGGGAACAGAACCGTCCCGAACGGGTCGATGTGGGCCAGGGGGTTGAGCGAAACTCGGCCCATGGCCGCGGCCGTCGGGTCACCCTTTTTCTGCGCCGTCCAAGCATGGGAGGCTTCATGGATGGTGATGGCGAAAAGCAGGACGAAGAGACTGATGACGATGTTGATGATATCCATATTTTGTCCGAGCTATATTATAACAAAAGCCTCTCCCGTTGAAGCAAAAAAAAGCTATGAGGAGCCTGCTCTTGAGCCGCCCAGGGAAGGTTGGAGGGTCGCCGCGCCGGCCCTGAGGCAATAGTGATTAAAAGGACCCGGTCTCACTATTGATTGGGCCAGTTTTAGGCTATCGCCATCAGCTCCGGCTCGCCCGCGCCGTCGACGATCTCCACGTCGAAATCGAAACCGGTCCCGAGGATGTTCTTGCCCCTCAGGCCTTTTTCCCGGGCTTGCTTGATAACGATGGCCATGCGCTCCATGGCCAGGGGGTATTCAGGAGGGATGTCGATGAAGCCCTTTTCGGCGCCGACGGCCTTGGTCCCAATGACCATCCCTTCCAGGACGGCGTGGGGGTCTGCCTCGGGGACGGACCCCATCTTATTCGCCTGTAAATTCAAGTCTTTGCCCTGCTTCTACCTTTCCGCTCCGATACAGTAGTTTAGGTGCCTTTCAATCGAATCTGTGGCATATTTGTGACACGGGTCCAAGGAAGAAATCTAGCCGGGCATGGACTCATGACTCTGGATCATGCAATCAAGGTTCGAATCCTTGCTTCCCAGCCATTCTGACTTCCCTTCATCCCCGGCTCCACATCCCTTCATGGCCCTGAGACCCTTGCGCCCCAGCTCAAAGCTTTAAAAACGGTCTTGGCACGTGTTTGACACAATAGGGAGGTCTTGCGTTTGTTGGGGCACAGGCCAAGACCTGGCCCCAAGTTGACGGAATCTTGAATTTTCTCATATAATCAACATCCGGAATGAATATCCACTAAGTGCCGTGGGGCATTCCGGGGCCGAGCCTCTTCCGCGGAGAAAGCGTGTTCGATAAACAACGGAGAACAGGGAGATCGACGTCCAACCCAAAATTCCGTAGGAGTCAATGATCATGGAGAAGAAGACAGGATCTTTTATCCGAGTCTATTGCCCGGAAGTCATGGACATGATAAGCCCGGGCGAATGGACGGATTGCCCTTATTATCGAGGCCAGAAGCTCGACATGTCGAACACCGAGGAGGCGCTGAAGCAGATCTTTCGCTGCCATGTCCAATGCGACTGCAAGATTCAATATCAGTATTACGACGGGGGAAAGCTTGTGGAGAAGGTTCTCAATTCCGTGGAAGACCAGGAAAGCCTACGCCGGATCCTCCTCCTGGTGAGCAAACCCACCGAGAAGCCCGATAAAAAAAAGAGAATACTGATCGTTGACGACGACGTGGATTTCCTCGAAATGCACACCGCCGTCCTGAAAAATAAGGGATACGAGATCACTACGGCCCCGAGTGCAAAAAAATGCCTGCAGGCCCTGGAGAAGGGCCGGCCCGACATCGTGGTCCTGGACGTCATGATGGAGCAGTTCGACTCCGGGTTTGAACTGAGCAAGAAAATCAAAAAGAAGTATCGCGGCCTGCCGGTGATGCTCCTCACGTCCATCGGACATCAAACAGGGCTGGACTTCTCATCCAACGCCGAAGTCCTAAGAACCACCGGCGCCGATATTCTTCTCGACAAGCCGGTCAGCCCCGAGGTGTTCATCGCCGAGATTGAGAGGTTGACCGCGCCCGAGAAGAAGGGATAAGAGACCCACGGCTTCCATGGACATCCTCAGCATCTCGGACGCCAAGTGCCGCAAGTGCTACCGGTGCGTGCGGGAGTGCCCGACCAACGCCCTGAAGATCGACCAGGGGGTTGTCAAGAGGATCTGGAGCCGTTGCATTCTCTGCGGACTCTGCTACCGGCACTGTCCTCACGAGGCCGTAAACGCCCATACCGGAGTCAAGCGCGTCCTGGAGCTGCTCGACTCGGGCCAGAAAGTCGTCGCCATCCTGGACCCCACCTTCCCTGCGGTTTTGGACAGGGGCACTCCAGGCCAGCTCGTAACCGCGCTGAAAAAACTCGGTTTTCACGAAGTCTGGGAGGCCGCGGTCGGGGGGGACCTGGTCGCCGAACCCTTCCGTTCCTGGCTCGCCCAAAATAAAGAATCTTCCTGGATTTCTTCATTCTGCCCGTCGCTCGTCTACTACATTCAAAAATTCGCACCCCCTCTGAGCGGCCAGCTCGTGCCGATCGTTTCTCCGATGATTGCCTGCGGCAGAGCGGTTAAACAGCTCTTGGGTGCCGACACGAAAGTGATTTTTGTCGGGCCCTGCATCTCTCGAATCTGGGAGCGCATGGACCGGTACGGAAAGGAAGCCATCGATTATGTCTTGATCTACCGGGACATCACCAACATTCTCAAGACGAGAGGAATCGACCGCGAAGAACAGGAAGCGTCGGAATTTGACGGGCCCCGGAGCAGCCTGGGAAGGATCCTGAGCTTTTCGGGAGGGATGAGCAAGTGCGCCGGGTTCGATCAGGACATCCTGAACTTGGACTATGTGGTTGAGGCCGGAGCCCCAGACGCCATGCGGGCCTTGAAGCAGCTCCAGGAGGGAAAAATTCGCTCGCGGTTTCTCGACTTGCTGTTCTGCCGTGGCTGCATCAACGGTCCCGTGACGGACAAGAACATCTCGGGTCCCAGTCGAAAGCAGATTGTCGTGGACTTCATTAAATCCCAGGATATGATCAGGCCGGCGAAAAAAAAGGACGGCCTCAAGGCGCTCTCTCATTTGAATTTCACGCGGAGCTTTCGACCCCGCGATGTGTCCTTGCCGGATCCTTTGGACGCGGAGGTCGAGGCCATTCTAGCCCAACTCGGGAAATCCTACCCCGACCAGAACCTGGACTGCGGGGCCTGCGGCTACAGCTCCTGCCGGGAGAAGGCCAAGGCCGTCGTCCTGGGATTGGCCGAGATGGAAATGTGTCACCATTATCTCCTGGAAAGTCTCCAGGGCCTCTATTCGCAACTGGAAAAGTCTCACCAGCAGCTCAAGAGTTCCCACAAGCAGCTGGAGGGGGCCCAACGGCAGTTGATCCAGACGGAGAAAATGGTCTCCCTCGGACAGCTGGCGGCGGGCGTGGCCCATGAGCTGAACAACCCCATCGGCACGATCATGATGTTCAGCCGGATGATCCAGAGGGAGATGGCCCAGGATGAAAAATGGCAGAAGGATATCACCCTCGTCGTCCAGGAAGCGGACCGGGCGGCCAAGATCATCAAGGACCTGCTGAGCTTTGCCAGAGAAACGAAGGTCAGGCCGGGGCAGGTGAACATCAACCTGGTCATCGAAGAAACCCTGTCGCTTCTGGTCAAGCAGTCTCTCTTTCACAATATCGACGTGGTCGTCCTTCTGGACCCGGCGCTGCCGACGACGTTTGCCGACCCGGACCTCTTGAAGCAGGTCTTTTTCAACATCATCCTGAACGGCGCTCAGGCCATGGACGGGAAGGGGACTTTGACCATCCGAACCCAGGGCATCGATAACGGCAGGACGATCGAGATCCGGATCCAGGACACCGGCAAAGGAATCCCGGAGAAGCACATCCCCAAGCTCTTCGACCCGTTCTTCACGACCAAGGAGAAGGGCACGGGGCTGGGCCTGGCCCTCGTTTACAGCATTGTCTCCAAGCACCAGGGATCGATCACCGTGGAAAGCCAGCTGGAGAAAGGCGCCACGTTCCTCATCCTGCTGCCCATTCTGAGCCAGGAAGACTGGCTGAAGCGCGAAAGTCAGATCGAAGACTTAGGGACCGGGCTCGAAGGAAAATACCATGAAAGCCAAAGGAAAAATCTTATTGGTTGATGATGACCCCGATTTTCTGGAAATGCACAAGGCCGTTCTCGAGAACCGCGGCTATGAGGTTTTCACCGCCACGAGCGCCCAGGAAGGGCTCGGCCGCGTCCGGGTGGAGATGCCGGACCTGATCGTCCTGGACCTGATGATGGAGAAACATGACGCGGGATTTTCGTTCAGCAAGACGATAAAGACCGACCCGCTGTTCAGGAAGATCCCCATCCTCATGGTGACGTCGGTGGCCGAGGCCACCGGCTATCGCTTTTCGTTCGAGGAAGACGGGTACTGGATGAAAACCGACGATTTTCTGAATAAGCCCGTTCCGCCGGAGGTCCTCCTGGAAACCGTCGATAAACTCCTTCAGAAGAGAGAAAAGTGAAATGAATACCCAGGGCAGAATTCTCGTCGTCGACGATGAGATGGGAATCCGGGAAGGGTGCCGGCGCGTTCTGGCGGAGGAAGGGTACGACATCGACCTGGCCGAAGATGGAAATGCCGGCCTGCGGAGGGCCTTGGAGAAATCCTATGACCTCGTCCTGGTCGACCTCATGATGCCGGGCATCGGCGGCCTGGACATGATCAAGAAGATCCACGAGATCGACCCCGAGATCATCATGGTCGTGATCACGGGATTTGCCACCATCGAAACGGCCGTCGAAGCAACGAAGAGGGGGGCCTACGATTATCTCCCCAAACCCTTCACCCCGGAAACGTTGGCCGTTCTGGTCAAGAGGGGGCTTGAGAAGCGGGAGCTCCGGCTGGAGGCCCAGAAGCTTCACCAGGAACGGGAGCAGAAGCTCCTGGAGCTGGCGGGCGAAAAGAGCCGCCTCCGGAGCATCATCGGCTGCATGGCCGACGGCGTTCTGGTCACCAACCTCGAGCGTCAACTGGTCCTCTGGAACGCCTCCGCCATGAAAATGCTGAGACTCCACGGAACGGACGAACCCGGGAAACCTCCGAGCCATTACATCAAGAATCAGCCTTTGATCGAGTCTCTGGAAAAAATCATGGACTCGAAGGACGACAGCGTCTCGATGATCAGCCAGGAGATCCCCTCGGATGACCAGAAATCGGTCCTGATGGTCCAGATGGCCCCCGTCCGGGACGAACAGGGGAGGCTTCTGGGAGCCGTGACAGTCCTGAGGGACATCACGAAACTCAAGGAGATCGATAAGCTCAAATCCCAGTTCGTCTCCATGGTGGCGCATGAGCTTCGCTCTCCCGTGGCGGCGATCGAAGGCTGGCTGGGCCTCCTGCTGTCCGGCGAAGTCGAAAAGGACGAAGAGCAAAAACGACAATGGCTGTGGCGAGCGAAAGAGCGCGCCCAATCTCTCCTGGCGCTCGTCCAAGACTTGTTGGAGATCAACAAGATCGAGGCTGGGAAGATCGCCCTGAAGATGGAGTCCGTCCAGGTGACCGACATTCTGGGCAAGATCGTCGAATTCTTCAAGCCCGAAGCCGACAAGAAAAAGATCTCTATCCACATAAAATCATCCGCGCCGCTTCCGCTTCTCCAAGCCGACGTCCAGGACATGGAAAAGCTCTTCATCAACCTGATCAGCAATGCCATCAAATACAACGTCGAGAAAGGATCGATCACGATCGAAACGTCTTTGGATGCGAACTACGCCGGGATTCATATCCACGATACCGGGATCGGCATATCCCGGGACGACCTTCCGCGAATCTTCGACGATTTCTTCCGGGCCGAAAACGGCAAAACGGACAAGATCAGCGGAACCGGACTGGGGTTGACGATCGCCAAAAAAATCGTGGACTCCCACTTCGGGCGTATCGAAGTGAAGAGCGAGCTGGATAAGGGAAGCACCTTCTCCGTCTACCTGCCTTGCCGGATATGAACGAAGAGCAATGAAAGCCGACATGAGCCCGAGCCTAGAACATCAACCCAACGAAATCCTCAGGAAGGAGCAGTTGGCTCCGGCCATCACGCTGTTCGAGGTCTATGCTCCGCTCGTCGCCCGAACCGTCCGGGCCGGCCAGTTCGTCGTCGTTCGGGCCGACGATTATGCGGAACGGATTCCGCTGACGGTCGCCGACCGCAACCTCGAAAACCAGTCCATCACCCTGATCGTCCAGGTTGTCGGCCTCTCGACCCGGAAGATGGACACGCTCAAATGCGGGGATGCGTTCCTCGACGTCGTCGGGCCCCTGGGGCAGCCGACAAAGGTCAAAAAGGTCGGGACCGTGGTCTGTATCGGCGGAGGCGTCGGCGTCGCGCCCGTCTATCCCATTACCAAAGCCTACGGGGCGGCTGGAAACCGAATTCTGGCCATCATCGGTGCCAAGAACAAAGAGATGGTCATCCTGGAAAACGAGATGCGGGCCGTGAGCGACGAGCTTTACATCACCACGGACGACGGCACGGCCGGCCGCCATGGGTTCGTCTCGGACGAACTCCAGAGGCTGATCACGGACAAGGTGCCGATCGACCTGGTCATCGCCATCGGGCCCGGGATCATGATGAAAGTCGTTTCCGACATCACCCGGAAACACGGAATCCCGACGATCATCAGCCTGAACTCGCTGATGGTGGACGGGACCGGCATGTGCGGCAGCTGCCGGATCACCGTGGGGAACGAGACGAAGTTTGTCTGTGTCGACGGCCCCGAGTTCGACGCCCACCAGGTGGATTTCCAGGAGCTCCTCAAGAGGTCGGAAATGTACAAGCGAGAGGAGCACCGGGCCATGTGGGATCATGCCTGCCGGCTCTTGGCCGCCGAGAAGGCGCTCGGCAAGGCGAAACGACGGGAGCCCATGCCCAAGCAGGACCCCAAGCTCCGGGTTCAAAATTTCAATGAGGTCGCCCTGGGCTACGCCAAGGAACAGGCCATCCGTGAAGCCTCGCGGTGCCTGAGCTGCAAAAAGTCACCCTGCGTGGCCGGATGCCCGGTCGACATCGACATCCCCGGTTTCATCGAGCTCGTCCGGAAGGGCGACGTCATCGCGGCCAGTCACAAGATCAAAGAAAAGAACAGCCTGCCGGCCATCTGCGGACGAGTCTGCCCGCAGGAGGCGCAATGCGAGGTCGCCTGCGTCCTGTCCAAAAAAGGGCAGCCCATCGCCATCGGCCGGCTGGAACGATATGTCGCGGATTATGAATTCCAACAGGGAGACGTCCGGATGCCGAAAAACCTGAGCCCGACGGGGAAAAAGGTCGCCGTCATCGGGGCGGGGCCCGCGGGTTTGTCGGCGGCCAGCGACCTGACCAAAATGGGGCACAGCGTAACCGTTTTTGAGGCCCTCCACAAGCCGGGCGGCGTCCTGGTTTACGGGATTCCCGAGTTCCGCCTTCCCAAGTGGATCGTCCAGCGCGAATGCGAATACATCGGCAGGCTGGGGGCCGAAATCCGGGTGAGCCAGGTCGCGGGGAAATCCTTCACCATCGACGACCTTTTGAACAACGGCTATGATGCCGTCTTCATCGGGACCGGAGCGGGTCTGCCCTACTTCATGAAGATCCCCGGGGAGAACCTGAACGGGGTCTACTCGGCCAACGAGTTCCTGACCCGGGTGAACCTCATGAAGGCCTATCTCTTCCCGGAATTCCACACGCCCGTCCATTATGGGCAGAAGATCGCCGTCGTGGGAGGAGGAAACGTGGCCATGGATTCCGCCCGGACCTCGCTCCGCCTGGGTGCCGAAAAAGTCTATCTGATCTACCGCCGGGCGAGAGAACAGATGCCGGCCCGCGAGGAGGAGATCGAGAACGCCTTCGAGGAAGGCATAGAGCCGCGTTTGCTGACCAATCCCATTCGGATCCTGGGAAACGAAAGAGGCTGGGTGAAAGGGATCGAATGCATCCAAATGGAGCTCGGAGAACCGGATGATTCAGGCCGGAGACGGCCAGTTCCCAAAAAGGGTTCTGAGCATATCATTGATGTTGACATGGTGATCATGGCCATCGGCCAGGGCCCCAATCCCCTCTTGACCTCGACGACTCCCGGCTTGGAGCTGACAAAGACGGGGAACATCGTCGCCGGCGAAACGACGGGCAAGACCTCGAGGAAAGGGGTGTTCGCCGGCGGCGACATCGTCACGGGCGCGGCCACGGTCATCCTGGCCATGGGGGCGGGCAAGAAGGCGGCCCAATCGATCGACGCTTATCTAAGGACTGGAGAGTGGTGAGTTCCCCTG
>Ga0209048_10003476_pt1 | contig 15279 bp, 9 predicted proteins | sample FrelakmetCRP12CR_FD_187146 | JGI IMG/M metagenome (GOLD analysis project Ga0209048, IMG submission 187146) | Freshwater lake sediment microbial communities from the University of Notre Dame, USA, for methane emissions studies - CRP12 CR (SPAdes)... | ecosystem: Environmental > Aquatic >... | reverse complement strand
CGCAGACCCATGATGTCCTCCTTGAGTGGGTCTCGGGACCGCCAATCCGTGGATAGTCCCGTCTTCCGCCACCGGTTGATGACTCTTCATGTATCGGACAGGATTTCCAGGAGTTGAGCGATCGGGGCCCGATGAGACCCGATATCGGCCCCGGGCGCCCTGTCATCTATCCACTCGTCCCGGACATCTCCGGACACGGGAGCGATCCGACGCCTGATCAGCAGCGCCGGATGGCTGCTCTCGCGTTGATTGTGGCGGTCGACCTCCTCGGCCGCCGCACCACTACTCAGGGAGCACCATGGAGAACCAGCCGAGAAGTCACGGGATCCGCCGGGCGATCACGATGCTTGTGGTCGTCGTCGCCGGCACGACCGCCGCGGCGTGCACCCCGCGAGCCGACGGGGGGCCTTCGATCGGCAACGGTTTCGTCATGGAAAAGGCCGGCGTCGAAGCCAACCGTGGGAGCTACACGGTCTTGATCGCCAACACGTTCGTGAACACGTTCCCGATCATCCGGGCCGATATCCAGCACTTCATCGATGAGTACAACGCCTTCAACAACAATGTCGCGCCGCCCGCGGCCTCTCGAGTCGAACTCGGTTTCGTGGCTCACGGGACGATCCCCGCTCCCGGCCAGATCGTGTTCGACACGGCCGACAGCCCGTCCGATTGCACGGCGGTCAACGGTGCCGACCCGTCGACCGTCGTGGGTTGTACGACGGTGAGCACGAAACTCATCGGCGGCGGTTCCAGCGCGTACACCGAATACGAGAGCGCGACCGTGAAGTTGACCTCGAACATCCACGTGAACGATCCCGGTGAGCTGCAGGCCACGATCGGACACGAGCTCGGACACGCGTTCGGGCTCGGCCACTACGACTACGCGTTCCACGGCACGAACCAGCTCATGCAGTCGGCTGTCGAGTTCATGTTCGTGAACCCGACCGACTACCAAGACGGTGACAAGTTGGGGCTCCAGTGGGCGTATGACCACGGGTCCCGTCAGCCCGCTCCGTGAGCCAACCGCGTCTGTCGGACGTACGCAAGAGAGCCGCACCAGGGATGTGTTCCCGGTGCGGCTCTCCTGTTTTCGCTGGTCGTGCTGTACGCCCCCTGGGACTCGAACCCAGAACCCACAGATGAAGAGTCTGGCCTAGGTCGTGTTGGTGCGTCCGGCTTCAGGTTGCACAGTGGCTCTGAATAGGGCTTTCGTCGAACACACCGAGGGCCTCATGGTGCCCCGTCCGAGGTCGTTCGGCCCCGTTCGTTGGCAACGCGTTTGCAAGAAAGAGGCCGCTCGACCGGATCGCAACGCCGGGCGCGTGTGAATGTCACCACGACCCGGTTCGAATGCTGCGCCGTCTCACGCCGTAGGTCACGTCCCGGGTGGTGGTGTAGGCGATGGCTGCAGTTCGCGTCGTCTTGATGGCCGGAGCGCCGAATTCGGCGCGTGTCGAGATCAGAGCATGCCGGTGCGCTCCATGTGGCGGAACACTGCCGCGCCCCAGATGGGTGGAAGGTAGAAGGTGATCAGCCGGTAGCAGATGGTGGCGGCGAACGCCGTGGATTCGTCGACGCCGGCGGCGGTGAGGCCCAAGATGAGCGCGCCCTCGGTGATGCCGATGCCACCTGGGATCGGCATCAGTCCGGCGAACAGCGACACGCAGACGTTGATCACGAGCAGCGTGCCGAGCGGCACCGGTGAGTGGAACGCGCTCAGCACGACGGCCATGGTGCAGGCGAAGAGGAACTCGGCGGCCAGGTTGGCGCCGAGTAGCTGTGCGACTTTGGCGGGGGAACGGAGGTTCCCGACCGTCTCGCGCACTTCGTCGATGCGGGGCTCGACGAAGGCTTTGGCTTTGTGACGGACTTTGGGGAGGAGCAAAGAGACGAGCGCACCGAGGATCACGATGGCACCGACCACGACGACAAGGGTGAGCAGGTTGCCTTCGCCCAGGATGCTGTCGGGCGGCATCTCCAGTTGGATGTCGCCCCAGCCGAAGAGCAGCGTCGCGATGAGGATCATGACTTGCACCGCGAAGCCGCCGAGGCTGTCGATGACGCCGATCGACATCGCCGACGCCGCGGGGATGCCTTGGCGTTGGAAGAACCTGACGTTGGTGGCCACGCGCGCCGCGGTGGATGGCAGCACCAGGTTGATGAACGTGATGGCGAACTGGAGCAGGGCGAGCGGCCCGTAGGCGACCTTTCGGGGGCAGGCGGCCCCGGCAGACTCGGCCTGTGCGAAGCGTGGTGTCTGGCCCAGGAAGAGGGCGACGACCAGCAAGCCCCACACCGCGTTCTGGACTTCCTCCCACACCTGCGCGAAGTCGATCCCCGCGAGCGAGCTGATGAGGAAGTACGCAGCGAACGAGAGCAGGACGGCCTGGATGAGCGCCGAGCGAGACACCCGCCGCAACTTGGCCAGGGCCGGCTCTTCGGTGCCCGCGGCCGTCGCCGCGGCGCTGCGCACCTCGTCGAGGTCCAGGTCGGACGCCCGGACATCGGCACGCAACGACCCGCCGAGAGCGGGGATCTGCAGGTATGGGATGAGCGCGGCGATGCCCTCCGGCCCGAGTCGCTCGGTGGCCATGGCCATGGTCTCGTTGAGGCCACCGAGGAGCACGGACGTGACCAACAGCTGTGCCTGGTCGCCGTTGCGCTCGTCCCCCGTGGGCGACACGACGGCACCGTCGAACCCGCCGAGCACCACCCGGGTGCCATCGTGGCGGAACCGGGCCGGCGCCAGGTCGCAGTGGGCGATGCCCGCGCCGTGGAGGCACAACACCGTGTCCCACACCTGCTCGAGGACCTCGGACCGTACGGGGCGCTCGGCGGGGTCGGGCATCGGCGCGCCCGGTTGTCGCAACACGATCAGCGCGTCGTTGCTGGCGTCGACGCCGGCCGCGACCACCTGATCGACCGGCACCCCCGCCCGCTCCGCGAGCAGCGTGACGAAGGCCTCGTGCTCGGCCTGCTGGAGGCGGGTCAGGGTGGGGGCATTGGATTCTCGATACCACAGGCTTCGCCACGTCGTGGCGAGGAGCTGCGAGTCCCACGCGTCGCGGCCGTACACCTTCACGAGCAGTGTCTTCCCCTCGGCGTCGGTCGTCTCGACCAGGAACACGCCCGCGGTCTGGACGCGGGCCTCACGCAACTCCCCGGTCTCGATACCCAGTTCGTCCAGCGCGTCGGACACCTCGCGCAAGGACGGCTGGCCGGCCGCGGTCCCGAGGAGGAGGTGAACGAGGGCGGCACTGATCGTTCCGCACAACAGGCCGATTACGGCGCCGGTCGGGGTGGTGGCGCCCAGGATCACCAGCGACACGCCGCCGCCGGCCACGAGCCAACGGCTGAGCCTGCGGAACGGGCGGGTGATATGCGGCGATGCCACCACCGTCGTGGCCACGACCACCGCCAGGCGCACCGACGTGGCCTGCGCAGGCGGGCCGACGGACCACAACGCGTCCCACAAACCGTCGATGGTGCCCCCCAAGAACCGCGCGTCGATCGCCACAGCCAACGCGCCGGCCCCGACCGCGGCGAGCAGCAGGTCACGGACGATGTCGAGGCGCCACCGGACGATCGTCAGGACCACGAGGAGGGCGGCCCAGCCGAGTTGCAGGCCGGCGAGGAGGTTCCACACGACGTCGAGGGTGCTCGGGAGGCTGGCCGCCAGGTCGATGAGCGCAGATTCGAACGCGCTGGGAGGCTGGGCGACGACGACGCACAGCGCCGCGCCGATGCCCGCCAGGACCATGAGCAAGATGTCGGTCGCCCGTCGGGCGCGCGGCCGGTGCCGAGCAGTTGAGTACAGCCGCAGCCGCTTCGGCTGCGACCACATCGAGGTGCTCCGAGCGCTTCTCCCGTCCGTGGTCGTCATCGGCATTCTGCCTTCGGCATCCTCCGATGATGACCAGCTCGGGGCAGCGGGGTCACCGGGATCACGAACGGGTTCCTCCCGCGAGGGAGTCGATGGCGTCGCGGACGGTGCCGAAGACCGCACCCGGTCCGAAGACTTCCAGGCCGGCGACGCGGTCCAGGTAATCGAGGACGTCGCCGTGGGTACGGGCCAGGACCACGGTGACGCCCCGACCGCGCAGCTGGTCATGCAACCGGACGAGCGTGTCCGCTCCCGCGGTGTCGATCTCGTACACGGCCTCGAAGTCCAACACGACGGCCCGGGGCCCGGCCGCGTCGAGCCTCGACCAGAGGTCGTCCATGACGACGTCGGCGTTGGCGAAGATGAGCGGCGCCTCCAAGCGGTAGATGAGCACGCCGGGCACCGCCCGCGCCTCGGGGTGCCGCTCCAGATCCTCGAAGCGGGTGCCGCTCGGATCCGGTCCGAGGATCGCCACGTGCGGGTGATCGAACCGGTGGATGAGCAGCACCAGGCTCAACACGATGCCGATGACGACGCCCACGAGGATGCCCACGAGGACGACCCCGAGCACTGCACCGAGTGCAAGCCAGAAATCCGGGACGTGCGCCCGCCACAGCCTGGTGAGCTTGCCGACGTCGATCATGCCCCAGACGGCATGGATGACGACGGCGCCGAGCACGGCCTCGGGCAGCTTCTCGAACACGCCGGCGATGAACAGGGTGGTGAGCACAACGAGGGCTCCGACGACCAGGAAGGTCACGGGCGATCGGCTCCCTGCTTCCTCGGCCGCGGCGGACTTCGAGAGGCTGCCCGTCGTGGTGAAGCCCTGGAGCATGCCGGCACCGATGCTGGCGGCTCCGTACCCGATCAACTCCGCGTTCGGATCGATCTGGACGTTGTCCCTGGCCGCGTAGGTCTTCGCGACCGCGAGCGACTCTGCGTAGCCGACCACGATGATCCCCAACGCGCCTGGGATCATGGCCCACACCTGGTCGGCGGTGACGCCGCTCCACGGTACGAACGAGTAGCCCGTCGGTACGCTCCCGACGAGCTCGACCCCGTGACTCTCGAGGTTGAGGAGCGAGGCCGCGGCGATGCCGAGCACCACGACCACCAACGCTCCGGGAACCTTCGGCGCGACCCCACTGAGGACGAAGAGTATGACGAGGCTGGCCGTGCCGACGGCCACCGTGGTCCAGTTCCAGTCGGCGATGGCGGTGAGGTCGGCCCACAGTGCCTGGACGGTGTTGCCCGAGGGCTTCGGCGCGCCGACGACCTTGTACACCTGACCGACGACCATGTAGATGCCGAGGCCGAGGATGAACCCCTCCAGGACCGGTTTGGCGAAGAACCGGGCGATGAACCCCATACGCAACAGGCCGAGCCCCAGGTAGAGCACGCCGACCAGGAGGGCGAGCACCGCCGTCAGCACGATGTAATGGTCCGAGCCGCCGACGGCCAGCGGGGCGACGGTGGCGGCCGAGAGCACCGCTACCGTCGAGCTGGGGCCCACGAAGAGCCGCCTCGACGTTCCGAAGATCACGTAGCCGACGACGGCGAGCGGGACGGTGTACAGCCCGTACTGCACCGGAACGCCGGCGATCGCCGCGTACGCCATCGCCTCGGGGACCACGAGGGCCCAGACGGTGAGCCCGGCGAGCAGATCGGGCCCGATCCAGGCCGGGTCATAGGTGGGGAGCCACTGAGTGATCGGCAGCACGCGCGCCAACCTGCTCGTGTCGGTCGTACTCATCTGTCCTCATTTCGTGGCGGTCTTGAGCTCGCGTCCCCTTGTTGCGCAGCGCCCGAGACCGGGCGGCGGTGGCGTGACGCCACTGGCTCACCGAGCCCGTGGCGGTCGGCGACGAGGGCGAGCTCACGTTCGATGGGATCCGGGAAAGAACTCGCGATCGTCTGGTCGAGGAGGGCCAGCTGGTGTTCGAGGGCGGGGCGGCGCCGCGCGGGGGCGTCCCGAAGGAGGTCGCCGAGGACGGCGCGCAGGCGACGCATGACCTGAGTGGACGTGGCGCCGTACTGTCGGATCTCGGTCAAGCCCACCGAGAGGAAGTCCTCCCACTCGGGCAGGGGGACGATCAGGCGGACGCGGCCTTCATCGTCGCGGATGGCGCCGCGGTCGAGCCGGCGGGTTGCGAGCAGTTTCAGGATGGCCTCGATCCGGTCGAGGGCCTGGACGGCCGTCGTCGGATCGTTGACCGCCGGGGAGAGTGCCCGGGCCGCGATGTCGACGAGCAGTCGGAGCGCGTAGAGGGGGTCCTGGTCGATGGTCCGCTCGTCGGCGATCACGACAGCGCCCCGCAGGCGTTCCTCGTCGAGGTTGGTCCGTCGGTCTACGACGTGGAGGAGCGGGCCACCCGTAGGCACGTAGCTTCCGATCGAGCACGCGAGCTCGATCGTCGTGTCCACGCGTGCCGCCTCCGCAACGAGGCGCGGCACGTCGAGGCTGGCGACGATGCCCGCGCGATCCCGGTTGCTGATGGTCGTCGCCGGAGTGTCGAGCACGCGGGCGATCTCGGTGTCGTCGTCGCTGTCATCGAGTCCCTCCCGGTACATCGTGGCGATGACCTGCTCGGCGCGTCGGTGGACCTTGTCGATGATCTCGACGACGCGAAGCGCGTGACCCATCTCGCGTACGAGCACGAACAGGCCGCCGACATCGAGCACGAGGAGCGGCGTGACCAGCCACACGGCGAGGTCGGGGACGTAGTTCGGATCGTCCGGAGGCGCCACGCGATTGAGAACGAGGAACGCGTACACGACGCTGAGGAGAAGGAGGCCGAAGACGTGCCGGATGGCGGTGTTGCGTTGCATCTCACGGACGATGCGGGGCGTGACGGTGGTGGAGCTGAAGGTGAGGCCGGCGATCACGACCGAGATGATGAATCCCATGACCGTGATGAGTCCGGTGGCGAAGGCGGTGAGCAGAGCCTGGGCCGCGCCGACACCGAACTCGGCGGGCAGAGCATCCCCCACCGCGCGGTCGAGCGCGGGTATCCCGACGCCCAAGAGGCCACCGGCGAGGACGTAGGCGGTGGGAATCGGCCACATGGCGGTATCGATGTACTGGCGGAGCCGACCGCGTCGAGTCCACGTGTTCACGTCGTCGCCCCTTCCTGTGATCGTGTGAACCGTCGCAGCATCAGCGCGTCGAGGAGGAGGAACGTCCCGGTCGCCAGACCCCACATGCCGAGAGCGAGGCGGATCTCACCCGTTGCGCCCTCGGCGGCGAGAAGGAGGGCGACGCCGAGCAGCACCTCCAACGTACCGACGACGAATCGGTACCTGCGGCGGGGACGGTCACGGGCGAGCTGGTCGTCGTGGATCATGCCCAAGAGCCGCAGGACGCCCGTGGCGATGGCGGTGACGCCGAGGAAGTCGAGGAACGCACCCTCGCTCAGCAGCGCGTTGAACAACACCCGGAGCACGACCGCAACGCCCACCACGAGCCCGGCCACACCGGCCACGAAGGCGAGTCGTCGGTGCGGCAGCTCGCGTCGGGTGCCCACCCATCGAAGTGTCAGGAGGGCAGCGACGATCCAGTAGACCGCGATGAACGTGGTGAGCCGGGAGAGATTGGAGCCTGCCACCAGGAGCGTGACACCGAGCACCAGCGCCACGGTGCCGCGGACGAGGAACACGACGTACGCCCAGCGCGAGACAGGAGGAGGACTGCTCGAGCCGGCCCGGCCGCACCCGACCGAGCCGTCGGAGCGACCGGAATCGCCCGTGGTGACTCGCCGAGCGGTCACGGGTCACGACCGCGTCAGTCGGTGATGAGCGCGTCGGCCCACCACGCGGGTGGGGTGTGCGGCTGCGACTCGGGCGGTCCGGTTTCGTTCGTTGGGCCGACGACGGGCCATGCGGCGGGGTCGACGGTCGCTTGGCGGGCGACGACGGCGTCCTTGGTGATGTCGAACACGGTGAGGTCCTGGGAGATGACGACGGGACCGTCGTGCTGCGTGCGCATGTCCGAGTACACCGGCCCGACGGACTCGTGGTCGACGGCGAGGTGCCACATCGCGGACATGCGCGCCCCGGCACGTTCGAACACCAGCCCGGCCATGGCCGGGCTGGTGTGCGCGCCGTTCACGATCGCTTCGGCGAGCTCCACGGGGACGCCGGCCTTCTTCGCGAACACGGGAGCAGACGGGAACGTCTCGTGGACGAGGAGATCGGCGCCGTCGCACGCATCCACGAGGGTGTGACACGGCCGCGTGTCACCCGAGAACACGATGCTGCGCCCGCCGTAGTCGAGCCGGTAGCCCACCGCGCCGTTGATGATGTGGATCACCGGGAACGACGAGATCGTGACCCCGTTTCGTTCGTACACGGTGGCGGGCTTGTCGTAGGGGACCTCGGTGGTGATCGTGTGCGCTCCCGACTGGCCCGGGTGTCCGTTGAGCGATTCCATGTCCCAGGCGTGCGCGGCTTCCAAGTGCTGGGTGTAAGAGCGGGTTCCGAGCGGCCGTGTCTCACCGGCCGGACCCCAGATCTCGACGGGATCGCGCCGCCCGCCCTTGGCGAGGCTCCACAACAGCGTGGGCATGTCCCCCACGTGATCGGCATGGAGATGGGTGAGGAACACCCTCGTCGTGTTGGTGACCGGGAGGCGTAATCCGTTGAAGTTCGCGAGCGCGCCGGAGCCGAGGTCGAAGAAGAAGAAATCGCGTTCGTCGTTGCCGACCTCGATCAGCAGCGACGCCGACGCCTGGCTCTTCTTCACGAACGGGTCGCCGCTGCCGAGGATCGTGACCCGGATCTCGTCCGAGGCCAACGGCTCGGCGCCCGGTTCCAGGACACCCCCGTAGGCCCGGCTCGGCGTTCCCACGACGGGCGTCGTGGTCAGTGGCTCGCCTCCCTCGTACGCAAGCTCGGTCAGCTCGTTGATCTCCGCGATCATCGGTCGCCCCGTTTCGTTGACTGTGGCTACTGACTGTGGCTACTGGCTCTGAGTACAAGGGGATCATTGTGACGCCGAGTTGAACAGGGATGGTGGACCGCGCAGAAGGGCCGAAGGTCCCTCGCCGTGTGACGGGCCGAGGCCTCTACTGGGAGCACATCCACGAGCCGTGAGGAGCGACGAGATGGACGACGCCTATCCACACGGGCGGAGGTCGTGGGGGCACGACCGCCGTGTCTGAGGAGCAGCCGTCCGCCGGCCGACCAGACGAACCCGCCACGGGCGAGCCGACACCCTTCGGCGCGGGTCGGGCCGCGTTCGCGCCGCCGCCGCGCCCGCCGCTGCTGCAACGTGTCTCGCCGGTGACCGGGCACCTCCACGGCTACGCGAAGACGTTCCTCCGGCCCGACGCCCTGGCCGGCCTGACCGTGGCGGCGTTGGCGATCCCGTCGGGGATGGCCTACGCCGAGGTCGCCGGGCTGCCGGCAGTGGCCGGGCTGTACGCGCTGCTGCTGCCCGCCATCGCCTACGCGCTCTTCGGTTCGTCCCGCCAGCTCGTGGTAGGGCCCGAGGCGTCGCTGGCGGTGCTCGTCGCCGCCGCCATCGCTCCGATGGCCGAGGGCGAGCCCGCGCGATACGCGACGTTGGCCGCGATGTTGGCGTTGCTCACCGGCGGCGTCTATGTGATCGCTTTCGTCGCCCGGCTTGGCTGGATCGCCGACTACTTCTCCCGGGCCGTCCTGGTGGGCTACATCCACGGCATCATCGTCGTGCTGCTCGCCGGGCAACTCGGCAAGCTGCTCGGTCTGTCGATCCAGGCGACCGAACCGATCCCCCAGATCTCGGAGGTCCTCCACGAGATCAGCCAGACGAGCCTGACGACCGTCGCGGTCAGTGTGGTCGCCATCGCGGCACTCCTGACACTCCGGCGGTTCGCACCTGGGCTTCCGGCACCCCTGATCGTCGTCGTCGGCGGCATCGCCGCCTCCGCCGCGTTCGGGCTCGCCGATCACGGCGTCACCACCGTCGGCGACATCCCGCCCGGACTGCCCCACCTGGCCTTCCCGTCCGTGGGACTCGACGACCTGGCCGTCCTGATCCCCGCCGCGGTGGGGCTGTTCCTCGTCGGCTACGCCGACGGCGTGCTGACCGCACGGTCCTTCGCCGGGCGACACGGCCAGAACATCCGTGCCAACCAGGAGATGCTGGCCCTCGGCGCCGCCAACGCCGCCGCCGGCATCAGCCAAGCGTTCCCGGTCGGCGCAAGCGGCTCACGCACCGCGGTGAACGACCAGACGGGCGGGAAGACCCAGGTCGTGGGCATCATCTCCGCGCTCACCATCGCCGTGGTGCTGCTCTTCCTCACCGCCCCGGTCGAGCAACTCCCCAAGGCCGTGCTCGGCGCGGTCATCGTCATCGCCGCGCTCGGTCTCGTCGACCTCGACGAGTGGCGGGCACTGCGCGCCGGCGGGCGAGCCGAGGTCGCGATCGCCGCGGCGACCATGTTCGGCGTCGTCGTCTTCGGCGTGCTCTGGGGCCTGGGGATCGCGGTCGCACTCTCGATCATCCACACCACCTCACGTTCGGCGCGCCCCCACGACGCGGTGCTCGGCTGGGTGCCACGGCTCGGCCGCTACGCCGACGCATCGACCCACCGGTCCGCCCAACTGACCCCCGCGGTGATGGTCTACCGGCTCGACGACCGGCTGTTCTTCGCCAACGCCAACTACATTCGCGGCCGGATCCTCGAAGCACTCGACGGGGCCACCACCCCTACCCGCTGGCTCGTACTCGACGCCGAAGGCATCCCGGCCATCGACACCACCGGCACCCAGATGCTCGAACAGCTCATCGACCAGCTGACGACCAAAGAGATCCGACTCGCCGTGGCCCGAGCGAAAGAGCCATTGCTCGACGCGTTCACCGCAGCCGGTCTCACCGACCACATCGGCATCGCCAACATCTATCCCAACGTCGAAGGGGCCGTTCACGCCTGCGCGGCGGAGCTGGCAGAGGGGTGAACCACCACGCGATCGCGGACGAGCGAACAGCCCCGCTCACCCAGGCACGGATCGCCGAGCTCGTGCTCTCTGCACTCACCCGACCTGGCAGCCGAACTGCTTCGTGGCGCCGGGTCGGAGGACGTTATGTGGTGGCCGGGACCGGGACCTCCGCCGCGCTGCGCTCCGCGCCGGGCTGCCGTCGGCGTCGCTCGATGGCCGGGCGTCGCGCCTCCGGTGCGTCGGCAGCGAGGTCGCTCAACATGCGGTCGATCCTGGCGAGGACTGTGGGGATTGCACACGCACTCAGTGAGATCTCATCGATAGCGAGTGCGAGGTATTCCTCCCAGGAGGGCAGCGTGAGCACGACGCGGAGCGTGCCGTCGGCGGCTCCGACGAAGCCGACGTCGAGGTCCCTCATCTCGAGGGTGGCGAGCAGACCGTCGATGCCGTCGATGACTTGCACTCCTGTGGTTTGGTCGTTGATGGCAGGTGAGAGCGCTCGGAGGGCGATGTCCACGAGGAGGCGGAACGCGAAGCGGGGGTCTTGATCGAAGGTGCGCTCCAGACCCGCGGTCAATGAGGCGAGGATCGCGTCGTCGCTCGGTCGGTTCTCGGTCGAGCGGATCTGGGCAACGACGGCGCCCTCTCTGAGGACGTCACCGACTGCGATCGTGAGTTCCACCACGCTGTCGGAACGTTCGGCTGCGACCATGAGCGCAGGCAGATCGATTTGCTGGAGGATCGAGTTGTGATGGGGCCACCGCACCTGACTGGTGACTGGGGGAACGGGGTCCTCTCCTGCGGCGTGCTCGTCGAATGGCTCGGGGTAGAGCGCGTCAATGATGGCACGACCGCGCTCGGCGATGTCGCGGAGCGTGGGCGCGAACTGGATCGACCGGAAGCCGGCGAACTGCAGTGAGCGAAAGACGACCAAGATCCCCAACGCGGCGGTGAGCGCGACGATTGGGACCAGCACCGAGACCGTTTGATCGGAACCGATCGCGAGTCCCGCAACAGCGCATCCGACGAACACGCCCATGAAGTACCCGAAGGAACGCCACACGAGCGGGTCATCCCGGAAGAGATTCAACCGCGGCGTCAGTGCGGTGTTGCCGAATTGCACGACGAGAAACAACAGAGAGAACACGATGCCCACAAAGGGGATCACCGCGGCGGACAAGCCGAACAGGAGAGTCTTGACCGCGACGGCCTCGACGGTAGGGCCCGCCGTGATCTTGGGGACTGCCAGCCCGACAGAGACCCCCACGATGACGAACAACAGCTGTGCGAGATTCGCTCGCAGCTTCCGTTTGCGCCGCAATGTATGCAGCAGCGTGCCGCGGTGAGGCGCTCGCGTCTGCGCTGGGCTCGACGTATGGGGAGCGGTTCTCGAGGTCTTGGGCTGCTCGGTCATGAGTACCTCCAGTCGAACCCGGGCGGCATCGCGACCTCAACGCGCCCTGTTTCCCACCCGACGAGGATCAGGATCGCGCCCCGGATCAAGACGACCCAGCCTCAGGTCTCGAGATTGTTGTTCACGGGAAGCCGGCCCGAATCGCTGCTCTGTTCCATCTCGGCCCCTGCTCGAAGCAGGACGACGTTTCGTCCCCCCAAGTTGGTCGCGAGCCTCCCAGATCGAGCGGCGTTGTGCCTAGGGCCGAACGGCCATTGGGGTGACGACCCGCGTCAGGGTGCGGAAGCACGCTTGACTGCACTTCGGTCGTGACCCAGGCTGGGGAGCGAGCGAGACCGCCGACGAGACCGGTGGGACCTTTGACCCTTGGTCCCGTGGGTCGATCTTCGGATACTCACGGTCGAACATCCGGCGAAGCCAGGGGTCCAGATCGGTCCCTCGCCCGCGTCGTTCTGGAAGGCGGCACCGATGGGCAATGACACGATCGACGAGCTCGACGAGTTGCGTTCGATCGAGGCGAGCCTGGCGACGATTCTCGCCGAAGAGGACGTCGAGCATCTCGCCGCCGCGGTGGAGCCGGCCGGGCAATCGGGGCGCTCGTGTGGGAAAACCGTCGGGCGCGCCAGGACCGCCGCGAGGACCGACGCGACCGCCGCTGACAGGAGACGATGATGACCGAGTTCGATCGCCGTGCATTGCCGATCCGCCGCGAGCGGTCCGGAGGGAAGATCAACAAGACGCTCGCCGGGTCGGAGCCTGATTGGAACCTGATCGGGCATCCGACCGCGCCTGACGGTGCACCGAACGTGGTGTTGGTGTTGATCGACGACGCCGGGTTCGGGAACGCCGGCACGTTCGGCGGCCCGATCGACACACCGAACTACACCCGGATCGCAGAAGGCGGGTTGAAGTACAACCGGTTCCACGTCACCGCGCTGTGCTCACCGACGCGCGCGGCGTTGCTGACCGGTAGGAACAGCCACTTCGTGGGGTTCGGTTCGGTGGGCGAGTTCCCGGGAGGGTTTCCCGGCTATTGCGCGACCTTGCCGAGGGATTGTGCGCCGCTGCCCAGGATCCTGCGCGACAACGGCTACAGCACGGCGGCGTTCGGGAAGTGGCATTTGACGCCGGACGGCCAACAGGGCCCGGCGGGGCCGTTCGACCGGTGGCCCAACGGTTGGGGCTTCGACCACTTCTACGGGTTCTTGGGTGGTGGATCGAGCCAGTGGGATCCGTGCCTGGCGGAGAACCAGAAGATCATCGGGACGCCTGCGGAGTACTACGACGAGACCGACCCATTCTACTTCCCGGACGCGATGGCGGACCACACCATCGAGTGGTTGCACGGGGTGCGCGCGCAGGATGCGCACAAGCCGTTCTTCATCTACTTCTCGACCGGTTGCAGCCATGCGCCGCACCATGTCGCGAAGGAGTGGGCCGACAAGTACAAGGGTAAGTTCGACCAGGGGTGGGACGAGCTCCGGGAAGAGACGTTCGCTCGCCAGCAGGAACTCGGGGTCGTCCCGGCCGATGCCGAGCTCACCCCCCGCAACGGTGCCTTCCCGGCGTGGGACGACGTCCCGGACGCGTTGAAGGCGTTCTACGCGCGCCAGATGGAGGTCTACGCGGGCTTCTCGGAGAACGCCGACCACAACGTCGGGCGGGTCATCGACGCGATCGAGGAGTTGGGCGAGCTCGACAACACGCTGATCGTATGGATCTGGGGTGACAACGGCGCGAGCTTGGAAGGGACGATCACCGGCTCGTTCAACGAGTTGACGATGCAGAACGGCATCCCGCTCACCGACGAGATGCAGCTCCAGCTCACCGAGCGTTACGGCGGGATCGAGCAGTGGGGCACCCCGATCATGGACCCGCACTACTCGGCGGCGTGGGCATGGGCCGGGAACACGCCGTTCCAGTGGGGCAAGCAGGTCGGCTCCCATCTCGGTGGGACCCGCAACCCGCTGGTGGTGCACTGGCCCGCCGGGGTGAAGGACGCGGGCGGGCTCCGTTCGCAGTTCACCCACATGATCGACGTGGCGCCGACCGTCCTCGAGCTCGCCGGGATCCCCGTGCCCGACAGGGTCGACGGGATCGCGCAGGAGCCGATGCACGGTACCTCCTTTTCGGCGTCGTTGATCGACGCGGCGGCGCCCGAGCATCGCACGCAGCAGTACTTCGAGACGGTCGGCAACCGTGCGATGTACAAGGACGGCTGGTGGCTCGCGGTGAAGACGGAGCGGATCCCGTGGGTGCTCACCCCCGAGGCGATCATGCCCTATGCGCCTGGGGTGTGGGACCCGGACGCGGATCCGGTTGAGCTCTACTACCTACCCGACGACTTCTCCCAGGCCAAAGACCTCGCAGCCGAGCATCCCGACAAGGTCGAGGAGCTCAAGGCGCTCTTCTGGGAAGAAGCGGAGCGCTACCGGGTGCTGCCCCTCCTCGCCGCGCTGTCGACGTTCTTCGGCATGCTGCCGCCCATCCCCGAAGACACGACGTTCGAGTTCCGGGGCGACGTGCAGAACGTGATGTCGGGCATGATCCCTCGGATCTACAACCGCTCCTACGCGATCACCGCGGACCTCGTCGTGCCCGAAGGCGGCGCCGAGGGTGTGATCGTCGCCGAGGCCGACCACCTCGGCGGCTTCACCCTCTACGTCAAGGACAACAAGCTCACCCACACCTACTCGATGATGGGAGTGTTCGTGTTCAAGCAGGTCGCCGAGGAGAACCTCCCCAGCGGCGACGTGACCGTGCGCATGGAGTTCGAGGCCGACGGCGCGACCCCGGCGACCGGCGGCACGGTGACCCTCTTCATCGACGACCGCCCCGTCGGCAAAGGGAGGATGGACCACACGGTCCCCGTCCGGTTCTCCGGCTACGCCGGCATGGACATCGGCCGCGACAACGGCGGCGTCGTCGACCTCACCTACGAGGACCGGAAGCCCTTCGCGTTCACCGGCACGGTCAAGAAGGTCGTGTTCGACATCCAACCGCACCATTCTGCCCAGGACGAACTCGACCTTCACGCCGCCGCGCACCAGGGACACGCGGC
>Ga0209048_10003475_pt1 | contig 15280 bp, 10 predicted proteins | sample FrelakmetCRP12CR_FD_187146 | JGI IMG/M metagenome (GOLD analysis project Ga0209048, IMG submission 187146) | Freshwater lake sediment microbial communities from the University of Notre Dame, USA, for methane emissions studies - CRP12 CR (SPAdes)... | ecosystem: Environmental > Aquatic >... | reverse complement strand
GAGAAAAACCTCACCTCTTTTGATATCCCCATAGCTATCCCCCAGGTTGACCTTTCCGTCCCGTAATGACTTGACCTCTGATCCCAGAAGGGAGACCCCAGTCTGGTATGTCTCTTCGATAAAGTAATTATGGAAAGCTTTTTTGTTCTGACAGATCAACTTTTCGCCCATATTGTTATTTCATTTTACATTAAAAAACAATTCAAATCAACGGCTCCAACTTGCCCCCCTCTCCTGGTGGGAGGGAATGAGGGGGAGAGGGGAAAGTGTAACGGGATCAAAGTCTTTTCTTGGAATGTTTTTGTTAAAAATTAAATGCGGACGGGGAGTTCGATGATGAAGGTTGTCCCTTTGGGTCTGTTGTCCCGAACCCGGATATATCCGTTGTGATCAGAGATGATGGCATTGACAATCGTCAGCCCTAATCCCGTCCCACTTTTTTTAGTGGAGAAATAAGGTTCGAAAAGCCTCCCTTTGTCTTCGTCGGGGATCCCACAGCCATCGTCACTCACCTCAAGGCGAACCGTCTGCAATTTGGGATCATAACTCGTCTGGATTCTAATCTCCCCTCCGTTTTCGATGGCCGCAAGACTATTTTTGATCAAATTGATCATCACCCGTTTCATCTGATCCCGATCGACGTTTACCACAGGAATCTCACTGGGAATAAAATCAAAATGGACTTGTTTTTGGACCCCCTGAAAGAGAATGAGGGTTTCCTGTATGATCTCATTAAGATGATTGGGAGTAGGTTGAGAAGCCGGCATTCGAGCAAAGCTCGAAAATTCATTGACCAATCCCTTCAATTCTTCAACCTGTTTCACGATCGTCCGGGTGCACTCATCAAAGACCGTCCCATCGGGTTGAAGTTTTTCCAAATATCGTTTCCTCAGCCGTTGAGCAGAAAGTTGAATAGGGGTCAATGGATTCTTGATCTCATGAGCAATCCGACGAGCCACCTCTCTCCAGGCTGCCATCCTCTGGGCTTTGATCAACTGGGTGAGATCATCAAAGACAGCCACGACACCGAGGGGTTTCCCTTCTTCATCCTTCAGGGTCGTCAGATTGATCAACAGGGATAGGGATTTTCCCTCCAGGTTCACAATGACCTGTCTCTCAATCGAATCTTTCTGAGAAAATTTGAGTTCGTTCAATAATCGCTCAATCTGTCCCACATACTCCTTTGGCAATACCCCGGAGAAATTTTTCTCCAGGACTGTTTCTCCTTTGATCTCTAACATCTGTTCTGCGGAAGTGTTGATGGTCGTCACATTTCCTTTCTCATCGATGGAGATCACTCCAGCCGCCACATTTTTCAGGACAATCTCCATGTACTTCTTCCGCTGTTCCAACTCAGATCGGCTCACCTGGAGATCCCCGGTCATTTGGTTGAAGGATTGAACAAGCATCCCAATCTCATCGGTCGCTTTCATTTGGATTCGAAAATTGAGGTCTCCGGAGGCAATCCGCCCGGTGGCCTCTGCCAGATCTTTGATAGGAACAGTGATATCCTTGGCTAAATGGAAACCAAACCAAGTGGCTGAGAAGACGATAAGAAGGGTCACCATCAGCAGAGCCATCATGTAGCTAAACTTGATCGGCTTTTTTAAAATTTTTAATTGTTTGTATTCCACAAAGGCTTGTGAGATTTCATGCATCTTAACTGTCAGACTTTTTGGAATAAAATGCGAGGCGGCTACGATTCCCACCACCTCTCCACCTTCCAAAGGATTGAAGATGGGGACGACGCCAGTGATCATTTCTCCCTCTCCCACCGACAAGATTCGAGAAACCTCTTTTCCTGAAAATCCTGCTTCCAATAAATCATTCGGGAGACGAAGAGAAACGTCTTTGAGCGTGGGGTCCTCTACTCCGATAGTATTCCCTCCCCCTTTTAAAAATATCGATAGGGTGCTCAGATAATATTCCTGCCGTCTGGCTTCCAGCTGCTCTCTCAATAGGCTCATTTCTCTTGATCCCTTGGTAATGCCTTGTTTGGAGAGGGACTTACTGATCTGTTGAGCAGCCGAAACCGTATCATTGGCAAAATCTCGATAATAAGTCTGAGCCACTTCTAAGGATCCTTGAAGGGACTGCTCCACCTGGGCGCTAAACCAATGTTCCACGCTATTGGTGATAAATCCCACGGCCACCAAAAAGAGGAGAATAGTTGGAACAAGGGAAAGACTGACAAAGGCCACCACCAGTTTGGTCCTGAGCTTGGCTCCCAGGACTTTATGTTTCCGCTCAAAGATCAGCTTGACCAGATTCCGGATCACCAAAAAGATCAGGAGGAGAATCAGGATGATATTGATATTGATCAGGCTGAAGATGATGATATTATTGGCGACAGGGATTTTCCCTCCCACTTGGGGGAATTTTATCTCGATGGTGGTCAAGACGATGATGAGGATGGAGATGATCCCAATGATGATCAGCTCATTGCGTCGTCTTCTTGCTTCAGGGGAAAGTGTTTTCTTCATACTCCTTCCACCCCCAAATCTTAAGGTGGGAGAGGCTCGATATGCCAATCGGTTTCAAAATCCCATAAGGAGACGAAAAAGAAGAGATACTCTAAATGAAGAGGGAGCCTGACCGGATCCAATTCAGCCATGATTCGAAAGTAAGTAGGAATCCCTGGTTTGAGTGGAGAGGAAGGTTGGATCTCAAATCCCTTCACTTTTGACATCAGTTTTTTAGCTTCCTCCAAACTGGAAGCAACTGGAGAGGAATGGTCTTCCTCCAATGTCACTTGGTAGACTTTTTGAATGAGATGGTATCGGACAGTGTGATGAAACTTGTAAGAGGCCACTTTTCGATCTTTCCACCAACTTCTTTTCTGATAAAGATCAATATAAAAAGTGAAGGTCGTCCGTATCCCTGACTGAATAGCCTCCTCCATCTTCTCTGTAAAACAGTTCTCCACGTCGAAACTGACCTTCCAGGCCCTGTTCGCCCCCTTCACATTGACATCTTTGATGGAAGCTTTTTGGCAGAAAGCTGAGAGGGGAAAAATCCAGATCAAAAGGAGGACAATTCCTCCGATCAAACATTGATTTCGTCTCTTGTGCTTCAAATTGGTTTCGATCGTCATATGGTTTAAATAAAAAAGGGGGATTTTCGAAGAGGATCATAAGCCGAGTTCTGTCATCCCGATCTCGCTTTTCAACTGGAATCGGAAGGATGGCCATTTATCTAGGGCCTTGATTGCTCAGGGTCTCAAGCGACCTCACCCGTCCCGCCTTTGTTCTGACGCAATAGCATCAGGGCAAATTTGAATGGGCTTTTCTTACCCCCGCATGTAACGGGGGAGCGGAACCTATTTGGTCTTGCTCCGGGTGGGGTTTACCAAGCTATTCCGATCACTCGGAATACTGGTGAGCTCTTACCTCGCCTTTTCACCCTTACCCACCGAGACCGAAGCCTTGGAAGGCGGTATGTTTTCTGTGGCACTTTCCTTATCCCGTCCTTTATAAAGGACGGAACAGTCCGTGTTACGAACCACCCTGCCCTGTGGAGCTCGGACTTTCCTCCCCTCCTGATTTCCCGCTCTGCGTGATATCAGGAGGAGCGACCATCTGTTCCCCTTCGACTCGCCCCCTTTCCTTTTTCCTTTGCAATCCTTCTCCGGATTGCCTGATTTGCCAAACGGTCTGCCTCTTTGTTCTCTTCCCTTGGAATGGATTCTATCTCAAAGGATGAAAATCTTTTTAAATTCTCGATGACTATTTTGTGGAGGGCTTTTAAATCCAAATCCTTCACGCGATAGACCCCTTTAATTTGTCTTTCGACCAATTCTGAATCCGTGAAGATTTGAAGTGTCTCACCTCCTAATCGCTTTGCTTCTTTCAACCCTAGAAGAAGGGCCCAGTATTCTGCCTCGTTATTCGTCTTATGGCCAAGATATCGGCTCACCTCTGAAATCTTTTTCCCTTCTCCATCCGTAATCCAAATCCCTGCTCCTGCCCTTCCTGGATTTCCTCTTGAGGCCCCATCAATATAAAGGATCAATTGATATCCCGATTCCAAACCCTTCATTTTTTATTTCGATCTCTATCCCAATAGAGAATTCGGTTACAGTTGGGACACCGGATGAGGGCATTGTTTTTTTGGACCTCGATGAACATTTGGGGAGGGACATTTACAAAACAGCCCTGGCAGGTCTCGTTCTTTACATTGACGACACCTACTCCCTGCCTCTTTTCCTTTAGTGTGTTATAAAGTTTGACCAGTTTGGATTCGATCTCTTTAGAAAGGACCTCCCTCCGTTCCATCTGTTCGTTCCAGACCCCCTCATCATGGGCCATCTTTTCCTGAAGTTTTTTTCGCTCTATTTCAATTTTTTCGAGGGTGGTCCCCACTTCCTTCTCTCTTTTAGAGAGATCCTTCTTGAGTTCATCGATTTCGTCCAAGACCTGGAGGATTTCCTCTTCCAATCGACTGTTCGCTTCCTTGATCGCATCGATTTCGCTGAGGAGGGCCTGATACTCTTTGTTGGTCTTCACTTCAGACATCCTGCCTTCTGCCCGCTTGATTTTTTCTTGCTCCAAATTGAGATGCCCCTCTTTCTGCCTCCGTGTCTTCTCTAAGGATTCGACCCTCTCCTTTTCCTTCTGAATCCTCTCCTTCTCGATCTTCTGTTTTTCATCCAACTTTTTCATCTCTTTGGGATACTGATCTTTCTCTTCCTTAATACTCTTCAGTTCAAGATCAATTTCTTGAAGTTCCCAAAGGAGTTCCAATTGCTCCCTCAATAGTCGCCTCCTATCTGACAAAATTTGCAGGGAAAAATCCTCAATGGTTTGTCCCCAAACAAAAAGAGTGCACCCCTTTGGTGCACTCTTTTTGTTCCCGTCCAGACCCATGGAGCATCTTTTCTTTTATCCCTGATGAGTGCATAAAAAAATCTTCCCTTTCGTGGTGGGCCCACCTGGGTTCGAACCAGGGACCTACCGGTTATGAGCCGGTGGCTCTTCCAGCTGAGCTATGGGCCCCATCCTTATTATATGTCATCCCCCAAAGGTGTCAACCCCATGCACCACATAGGGTGCATGGCTTCGCCCTGAACCACATTGGATTTAAAGCCAAAGCCCTGAACCTCACATAGTTCAGGGTTATGTTTCCAGGAAACTCTTCAACTTCTTTGCTCGGCTGGGATGTCGTAATTTCCTTAATGCCTTTGCCTCAATCTGCCGGATTCTTTCTCGGGTGACATCGAAATCTTGTCCCACCTCTTCTAAAGTATGGTCGTATTTTTCCCCAATCCCAAATCGCATTCTCAAGACCTTCTCCTCTCTGGGGGTAAGACTGGCCAGGACCTTCCGAGTTTGTTCTGATAAATTTGCACTGATCACCGCCTCCTGTGGGGAGATGACTGCTTTGTCTTCGATGAAATCCCCTAAGTGGCTGTCTTCTTCCTCACCGATGGGTGTTTCAAGGGAGATGGGCTCTTTGGCAATCTTCAACACCTTTCTTACTTTATCCAACGCCATATCCATCTTCCCAGCAATCTCTTCAGGAGAGGGCTCTCTCCCCATCTCTTGGACGAGGTATCTGGAGGTCCGGATCAATTTGTTGATCGTCTCGATCATATGCACGGGGATCCGGATGGTCCGAGCCTGATCGGCAATGGCTCGTGTGATGGCTTGTCGGATCCACCAGGTCGCATAGGTACTAAATTTATAACCCCGTTGGTATTCAAATTTATCTACGGCTTTCATCAACCCGATATTCCCTTCTTGAATGAGGTCTAAGAATTGAAGCCCACGATTAGTATATTTTTTTGCAATGGAGACGACCAGCCTTAGGTTTGCCTTCACCAGTTCACTCTTGGCCTCCTTGGCTTTTGTCTCCCCTTCTACGATGGCCTTCACCGCTGCAGCCAGTTTTTCTGCCGAGAGACCACATTCAACCTCCACCTTGTGAATCTTCCTCTGGACATTCATCGCCGATCGGGTAATCTCCTGAAGATCGGCCTTGCCTAACTTCTGAGTTCGAAGAAGTTTCTTTTCACTCAAACTCCTTGTCTTCAACTTCTTCAGATAGGTTCGCGCTTCCTGAACGGAAATCCCCCACTTCTCTTCCACCCTATGGATCTCGCTTTCGCCTTTCTCCACCCGGTTCAGCATTTGTTTCATTTTCTGGACAATCTTATTAATCTGGATGTCTTTCAAATTCATCTGATTAAAGGATTCTAAAATCTCCTCCTGTTTCTTTTTAACCTGTTTCTGAATCTTACTCCTTGGAACCGACTTTTTCTTCAGAAGCCGCCGAACTTCCTCATCCCTTCGTTTGATCCGCTCGATCAGCTCTAAAATTTTTTTCTTCTGAATCTGTTCTTCCTCAAAGCTCGCTTCTTCCTCGTCGATCTCATTGGTCACTTCCCGGATCTCCACCTTGCCAGCCTTGATGGCGTTACCCAGATTGATGACCTCTTTGACAGCCATGGGGCAGTTCAGGACGACGCTCAGTACTTCTCGTTTGCCACTCTCAATTCTTTTAGCAATCTCTACCTCTCCTTCCCGGGTGAGAAGAGAAACCGATCCCATCTCGCGGAGATACATCCGGACGGGGTCTGTGGCCCTTCCAAAGGTCTCCATCTCCAACTCATCGCCTTCCTCCTCTTCCTTCTCCACAGCCTTTTCTTCCTCCACTTTCAATCCCTGGAGGTCATCCACCACATCAATATCCATCTCGTCGAACATCATGAGGACATCATCAATCTGATCAGAAGAGACGATATCGTTAGGAGGAATATCCGTCACCTCATCAAAGGAAAGAAATCCCTTCTCCCCCTCCATATTAATCAACTGCTCAACCTCTTTGGTCTTTCTTCCCTTCGCCATTAACCTCTCCCCCTACCCTTTTCGGAAGCTATCTTTCTGAAGACTTCTTTCCTTCTTGGCCAGTTCTTGGCGTTCCTTTAAAAGAGGGACCAGTCTTTTCCCCTCTGGTTGTTTCTCCGCTTCTTTAATCTTCTTGAGCAACTCGCCTTTTTCCTTTTTCAACCTCTTTTCACGGATCTTTTGGATGCAGTCCTGTAAAATTTTCTCTCGGTCTCCTCCCTCCAGCCCACTCTCCTGAAAGGCAAACTCACACAACCTCCCCTTAAGGTCCTCTTCAAAATTGGCTAAGGCCTCTGGCAGGTCAAGTCTTCCCTTTCTCTGATAAAGATCTTCCAAAGCCTCAGCCATCTTCTGCAGGATCGGGTTTTCAAACTCTTTGAAGATCTCCTCTTTTGAAAGGGTCGAAATGAATTCAGGATGTTGAACCATGAGACGGACGACCATCTCTTCTGACTTTGGAAAAGTCTTATCCATGGAAGACTTTCTTAAATCCTCTCCTGCCTTGGAGGGCTCCTTGGGAGAGGATCGGAGCATTTCGTAGAGAAAGGACTCCTGGATATCGAGCCTCTCTGCTAAAGCCTTTACATAGAAATCCCTTCGAATCTTGTCCGGGATTTTAGCGAGAAGGGCCACTCCTTCCTTCGCCACTTTAACCTTCCCATCGACGGATTTCAAATCAGTGGTCTTCATCAGCCGTTCAAAAAAGAAATCGATGAGGGGAAGAGCCTGCTCCACCCTCTTCCCGAAGTCTTCCAGATTTCCTTTTCTTAGAAACCCATCGGGGTCTTCTCCTCTCGGAAGGGCGATCGTCTTCCCTACCACCTCCTCTTCTAAAAAGAGGGGAAGGGAGCGAAGGGTGGCTTGGATCCCTGCCTGATCCGCATCAAATATGGTGATCAAATTTTTTGTATATCGCTTTAGGGTTCGAATATGTTGTGTGGTCAGCGCCGTTCCTAAAGTGGCAACACTATGCTTCAATCCATATTGGTGTAGGGTGAGAAGATCGAAATAACCTTCGACAATCATAACACAATCCTTCTCCGCAGCATATCGCTTGGCCACATGGAGGCCATAGAGGATCTCTCCTTTATGATAGATACTCGATTCTGGAGAGTTAAGATATTTGGGTTGTCCTTCTCGAATCACCCTCCCCCCGAATCCGACTATCCGTTGATGGAGGTCGAAGATGGGAAAGAGGATCCTTCCTCGAAAAGCATCGTACCAGCCTTCTCGTAGAGTCGAGTCTCCGATTTTCTTCTTGGGAAAGATCAAACCCAGTTCCCACGCCATTTCGAGGGAAACCTTTTTTTCCTGGAGATACCGGACCAATCCATCCCAACGGTCAGTGGAATATCCCAATCGGTGTTCCGCGATGACCTCTTGGCTGATCCCCCTTTGAGACAAATACCTTCTCCCCTCCTCACCTTCTCTCCGCTTAGTTAGGAGATCATGGAAATATTCTGAGGCGATCTGGTTAATCTGGAAGAGAGCCTCCCTTTTGGCCATCTCCTTCTTTTGGGTCGTAGAAAGTTCGCGGGAAGGAAGTTTCACTCCATAGCGTTTTGCCAGCTCCTCCACAGCCTGTGGAAAAGAAAACTGTCCCACTTTCATTAAAAAAGTGAAGACATCTCCTCCTTCCCCACAGCCGAAGCAGTGAAAAATCTGTTTTTCTTCATTAACCATGAAAGAGGGTGTTTTTTCGGAATGGAATGGACAGAGTCCCCGATGGTTCTTCCCAGCCTTTTTAAGAGTTATATAATCCGAGACGACTTCTAGAATGTTGGACCGGTCCCGAATTTCTGAGACCTTCTCTTCTGATAAAAATCCAATGGCCAAAGGATTTACCCCATAAGAAAGCCCTGCCATTTATGGCAGGGATGATATAATAAATCACTGCAGCTTCTTGCTTCTTATTGAGGAAGAGGTCAAAACCCTGCCCTTTCTAACGGGGTTTACCTCAATTCCACGATCGTGATCCCACGACCACCCTTCAACGTCTCCCCGGGAGAAAAGCTTTTCACAGCGTAATGCCCGGTCAGGAATTGACCGATCGCATTTCGCAGTCTTCCCGAACCCACCCCATGAATGATATGGACTTTCTCCAATCCATGGAGGAGGGCTTGATCGATAAATTTATCGACCTTCGGAAGAGCATCTTCCACGGTCAACCCAATGACATTTAATTGAGAGGAAGGTTCCTCGTCATCCCCCTTTAAAAAAGGCTGGCTTTTTTGAATCCCCATCTCCTTTTTCTCTTCTCCATCCGTCACCTGAATGATCTCGGAGAGGGGGGCTTTTACTTTGGCCTTATCGGTCAACACCTCTGCTCGATTCAATGGTTTTACTACATTCATCAGAATCCCATCGCTTCGAAGGCTTTCAATTCTAACACGTTCCCCCACCTTCAAGCCACCTGATATCGCAGAACTTCTTTTTCTTCTGACGGAAGGGAAAAATTTCTCTCTAATCTCCTGGAGTTCTTTCCGCTGAAGGCTTAAAGGAATCTTTTCGTCTTTTCTCCGACGAACCCATTCCTTTAACTCTTCTTCTATTTTCTGGACAGCCTTTCTCACCTTCTCCTCAGCCTTGGAATAAATCTCCAGTCTCCTCTCCTTGATTGTCTCCAGTATTTTTTTTAGTCTCTGACGTTCAAGCCCAACTTCCTCCTTCGTCTTGGAAGCTTGGAGCTTTTCTCTTTCTGCATCCCTTTTCAACCTCTCCAGTGTCTCCAGTGCCCGTGTCACTTCCTCACCGCTCCCCTCCTGATGGGCACGGGCCGCTTCGAGAACCTTCTCTGAGATACCCAGTTTCTCAGCGACTAGAAAAGCATTGCTTAATCCTGATGATCCATAAGTGAGTGTATATTTAGGCTCCAGAGTTTCCTCATCAAACTCTACGGTCACATTCTCCACATCTGGATGAAGGTATCCATAAGCCTTGAGACGATCGAAGTGAGTGGTGACCACGATCGAGGCCCCGCTCTCTCGGAATCGATCCAAAAAACCCATGGCCAGAGCACATCCTTCTTGAGCATGGGTCCCCACTCCCAGCTCATCCAAAAGGACAAGAGAATGAGGTCCTGATCTTTCCAGGATTTGGTCCACATGGAGGAGATGACTGGAAAAGGTGCTCAGATTTTCTTCGATATTCTGTTCATCTCCGATCACCGCGAAGATGTCCCGGAAGATTCCAACCTGGCTTCCCTCTGACACAGGGATGGGGAGACCAGATTGAACCATTAAGGTGAGAAGCCCCAATGTCTTTAAAGCCACTGTCTTCCCACCCGCATTCGCTCCGCTCACGATGAGAACCTTGATTCCATCTCCCATCCGGAGGTGGATGGGAACCACCTGATCTTCACGTTGAAGAGTGAGGAGAGGATTTCGAGCCTCCCTTATCTCAATCCTCCCTCCCTCATTCAAGAGAGGAGAAACCCCCTTCAAACGGATGGAAAGCCTTGCCATGGCATAGAGGAGGTCCAATTCTCCTAACCTTTCAAAGTCGTTCCACAGGTTTTGTCTTTCTTCTCGGGCCTTATCCGAAAGATCGGCCAGGATTCGATATTCTTCTTCCTTCTCCTCCCCCATGAGGATATTGATCTCATTATTGAGAGCAACCACTTGAAGAGGTTCGAAGAAGAAGGTCATACGGCTCTGGGAATGATCATGAATAATTCCATCCAGCCTATGTTCGGCATCCGATTTGATTGGAAGGACATACCTCCCGTTTCTTATTGTAATCAACTGCTCCTGATAGATCGGTTGAAGATCTTCTCGATGGAGAAGGGTGTCGAGTACTCCCTTTGCTTTTTCTCTGACCACTCCCAGCCGATGTCGGATATCCAAAAGGGCTGGGCTCGCTCGGTCGAGAATCTCACCTTTTGTATTGATCGCCTGAAGGATTTCCTTCTCCAACGCCTTTTGGTAAGAAAGTTTAGAGATCTTTTCCTGAAGGTGAGGGGCCTTGATATGCTCCAACTTTTGGAAGAATCGCTTGAGCCCTTTGCACAATACCATTTGATGATAGAGATCCAATAATTCCTGAACATCGAGGATGGATCCATCAACTTCTAATTTATTTAAAATTCCCTCAATATCTTTCAATCCTCTAAGGGGGATCTCCCCCTCTATTTCAAAAATTTTTTTAAGTTCCATCACTTCGGCTAATCTGGATTGAATCGAAGGAAGGTCTTTGGAAGGTCTCAACACTTCACAGCGTTTTCGACCTAAGGGGGAGATGGTATGGTCTTTTAAGATATCTAATAGATGAAAAAATTCTAAAAACTTGAGGGAACGATCATCCATAAAGCGTGAAAAAAGGGAATTGGATTACCTATTAAGAGGAGGAATTTATGGAGAAAGCCTTTCTTTCACCAATTGATTGATCAGTTTTCCGTCGGCCTTCCCCCCAATTTTTGGCATGACTGATTTCATCACTTTTCCTATGTCCTTTAGGGATGAAGCTTGGGTCTCTTGAATACTTTGATCAATGATTTTTAATATCTCTTCCTGGCTAAGGGGTTGAGGTAAAAAGGATTTTAATATTTCTATCTCTTTTTTCTCCTTCTCGACCAGGTCCATCCGTCCACCTGTTTGAAATTGCTCAACGGACTCCTCCCCCTTTCTCACCATTACCTGGATCACCTTCACAACATCTTCGTCCTCCAACTTCTTTCTCAGTTCAATCTCTTTATTTTTCGACGCCGAACGAATCATCCGAATGGTGGAAAGTCTCAATTTGTCGTTGGATTTCATGGCCTGTTTCATTTCTTCGACCAGTCTCTCTTCCAAACTCATCCTTTATCCCCTCTCTGTCATTTTTCTCATCCTTTTCATTGCCCTTTTCTTAGCGGCCAACGCTTTCTTCTTTCTTTTTATGCTGGGCTTCTCAAAATGTTCCCTTTTTCGAATCTCTGACAATATACCCGTCTTTTCTACCTGTTTTTTAAACCTTCTGAGTGCATTTTCAAAAGATTCGTTTTCTTTAATTTTAATTCCTGGCATCCATTTGTCCCCTCCTTCCATGACTTATTTTAAAAAAATAATTATATAATTTTATATTATAAAGTCAAATATTTTTATCATTCACCCTACTTTTCTCTTGACAAAAGACTTCCACTCTTTTAATTTTACATTTTATACAACATCCCCCCTCTAACTCTCCTAAGAAAAAAGTAAAATGAAGGTGATGGAAAAAGAGAGACAAATGATTAGGACTGCCGCCGAAAAAACTGCTCAAAGGATTGTCCAGCCCCGGGCGGCAAAGATCGACACCACAGGAGAATTTCCTTGGGATTTGGTGGAGGCCTTTGGGAAACAGGGTTTCCTCTCCCTCCTCCTGCCTGAACAATACGGAGGGACCAATGGTGACCTGACCTCATTCTGTATTGTTGTCGAAGAGATTGCAAAGGTTTGCGGTTCCTCCTCTCTCATCATCTTGGCCCAGGGAGTCGGAACCCTACCCATTTTATTGGGAGGGAATCCATCCCAAAAAGATTTCTATTTTACAGAGATTTCCGAGAAAAACAGTCTCACCGCCTTTGCGTTAAACGATGGGGAGGGAGGATCAGAAACTTCTTCCATTAAGACCCAGGCTGAAAAGCAAGGGAAGGATTACCTGATCAACGGTCATAAATTTTTCATTACCCATGGGAGCATAGCCAAATTTTACTCTGTCTTCGCTGTAACCCGACCAGATCATGGAGCAGAAGGAATTTCTGCTTTCGTCATTGAAGATGGAACACCTGGCCTCATTTTCGGGACGGGGGAGGAAAAGATCGGGATGAGGGGTTCAGTGGCGACAGATGTGATCTTTGAAAACTGCCGGGTGCCCCAAGAAAATCGTCTCGGGGAGGAAGGAAAGGGTTGGAAGATCGCAATGGACGCGCTCAACCTATCGAGACCAGCCATGGGGGCGCAGGCAGTAGGCATTGCTCAAGGAGCCCTTAACTTCGCCATTCACTATGCCAATGAACGGATTCAGTTTGGGAAACCCATCTCCTCATTCCAAGCGATTCAATTCATGATCGCCGATATGGCCACCCAAGTGGAAGCTGCTCGAGCATTGGTCTATAAGGCAGCCGCTCAGATGGATGCCAAAGTTGAAGACACAGAAAAGCTTTCAGCCATTTCGAAATGCTTTGCTTCCGAAATCGCCATCAAGGTGACCACCGACGCCGTCCAGATTCTCGGAGGCTACGGATATATGAAAGATTATCCTGTGGAACGAATGATGCGGGATGCCAAGGTCACCCAGATTTATGAAGGGGCCAATCAGATTCAACGGTGGCTGGTGGCTCAACAATTACTAAAAGACTGAACCTTTGAGGCGGAAATGAGCGGAGCCCTTCGCCTTCCTCTCATTCCTATTTTCATCGTCTATACCCTTGGTATTTATTTTGGCCATTTTGATCTTCCCTTTCCTTCTCAAGGATGGATTTTCCTCCTTCTGACGCTTTTAGGTTTTTGGATTCTTCTCCTGGCAATGAAAAGGACCCAAATGGGTTCTTGGATCGCCTTCTTTATTTTCTTCCTTCTCGGGATTTTTTCTATCCAGCTTTATCTCCATCCACAAAACTCCTCTTCTCACATCTCTCATTTCACCGGTTTGGATAGAATCTCATTGGAGGGAATCATCGATCGCCCCCCTGAGACCTCCCGAGGAAGAACCCAATTACTCATTCGTTCACAAAAGATCATTCTGTCGAACCGTCACATCCCTGTGGACGGTCTTCTTTTGATTTTTCTTAAAGAAGAGGACTCCTCGATTCGAGTGGGGGATCGTCTTCGATTTTTGTGTAAACTCTATCCCCCTCACGGATTTCATAATCCGGGCGGGTTTTCTTATGAACGCCACCTCGCCTTTGAACGAATCCACACGATTGGATTCTTATCCGAGGAGAAAGGGTGGGTCAAATTAGGAGAGGGATTTAAAAATCCTTTTCTTCTCCAGATGGAGAGCTGGCGAGATCATATCCGAGATTTTCTAAACCGAGAAGCCAATCCTCCCACTTCTAGTATTTTCAAAGCCCTTGTATTGGGCGAACAAGGGGATATTCCAGAAGACGTGAAGGAATGCTTTATCCTTACGGGGACGGCTCATCTTCTGGCCATATCGGGAGATCAATTCGGAATCGTTGCTCTTCTCTCTTTCTCTCTGCTGATCTGGATTTTAAAGCGTTCAGAATTTCTTCTTCTCTCCATTTCCGTTAGAAAATGGGCGGCTGGCCTGACGATTCCCTGCATCATTCTCTATGCATTCATCGCAGGCGGAGGGATCTCCGTGATCCGAGCGGCAATCATGGTGATCACTTTCCTCCTCTCCATCTTGCTCAATCGGGAGAGAAATCTGCTTCACACACTCGCTCTGGCTGCCTTTCTCATCCTCGTCTTTTCACCTCCTTCCCTTTTTGATGTTTCCTTCCAGCTCTCCTTCCTCGCTGTTCTTTCCATTCTCTATCTGGTGCCACGCATCCTCGAAGGGTTTAAACAAGAGGGGATTTCCATTCTTCTAAAAACTTCATGGAAGAAGAATATCTTCAAATATATCATGCTCTCCCTTCTCGTCACTGGAGTGGCCATTTTAGGAACCGCACCTTTTGTCGCACTCCATTTTAACCGTTTCTCCCCCATTGGATTTTTCACCAACCTCTTTATCATCCCCTGGGTGGGTTTTCTCATCGTCCCTTTGAGTCTCACCGCTTCCATTTTTTCTTTCTTCTTCACTCCCTTAGCTACCTTCTTGATCAACATCAATGGTTTTATCGCCCTGATCCTGCTCAGAGTACTGGCCTTCTTTGCCTCTCTACCGTTTGCTTCGCTCTTTGTTTCAACCCCAACCGTTTTTGAAATCGTCCTTTTCTACATTCTCCTTTTCCTAGTAGTTCACCTTAAGAAACGGAAGTCGGCCCGATATCTTTTTTGGGGGCTCTGCGTTGTCCTGGTCCTCGATTTAACATATTGGAATTTGAAAGATTTATTCCAAAAAGATCTCAGGTTGACCTTTATAGATGTAGGACATGGAGATTCCATTCTCATTGAATTCCCGAAGGGGGAAAAGATGTTAATGGACGGAGGGGGTCTTCATGAGGATCGTTTCGATATCGGGAAGAAAGTGATCGCCCCCCTCCTATGGAAAAAGAAGATTCGAAGGATCGACACCCTTGTCCTCACTCATCCTGATCCTGACCATTTAAAAGGTTTAATTTTTATTGCCTCACAATTTTCAATTGGCCAATTCTGGGATAATGGTTATCAGACAGAATCAGAGTCCTATCTCCAGCTGAAAAAAATTCTTGGCGAGAGAATGATCAAAACGCAGTCTCTTGACGAAGAGACACCTCCTCAAATGATCAACGGGGTCGAGATTTCTTTTCTAAACCCACCCGCGTGGAAGACAACTCAAAGGAAAGTTCAGAATCCTCGGGACCTGAACAA
>Ga0209048_10003474_pt1 | contig 15281 bp, 12 predicted proteins | sample FrelakmetCRP12CR_FD_187146 | JGI IMG/M metagenome (GOLD analysis project Ga0209048, IMG submission 187146) | Freshwater lake sediment microbial communities from the University of Notre Dame, USA, for methane emissions studies - CRP12 CR (SPAdes)... | ecosystem: Environmental > Aquatic >... | reverse complement strand
GTCTACCCGATAGAAGAAGGGCTTGGTAACAAATTCTCGCTCTTTTTAGCCAATACCTTCTCCCGGATCGGCTACTACAGCCAGACATTCTATTATACCCTGGGCTGCAACACGGCATTCCGGAAAGAGGCGTTCATAAAAGCCGGTATGTACCGGTGCATTGATGCCGGGGATGACCTTGAAATAACGTTACGCATGAAAGACCTGGGCAAAGTCAGGTTTGACGGAAAACTCAAGGTAGGGTTCTCGATGCGCCGCTATAAGCAGTACGGTACGATGAGGTCCCTTTACGAATGGATGTATATCGTTTCCCACGGCGGCGATACCCAGAAGTATTCCTACACGCAGAAAAAATACAAATAGGTTCTACTTATACTCATTGACTAATCATTTTTAAAACGCCCAAATCCTTTGTCCGATTGGTTTTACCCTGCTTCCCTGCCTTTGTGAGATGATGACACCCGCCCCGACTTTCCCAGTTTTTCCATTCTGGACAATCCAAACATTTGCAAGGTACTAATTTTGGAGTAAAATCCATCCCGTGATTAATCCAATTCACTATCGAATTTTTCTTGCAGCACCAATAAGTTTCCAAAACGGATTGTCTTTGGCCCGGTGTCGATAATAGAAAGGTAAGAGTGGGTGAAACTAGATAGAGCAATAACGCGATACTATGGTGAAGTCCGGCCCTTTTTTGAATGAGGAACAAATTCCTAAAAAAAATAAACAAATTATTGTTTTAAAGCAAGTTCCCGGTAACCGGTCTATCACCCGGTTGGCCAAGCGGGTATATCATATCAGTCCCCGGATCCCATTGACCATTATTGTTCATGTCCAGGTACCAGTCGCCGTTTCGGAAAACCCCGGTTTCAGTGATATTGTCAACATTCCAGTCCCCGGTTACGGGTATGTCATATAATCCCAGCCCCCAGGCAAGCATATTGTCGGGTGGGCTATTCCATGCACCGTTGTTGTCCATATCAAGGTAGAACCCTGCGCCACGCCGGAAAATCCCGGTTTCTGTGAAACCGTCATTGTTCCAGTCCCCGGTAATCGGTATATCACCCGGTTGTCTTCCCCAGGAGAATGTCCTGTCAGTCGTACTATCCCAAGTACCGTTGTTATTCATATCGAGGAACCAGGTACCGCCAGGCCGGAAGATCCCGGTTTCCGTGATACCGTCATTGTTCCAGTCCCCGGTAATCGGTATGTCACCCGGCTGTTTTCCCCAGGAGAATGTAGTGTCAATCGTACTATCCCAAGTACCATTGTTATTCATATCGAGGAACCAGGTACCGCCAGGCCGGAAGATCCCGGTTTCCGTGATACCGTCTTTGTTCCAGTCCCCGGTGATTGGTATGTCACCCGGCTGTTTTCCCCAGGAGAAGGTTCTATCTGTTGGCAGGCCATCCCACGTACCATTGTCGTTTCTATCCAGGTACCAGGTTCCACCAGATCGGAAAACACCGACTTTTACACTTTTATTAACAATTGTAATGGTCCTAATCGGGGACACGGTCTTTCCGGAATATGCTGCACCACCATTCAGGTAATTACTCTTCATGTTGTTTAGTTGAGATTCTGCCCAGACAGAATAGGTGCCGGGTTCGTACATATGCTGACTATTATTTGAAGCATTCGTATGCCAGCTAAAGGGAGGAACGCCTGCACTGCCATCAGCAGCGGCATCTAACGGAGATTGACCCCAAATATAGGGAGAGATAGTTACGTTGATACTCCAAAGTGTTGTCTTGTTAGCTGGACTTGCGACTTGATCAGTGTATAACTTATTCATTACTGCTCCTGATGGATTCTGCACAAAAAGATCAATATATCCGTCACCGGTCGACGTATGGTATACAGGGTCACGGTTAGTTGTTAAAGCTGCATACAGGTTGTTCGCAATGCCAAACTGAAGGTCCTCCCCCCTAAAAACCGCTTTATCAGATACATCCGTGGCAATTCTGGGAGCAAAGATAGCAACGTCAAGACCCGGATCGGCTACCCGCCCTATCAGTGCACCGCCAGTATTATTGGGATAAACATAATACCAGTCAGAAATGCTGCCGAAACCACCAAAGTCTGAGTATGTGATGGTAACATCGGTTACGTTCAAAATCCCAACAGTCTTCATCGGTGCTGTTGTCGCCCTATCTGCTCCTGGGGGCCAATAGCCAATGGTATCACCAATCTGAAGCCCGGTACTGGCAAAATTCAAATGTTCTTCGCCAATAAATACCGTTGCGCCTTTATTGATATACTGTGATACACTGTAATAGTAAGTGGGTCCAGTGGTCACTTTCACTGCAGATACAGGCATCATAACAATGAGCACAAAGAGTGCAATTGCAATAAATCCAAAAATAAATCGTTTAGTCATTTCTCCATCCCTCAAATTTTTTCCAAGGCTTATCGACTTAATTTTATAATAATTACAGAGTGATATATCAAAATAAAAAGATTCTGAAATGATATTTAAAAATTAATTCAATAGTCGAAAGGGTAACCAATCAGGAATCATAAACCTCTCCCATATCAAATATCGTTCCCTTTCTGGTGATTTATCCAATCAATTATCGAATTTTTCTTGCAGCACCAGTAAGGTTCCATGATCCCGGTTCTGCATTTGTCATAAAGGAGTGGTGCCGAGGATGGTGTGAAATTGAAAATGCGAAATAAGAAAATATATCGTCGTTTAAATGATAAATGGGTGTTCATGCCAGCAAGTGAACAGACTGAAAACGGCACCAGAGAGACTATTATCTCTGAGTTCAACCAGAGCGAATTTGCCCGCCTGCTTGGCATGGAGATTACCGAGGCCCGTGACGGGCATGCCCGGGTCATCATGGACTGTAAGGGAAAGAATAATCCGCGGGGAGTTGCCCACGGGGGAGCTGTATTTGCCCTTGCTGACCAGGCATTCGGGATCGCGGCCAATTGCGGTGGTGGAGCTCCCCGTGTTGCAGTCTCCATCCATATCCAGTATCTCGCTCCTGCCACCGGTACTCTTGTTGCAATTGCCCGGCGTGTAGAGGACAATGGCACCTATTCCACGTTCCAGGTCATGGTATATGAGGGAGAACGGATTATTGCAACATTTGACGGCGTAGCCATCCTGCTCGATACACCTAACAACGACAATTCAAAATAATTACCATCAATAAAGCTTGTCCTTGTTGAATCGGGATCTATTTATGAGAAAATGATATTTTAAAAAAAACGATGGGTTATCAGGGTTTTTTTGATTTCAGGGTACCTTAAGATCGATCTCAATAATCCGGGTTATTAAGGAACAGGCCGGGCAGGATTTTTTCCTTTCAGGAAACAACATCCCGAAGAGTGTGAATGAAGAGATCGCAATAATTGCCAGGAATGCAATAAAAAAGAAAAATGTCAACGGTTTTGCTGTGCACGTGCTGCAGGAGAAAAAGAAGTTCATAAGATACCAGATCATCCCGATGGAGATGATGATATTTGCAAGGTATGCCAATACTTTCCATAACGGCGGTGAACCAGATTCAGACATAGGTATCCTGATGCTAATGTTATCCGGTATGATAGCATTGTTCTTATATCAATTTTTGCCGCATTTACTGGAATAAAAAAACTGTTCTGGTAAAGGATATTATTTCCTGGTTGTCTGCCCTGCTCTCTTGTTACCGTCGTAAATTCCTGCAGATTTCGGCTATTTTACGTCAATCGGGCCTTATACCGTTTTTATTCAGCACTTCGTTAAAAGCCTCCCGGATGAGTTCCAGCGCCCTTCTTTACCTGCCCTGTCCATCTGGTATCGACCCCTTCCGGATCTCAAAAACTCACCCAGCTTTGGGGGTACTATAAAATCGTCCGTTTGGAAAAATACGGCCAAATCGTGGACTTTTAACAACCGAGCCTAATCCTTGCCCGGATACGAATCCTCCTCCTCAACCAGAGCCCGTATCAGGCCCGGATGGAGATATGGTATCTCGGGCAGATTGGTGTTAATCGCGTTCGGAATCCGGGTACCGTGTATCCGGCAATCGGAACACCATGGAAAATGGGTGAAAAGATACCTTGTTCTTTTCTTTCTGAAAAGTTCTTCAGGTTCTATCGGCAACCCGGTAGGCGTCTTTTGGCACCAGGATCTCAAACCTGGCACCTTTTCCCGGTTCACCGCTTTCACTGATTGAAATTCCCGTAATGTTCAGGATTGTTGTGGTAAGGAACAACCCATATCCGGTGTGCTGGAAATACTTCTGGTTGAAAATATCCTTCTTGTGGTCAGCGGGTATACCCTCGCCATTGTCTTCATATATGACCACAAGCCCGTTTTCCTGTTCGCGGCAGGAAAAGACGATGTCGGTGACCTTTTTTCCATGACGGATAGCATTTTCGATAAGGGTATAAAATACCTTCTCAAGCAACGGATCCGCGTAGATCTCAAATTGATCGCAATCAACAGAAAGATGAATGGGAGCGAGTGAAAGTCCTGTTGCAGCTGACAGAATAACGCTATTAAGATTGAACCATTTTGGAGACTGGGACCCGATGTCCTGGTACTCTTTGGTGAACATGATCTGTTTCTGGATTGTCTGGGCCGCACGGAGTTCTGCTCTGATATATTTCTGCAGCTGGGGATCCAGATACTGCTCATTCATCAACTCGAGATACCCGAGGATTAACGTGAGCTGGTTGAGGATGTCATGCCGTGTTATACTGTTCATCAGGTTGAGTTTGTCGTTAGTCTTCTGGAGAACTTCTGCATACCGTGTTAATTCAAGGCTGTAATGTTCCATCTCCATTTCAGTTATCTTTCTATCAGTTATATCCCGGATAATTGCGAGGACCGTCGGTTTGCCCTGCAGTTCAAAGAGGCGTGAGCTGATCTCAACCGGAATACGCTGTCGGTCTTTTTTAATTATTTCGGTTTCAAAGACCGAATATTTCCTTGAAAAAAGCATGTCTGAAATAGCAGCGACATTGGCCCGCTGTTCTGGTACATCGAGATCCTGTATTGACATATGCTGAAATTCTTCCAGTGTGTACCCAAGCATCTCACGCACACGATCATTTACTTCCAGAATCCGCCCGGGGCCTCTTTCTGAAACCTCATGGACAATGATACCATCGTTGATATTCTGTAAGAGAAGGCGAAGCCGTTCCTCGCTGATTTTTAGGGCAATTTCAGCTTTTTTCCGGAAGGTGATATCTCTTATAGATTCAATTGCTCCTATGACCGTGCCATTTTCTTCGCGGATTGGTAATGCCCGTGCTGCGAGAATGACATTGGTCCTGTCAGGCAGGCGCAATTCGGTCTCGGTAATGAGCATAGTTCCCTGTCTGTGGACGCCGCCGGTATATTTCTTTTCTATCTCACTATCCGGTTCCAGTACCAGGTTGACCAGCATCGGTCTTCTCGCCTGGTAAAATGCAAGGGCATACTCATAATTACCTTTTCCCAGCATATCACCAGCTTTAACACCGGTCATTTCCTCCATTGCTCTGTTCCAGGTAATCACCCTGCCTTCACTATCAATGACAAATGTCGCATCCGGAAGAAAATTGATGATATCATTGAGCCGGTGTTCTGATTCCCGCAATATGCTCTCAGACTCTTTAAGGATCTGCTTCTCACGCTCGTTGCGTTGTTGCATGAATGAGAAAACCAGGATGATGAAAATAAGGATGAGCGTGCCTATGATTATCGGCATGGCAGCATACAAAATATGCATGTTCCAGTCACTGGCATCAACGTCCATTCCAAGGACAGCAATAACCTTGCCGGTCGCGGGATCAATAATCGGGTTAAGACTGCTCACCCAGGTGCCCCAGCGATCCGATGACGGACCCTCGGTAATCTCTCCTTTTAAAACAAATACATTCTGCAGCGTTTGTGAGGCTTCAGGGTATTCCTGCCCGGGAGGGGAGTAGTCTGCTGACGCAGGAAGTTCTGAGTCAACAAGAAAAACAATTTTTCCGTCAGGCTTCTGTCCCATAAAATATACAAAACGGATTTGGGGATCCGTCAATCGAATCCGGATTAAATCCTCTTTTATTGCGATATAATCTGGAGAGGAAACGTCGGCTTCAGAACCGGTTAATTGTTGAATCTGATTTGTACTGAAAGCCTCTTTTATAAGGCGGTTTTTTACCAGCAGCTGTTGATGTAAATTAGTGCTCTCATTTTGGGCGGTCCATATCGTAAGTACAATACCACCAAAGAGAATTATAATGACTGCAACAACCAGCAGCAATAAATGGTTGCGACTCTGGTTTTTTCCTCCTGCAGCGTCACTGTTCATCAGGGTATTTTCCTCCGGCTCATACGATAATGTTTGTACTTCATGCAATTTTGCTTACCGCAAAAAGGGTATAATAACCCCCGACCTCTGAAAGTACGTTATTAATTTATTAATTGGTTCATCATGTTAAGTATTCTTATTTTTTTTTGAATATCTATCCGGGTTAATATCTCAAATCGCTAAGAAAAGAGAGAATTCCGCATCCGGATCACACTTTCAAGTATGATTTTAATGCAGAAGGCTTGCCGCATCGCAGGTTCAAAGAGGAGGTATCGTTGCATTCCGGGCCTGGTTTTTATCAACGCTAAAAAGGAGCAACCTTGTTTTTGACTTTGTTAATGAATTGACCGCGTGGTTACCATAAGATCAGGTGCGGATACAAAAATTAAAATCTGTGACCGACCCTAACAAAGAAGTGTTACTCTATGCCTACCATGAAAATCCGCGGAGGAGACCTGGATCTTGTAGAATACGAATTCAATTCCTTTCCCCCGGGAAAGAATCTCAAGACCCTTGGGTATGAAAAGAAGAAGTACCTGCTCAAACCATTTGACGGGAAGATATCGGTCAAAGCCCCTGCACGGATACACCTGTCCGTGCTCGACATGAACCGCTTTGCCCCTGATCATCCTGGTGGCGGGGGGATTGGATTTGCAATCCGGTGTTATTGCACGACCGAGGTTGAATGTACAAAAAAAGGAGTTGAAATTGATTATTCCCGCTCTGCACTTATTGAAAATTTTGTTGCGGTCTTCAAAAAAACTGTCGGATATACCGGCGGTTTTAAGATCAAGGCTACTGATCACCAGCACAAGCATGTCGGTCTTGGTTCAACCAGCACGGTCATGATTGCTGTTGCAACCGGCATGAACGAAGCACTCGGCAGGCCACTGGCAAACGACCAGCTCAGAAAACTGATTGGCCATAATTATGTCGAAGAAACCGCAGATGGTAACATAGCCTTTGGGTTTGAGACCGGTGTGGGACCTGCGGTGAGCCTGAACGGTGGTATGGCAATTATGGGAGATGAACTCAGCCTTGTCTACCACCACCCGTTTGCAGACGGCAAGAATGTCTATATTATTATCCCTCCCACCGTGATTTCCTCTGCCGGCACCCAGGAATTCGATCTCCTTATGAACCGGGCAAGAACCCTCGATTACCGTGACCGGGAGCTGAAAGCCTACCTCTTTTTGATGGATCTTGTTCCGGCACTTGAAAATGATGATATAAAAAAGGCAGGAGATGTCATCTGGGAGATCGAATTCCGGGGCTCAAAGCGTGCCGAGGTTGAGCATCATAGCTATGCAATCTATAACTACATGAGTCAGCTCCGCGATGCAAAACTCGAATTTGTAGGGATGAGTTCGGTAGGTCCGTCTATTGCTGTGGTCACTGCACTTGATAAAAAAGCCATGGAAAAGATCCTCAGACCTTTAGGCCTGAACATTGCGATCGCGACAAAAGTCGACAACGAAGGACTAAAAATTACCCGGAATAACAAAAAATAATCTTATTTATGCATCTTTTTTTAATACGGTGAAAAAATTATACCTTGTTTTTGGGGAGTTCTTTTCCTTTTTTTAAGCGGGTGGAAACAATACCGGCTAAAAGGATGAATACTGCTATGCCGGTAACAACAAACACAAGGAAGATCAGGACATTCATATTTTCCTTCACAATGGTAAAGGTCCCGAAATAGTAGCCTCCGAGGACGACAAGAAGCGTCCATGAAACTGCCCCGAGAACATTGTAGAATAAAAACCGCTTATAATTCATCGATCCAATGCCGGCAAGAAACGGTGCAAACGTCCGTACTACCGGAACAAACCGGGCAACAAAGATCGTTAACCCCCCATACTTGTCGTAAAACACGTACGTTCGGTCAATATGTTCCTGTTTCACCAGAGTCGGGAAGCGTTCCAGGAAAACATGAAGACCAAGGAAATTCCCAATCCAGTAATTCACAGTATCCCCCAGCACGGCTCCCAAAACAATTGCAATAATAACCCACCAGAGATCCATTATCCCGCTTGCTGCTGCAGCTCCGCTCACAAACAGAAGTGAGTCCCCGGGGAGGAACGGGAATATGACAAATCCTGTCTCTAAAAAGATGATGAAAAAGAGAATGACATACGTCCATATCCCGTACTCATTTACAACCGACATCAAATTCTGGTCAAGATTAAGAAACAGGGGGATTAACGATTCAATCATGAATATCAAAAATATGCGTTCGGTGCCTATATTAAGGTGAGTTATTTAAAAAAACCGGGATACTGTGGTTTTTTTTAAAAAAAAGCGACTGCACAACGGTTTTTCATAGGAGTATGGAGAAAAATCAAGGCGGCAGGATTTTTTAACATTTTCGTCAGGCATGAAACAATAATTGAATTACCCATTCTTTGAAATTGCTGAAAAGAAACAAAAAAAAGAGCAATCATTGAGAGAAGATCGCTATCACTTCTGATCGTACAAGGTTGTTTCCCCGTATCCGCATCGGCCACTGGTGAAGGGTGATTGATTTGCACATAAGTCCCGGAAAAAGATCGCTCGTTTCCTGCAGGGTAAAATAATGTGTAATAATTTTTGTCCCCCGTATAAAAGTCGAAGGCTCCGTAGTATGTCCCTTCCCAAACCGGACATCTTCTGTTGAAAACTCACAAAAAAACACTATCCCGCCCGGCTTAAGAGTCCTGGTCACTTCAAAGGCGATTTCTCGCCGGTCGGGTTCGTGCATATGTCCAATGACGTGAATTGCAAAGACCGCATCAAAGGTGGCGTTTTTTACCGGGATATGACGGGCATCAGCAACCATGATTTCAGCTGGCGATGATCCCTTTACCAGATCCCTGCTCATGGCAACTGCTTTTTGAGAACTGTCAAGAGCAGTCACGTTCCACCCTTTCCTCATCAGTGCCGGGAGTGTTTTTCCATTACCACAGCCAAGTTCAAGCACGCAGGATCCTGCAGGCAGTTCCGGAAGCTCGTGGGTCAAACCACTCCAGAGTATTCCTTTTTTGCAATACTCATTTTCCCATGCTTCCCTGTCCGGCGTCACACCATTCTCCTCAAAAATATTTTAACTGATTACCCTGGTCGCTTTTAAATTGAGTTCTTTTCCGATAGATACTGCTTACAAATCCCTGATGTCCCTCCTCATCTTTAGGGGTTTTTTTAAATCGGGAATTGTTTTGAAATTTTTATAATCACAGATAATTGGTAATAATCAATTCATTTATTTTTCCTCGACGAGCCCCATTGGAGTTTATCACACGGTTTGCTGGAACACGTTCGATCGTGAAGTCAGAGAAATGATCGTCAAAAAAGGTATCATTTGGATCCTGGTTCCGGGGATCGGAATTACTGAGCATAACCTTTGCACCTTTTCTGTCAAGTTCCCTGAAAAACTCTACGAGGCGGACCTGGTCGGTGTCAGAAAAACCAGACTTTGTGTAAGAAGTAAATGATGATGTCTGGTTGAGGGGGCGGTAGGGTGGATCGAAATAGACAAAGGTAGTTTTGTCCACAAATGTTCTGCATTTTGTAAAATCCCCGGATACAATCCGGGTTGTTTTCAGCAACGCGGAAACATTGTTCAGGTTATCACTATTACAAATTTCAGGATTTTTGTATTTCCCATAAGGTACATTGAATTCTCCTTTCTGGTTCACCCGGAACAGGCCATTAAAGCACGTGCGATTCAGGAAAATAATTCGGGCAGCCAGTTCTGTCCATTCCGGACTGAATCTCTGGAAATTAATCTGCGGTAATTTACGGTTAAACTCATCCCGGACTTCATAATACAGTAATTCTTTCCCGCTTTCATCTTTTGAGCGGTACTCCGATTCAAGGATACCAAGATTTTCAATTAACTGCTTCACCGCTTTTTTGATGACGTTATACGTGAGGATGAGCTCTTCATTTACATCGCATATCATGCAACGTTCAAAAGAATAGTTCCTGTTCAATGAGAGAAAAAAGGCACCGCCCCCGATAAACGGTTCTGCATACCGGGTAATCTTCCCTGCCAGAATTTCTTCTGGCAGACGTTGGTGAAACTCGTTCAGTAATTGCGTTTTTCCTCCGGCCCACTTCAGGAAAGGCCGCATATCCGGGACAATTTTCTGGTCTTTTTTCATAGGAGGAAAAATCCCTTTGAACGGATCTCTTAGTATACAATTATTTCCTTTGCATTAGATGATATTGGATAAAAAAACGGCGAGGAGATCCTCAATGAAAAACAGGACACAAAAAAGAAATGATTTGAACACACAGTTTCTTTTTTTTTATTCTACCATTTTTTTATCTCCTCTAATGAGGAAATTCTTTCTGAATACAACCAAAAATTCATCGGGTCTTACGATGATGCGCCGGAACAAAAAAATCATCAAATTCTTTATCAGTGTGGTATTTTAAGAGATACTGAGGATTGGTCATGGCAGATAACGGTGTCTGGGTTGAATCTGTTGAAGCAGAATTACGATCTGAAATAGGCATATCATCTGCAAAATCGATGAAAGATCAGTACCGGCACGATCCTGCAAAAAATAATCTTGTGAACCCCGGCGTCTTTACGAACCCGTCTGAGAATCTCCCGGCAGGTGACATAGTATCCGGGCCGGATGCCCTGATCTCCATAACAAAGATATCAACACGGACCTCTCGTGAAGAAATTAAAAAACTGCTCATTGAAGATCCTGGCCGGGAAGAGCACCTGAAAAACCACGATTTTTATACCATCATATTTGTTACGCGTATCCGGATGGAGGATCCATCAACTACCTCTTTTGTCAATGCAAATCTGGAATTTGTGTTCCCAACCTATGTAAAAATTCTCCAATATTCTCCCCGTGAGCGAGGGGTTATTCCGGCAATAATCAAAGCGGGCGGAACAGGTATTCTCTCATCTCCTGCATTGGATTTAACAGCAGAATCTTTTAAAGGAACGGGATTTCCTGATGATACGCCGGAAAACCGCTTTGAATTCATATCCGGCGCAGACACAAAAATTACCGGCATATACAGCAAAAAATCCGGGTTCTATCTGGGAATACCTCCGCCCGGATTGTTTGAATACATGGCGATGCTGAAAAACGACCATGAAGTATTCGGTGAAGTATTTCCCCCCATACCGTTATTTGACATTGAAACTACCGGCAACGAAAACCTTGCAGTTTTTCCCATGATTATCCAGACCCCCCGGGATATACTTCCCGAGATCCGTGTCCATGTTGACAGCAGAGTAAAAGGTAATATCTGGGGGGCCATTCACTTAAAAAGCAGAATAACTTTTTCAAAAAGCTGAACCATTTTTTGGTCCATCTTTTTTTAATTCATACTGATTTTTTTAATTATATATTCTTGGGGTAATCAGGACGGGAAATGAACGATTTTAACATATTTTTACGGATGTCCGGGTGCTTTCTTCAAGGTCACGGATCCAACTGGCTACCGCCCTGAGAACGGTCATGGTTTTTTCAGTCTTGTGGAAGTTACCTGACTGGGTAAAAACCCCGTCATTTTCCTGGGATATCAGTTCGCTGATAACCCATACACCAAATGGATCGGTCTTTATCGAGAGCCCAAAAGAAAAGCCGGGACAACTGATGAATAATTCACCGGATTCATAATCGATATCAATTTTCAGGTCACGATCTTCTTTTCGCACCATATCTTTGAGGTACACGGATAAATCCTGTGTTGTCAGGATTGTTTCAACATCTTCCGGGCGTATCATACATCAATACTTCCCATTCCTGCTGATAAAGTAATGCATTGCAGGGAATGCAATGCAAATATAATCATCCGGCAATAGTATGCTGTATCCCGTGTATCAAAGATTAAAAAAATCGGGTATGAAAACCCCGGTTGCCGGATTAAAAAATAATGACTATCAGGTATTTGTGTACAATATTGTATGGTGATGATACATGCCTCAAGCCCAGGACTGCCTGCAATGTGGTAAATGCTGTGAGAAGTGGGGGTGGGGCCAGAAAGGGCTTATTGAAGATCTCATCCCGTGGATACATGCCGGCCGTCAGGATATTCTCCAGCACGTTTCCCTTACATTCTCTCACGGGAAACGCCGTAACGGACATGGTCTCATATTCGCAGACCTTCCGGATATTGTCCGTATTGATTATTGGGTGGATACCAAAGGCAGGGCGATGACACACTGTCCCTTTTTCTTCCGGGCAGATGACGGGAAGGTGTATTGCAGAATTCACGCTGCCAAACCCAAAGTCTGCATCGGGTTCACACCATGGAATGAAGGGATCCGTGATTATGCACTGAACTGCCCGGCATGCCGGAATTCAGCACCGTGATGCGGTTCAATTTTTTTTAATTTTCACTATCCGCATTTCATGCATGGATACGATAGCGCCGGGATAGGTGGCAGGCAGTCAATAAAAAAAATCAGCGGTTGATATGCACAACTTTTGCCGGGGGAAAACCATTGAAGTAGGTGGAAGAAGCATGCGAATAAGCACCGATGTTTTCAGAATAGACCAGGTCCCCGATTTCAAGGTCAGGCAGGTCAGCAGAGAGGGTGATGGTATCAAAGGCATCACAGGTAGGTCCGAACACGGCCGATATCTGGGTTTCACCCTCAGAAAAAGACATCACCGGGTAGGTGACATGATCAAAAACCTGCCCCGAGTAGGTGTGATACACCCCGTCATTAATGTAATAACAGGGCTTCCCGTCGCGGAATGCTTTGCCGACCACCTTAGCTACAACCATGCAGGCATTTGCTACAAGGAACCTGCCCGGTTCTGCCAAAATTTCCATGTCCGGAGGAAATAAGCGTTTAATTTCTGCCTCCAGTTTTTTGGCAAGGGTTCGTACAGATTTTACTTCCGGGTGATACTTCACCGGAAAACCGCCGCCGATATCAAGTATCCTGATCTTTTTACCAGTTCTTTCCTCGGTTTCCCGGATAATATCGGCAGAGAGCTGCAGGGCCTTGACATAATTCTCAAAGTTCGTACACTGGCTTCCGACATGGAAACTTATTCCTTCTACAACAAGCCCCAAATCAAATGCACTCGCAATCAGGTCAACCGCTTCTCCCGGGTGAGCGCCAAACTTAGAGGAGAGCTCTACCATTGAACCGGTGTTAGGGACACGAATCCTCAGGACCAGGCCAGCATGAGGTGCATGTTTTTTGATTTTTTTCAGTTCTTCAAAATTATCAAACGTTACGAGGGGTTTGTAATGATCGAGTGCTTCAAGGGTTTCTATTGGTTTTATGGTATTTGCATAAATGATCTTATCCCAGATCCATGCCTGACGCTCCTTCTTTGGCATCTTTTTGATGTTTTCATAGACAATCATGAACTCGGGCATGGATGCAACATCAAAACTGGACCCTGTCTCAAAGAGCGTCTTGACAATTTCCGGGTTTGAATTTGCTTTTACCGCGTAATATACCTGGATCTTGGGCAGGACTTTTTTAAATTCCCGATAGTTCGACCGGATCTTTTCATGGTCAATCACAAAGATGGGAGTCCCGTGCTCGCGTGCAAGTTTTTGCAGCAGTTCCTTTCTTGATTTCCCGATATGAGGGACCCCGTCATCGTGTTCTTTCATTTTTACCTCTTTTTTCACTGCTTTTACCACCTCAATAGTACAAGATACATTCATCGCACAAATATGAAGTTTTTGAATTGCCAGACATCATCATAATCATAACTATTCTCAGGGTTCTCCTTGAAGTATACATTCCTGTTTTTCAACGGGGTCCAGTCAGATGGAGCCGAAATGAATTCCCCAAGGTATGGCTTTGCAATGTCAAGAACAAACTCATAGGGAAGGTCATCAGGAAGGCAAAAACCCCGTTTGGGATTTTCTATCATCCACATCACAGCCGTCACAACTCCAAGTGCAACCTGCACCGTTGTAGCATTCTGGCCAGGAGCTAGGGACTTGGCTTCTTCAATAGAAAGGATGCTGCCGGTCCACCATGAATTATAGGGATGTCCCATGAGGAGGGCACCTAACATATCTGCCCCGGATATGATCTCACGGTCGTTCAATATCCGTAATTTTTGTTGCAGTTCATAATTCCTGCCCCGCAGCTCATGCAGTGAAGCAATCGTTGCATCACAGGGAAGATAGGCATAATGAACCGTTGGCCGGTACATCGCCTTTCCATCCTGCCAGACAGTCCAGCGGTCTGATATGCCAAACGCTTCACCATGCCGGATAACCATGCCGACGATCTCATCGTTGGGGACCCAGGATCGTACCCAGGTATTGATACCCATTCGGGCGAGGAGGATTTCATTTTTAGGCCCGAACGGAGGAATATGAGCCTGATCGGGCAACTCTTTTTCATGAGTCCCCCACCCGATTTCTGCAGGGGCAGTACCTTCTTCCCTGAGTCCTTCAATACACCAGGTCCCGACAAACTCATTGACCTTTTTTGGTGAGCGGGAGATCTGGGTATCCCGCTCCGAACAGTGAATGACTTTGATACCGCTTTCCATGGCAAGTGCTGCAAAATCATTCTTACGGATCTGGTCCTGCATCAGGTCCGGGTCAACAGCAATACCATCGGCAATCATCCGGCGTGCTATATCAACAAGGCCCTGCCGCGCAAAGTGGGAGATTAATCCGGGATTTGCACCGTGATCGACAACAGATGTAGCACCATCGTGCCAGTCTTTTGTCAGGTCATGAAGTTTCATCTGTCGGTAATACAGTGTCTTTTCATACGGGCTCGCGGTAAATTTTACGGCGTCAGGATCCCAGGCTTCTACTGAAGTGTTCACATACAGGACATTATTATCATGGCACCACTGGACCAGCTCACAGCAGTCAATATTCCATGCAAGGTCAATCAGCAGGCCGCCCGGGGAAAGATATTCTGACAGTATCTTTTGCAGGTTCTCCGGTGTCACTTTGCGCTTGAAAAAGCGAAGTCCCCCCGTTGTCCACGCTTTTAAATCCTGTGCTTTATCCTTAAAATCGATAATCGTTATATTTTCAAGC
>Ga0209048_10003473_pt1 | contig 15282 bp, 16 predicted proteins | sample FrelakmetCRP12CR_FD_187146 | JGI IMG/M metagenome (GOLD analysis project Ga0209048, IMG submission 187146) | Freshwater lake sediment microbial communities from the University of Notre Dame, USA, for methane emissions studies - CRP12 CR (SPAdes)... | ecosystem: Environmental > Aquatic >... | reverse complement strand
CCACCGGGAACCGCTCCGCCTCGGCGGGCTCGGCTGCCAGCCGGTGGGCCCGGGATCCGGCACCGCAGGTGACGGTTCCACCGCCTGCTCCCCACGTGGCCTGATTGGTGGCAGTGTCGCGAGGTTCGGGGACGGCTCGGAGGCAGGTGTGAGGTCGATCACGGTGCTCGTTGTGGTGTGCGTCGTTGCCCTGGCCGGCGCTGCGTGCAGCGGTGGCGGGGGCTCGAAGCACCTCCCTGGCGGCGGGGCGACGGCCGTCACCGCGGTGAAGGCAGAGCCGCCCGGCACGGGGGCCTGCGCCGACACCGATCCCGCATCGTGCCTGCTTCCGTTTCCGAACGATCGGCTCACCCGCGCTGATCCGTCGACCCCAACGGGCCGGCGCCTCGATCTTCCGGCCGCCGGGATGCCTGCGAACAAGGCCGGTAAGCGCATCGACCCGACGGAGTGGAACCGCAACGACGGGTTCAGCCCGTCATCGATCGGGTTGACGGTCGTGCCGGATCTCGACGTCGCAGCGTCGAAGCTCCCGCCGCAGACCGACATCGCGCAGTCGTTGGCCCCAGGCTCTCCTGTCGTGCTCGTCGACGTCGACACTGGCAGGCGGATCCCCGCGTGGGCTGAGACCGACCCTCTCGTCACCGATCCTGCGCAACGCCTGCTGCGCATTGTGCCGGCGGTCGGCCTCGCCGAGGGGCATCGCATCGCGATCGGGCTGCGCAACCTGAAACGCATCGACGGATCGCCCGTCGCGCCGAGTCCCGCGTTCGCGAAGCTCGTCGCCAGACCCACCGCGGTGGACAGGCAGTGGCTCGCTGCACTCGACCACGCCGGCGCGCCGGGCGCGAGCCTCACGCTGGCATGGTCGTTCACCATCGCGTCCGAAGAGGGCTTGTCGGGCCGGCTCCGCCACATGTGGGCCGAGACGTCGTCCGCGTTGGGCGATGGCGCGCCGGCGTTCACGGTCATGTCGTCACAGGACTCCGGTGCGGCACGCATCGTGCGGGGCACCTTCGAGATGCCCCGCTACCTCCAGGGTGACGGTGGGCCCGGATCCGTCTTCAACAACGACGGCGACCCGAACGGCATCCCCCGCCAGAACGGCACGATGGCGGATGCCTACGTGTGCACCGTTCCGAAGAACGCGCACGCCGCGTCGGCACCGTTCGCGCTCTATGGTCACGGACTGCTCGGGTCTCGCAACGAGGTCGTCGGCATCGGCGGCGTCACGGCGAGCGCCGGCATCGGCTCCTGCGCGGTCGACGAGATCGGGATGAGCTCGGAAGACATCCCGACCGTGCTCGACGAGCTCGCTGATCTCTCGAAGTTCCGCACCCAGGCCGACCGACTGCAACAAGGTGCGCTCGGATTCCTCGAGCTCGGCCGATTGCTGGCGAGCGCGCAGGGATTCGCCACCAACCGGGCGTTCCAGGATGCCAGCGGCGCGTCGATCATCGATACGAACAAGCTGGCCCTGCTCGGCAGCAGTCAGGGTGGCATCCTGGGCGGCGTCGCGTCGTCGATCACGAAGGACTGGAACCGCGTGATCCTCGCGGTCGGTGGCATGGGCTACAACCTGCTCCTACGGCGCAGCGTCGACTTCGACCGGTTCGCCGGTCCGTTCGCGGCGAACTACCCGAGCCGAGTCGACCAGGCGATCGCGCTCGAGCTGATGGAGCAGCTCTGGGACCGCGGCGAGAACACCGGCTACGCGGAGCATCTCACCGGGTCGTCCTACCAGGGCACGAACGGCGCGAAGACCGTCCTGATGCTCGAGGCATTCGGCGACCACCAGGTCCCGAACGTTGCGACCGAGAAGCTCGCGCGCACACTCGGCATCGAACGCCGGACGCCCACACTGGCCGCTGGCCGCTCCGCGGACGCCATGCCATTCTCGGGAATCGATCCGCTCCCGTCGCTACCCCATCGCGGATCGGGCCTCGTCGTGTGGGACTTCGGCACGCCGACGCCACCCGCGTCCGAGACACCCAATCGTGCCGGCGACGACCCCCACGGGAAGCTCGCCGGCGTGCCGCAGGCGCTGGCACTGGTGGCGGGATTCATCAACGACGGCACCGTCATCGACATCTGCAACAGTCAACCCTGCCATACCCCCTGACCCGCGTGACGACAGGGTCATCCTTGGTCGACGCGGCGAAGCGTGAGGGGCTGGAGATCCTCGATCGACCTGAGTCGCACGATCCGGCTGTCCCCTGGCATCACGATCGCGAGCGAGCTCTCCGACCGCTTCCATTCGTGCAACAGCTCGAACCCGAAATCCTCCTCACGAAGCGACACGACGAGATCCAGATCTGACGTTGTCGCGAGCCCGGGGCCCTCGACGGAACCGGTCTCGGGCGTCAGGACGAGACGGACGCGGTCGGCTCCTTCCTTCGTCACCGCTCGGACCCGCACGCGGGGCTTGTCGGCCAACGTCCCGAGATCCGCACCGATGCTGGTACCCCGTTCGGCGACGATGCCGCGGCGGTGCCGGCGCACCAGGTTGACGACGTACCACGCCGCGAGGACCACGACGATCACGAGCGCGACGTTGGCCACGGCACGAGCATGGCACCGGGACGCGCCGTCGCCACAACGGCCGGCCGTGGCGCGGCTGTCCAATGGGCACGGGTCCCGGTGCTCCGCCAGGAGCCCCTGCCCGGCGGGCTCCTCGTCCCGAGGACGGCCTACTGCCCGACCGCCGCGTACGGGCCCCATCGCCCGAGACGCGTCGACCCGCCCTTTTCGGCAAGAAGGGCCGTTCGGCCCTAACCGCCGTCGGCCGGGCGCGCCGATACTCCCGTGAGCGACATCGACGGGCCAGGTGCCCCGAGGGGTGATGACAGTCATCCAGTGTTGCTGTCGCATGTCGGAGGTGGGACATGGCACGGCGTGAAGGACGCACACCCTCCAGGAGGCTGGAGGGCTCGACGATGGCGTCCACGGTGTTGGTCGCAGCGCTCGTCGCGGCCTTCGCCCTCGCCTCGTGCGACTCCGGCACGAGCAGCCATGCCGGCAGCTCCGGCACCGCGGCGCCGCCCGCACCGCCACCCCGGGTGTCGGTGATGACGCAGAACCTCTATCTGGGAGCCAACCTCAAGCCGCTGTTCGACCCGACGAAGCCGTTCTCGGCCCAGGCGATAGCGGTCCTCGCGCACGTCCAGGTGGCGGACTTCCCGGCGCGGGCGGTCGGGATCGCCACGGAGGTCAAGGCGCATCGCCCCGACCTGATCGGACTCCAGGAGGTCGCGCTGTGGCGGACCGGGCCGACCTGCGACCAGCTCAGCCCGGCCAACAAGGGAGGGGTCGACTACCTCACCACGCTGCTCGCGGCGCTCGACCAGCAGGGGGTGCCGTACCGGGTTGCCGCGCAGGACACCGACTTCTCGGCCTCGGCGGCCGTCGCCGGTCAGTGCGCCGGGTTCACCGACCGGGACGTCATCCTCGCCCGCGCCGACCTCCCCCCCGGGGTGCAGCTGTCCAACCCCCAGGACCACCAGTACGGGGAGTACCCCACGCCCGCCGGCTATCCCCCCGGGACCAAGACCGAGCTGCCGGTCACGATCCCGGTCAACGGCCAGCAGCAGACCGTCGCGGTCCACCGCGGCTGGACGTCGGTTGACGTGACCGTCAACGGCAGGTCGTTCCGCTTCGTCGACACCCATCTCGAGGCCTTCGGCCCGCAGTACCGGGACATCCAGGCCAAGCTCCTGGCGCAGTACGCCGTCCTCGCATCACCGATTCCGGTGATCGCCGTGGGCGACTACAACCTCGTAGCCGCGACAAGCGGCGGCCCCACCACACTCGCCGGGTCGGCCCTCACCGACGCGTGGCCGCTCGCCGCCCAGTCCGGGGATCCGGGCAACACCGCCGGCCAGGATGACAGCCTGCGCAACGTGCCATCCAAGATCGACCACCGCGTCGACTACATTTTCTACACACCGGGCAAGACGCGGCCCGTCCCGCTCAGCGGCGTCATCGTCGGCAACCAGACGTCCGACATGGTTCCCGCCTCGCCGACGAACCCGACACCCGGACCGCTGTGGCCCTCGGACCATGCCGGCGTGATCCTCGCCATCGAAATCGCGACGGCCTGAGTTCCGGGATCCCCCGCACATGAGTCCCAGGCCCTGACTCGGTCAACCGGACGGGCGATGTCGACGGCGGGTGGGGCGTGGGGGGCGTGGCCCGGCTGCCTCCACCTCCTCCTTACTCGTGCCCAAGGAGTGGTTAGACTGCGGTCATGGCAGAGAGCGTCTACAAAATCATCGAACTCGTCGGCACAAGCGATGAGTCGTGGGAGAAGGCCGCCAGTGCAGCCGTGGCAAAGGCAGCCGGATCGCTTCGAGATCTCCGGATCGCCGAGGTCGCCGAACTTGATCTTCAGATCGAGGACGGCCACGTCAAGGCATACCGTGCAAGAGTCAAGGTCTCCTTCAAGTACGAGGGTAGCGACTGACACGCCCAGCACGCCGCCTCGAGCAGCCACGTTGCTGAGGGTCGGTGCCCTAATCACGTGAACGCCCGCAAGGTTCTGCCCGAATGCGGGCCATGCCGTTGATGCGACGGTGTGGATAGATGCCAAATCCCCGCCACAGGTGGCCTCGAGCACTCGGCGGGAGTGGTGGCGAGACGACCACCGAGGACGCAGCCGCGGAGCGCCGCGCGAGGGCTCCTCCCACAGTCGGAGCAAGATGGCGGTGTGGATGGATCACGCCGGCCTCCCCGACGCGCGGGCGACTACAGCCCGCCGATCCGGTGGCGCAACTCGACGTAGACCTCGGGTCCGACGATCGCCTCCAACTCAGCCCCTAGCGAGTCAACCACTGGGCGGTCCCCCACGTAGGCCGACGAGCCCTCAGTGCAGCACCACGCCATCGTCTCGCCCTCGGCGCCCCAGTCTTGGCGCGTCCAGCCGCGTACCGTCGCCACCTCGGAATCGTCGGCCCCCGGCTCCCAGTCCACCTTGATGGGCAGCTGCCAGCACACCGACGGCTTCCATTCGATGGGCGACTCCCCCGCCTCGATGGCGGCGAGCTGCAGCGCGCAGCCGGCGCCGCCGACGAAGCCGGGTCGGTTGAGGAAGATGCAGGCGCCGTCAACGACGCGGGTGCTGGTGCGGTTGCCGTCACTGAAGATGCCGCCCTCGCTGGCTTCGGCGTGACGGTCGAAGCGGTCCGGATCCAGCGTGGCCGCGAGGGCGGCGATCAACCGGGCTTCGTCCGGATCGTCGAGGTCAGCGCCGAAGGAGCAGCAGCCGAGGCCGAGATGGGCCGCCGGCTCCGGACCGATGCCCTGACAACCTCGACCCCACAGGCAGGTCCACGTCGAGGTGAGGAAGTCCCGATCGAAACGCCAGACCGTGTCGCCGTCGCGGATCTCCTCCATCGGCGGGGACATGCGACAAGCCTACGCTGGTCCGCCACGGTCACCTTCCCCGCCTCGGCCGTCCCGATGACGCGACGGGCTCGGCCATCATGGGCTCTGTGCGAGGAGGCAGCGGGCCGCCGCCGACTCGTCGCCCTGGTGGAAGATGAGGGCGAACGCCCGGAACTTGGTCAGCCGGCTTCCCTGCCCGCCGGGCAGCCCCGTCGTGGCCGCGGCCGACTCGGAGTGGACGACCAGGACGGGCAGGCCGGTGGCGTCGGTCGTCGCCGACACGGAGTCGCGGGTGGAGAGGGAGGCCGAGCGGATTGTCCTTGAGCGTGCGCTGTGCCTCGGCCAACATGGCCTCTGAGCAGCACCTATGCCCTAGTCGAACTCGGACCAGTCCTCAGGGTTGTCCTCGACGAACCACGCGACCACGGACCCGTCCACCCCGTCGACCAGCACGAGCCCCCGCTTGGTGGGGGGGTTGTCGGCCGAGTACAGCAGGATCCTCCAGGTCGGCCGGCTACGCAGACCCCGCCAGCCGAGCTGGGCGGAGGCGTGCCCCACCGCGAAGCCCACCGTGCGGCTGGCCGCCGTCAGCGCCTCCAGGTCCCGGACCGCGAGCGGGTAGCCCGCGGCGAAGTGATAGGCCCCCACGAGCAGCAGCACGATGCCGTAGACCAGGAACCCGTCGTTGACCAGGACGCCACCGTCGTGGCGCGTCGCCCACAGCACGATGACCAGGATCCCGACGACCAGGTAGATGGCCCCCGGGATGCGGCGCCGCTTGTTGTCGGGGAACAGGTAGGGCCCCACGAACCCGACGGCGTTGAGCTCCTCGGGCAGCTCGTCGGTGTGATCAGCCACGTCGGCCGGAGCCCCCGCCGCGCCGGCTGCGTCCGCCCGGGGCGTCGCCGGCTGGGGTCGCCAACGGTCGACCTTCTCCGTCGGGCGCTCCTGCGGCTCGGCCACGCCTCCGCACGCTACCCCGCCGGCGCTCGCACCACCCAGCGGCCCGCTGCGGGGAGGCCCGCCCGCATCGGGAGCCGCGGGACACCCCGAGGACCGGCCGGCCCCTGAAGACCGCTCGACCCTGAAGACTGCTCGACCCTGAAGACTGCTCGACCCTGAAGACCGGGACGACCCCCAAGGCCGGCCCGCCCCGAAGACCGAACGACGGGCGACCTCACGCGACCGGCCAGGCCGCCCGGAGCTTGGACCATGTGTCGGGCAGGGCCTCGGGCAGCACCCGTGTCTCGGCGACCGACGTCATGAAGTTCGTGTCGCCGTCCCAGCGAGGCAGGGCGTGGAGGTGGACGTGGCCCGGTACCCCCGCACCGGCCGCTCGCCCCAGGTTGGCGCCGACGTTGATCCCGTCGGGGCGGTAGGCGCCCTTGATGGCGACGACCGCGCGCTGGAGGCCCTCCCACAACTCGGCCCCCTCGTCGGCCCCGAGCGTCTCGAGGTCGGCCACGTGGCGGGTGGGCATGACCATGAGGTGGCCGCTGCCGTACGGATACGCGTTGAGCACGGCCGCGCACCACCGGCCGCGCCACAGCACGTTGGCCGTGGCATCGTCGGCCCCCGGTGCGGTGATGCGGCACAGCACGCAACCGGCGACCTGGCCCTCGCCGAGGACCGGGGTCACCGGCTCGACCGTCGGGTAGTCCCCGGCCGTGCCCGCCCGGTCGGCGTCGACCGTGGCGGCCACGTACGCACCCCGCCAGCCCGCCCAGAGTCGGCCCAGCCCCTCGCTCACCCGGCCCCCCACCGCCACGCGGGTCGACCCCGTCGCCGCGCCGGTCGACGCCATCGCCGCGCCCGGTACCCCGCTGCCGAGCCCGGCACCCGCCCACCGGCCACGGCCGGGGCCGGCACCCGCCCACGGGGCATGTCCTCGACCGGCAGCGCCCCGAGGGACTGGTCTGGGGTACCGGTCACCGTTGCTCGCCCGCTCCGCCGGTCCCGGGCTCGCCCCGACCGACGAACGGGGTGGCCGAGCGGGTGTCGACCTCGCCCCGCAGCCGCTCGATGAGCTCGCCCACGGCCACGTCGCGCTCAGGGCGGTCGGCGCCGCGGGCGTTCACGCCCACCGTGCCGTGGGCGATGTCGTCGTCCCCGACGACGAGGACGTAGGGCAGCTTCTCCAGCTTGGCCTTCCGGATCCGGGCGCCGAGCGGCTCGTCCGCGGCGGCCAGGTCGACGCGGAATCCTGCGGCCACGAGGCGCGCCGCCACCTCGTCGGCGTAGTCGGCGTGGTCGTCACGTACCGGCAGCACCCGGGCCTGCACCGGCGCCAGCCACGCCGGGAACGCGCCGGCGAAGTGCTCGATCAGGATCCCGAAGAACCGCTCCACCGACCCGAACAGGGCCCGGTGCACCATGATCGGCTGATGGCGGCCGTTGTCGGCGCCGACGTACTCCATGTCGAAGCGGTCGGGCATCTGGAAGTCGACCTGGATCGTCGACAGCTGCCACTTCCGGCCGATGGCATCACGGACGTGGACGTCGATCTTGGGACCGTAGAACGCCCCGCCGCCCTCGTCCACGCCGTAGTCCAGCCCGACCGTCTCGATTGCAGCCCGGAGCGCCTCGGTCGCCTGACCCCAGTCGCCGTCGCTGCCGATCGACTTCTCCGGCGGGCGGGTGGCGAGATGGGCCTCGAACTCCGTGAACCCGAACGTCCGCAGGATCCGCAGCACGAACCCGAGGAGGGAACCGAGCTCCTCGCCCAGCTGCTCGCGGGTGCAGAAGATGTGGCTGTCGTCCTGGGTGAACCCCCGGACCCGGAACAGGCCGTGCAGCACGCCCGAGCGCTCGTACCGGTACACCGTCCCGAGCTCGAAGATCCGCAGCGGCAGCTCCCGGTAGCTGCGCTGGCGGCTCTTGAAGATGAGGATGTGGAACGGGCAGTTCATGGGCTTCGGGTAGTACGAGGCCCCTTCCATCTCCATGGGCGGGTACATGCCGTCGGCGTAGAAGCCCAGATGCCCGCTCGTCTCCCACAGGACGCTCCTCGCCACGTGTGGGGTGAAGGCCAGCTCGTAGCCCCCCTCGTCGTGCTCCTGACGGCTGTAGTCCTCGATGATCCGACGGATGCGGGCGCCCTTCGGATGCCACAGCACGAGGCCGCCGCCGAGCTCCGGCGGCGTGGAGAACAGATCGAGCTCGGCGCCCAGCCGGCGGTGGTCGCGCTTCTCCGCCTCCTCCAAGAAGGCGAGGTGGTCCTTCAACGCCTTCTCGGACTCCCAGGCGGTGCCGTAGATCCGCTGGAGCTGCTGGCGGCGCTCGTCACCCCGCCAGTAGGCGCCCGCCACCCGCTGGAGCGCGAAGTGGCCGAGCCGCCCGGTCGACGGCACGTGCGGCCCGCGGCACAGGTCGACGAAGGCCGGTGTGTTGCGGTAGGTGCTGACCCCGCCCGCGGACGCGCCCTCCGCCTCGTCCTCGGCGTCGACCCGCTGGATGATCTCGATCTTGTAGGGCTGGTCGCCGAACAGCTCCAGACCCTCGTCGATCGTGTGCTCCTCCCGGACGAACGGCTGGTCCTCGTCGATGATCTCCCGCATCCGGGCCGCGATCCGGACCAGGTCGTCGTCGGTGAAGTGGGCGCCGCCGGGGAGCTCGAAGTCGTAGTAGAAGCCGTTCTCGATCGCCGGGCCGATGGCATACCTGGCGCCCGGCCACAGGCTCGTGACGGCCTGGGCCAGGACATGGGCCGTCGAGTGGCGGAGCACGTGGCGACCCTCCTCGGAGGCGGCGGTGATCACCGCGACCTCCTCGCCGTCGGCCAGCTCGGTGCCGAGGTCGCCGACGACCCCGTCGATCACGGCCGCCACCGCCGCCCTGGCCAGCCGGGGTCCGATCGCCGTGGCCAGGTCGAGGGCCGTCGCGCCCTGCGCCAGGCTCCGCTCGGAGCCGTCGGGGAGGGTGATCGAGATCTGGTCTGCCACGGGCGGTCAGGCTACCGGCGCCGCATCCCTCCCGGTCCCGTTTCCCGTGCGTCAGGCCCGGGGCGTGCGACCGGGGACACCGACGGCGCCGTGTCGCCGCACGTCCCGGCGCGCCGGTGCCTGGGTCGGCCCCGGCCGAGGGGCCCCCGGTCCGCCTTCGCCGCTAGTGCAGCTCGAGGGGGGGGCCGAGGCGGATCACCGAGAGCCGGTGCGCGTACTCCGCCTCGTCGATCTCCCCCTTGGCGAACCGCTCGGCCAGCACGGCCGCCGGGTCGGCGAGGGCGGGCAGCGCCCGGCGCGGTTGCCACCGGCTGATCGCGCGGTGGGCCAGCACGGTCAGGCAGAGGACGATGGTCATGGCCAGCAGGGTGATGGTGCCGCTCATCACCGCCAACGGTACCCCTCGTTCAGGGTGAGAGTCGCTCGACCACCCACGAACCTCCCGGCCGGTCGCGCCGGTACCGGAGACGGTCGTGGAGTCGGCTCGGTCGGCCCTGCCAGAACTCGACCGAGAGGGGGACCACGCGGTACCCGCCCCAGTAGGGCGGCCGGGGCACGGCGGCTCCGGCGAAGCGGGCCTCCGCCTCCTCGGCCAGGCGGTCGATGGTCGCCCGGTCCGGCACGACCGAGCTCTGCCGGGATGCCCAGGCGCCGATCTGGCTGCCCCGGGGGCGGGAGGCGAAGTACGCGTCCGACTCGTCGTCGGCGACGGTCTCCACCGGGCCCGTCACCTTGACCTGGCGCTGGATGTCGTACCAGGGGAACACGAGGGCCGCTCGGGGGTTGGCGGCCAGCTCCACGCCCTTCCGGCTGCCGCGGTTCGTGTAGAAGGAGAAGCCCCGGGTGTCCACACCCTTCAGGAGCACGCTCCGGGCGGTGGGCTCGCCGTCGGCGCCGGCGGTGGCGAGCACCATGGCGTTGGGCTCGGCGACCTCGGCGGCCACGGCGTCGGCGAGCCAGCGCTCGAACTGCACGATCGGATCGGGTGCCAGGTTCGACTCGTCGAGGATCGCCAGCCGGTAGTCGAGGCGAAGCGCCGCGACCTCGACGCCACCCGTCCCGCCAGGCCCCTTCGCCTCACCGCCACCCACGGGACGAGCCTACGGTCTGGCGCTCGGGCGGCGGGTGGTGGCCTCGCGGGGACCCCGTGCGTACCGGCGCCCGTGCGCACAACATCGCCACCTGGGCTAGAAGATGGTGATGAGCATCTTCGACGCCCCCATCCACGCACTCGACGGCCGGCCGACGAGCCTCGCCGACCAGAAGGGCAAGGTCCTCCTCCTGGTCAACGTGGCCTCCAAGTGCGGGCTCACCCCGCAGTACGAGGGGCTCGAGCGGATCCACGAGCGCTTCGCCGACCGGGGCTTCTCCGTGCTCGGATTCCCGTGCAACCAGTTCCTCGGGCAGGAGCCCGGCTCACCCGCGGAGATCGCCGAGTTCTGCTCGACCACCTACGGGGTCACGTTCCCCCTGTACGAGAAGATCGAGGTCAACGGCGAGGGTCGCCACCCCATCTACGCGGCGTTGACGGGCATCCCCGACGCAGCCGGCGAGGCGGGCGACGTGAAGTGGAACTTCGAGAAGTTCCTCGTCAGCCCCTCCGGGGAGGTCGTGGCCCGGTTCCGCCCCCAGGTCGAGCCCGAGGCGCCCGAGGTGCTCGCGGCCATCGAGGAGCATCTGCCCAGGTAGGCCTCACCCGTCCGGTCAGCGGACCCCGAGCAGACCGGCTGCGGCCGAGACCCCCCGGCCCTCGGCGGCCGCCGCGTCCACGGCCTCGACCGCCCTGGGGCAGTTCAGATCGTCGTCGAGGGCGGCCCGTACCTCCTCGAGCGCCGCCTCGCCCTCCCCGGCGGCCCGCCAGGCCCGGAGCCGGCTCATCGCCGCCGGCATGATCGCGTCGTCCCACGACCAGTCGGTCCGGTAGTGATGAGCCAGGATGGCCAGACGCACGGCCGCCGGATCCCACTCCTTGAGCAACTCGCCGACGAAGACCAGGTTGCCCAGGCTCTTCGACATCTTCTCCCCGTCCTTGCACACCATCCCGACGTGGGCCCAGTGCCGCACGAACGGCGCTCCCGTGGCGGCCTCCGACTGGGCGGCCTCGCACTCGTGGTGGGGGAAGATCAGGTCGGTGCCCCCGCCGTGGAGGTCGATGGTGGTGGCAAGCTCCCGCATGGCCAGGGCCGAGCACTCGATGTGCCAGCCCGGCCGGCCCGGTCCCCAGAGCGAGGGCCAGCTGGGCTCGTCCGGTCCGCTCGGCTGCCAGAGGACGAAGTCGAGCGGATCCCGCTTGTGGGGGTCGCCGGGGTTGCCCCCGCGGTCGGCGGCGAGCGCCAGCATCGTGGCCCGGTCGTAGTGGCTGACCTGGCCGAACTTCTCGAACGACTCGACGCTGAAGTACACCGCGCCACCCGCCTGGTAGGCGTGGCCCGACTCGAGCACCATGCCGATGAAGCCGAGGATGTCGGGGATCGCCGAGGTGGCTCGTGGCTCGCTCCACGCCGGCAGCAGGTTGAGCGCCTTCATCGCCTCGTCGAACCGGGCGATCTCCTCGGCCGCGAGGTCCAGGTAGTGGACGCCGAGCTCCCGCGCCTTGGCGAGGAGCGGGTCGTCGACATCGGTGATGTTGCGGACGCACCGCGTCTCGTGCCCGAGGTCCCGGAGCCGGCGCTGCAGCACGTCGTAGGCCACGTAGGTGGCGGCATGTCCGAGGTGGGCGGCGTCATAGGGCGTGATGCCGCACGTGTACATCGTGACGACCCGGCCCGGCTCGAACGCCACGATCGCCCGCCTCGCGGTGTCGTAGAGGCGCATCGGCCCGCGGGCTTGCACGTCAGGCACGACCATCACACTTGCAGATCGCACCACGCTTGTGGAACGTCACCCGCTCCCGAGATACCGCGGGTTGGCCACCTCGAGCTTGTCGCGGACGGTGCGCCGGACGAACGCGGCCACCTCGACCATCCGATCGTCGGCGGCGCCCGAGCGGATCGCCGCGGCCAGGGCGGCCTCGTCCGCGAAGCCGAGCGTTGCGAGACCGGCCGCGTGCCGGCGGGCCTGTTCGGGACCGACGGTCAGCTCCCGCTCGACCATCGCCAGGACGTTGATCGCCACGCGGGCGTGGAACTGGACGCGGCCGGCGGTCGCGGCCATGACGTCGCGTTCGAGGAACTCCCGCACCGCCTCGACCAACGCGGCGGCGTCCGGGAGATCGTGGGGGGCGGTCACGGCCGGCCGCCCCAGGGCGCGGGAAGCAGCTGCAGGAGATCCCACTCGTTCTCGCACACCCGCCGGCCGATCGCTGCAAGCTCGACCGAGCGGACCGCTCCCGACCGGTGCGTGGTGGCCTGCATGATGCACATCACCCCCCATTTGAGCGTGCCGAGCGCCTCCCACCACCGCAGCGCGTCACGATCCACCACGGCACCGCTCTCCGCCTCGTAGGCGCCGATGAGCTGGTCGTGGGTCCCGAACCCCCCGACCGGCAGGTCGACGCCGAAGCGCCACGCCTTCACGCACAGCCAGCCGAGGTCCTCCAGGGGGTCGCCGGCGTGGACGAGCTCCCAGTCGAGGACGGCGCGGAGCCCGTCCGGGCCGACGATGAGGTTGCCGTTGCGGAAGTCGCCGTGCACCACGGTCGTGCGTCCGGGCTGCGGGCGGTTGGCCTCGAGCCAGCGGAAGGCGAGCTCGAAGGCGGGGTGGGGCTCGCCGAGCAGGTCGAGGGCCTCGCGGTACTGGACCACCTGGTCCTGGACCTGGAGTCCCGGGACCTCGGCCGGGTCGAGCCGGTGCAGGCGGGCGAGGACGGTCCCGCACTGGGCCGCCAGCCCGGCCCTCGCCTCGGCGTAGGCGTCGTCCCGGAGGATCCGCCGGGGGATCGTCTCGCCCTCGAGGCGGGCCATCACGATGAACGCCGAGCCCAGCACGCCGGTGTCGTCGCTGGCGGCGAGGATCCCGGGAACGGGCACGCCGGCCCGCCCCGCCGCGGCGAGCACGCGGGCCTCGAGCCCCATCCCCCCGGGGGCCAGCCGGACCGCCCCCGGAGGGTCCCGGCGCAGGATCAGCGGCTCCACCACCCCGCCGGGGTGGACCGCGTCGAACGACCACGTCTCGCGCGACGCGCCCCCCGACAGCCGGACGAGGTCCCGGACCGACACCTCCCCGTCGCGGGACGCGCCCCGCACGACGCCCGTGAGCGCGTCGACGAGCCCGTCCTCGGTCACGGCGACCGAACGTAGCGGGTCGATCCCTGCGACGGCCCGGTCAGGACCGAGCCCGCCGGACCGCGTCGAGGGCGGCCGCCAATCGGTCCCGCCCGGCGTCGTCGGGGACGGCCACCCGCACGTGGCCGGCGAGGCCGAACGACGAGCAGTCCCGGACCACGACAGCCTCGGGTGCCAGGGCGTCACGGAGCCCGGCGGCGCCGGGCACGAGGACGTAGTTGGCATCGGAGGGCTCCGGCCGGTACCCGTGCGACTCGAGGACGGCGACCAGCGCGGCCCGCAGCCGGGCGACCTCGGCCGCCCAGCCCGGCAGGTCGGCGGTGTCGAGCAGGTCGCCCAGGGCGGCGGCGGCGAGGCCGTTCACCGACCAGCGCGGCTGGCGGTCGCCGAGCCGGCCCACCAGGGCGGCACCCTCCTTCCCCGGCGGGGCGAGCACGTACCCGATCCGGAGGCCCGGGCACGCGAAGACCTTCGTCAGGGAGCCCAGCACCACCGCGCCCCGATCGGCGCGGCCGCTCGTCCAATGCCCCGTGGCGATCGGGTAGAAGGCCTCGTCCCAGACGGCAGCGCTCTCCGCGGGCCGGGCCAGGCGGCCGCTCGGGTTGTGCGGGTCACTGCGCCAGCGGCCTGCGGTTGACCGGACGTCGGCCAGGTGGCGGCGGTAGAGCGAGAAGTCCGGGTCGTCGACCCACCCCGGGCCGAGCTCGGCGGCGACGAGGGCGATGGCCTCGGCGCCACCGTTCGTCACCAGGAGCCGGTCGGCATCGACCCCGAGCGCGCCGGCCAGGGCGACGGTGGCCGGTCCCGCGTCCGGATAGCGCCGGACGGCACCGAGATGCCGGGCGACGATCGGCGACGGGTCGGGGGCGACCGGGTTGAGGCTGGCCGAGAGGTCGAGCACGTCGTCGGGGTCGAGCCCGAGTGCCTCGGCGACGCGTGCCCCGTCACCACCGTGGTCACCGGCGGCCGGGAACGGGCGCGGCGTCGGCGCGGGCACGCTCACCGGGGCCGGTCCCCCCACGGCCACAGCCCGGCCGGGCTCCGGCGCCGTCGCGCCTCGCCCAACCCCGCCCGGCCCAGCAGGACCGGGACCACGGCGGGCGCCGCGAGCGCGGCCGCCAGCGCCAGTGCGACGTCGCGGCTCAGGGCGGCTGCCCGGTCGATGTCGTCCGCCTCGGCCGGCCGCCCGTCACCCAGCGCGGGACGCAGTTCGACGCGCGCCCCGTAGCGGTTGGTCCCGCCGAGGCGCAGGCCCAGCGCAGCGGCGAACGCCGCTTCGGCCACCCCGGCGTTGGGCGAGGGATGGGCACGGGCCTGCGTCCGCACCGAAGACCAGATCGACGCGGTCTGCCGTGGGCGGACGGCGGCGACGAGCACGGCGGTGACCCGGGCCGGCACCCAGTTGGCCACGTCGTCCAGTCGCGCCGAGGCCCATCCGTAGCGCTCGTAGCGGGCCGAGTGGTGGCCCACCATGGCGTCGAGGGTGTTGACCGCCCGGTAGCCGAGGGCCCCCGGGGCACCGCCGGCCGCGCCCCAGAGGGCGGGGGCCACGATGGCGTCGACCGTGTTCTCCGCGACCGACTCGACGACGGCCCGCACGACCTCCTTGGCGTCGAGGCCGGTGGCGTCCCGTCCGACCAGCGCCGGCAGCGCCCGGCGGGCCCCCTCGAGGTCACCGGCCTCGAGGGGCGCGGCCACCGCCGACGCCGCCCGGCGCAGCGCCCGACCGGCGACCGCCA
>Ga0209048_10003472_pt1 | contig 15285 bp, 13 predicted proteins | sample FrelakmetCRP12CR_FD_187146 | JGI IMG/M metagenome (GOLD analysis project Ga0209048, IMG submission 187146) | Freshwater lake sediment microbial communities from the University of Notre Dame, USA, for methane emissions studies - CRP12 CR (SPAdes)... | ecosystem: Environmental > Aquatic >... | reverse complement strand
TCGTAGGTGGCGGCTGTCAGGAACGCCGCCTGCAGCAACAGGCTGCCGACCTGGGCATCTCACAACACGTCCAATTCATCGGTCGCGTTCCTCACGAGCAGGTACAGGACTACTACAATGTAGTGGACATATTGGTCTACCCGCGTCGCTCCATGCGCCTCACGGAGTTGGTCACGCCGCTGAAGCCGCTGGAAGCCATGGCGCAAGGAAGGCTCGTGGTGGCCTCCGACGTCGGCGGTCACCGCGAACTCATCCGGCACGGGGAAACCGGTATCCTCTTCCGCGCCGGTGACGCGCGCGCCCTCGCCGACGCGGTGATCGGCCTCCTCCACGGACCTGAGCGCTGGGCCAGTCTGCGTGCGGCGGCGCGCAGTTTCGTCGAACGAGAACGCAGCTGGTCGGTGGTCGTTCTCCGCTACCGGCCCATCTACGAGCGTCTGCTGGTGGCATCATAAGCACAAGCATATGGCGTATGGTTCCGGGCCTCATATGCGATCAAGCCATCTGCGCGAAGCGCGCCATGCCCTTGCTGGTCGCGGGCGCGCCTCGCTAGACATGATAGCGTCATGTGGATACGTAAGCGGCTGCGCGGCACTCCGAAGACGCAGTTCGCTCGGGTAGGACAATTGGATGAAGGCACTCTCTCTCCCGCTTGACACCACCGCACCGCACTCGTCGTGGCAGGCCGCGGCCCCGATCGTCTGCGCGGCGTGGATTGCGGTTCTCTGTATTTTTTGGGGGACGGCCGCGGCGACGGTGACGGTGTGGAATTCCTCTAGCTTTGGTCACGGATTCTTCATCTTGCCTGCCTGCGGGTACCTGGTCTGGATGCGCCGCAAACAGCTTGCAAGTCTGACGCCCACCCTCAACCTGTGGGGATTGCCACTGCTCTGTGTGCTTGGATTCGGGTGGGTACTCGGCGCGCTGGCCGACGTGTTGGTGGTGCAGCAGGTTGCCGTGGTCGGCATGCTGGAAGTGCTGGTCTGGATCCTCTTGGGGTCGAGTGTGACGCTGGCCCTCAGGTTTCCGCTGGCATTCCTCTGGTTCGCGGTGCCCCTTGGGGAAGTGTTTGTATCCCCGCTGCAAGATGTCACCGCACTCTTCACGGTGAATGCGCTACAACTTTCAGGAATCCCCGTATTGTTGGAGGGACGAACCCTGATCCTTCCGTCCGGGTCTTGGGAGGTGGCAGAGGCGTGCAGTGGCATCCGCTATCTGCTCAGTTCGCTGGTGGTTGGGTGTCTCTATGCCTCATGGGCCTATCGCAGCTGGGCTCGCCGTCTGGGTTTTCTTCTCGCTTGTGTGGTGGTGCCGATTGTCGCCAACTGCGTGCGGGCATACGGAATCGTTCTCCTCGGTTATCTGAGTGACCACAAGATGGCGATGGGGGTCGATCACTTGATTTATGGTTGGATCTTCTTCGGCCTGGTGACGATGCTGCTCCTCTGGCTGGGCTCACTTTGGCAGGAGCCTCATGAGCCTACTGTTGACAGCGGTCCAACTCGCCCATCTGAGCTGCTCTCTTCCACCGTCATTGAGGCTGACGGTCGCCGCACCTCTTCGGCGCGGACCACGGCGCTCACGGCGGCAGGCGGGGTCGCGCTGGTGGCACTCGCGCCGCTCTCTGTGTGGGCCTTGTTGAACCGAGTCCAGACCCCCGTAGTGGTCCGAGCGGCAGGCCCGCAGGTGAGCCCGCCTTGGACAGAGCTGACTGGGTACGCCGACAAATGGGTGCCACACTTCGTCGGTACCGATGCCGAAGTGGTAGAAAGCTACACGGCCGGCGCGCAGCCGGTGCACCTCTACATCGGTTACTACGCAAACGAGCGCCAAGGCGCCGAGTTGATCAGCTCGGAGAATACCATACTGGAGAGGAAGCAGTGGGAGCGGATCGCGGAGCGGCGCGCGATTGCTGCTGTTGATGACCGATCTCTGCGCGTAGGCGAGACGATCATGCGATCGACGTCGAGTCGCCGCACCCGTCTTGTCTGGACCTGGTATTGGATCGCAGGTGAATTCACCTCCGATCCGTACTTTGGCAAGTTCTTATTGGCAAAGTCCAGGCTCTTCGGCATGCGTCAGGGCGCAGCGGTAGTTGCCGTGAGTGCGGATTGCGAATTCGACTGCACAACAGCGGCCGCCAGCTTGCAGGGTTTTCTGCATCATAGCGCCTCCCTGCAGGCGACCCTACGTGGCTTTGCCGATCACCAGCGATGAGAGACTTCCGCTCCGCCTTTTTCGGGACGGAGAGGGGTGCGGAGCTATGTGCGGCGTGAGGGCGCCGAGGGGTGGCTCACTTCGGAAGAGCAAGGTCGACAACGTGAGATTTTCAGTCATCGTGCCCGTATATAACGCCAGTGCCCTCCTCGATCGCTGCCTGCAGAGCCTCGCGGCCTCAGGGTTCCAATCCTACGAGTGTATCGTCGTCGATGATGCCTCCACGGATGACACGCGCGCCGTGGCCCAGCGGTTCGCCGTCCGACTCCTCGCGCTCGACGCCAACGGCGGGCCCGCACGCGCCCGGAACCGGGGGGCGGAATACGCCCAGGGCGAGATCCTCGTGTTTATCGACGCGGACGTCTGCGTGCATCCCGACACTCTGGGCTTGTTCGACGCGCATTTTCGCGCCCATCCTGCGGCCGACGCGGCGATTGGATCGTACAACGATACACCCGCCGACAAAGGGTTCGTCTCGCAGTACAAGAATCTCTTGCACCATTACGTGCATCAGCGGAGCCGTGCGGAGGCGCGCACGTTCTGGGCTGGCTGCGGTGCCGTCCGCCGTCAGGTTTTCTTGCAGGTGGGAGGCTTTGACGAAGCGTACCGACGCCCCTCCATCGAGGACATCGAACTCGGATATCGGTTGTGCGCGAACGGGCATCGAATCGACCTCGATCCGCAGATCCAGGTGACGCACCTGAAGAAGTGGACGTTCTGGAGCCTCATACGTACCGATCTCCGTGATCGCGGGATCCCGTGGTTTCAGCTGATGCTGAAGCAGCGGACCATGCCGGCGGACTTGAACGTGACCGTGGCACACCGCGTAAGCGTTGTGCTGGTGTTTGTGATGCTCGTGCTATGCGGCGTGCTACTCGCCGATCAGCTGCTCGGCGTGTCGATTCCAACACCGCGGTCGTTTCGTCCCGCCTTCTGGGTGGGCGGCAGCGTGGCCGCGCTCGCCGTATTGTTGTTCGCCCTCAACTACGACCTGTATCGCTTCTTCATGCGCCGGCGTGGGCTGGTCTTCGCGGCCTGCGCGTTACCGTTGCACTGGCTCTACTACGGCTACTGCGGGCTTGCCGTGGCGCTTGGATTGTCAGCGTACCTGCGGGATCGGCTGCGTACGCAGCGCGATGCCTCGCGCCTCCCGGCGCTGCCGGGCCCCTGATCCCGCGGCTGCCAATGACAGCGACGAACAGGCGCTAGCGCGCTGCGCATGGCTCACACCCTGATTATCGGGGCCGGCCCCGCTGGACTGACCGCAGCCTACGAGCTGTCGAAGCTCGGCGAGCGCTCGACGGTGATCGAGGCCGGCGACCAGGTCGGCGGTCTGTCGCGCACGGTGATGTACCGTGGCTACCGGTTCGACATCGGCGGTCACCGCTTCTTCTCCAAGGTGCGGCTGATCAACGAGCTATGGCGAGAGATTCTCGGAGAGGAGTTCCTCGTCCGGCCCCGACTGTCGCGCATCCACTACCGCAACCACTACTTCAACTATCCACTCAAGCCGCTCAATGCGCTCGCCGGACTGGGAGCGGTGGAGGCGCTGCTGGTTGGCCTGAGCTACACAAAGGCGAAGTGCTTTCCGCACCAGGCCGAGACCAATTTCGAGCAATGGGTGTCGAACCGCTTCGGCTACCGCCTCTACGAGATTTTCTTCAAGACGTACACCGAGAAAGTCTGGGGCATCCCGTGCAAGGAGATCTCCGCGGATTGGGCCTCCCAGCGTATCAAGAGCCTCTCGCTTAGCGAGGCGCTGCGCAGCGCGCTGTTCAAAGCCAACCACAGTGCCTCAGGTGAGATCATCACCACCCTCATCGACCAGTTCCACTATCCGAAATATGGCCCGGGGATGATGTGGGAGCGCTGCGCCGAGCTCGTGTCCAGAAGCGGGAACGAGATCGTCTCGCAGGCTCGTGTGGAGCGCATCCGCCACCGCCATGGCCGCATCGAATGCGTCTACGCCAGGACGCCTGCGGGCCAGCTAATCGAGTTCGGCGCGGAACACCTCATCTCGACGATGCCCGTTCGGGACCTCATCAACGCACTGGATCCTCTTCCTCCCGACGACGTCGTACGCGCCGCCAACGCGCTGCGCTATCGCGACTACCTCACCGTCGTCTTGATGGTAAAACGCGCCGCCGTGTTCCCGGACAACTGGATCTACATCCACTCACCCGAGGTGAAGCTGGGCCGGATCCAGAACTACAAGAACTGGAGCCCGTCCATGGTGCCGGACCCGTCGCGCACGTCGCTGGGCCTCGAGTACTTCCTGTGGGACCAGGACGAGGAGTGGAGCTGGCCGCAGGAGCGACTGGTCGAGTTGGGGATTCGCGATTGCGCGCGGATTGGTTTGATCGACCACAGCGAAGTGGAGGATGGGACCATCGTGCGCATGGAGAAAGCCTACCCGGTCTACGACCGAGTCTATCAGGATCACCTGGCCACGGTTCGCCAGTACCTCTTGGGGATCACCAACCTGCAGCTGATCGGTCGCAACGGCCAGCACCGCTACAACAACCAGGACCATTCGATGCTGACGGGCGTCTATGCGGCACGCAACATCGCTGGCGCGCAGTACGATATCTGGTCGGTGAACGTCGAGCAGGCGTACCATGAAGAAGGCCCGGCAAAGGAGGTGACGTGGGGTGAGCGCGCCGTGCCCACCGCTCTCCGCCCCGAGCCCCCAGAAGCGCAGATGTCGCCCGAGAAGCTAGTCGAGGCGGCCTTCGCGCGACTCGACCCGGTGGCGCTCGGGGCGTCCTTTGGGTTCGTCGCCGGGCTGTTGCTGTTCCTCGCCACGGCCATCCTCTTGGTTCAGGGAGGCGTCATGGTGGGGAAGACCCTGTCCTTGCTGTCTTACTACTTCTGGGGCTATTCGGTGACGTGGCGCGGCGCACTGCGGGGCTGCATGCAGGCTGGAATCGGCGGCTTCGCGTTGGGCTACGTGGTCGGCACGTTGCGCAACTGGGGCGTTGGGGCCTATGCCGTCCTCTTGAAACGCAGGGCCGAAGCCGAAGCCAGCCGGGATTTGTTGGATAAGCTGTGACGGGGAAGCAGACGTGACAACGCCGGCGCACGAACGACTTGAGGTCAGCCACGCCATCGCCCGCATCCACGCCGGAGTGATGGCGCTGGTGTGTGCCATTCTCGGTGGCAGTGGGCTCTTCATCATGACGCTGTGGCTGGTGATCAAGGGAGGGGTTCACGTCGGAGCGCATCTCCAACTACTGTCCTGGTATTTCTGGGGGTATCGAGTGACCTGGCTGGGCGCCTTTGTGGGGCTGTTCTGGGGTGCGTTGGCGGGCGGTATTGTGGGGTGGGTCATCGGCGCGGTCTATAACCTCGTCGTCTGGATGCGGCAGCGGTGACGGAAGAAGTGACCAGTAACCAGTGATTAGTGTTCTGAGTTGCCGCATACTCAACGAGCGTGAGGCGCGGCGACTGGCGGCCAGGTTTGGGATGCCCCGCGGGGGTAACGGAAATGAGCCCTCTCCATTTCCCAGACACAGGTGAATAGAAACATCATATGCCTCCCGGAGTTTTTCCTTCCCTTCGAACCTCCCTTCTGCATGCGGTGTACCGTGTGCGGGGAAAACAATTCGTCCACATGCTCCACATAGGAAAAACCGGAGGCACGGCGTTGAAGCATGCGCTCCAACAACAGCCGGTCACCAGGCAATATGCCGTTGTTTTGCATCCCCATCGAATCCGATTGCGCGATATACCGGAACGCGAGCGGGTATTCTTCTTTCTGAGAGATCCGGTCCGCCGTTTCATCAGCGGTTTTTATTCCCGTCAACGCCAGGGTCAGCCACGCATCTTCTCCCCTTGGAGCGAGGAGGAAAGGGAGGCGTTCCGCCTATTCCATACGCCTAACGAATTGGCGCTGAGCCTGTCGGCAGGTCGGCGGGAGGAAAAAACCGCGGCGGAAAGGGCCATGCGAAGCATCCAACACGTCCGCGATTCCTATTGGTACTGGTTCGAAAGCCAGGAGTATTTCCTCAGGCGGAGGCAGGACATCCTTTTCATCGGGCGACAGGAGAGCCTCGCGGAGGATTTTGAACTCCTGAAGCAAGCGCTCGGGGTGTCCGCCCGGTTATCCCTTCCGTCCGACGATCTCTCCGCGCATCGAAATCCCCCTCATCTGGATACCCACTTGGAAGAGGCGGCGGTGCGCAACCTGGAAGAATGGTATCAAGCGGATTATCGGTTCCTGGAGTTGTGCGCGCGCGCCGCGCTGCAAGGGTGAAAGGAGACGGCGCGCATGCTCCCGAACCTGATCGTCATCGGCGCGATGAAGTGTGCAACGACGAGTCTGCATTACTATCTCGACGCGCACCCTCGGGTAGCGATGTCGCACCCCAAGGAACTCCATTTCTTCACCGGGCCATCCGCTGAACGTGAGCCCGGACTGGCAACGAAGCTCAACTTGCCGCATTCGTGGCACCTTGGACGCGACTGGTATGAATCGCAGTTCACCGGCGAGCCAAACCGGATACTGATCATGGCGCAGGAGGATCTGTACGCCAGGCGCCGGGAGACACTGCAGCGGCTGCGCGCCCTGACGGGCGAGTCATTCGCCGACTGGAGCTTCTGAGTGGCGCGCGTATCCGTCGTCATCCCGACCGTCCGCAGACCCTATCTGGTGCCCCGCGCGCTTCGCAGCGCGCTCGACCAGACGCTTGCCGACATCGAAGTCATCGTCGTCGTCGACGGCCCGGATGAGGCTACGCGCGCGGCCCTCGCGAGCCTCGACGATCCGCGCCTGCGGGTCGTCCAGCTCCCGGCGAACATCGGTCTCGGCGGCGCCATCAACGCGGGTGTGCGCGCAGCGACGAGCCGCTGGATCGCGCTCCTCGACGACGACGACGAGTGGTTGCCGCGCAAGCTCGAGGCGCAACTCCCCGTCGCGGAACGCTCGCCACACCGCCATCCAGTCGTCTCCTGCCGGCTCATCGCGCGGATGGCGGGGGGCGACCTCGTCTGGCCGCTGCGCTACCCGGACCCCGGCGAGCACCCGAGCGAGTACCTCTTCTGCCAGCGCGGCCTGCGCGGTGGGGAAGGTGTCCTGTTGCCGTCGACGCTTCTGGTCGCCAAGGATCTCTTCGAGGAAGTGCCCTGCCGGACGGGTTTGCCTATGCGTAACGACGTCGACTGGCTCTTGCGCGCCGTCGAGCGCTGTGCGGTCCGCCCCGAATTCATCCCCGATCCCGAGCCGCTGGTCGTGTGGCACATGGATTCCGACCCAGGGCGCATCGGAAACAGCGGCGACTGGCGCTGGTCGCTGAATTGGATCCGCGCCAACCGGGATCTCGTGACCCGGCGCGCTTACGCCGGGTATCTGCTCACCTCGGTCAGCATGACGGCGGCGCGCAGCCGGCAGTGGCGCGTCTTCTGGCAGCTCCTCTGGGAGGCCTTTCGGGAGGGCAAGCCTCGCAGCGCGGAACTCGGCGCGCACGTCTTGATCTGGGCGGTGCCGAAACCCACGCGCGACCGGCTCCTGATCTCTCTGGCGCGGCGGCGGGCCGGCTCGCCTGACGTCGCCCCGCACCGCGCCGTCGGCCCGGTACAGCGGTAATGAGCGGGCTCGCCGAAACAGGCGCCAAGGCCCTCCAGTTGGCGCGGATCTTCCCCGGCGCATTGTATGGCGGCCTGCGCGAGCGGCGTCTATTCGAGCGGATCGAGACCTGTTGCCTGTTTATCGGTTATCCGCGCAGCGGCCACAGCCTCATCGGCTCCCTGGTCGACGCGCACCCCGCAGCCGTTCTCGCGCACGAGTTGGATCTCCTGAAGTACGCCCACGCGCGCTTCGGAAGGGCGCAACTCTGCCATCTCGCGCTCGCCAACTCCCGCGCCTTCACCGCCAGCGGACGGACCTGGAGCGGCTATTCGTACGCCGTGCCAGGGCAGTGGCAGGGCAGATTCGAGACGCTCCGGGTGATTGGGGACAAGCACGGCGAGTCCACGTCCATCCGGCTCAAACTGACGCCCGAAGTTCTGCCGCGCATCGAGAAAGCGATGGGCGTGCCGGTGAAGTTCGTTCACGTGGTGCGCAACCCCTATGACAACATCGCCACGATCGAGAAGCATATTGGCCGGATCACCTGGGATCTGATCGGGCGCCGCCACGACTCGAGTCGCGCCGCGGCCGTCGCCTATTACTTCGCCCTCTGCGATGTGGTGGTTTTCGCCCGCGAACGACTCGGCGCCAACATTCTCGACGTCCACCACGAGACGTTCGTCGGCGCGCCGCAGGCGGAACTCGGAAAACTTTGCCGCTTCCTTGGCCTGGAGCCGTCGCCGGAGTACTTGCAGGCATGTGCGCGCATTGTGTTCCCATCGCCGCACCGAAGCCGGGACGAGACAGCATGGGATACCCGGTCGATCGATGCGGTGGCGCGCCGAATCGATGGATATCCGTTCCTGGCAAATTACGCGTTCGATGCGTGATGGCGGCTTGATCGGCGCGCAGGTGGACCGGGCATGACGGCACGGGTCCCGATTCGATGAGCAGTCCGGACACCTCGGCGCAGTTGCGCACCGACCATCTGGAAGCCGACCTCGGGCGCCGTTCCGCCCAGGGCGGGGCGGTCATCATCGCCGCCCAGATCACCAACGCCGCCGTGGCGCTTGCCGCGCTGGCGGTGCTCGGGCGACTGCTGCGGCCCAACGACTTTGGCCTGGTCGCCATGGCGATGGCCGCGGTCGCGGGCCTGGCCAAGGGCAAGGACTTCGGGCTTTCCACCGCGGTGGTGCAGCGCGCCGCCATCACCGACGCCCAGGCCAGCACGCTGTTCTGGCTGAATGTCGCGGTCAGCGCCACCGTCGCGCTGCTGATCATCGCCGCCGCGCCGGGCGTCGCCTGGTTTTACGGCGACCCGCGTCTGGTTGCCGTCACTGCGGTCCTCGCGCTCATGCCACTCGCCGACGGTTTGGCCGTCCAGCAGGAGGCCGTCCTCAAGCGTCAGATGCGATTTGTGACCCTCTCGTCGATCGACACGGCGACGCTGACGGCGAGCTTCGCGACGTCAATCGCCCTGGCGTGGTGGGGCGCGCGGTACTGGGCGCTGGTGTGGCAGGAAATCGTTTACTCGGTCGCCAGCGCGCTGCTGATCTGGACGGCTTGCGGGTGGCACCCGGGACGGCCTGTGCGCGGCTCCGGTGTCCGCCCGATGATCGGCTTCGGCCTGCACCTCTCGGGTTTCCGGGTTCTCAACTATCTGGCGATGAACCTCGACACCGTATTCGTCGGCCGCTTCTGGGGCGCGCACCAGTCGGGAATTTACGACAGGTCCTACCGGGTCCTGATGATGCCGTTCCAGCTGGTGAGCGCGCCGCTCTCCGCCGTGGCCATTCCGACCCTCAGCCGCCTGCAGAACGATCCGCGGCGATACCGGGCCTTCTATCGCGCCGGGATCCAGGTCGTGTTTGCCCTCAGCATGCCCCTCATCGCCTTCCTCTTCGTCGATGCGGAAAAGGTCATCCGCACGATCCTGGGCGACCAGTGGCTCGCCATGGTTCCGGTCTGCCGGATCCTGGCGCCGGCGGCGTTCCTGGGCAAGTTCAATGTCGTCACCAACTGGGTGTACGTGTCGACGGGCCGCGCGGATCGCCAGCTTCGCTGGAGCGCAGTCATGCTCTTGCCGATGGTGGCGGCGTACGCGATCGGGGTGCGCTGGGGAGCGGTCGGCGTGGCCGCCGCGCACAGCGCCGTTACGATCGGGATGCGATATCCGAGCATCGTCTACTGCTTCAGGACGGCGCCGGTGCGGGTTGCGGACCTCCTGGCGGTCCTCTGGCTGCCGGCGCTTGCCTCGGTGAGTGCGGGCGGGCTGCTTGCGGCGCTGTCGACGCAATTGCCGGCGCCCGGTGGTGTTCTGATCACGCTGCTGGTTGATCTGGCGCTCTACGGCCTGCTCTACACAGCGATCTGGATGGCCGTACCGAGCGGCCGAAGGGGCTGGCGCGACCTGACCCGTCTCGCCCGCGACGTGCAGCAGGACCAGGCGGGTCGCGGCTAGCAGCCTGTCGGGCTTGGAAGTCCGCAGCGACCCAACCCTGTCCCGAGCCCAGTCGAAGGAAGCGAGCGGGCCATAGAAATGACGCCGGCCGCAGGCCCGAGACAGCCGGCGCAACTTTCGGTCAATGCATCCGGACGATTCCTTCTGCGCACTCGTCGAGGCCGCGGTTGGCTGCGCGCCTCGACTCTCACAAGAGTTAGGACGGCATGTGAAGAAACCGCCCTTTTGCTCGGTGATCATACCGACGCACTCGCGCCCGGCGCAGCTCAGCGAATGCATCGAGGCGCTGGCCGGGCTCGACTATCCGAGCGACGACTTCGAAGTCGTCGTGGTTGACGACGGCAGCGAGCCTCCGGTCGCGGGACTGGCCGAAACTTTCGACGGGCGGGTCAGCCTCACGGTGGTTCGGCAGGATCGCGCCGGCCCGGCGGCGGCGCGCAACGCCGGCGCGAAGGTGGCCAGAGGCGAGATCCTCCTGTTCACGGACGACGACTGCCGTCCCGATCGCGGCTGGCTGCGGGTGTTGGCCGAGCACCTGCGCGCCTTCCCGAGCCACATGGCCGGTGGGCGCACGATCAACGCCCTGCCCTGGATGGCATGTTCGGCTGCCAGCCAGATGATCATCGACGCCGTCTACGCCCACTACAATGCCGAAGCGAGCCAAGCCCGCTTCTTCACCTCGAACAACGTCGCCCTGAGTGCCGAGCGGTTCCGCGAGATCGGCGGCTTCGACGCAACTTTCAGGACATCCGAAGACCGGGAACTGTGCGACCGCTGGCTGCGCGCGGGCGGGCCGATGTTCTATCTGCCGCGGGCGTGCATCTTCCACGCTCACCGCCTCACCCTCGCCGGCTTCCTGAAACAACATTTCCATTACGGCGAGGGGGCCTGCCGGCTCCTCGATGCGCGGCTCGAGCGGGGCGGCACCGACTTCAACCACGCGCCCAACTTCTACGCAAAGTTGCTGGCGGCGCCGCTTGCGGAGCGGCCCTGGTGGCGCGCCCTGCGCGGATTCGTCTTGCTCAGCTTGTCGCAGGTGGCCAGTCTTGTGGGGTTCGCGTGGGAAAAGATTCGGACCGCGACGCGGGCGACACAATACCGGCCTTGAAATCGAACGGCAGCCAAACGTCCCCCAGATTTCCGTGGTAATATCATCACACGTCCTCTCACTTCCAGATCGCCGTGAAGATCCAGATTCCAAGAGCGCTGGAGCATTGCGCGCCTGTCGCGAGACGAAATCGAGACGATTACGCAGATTGCCGGTCCCATGATGCGTCGGTTGGGATACGAGAGGTGTTGACTGGAAGCGCAATGTCAGGTGCGTTCGACATCATCACCGTCCCGGACTTTTCGGGGAAACAGGCGCGCGCCTTCGAGGCGCGCGCGCTCCTGTTTCTGGCTTCCTGGATCGAGCACGCCGGCCGCGCGCGCGAGTTCCCGCTGCATATCGCGTGCATCGGCGAGCCCCCGGCGAGCGTGCGTCGGCTCGCGGATCGCTGCGGAGCGCTGATCTCAGTGCACGAACCCGTCGGCGATGGGCTCCGTGGCTCGGCGAACAAGCTCCGGGGCCTGGAAGTCGAGCCCGAGACGGACCGTTTCCTGCTCCTCGACACGGATACGGTGTTCCTTTCGGACCCGAGCGAGCTTGCGGACTTCGGCCGCTGCGTCGCGGCAGCGCCCGCCAACGTCCCACGGGTGCCGGAGTCGTACTGGCGACGTATCTACCCGGCGCTCGGCCTGGAACTCCCGTCCGAACGGATCGTCTGCGTGGCGGCGGAAATGGCGTGCAAACCGAGGCTGGGAATCGCCTATCCCGAGCAGTCGGCCGAAATGAGGTCGATGTTCCCCTATTTCAACGGTGGCGTCGTGTTCGCCCCCTGGGACTGCGGCTTTCGCGAACTGTGGGAGGAGCACATGCGCTCGATCCGGACCTTCTTCACCGAGCGGGACGCCGTGTGGAAAAACATCGCGGCCAGCGACCAGACGGGGCTCGCGACCGCTATCCAGTATCTGCGCGCGCGCGGGCTGCCGTTCCGGCGCCTCCCGGCGGCCTGCAACGCGAACTGGCTTCACCTCTACCGGCGCGCTCTGACCGTCGAGGACATGAAGATCTTCCATGCAATGTTCATCTTCGGAAAGACCACCAACGCAACACGAAACCTGGGCCTGCAGCTCTATAGATTTCGCCTGCACCTGATGCACCGCCTGGCGAACCAGTGGCGGCGCAAGGAGAGCGGGAAGCTGGGCGCCGTCAGGCACTTCCTTCTGCCGTCGCTGGCCGAGACGAACCGTCTCGGCAGCCGCATGCAGAGTCTCTATCGATCCCACGTGCGAGCAGCCCTGGACGCGTAGATGCCTCTCGTCTCCGCAGTCATTCCCGTTTAACACGGACTAACGCGTGCCGCTCACCGCGCAAACACGCGGCATGGGTCCTTGAACAATTTGAACTCGAGGCGGTGGCAGCTCGGGGCACTGATGGACAGCGTGGCCTGTTCAGCGGGCTGATCGCGAAATCGGATGTGTGACGCAATCACCAATGCGCCGCCGCGGTCGGTCGACGAGGTCGAGAGTGCGGCTCATGCGCCCAGGAACCGGTCCCACGCTGCCTGTTCGAAAGCCTCGGCCGGCACCGCGTCAGGGCCCATGAGCGGCGCCATCAGTGGCAGCATGATGCTCGGATCCGCCATCTGTCGCTCGTAGGCCCGCGCCCGCCGGGCCGATGCCTCGGCGCCGAACTTGGCGTCGCGTACCGAGAGCAGCGCCGCCACGAAGCGCAGCCGGCGCATGCGCTCGCGGCGCTCGGTGACGTACGGCTCGAACGCGGCCGGCGTCCACTGCCGCCGTTCCAAGAGCAGGTCGCGCATGATGCGCACGTCGCGCAGGGCGATCGACAATCCCTGCCCGATGATCGGATCGTTGTGTCCAGCCGCATCGCCGACGAGAACGACGCCGGGTGCAAGCGGCGGGTCCGTCCAGGTATCCTCGTTGGGATACGAGTGACACGGTCCGGCGGGCCGCGCCGCCGCGATGTGCTCGCTGCCAGGCACCGAGCGTAAGCGGAACGCAGCCAGGAAGTTGGCCGCGGCGTCCCGACCCGCATAGCGTTTGCGGTGCTCGTAGGAATAGCAAAGGTACAAGCGTGCCCGTTGCCCCTCTTGAGGAAACACGAAGAAGTTCACGTCGCCTTCTGTTCCGATCGTCTGCACGCTCGCCGGCCAGTCGCCAATGTTCTCGACCAGCATGCCACCCATCAGATGGTGCGTGGGATCCTTGAGCAAAGGGATGCCGGCCTGCTGTCGCACGGATGAGTTGCGGCCGTCCGCGCCGATGACGAGGCGCGGGTGAACGGTCTCCCCCGAGTCACCCGCGCGAAACTGCACCTCGGGTGCCGACCCGCTGCGCACGGAGATGTCACGGACACCGCGCAATAGCGTTGCCCCTGCCTGCTCGGCCGCACGGTTGAAGACGTCGCACATCGTCGGGTGACCCAGGCACAGTGGTCCCGCCACGCCCGGAACCATGGTCGTGAGGTCGAGCGCCAACAGTCGAGCCAGCTCTCGATCGACCTCCTCGCCGAAGGGGACGTGCTGCGTGAGGTGATGCCCACCGGCAGCGATCAGCAGGTCGTACAACCCGAGCCGCTGCGCCTCGACGACGCCCCACGGCGCCAACCATTCGCCGCGGACATGATCGATGTGCACCTCCGAGCGCTCCAGGATGAGGACCGAGATTCCGGCGCGTGCCAGGGTCGTTGCCAGCGCGCTCCCGGCGATCCCGCCCCCGATCACAACGACGTCTGCGTCCTGCCGCATGGTACACTCCTTCCGTTACACGCCGCGCACGCGATCGAGCGGCACCACCACACACGTCGGCGGCTCGGGAAACGCCTCGGCTTGCAGCCAGCGGCAGAAGAACAGCCCCTCACGATGTCCGGCTGTGTCGAGCCAATTGGGCACGCCGGGGTGGCGGTGCGCGATGACCACACGCCATGAGCCCCCCGCCTCCAGCACCGCCTGGGCGTGATTGAGCGAGACGCGGTGGTAGCGGTAGTCGAGCGACTGCATGTAGCGGTTCCAGAGCTGCACGCCCCAGTATGTGCAGCGCGGCGAGCGGCCTTCGATGAGGAGCGCCTGGTCCGGTTCCAGCTCGAACGCGCCGAGTGCGTAGATGTTGTCGGGCGTACCCCAGCCACGCACCGTCGGGCTCCACGGCATCGGCGGGAGCAACTGGTTGACCATGGGCAGCGGCGGGATCGGGGCGAAGTTGAGCGTCTCGCGGACGAACGTCGTGACGGCCCGCAGCCGCGCGGCAAGCAGGTCGTCAGACAACGGAGCGGGCGGCGCCATCGCCTGCACTGACTCAATCGTGAAGTGCGCAGGCTCGGCGGAGTCGATGTCCGTGTAGTACTCGCGCGAGATCACACACACCGCGTCGGCCTCGAGCCGCACCCAGTTTGCTGCGCCCGGTGGCGGCGTCTCAGGGCTCAGCACCAACTCGAAGCTCCCATCATCGTCGAAGGTAATATCGTGCTGCGAGACGTTGGCAACGACGCGCTCCGACCACTCGCCGCCGGGCTTGCCGCCATAGATGCAGAACGACAGGTACACGTCGTTGCCACGCCGGCCGCGGATACGGTACGCGCGCGTGCCGTTGATGGCTGTGAAGAAATAGCGTGAGTCGACGTTGTCGCCGAGAATCTTGCGCGTCGGCGCCGCCAGCGGTGTGAAGCTGGGACGCTCCGGGTCGCTTTCGAGGTAGAGGTCGAGCGCGTAGCCCAGCAGATGCGTCAGATGCCGATAGCCTTCGGCGACGCTGACGCTGTCGGTGACCGCGCGGGGACCGGCCAGGAAAGTAGCGTCCGCGTCGCGGAGCACATCGAGAAGCTCACGAAACGCAGCGCCGGCCTTGGTTGTGGGCGTCGACGACACGTGTGCTCAACAGAGGAAAGGCAACAGAGGACAGGCAACAGACCAATCCTGGATGCTGACAAGGGATTTTATCTGTTGTCTGTCCTCTGTTGTCTGTCCTCTAGCAGCCTATC
>Ga0209048_10003470_pt1 | contig 15292 bp, 14 predicted proteins | sample FrelakmetCRP12CR_FD_187146 | JGI IMG/M metagenome (GOLD analysis project Ga0209048, IMG submission 187146) | Freshwater lake sediment microbial communities from the University of Notre Dame, USA, for methane emissions studies - CRP12 CR (SPAdes)... | ecosystem: Environmental > Aquatic >... | reverse complement strand
CGTGTTGGTTTCGGACATTTCCGAACAGGAAGGTGTCGACCGTCAGAGAGCGCCATTTTGCTACCCCGCAGAAATTTCGCATGGCTACCTTCAAAATCTCTTGAAAAAGAAACCGGATTATCTTTTTCTGCCCCAGGTAAAGGGGGCATACGTGGAAAACGGTTGCAAACAAGGCATAACATGCCCTCTGTTACAGGGAGAACCTTATTATCTGTCAAGTGCCTTCAAGGACACGGAAATATTAAGAAACTTAAAGAAAGAAGGAAAGATATTAACACCGGTCATCGACTTTTCCGCAGGATATGAGAAGGCTGAGAATACTTTTGTATCTATGGCTGGGAAACTCGGTTGTCGTAAGAATCTAGCCCGTAGGGCATTTTCTGAGGCAGTCGAAGCCCAGAAATGCATTCATAGGGAGACGAGGGAGGCCGGGTTGCGGTTCTTACGTGACCTCGAGAAGAATCCTGAGCAGTCCGCCGTGGTTATATTTGGCAGATCTTACAATGCCTTTGTGCCGGAGGCGAATATGGGCATACCCCATAAGTTCGCATCCAGGGGTGTGCCTGTAATCCCGTTTGATTTCCTTCCTTTAGATGAAGAGGCCATGGACAACAAAATGTACTGGTCAACAGGACAGTCGATTCTCAAAGGAACAAATTTCGTAGAAAAACATCCTCAACTTTTTGGATGCTATATCACCAATTTTTCCTGCGGTCCGGATTCTTTTCTCGTTGGATATTTTCGTCATATCATGAGGGAAAAGCCCTTCCTGATCTTGGAGTTGGACTCTCACGTAGCCGATGCGGGTCTGGAAACGAGAATAGAGGCATTTATGGATATCATTAAGAATCACCGGGAACTGAAAAAGTTCCGTAATGATGCCTCCGCTCCATATCATTCTTCACCTCGGGCGGCACATTTTGATAACAGGAAACAGGAGTTCATCGATTCCAAGGGAAGAGTTTACCCGTTTCATCATCCCCGGATACATCTCATTTTCCCGTCCATGGGGCGATTCCTGAACGATGCGACGTCCGCCGTGTTCAGATCGATAGGGATCCGAGCATCCGTGCTTCCGCCCGCAGATGACGAAGTTCTCAAACTCGGAAGGGGCAACACAAGCTGTAAGGAATGCCTGCCTCTGTTGCTTACTGTAGGCAGTCTCTTGAAATACTTGAAAGAAAGGGAGAGACCTGAAGAGCTATTGATTTATTTTATGCCGACAGCTTCAGGTCCCTGCCGGTTCGGCCAATACTCTTCCTTTATCAGCCAGCTTATTTCACGCAACGGGATTGAAGACGTCGCCTTATTTTCCCTTCAGGCCGAAAACAGCTACACGGAAATCGGCGGCAATGAATTTACCTTGAAGCTTTGGTCATGCCTGGTTGTAGCTGATATTATGCAGGATATTTATTCAGTTCTCCTGACAAACGCTGTGGACAAAGAATCAGCCCTGGAAATCTATAAACAGGAGACCAAGAGGCTCATTGCCGTCTTTGAACATTCTCCAAATTTTAAGAACATCCACAGAACCCTCAAGACCGTAGCTGATAACTTTCAGAAAATACCTGTAAAACGGCATGTGCACGATACTCCCGCAATTTTACTCACGGGAGAAATTTTTGTTCGCCATGACGATCTCTCCAGGCAATTCCTTGTGGAGAAACTGGCTGAACAGGGGTTTGCAAGCAAAGTCTCCAGTGTCATCGAATGGGTCTATTACACTGACTGGTGCTTCGAGAAAGGCTTGTCGACGGCCGCACCCAACTTCCGGGAACGGCTCTCACTATTGCTGAGATCGGCGTGGATGACAAGCTATGAAAAAACGTTCAAAAAAATCATGGAGCGATCAGGTTTGTACACATATCGGCTGGATGATGTCGATCATCTGATAAGTGAGAGCCAGCATTTGATCAATCCGGAGCTGACGGGTGAGGCTGTGCTGACTATTGGCGCAGCAGTAACGGAGGTACTCCGCCGCTACTGCGGGGCTATAGCAATCGGCCCATTCGGCTGTATGCCGAACCGTCTGGCGGAGGCTATTTTGTCAAGGGAGATGGGCACGGAACTTCCCTTTTTGGCTATTGAGAGCGATGGGAACCTTTTTCCGCAAGTCATTACTGCAAAACTCGAGGTTTTTCTCTTGCAGGCGTCGAGATTACACAAGCAAATGACGGAATCACTTAGGAAGGGTAGCCACTGAGTTGAGCTTGGCTTCCGCTGTTCTTACCGCTGCGCCCATAAATGAAAAATAATGGTATTTTGTAAATATTTATGCTAATTGCGCACGGATATTTCAATTCGAAGCGTTCCAACCCCAAGGAGGTCAAAAGGTAAGAGATGGAAAATAAGAACAGAAAAACCTTTATCATGTTTCTGCTTGCTTTTCTGATAGGTTTTTTTATCATTTCCCTTATAGAAGTATTGAGGTCATCCTTTGTTCCTGTCGGATCTAACGTCCCGACAGTGTCAGCGGTTTCATCACCTGAAAGTCCTCGTGCGCCTTTTTCATTTGCTGATTTGGCGGAAAGATTGAAGCCCGCTGTCGTAAATATCAGTACAACGAAAACGGTCAGAAGCGGTCGTGGAGGCCCATTCAGGACGCCTTTTGACAGATATTTCTGGGGCGATGATTTCTTTGAAAGATTCTTCGGCGATATACCACAGAGAGAATTCAAGCAGAGAAGCCTTGGGTCCGGTTTTATAATCAGTAATGACGGCTACATTTTTACCAACAATCACGTAGTGGAACAGGCTGACAAGATACTGGTTAAGCTCTCCACTGGAAAGGAATATGAGGCGAAGGTGATCGGTAGGGATGCAAAAACGGACCTTGCCCTTATAAAGATTAAACAGAGCGAAAGCCTCCCCGTGGCTGAAATAGGAGATTCTGACAAGCTGCGTGTGGGCGACTGGGTTTTGGCCATCGGGAACCCCTTTGGCCTTGAACAGACAGTGACTGCCGGCATAGTCAGCGCCAAAGGCAGGGTGATAGGCGCGGGGCCCTATGATAATTTCATTCAGACTGATGCTTCCATCAATCCCGGTAACAGCGGTGGGCCCCTATTTAATATGGAAGGGAAGGTAATAGGCATCAATACAGCTATCGTGGCCCAGGGACAGGGTATCGGATTTGCCATACCGGTGAATATGGCCAAAACCATACTGCCTGACCTCAAATCAAAGGGAAAAGTTACCCGAGGCTGGCTGGGTATTTCTGTCCAGGACGTAACGGAAGATATAGCGAAGAATCTCAAACTTAAAGATAATAGTGGTGCACTGATATCCGAAGTGTTCAAGGGGGACCCCGCTGACAAGGGCGGACTGAAAGCGGGAGATCTCATAACTGAGGTGAACGGCAAGAGAATAAAGGACACCCACGAGTTGCTGCTCACGATCGCCTCTTTCCATGTCGGCGATAATATTGAGGTCAAAGCCTTGAGGGATGGGGAGGAGAAAACCTTTCACATTGTCGTTACGGAGCGGAGGGACCAACCGGAGGTAGCCTCTGCGAGAGAATCGAAGGAAAACTTCGGCATGACAGTGCAGGATATCACACCGGAAATCGCCCAATATCTTGGGATCGCTGGGGCGGGCGGCGTAGTTGTAGTTGATGTCAAAGACGGAAGCCCTGCCGATGAAAAAGGTATCCAACCTCAGGACATCATCATGGAAGTCAATAAAGTGAAAATTTCCTCCATGAAGGACTACGTGCGGGAAATATCGAAAAAGAGTGCAAAGAAAAGCATCCTTCTCTTGATCAGGAGGGGTAACTCAACTTTTTTTGTCAGCCTGCGCAAATAGTGGGCGTCCTCGTATGAAGGACGAGGACGGTACGGGATTCCTATATGCAAAGGGGTCATTATCTTCTTGCGATCTACAAAACGCTGAATGCCCACTTCGGTGACCTAAACTGGTGGCCCGGTAATTCCCCTTTCGAAGTTATTGTCGGGGCGATATTGACCCAGAATACAGCCTGGCGAAATGTGGAAAAGGCCATATCAAGGCTGAAATCAAATGATCTTCTTCACCCCGCGGGAATTTTAGAAATAGGCGATTCGGTTCTCGCTGATCTTATTAGACCGGCGGGATATTACAATATCAAGACCCGGAGACTGAAATCATTTATACGATTCTTATACAATGAATATGGTGGCAAACTGGATAACATGTTTGCGGAAGACCTCTGGCGCCTGAGAGCAAGGCTGCTTACGGTCAAGGGCATCGGTGAGGAAACAGCCGACAGTATTCTTCTCTATGCGGGAAGAAGGCCCATATTTGTTGTCGATGCTTATACCAGAAGGGTCTTACAGAGGCATGATATAGTCCGCAGTGATGCAACGTACAAGGAAATTCAGAATCTTTTTATGACCCACCTTCCTCACAGCGTCCCCCTGTACAATCAGTATCATGCCCTTTTCGTTAACACGGGAAAACTTTTTTGCACTAGTAATCCCCGCTGTGACGGCTGTCCACTTCAGTCACAGGTCTAATGATCAAAACCAGGTTTCTATGCCTAACTTCTACGATTATACGGGCATTATCCATAGCCACTCAGCCTACTCGTTTGACGGCCGGGCTCCCATTGGAGAAATTCTGGAAGCGGCGAGGATCAACGGCATTGATTTTGTCATGCTTACGGATCACTCCAACTTACGGGCGAAGGAAGAAGGATTTGAAGGATGGCACGGTGATACTCTGCTCATCGTCGGTCAGGAAATTGCTCCACGTTTCAACCATTACCTTGCCTTCCAGATTGATACGCCTGTGGTCATCAACGAGGACGAACCGGACATTGATCCCCAGATATACGTGGATGAGGTTCTGGTCAAGGGGGGAATGGGGTTCATTGCCCATCCGGACCATGCGGGAACGGAATTGTTTCACGTGAAACATTACCCATGGTTGGACTGGAGGGTAACAGGTTATACAGGCATAGGGATATGGGACTTCATGACGGACTGGCAAAGCACCTTGAGTGGATATACCCGGTCCATATTGAGCTTTCTCTTTCCCGCCTTTTTCCTCACGGGACCGAAAAAGGAAACCCTGGAACGGTGGGATCGGCTGAACAGGAGTTCTAAGGTAGTAGGTATAGGTGAACTCGACAATCATGACACCCTTCATAGGGTGCTGGGTTTGAATCTGTCTGTTTTCCCATTTGCGAAGGCATTCAAATTCATGAGGACTCATGTGATTACTGAAACACCTCTAGCCAAAGATAATACGAGGGATATTGAATTGTTGCTGTCTGCTGTAAAACAGGGAAGGGCATATGTTGCTGGAGAATATTACCGCCAGTCCAGGGGATTCTCCTTTATTTTAACTGATGGCATCCGGAGTGCCACCATGGGTGATGAGTTTATGCTTGATAATGAGGCTTGCCTCACGGCAACATTTCCTGCTACCGCCAAGATCCGCATCATCAAAGACGGGACCGTGATTAGAGAAGAGATCGGTCGAGACCTCACGTGCAGCATTAGCCAACCGGGCATCTATAGAGTGGAAGCCTATTTCAAAGTCCTCGGCAAATACCTGCCTTGGATATTCTCGAATCCTATTTATGTAACGAAATTTTAAGAACGGCTTATATGATCAAATACCTTTCACGATTCGCATTGAAATACGGACTCATGTCCTTTGCCTATTATCTTGTCCGTGCATACCTTTGCCTGACTAAGATCAGGGCTGTAAATGAGGAGATGACCCTGCAATACCTGAAAAGTGGCCAAAAGATGATCGTTGCGATCTGGCACCAGCGTATTATTCCGGTCGTGGATTATGCAAGAAAATTTAGTGTCTATGAGCCTTCCGTTATGATCAGCCAGAGCCGTGATGGCGATATAATAGCCGGGGTATTCAGCCTTCTCAATTTCAGGCCAGTAAGGGGATCGAGTTCCCGGGGTGGCAAGGAGGCCCTTGCCGATATGATTGTAGATTTAGCAGAAAATCAGATGGCCGTGCACGTTCTTGACGGACCGCAAGGACCGAGAGGGGTTGTGAAGCCGGGACTTATTGTGATGGCACAGTCTACCGGCGTACCAATCGTTCCTGTCTATATTTCAGTTGACCGGGCCTGGGTGTTGAATAGCTGGGATCGCACGCTGATTCCCAAACCTTTCAGTAAAATCACGGTGCGCTGGGATGGCCCCATATCTGTTCCGGCGAATCTGAACGAAGAGGCCTTTGAGAGCACACGAAAACAGATTGAACAGCACATGAAGGAAAATCAGACTCGTGATGACCGGCAGCTAGGCTGGACAAAACCCCTGCTATAGAATGCCGTCTATTTAGGAACCTCTAACCGAATCTCAAAGAGATTGGGCCAGTATTTTCCCGTAACAAACAGCCGGTCGCCTTTCGCGTCATAGGCAATTCCGTTTAAGACATCAATGTTTCTGCCCACACCGACATGTCGGTATAAATCCCTGAGATCAATCCAGCCAAGCACCTGTCCTGTTTGTGGTGAGATGCGGACGATGTAGCCTGTGCCCCATACGTTCGCGTAAATCTCGCCTTTGATAAATTCGAGCTCATTGATATTCGGCAAAATGTTGCCTCGATCCCGTACCTCGATCTGCTTCACAATTTTATACGTCCGGACGTCCAAGAAACGAAGAACGGCCGTTCCGTCGCTCATAACGAGATGGTCGCCGTCACAGGTAATTCCCCAGCCCTCGGTTGGATAGGAAAATGTTTGGAGGAGTCGGAATGATTGAAGGTCATAGACAAAACCGGTGTGTGACTGCCATGTCAGCTGGATCAGTTTATTCCGGCAGATAGTGATGCCTTCTCCGAAGTGTTCTGCCGGGAGACCTTGACTCTTTAAGACCCTGCCTGTCTTAAGCTCAACTTTGCGTATGCCCGACTGTCCCGAAATCCCGGTTCCCTCGTAGATATACCCCTTGTGGAATGCTAGCCCCTGTGTGAAGGCAGCAGGATCGTGCGGATAAACATTAACTACCCGGATACTATGAAGGGTGGTTCCCGATGTACTGATGGGGGCGCGGTTCAAAACTGTTTCGGGTGATGATGCATATCCCGGCGAGGCGCAAACGATGGGTAGAAAAAAAATCTCGCAGATGAAAGAAATTGCACCTGATGCAACAAAAAAGACAAATATGCCGATGAACAAGCACTTTTTCACAGACGTTAACCGCTTTTCCTAAAAGTCTTCTTAGCCGTTGCGAGCGTTGTAATCGACGCGCAGGTTATATTTATAGTCTTGAAGAAATCGCGCAGAGGGCGCCCGGGGCCGACCTCATATATCGTATCCGCATGCGAAGCGATGGCCTTCATGTTTTCCACCCACAACACCGGGTGATTCAACTGGGACACCAGGTTGTTGATAAGGTCCTCATACAGATCTGAATGAAATCCCCCCCGGTAATTTGAGGTCACCGTTATTGACTTTTCGTGATGGATGCTTTGCCCGATTACTCGCAGTGTATCTTCAAAAGGCTCGACAATTGTACTCATAAAACGACTATGAAAGGGCGCACTAACATTGAGTGGAATAAAGCGAAATGGTCTGTCCTTAGCCAGTGTTTCCTGCAACCTTGCCTCTGCTTCAGGCATTGCCCCGGCTTCACCACTTACGACTATCTGATTGGCCGAATTGATATTCGCGATGTCAATGGGTAGATCCTTCAATGCCAGGTGGACCAGCACTATGTCCACATGGTCGCAGATAACAGCAGCCATGGCTCCGCGACCGACGGGCACGGCTTCCTGCATCAGACGACCGCGGGTCTGGACAATGCGAACAGCCTCTGCTAACGGAAGGGCACCGGCGGCAACCAGGGCGGTGAATTCGCCTAGGCTGTGACCGCCAAAAAAAATCGGCGAGAATCCGAAAAGGGTCTCCAAGCCGCGCAGCATAGCAATTTCCGTTGTCAAAATGCAGGGCTGGGTAAACTCTGTCAGGTTTAGGCGTTCATCATCGCCGAAACACGTGGCGGCAATGTCCCATCCTGTCGCCTGTGATGCCTCGTCATAAACCTCACGGCTGACAGGAACGTTGTCATAGAAATCTTCTCCCATACCCCTTCTCTGTGCCCCCTGACCGGGAAAGACAACGGCAATTTTCTCCTTTTTCATAACAGTCAAGCCTTCCTGTGCTTCATCAACGCGCCAGTTCTTTCAACAATCGTAGGTGACAACGGTAAATACACTGCTCCGCCTTCTATGGCAAGGGGCTTTTTCTGCCCTGAAAAAGGACTTCATCCCACTCGCCACAATTAAGCAAGCACTATATTATAACGATGCATATAATGAAAATACTTGTAATTTTTTGAAAAGATAGTATTTTAAAGTTCATGGATCAATATAATCTAGGAATCCCATATATTAATGGTTATGTTGAGAATAAAGTTGTAAATAATAGCAGAAACAGGTCAGTTTTTTGCCCTAAGTGTGAAGACCGTCATGATCCCCAAATCCCTTAAAAGTAAGATATGAAAATAAATTTGCTCATCTTGGGTTTGTTAATTTTCGCGTCGACTTCTTGGCCTGTCCAGACCTTTACCATTGAAGACGATGACCTATCTGCAGTTCCGGGCAATGCCGAGGTTGTAATTCGCAGCTCTGAAGTCAAAGATGATGACCTGCAGAACTGCGAGCTCGTCGGCAAAGCAGTTGACCTTGACGGACATGGACAAACCATAGATTTAATTGTCACAATGCGGGATGCAGCTGGGTGGGGAGCTGCTCTTGGACCGATCTGGGTTCTCCGTGGTGATGGAGATTCCTTTGTGATAGTTCTATCTGACGGAGGCTATTCTGTAACAATTGGTAAGGCAAAACACAAGGGATTATATGATATTACTATATCGGCTGAGACTGCCGGCTGGTCCCGTCAAAGTATTTGGGAATTTAATGGCAAGCGCTACAAAAAAACCAAGGAAAAAACGAACAGGGCATACTGAGAACGGATTGCATATGGGCCTGGTAAAGTTCAGGCACACTTCTTCAAGATAATAATGGGCGGAATTGAATCGTGGCAGAAAGTGAAAATATAACTTCGCAAGTCAGATGAGGAGGAACAGTATGAGTAGTGACGACAAGACGTGGGAGACCCAAAAGTGGCAGATGATACAAAAACGTTTGGGCTATAATGATGAAGAGATGAAAATATTTCAGGATAATCCTCGTAATGAAGACATTTTATCTAAAGTGCCTGATCTGATGAATAAGACAATTATTGCAGAAGTGGTGGACTCGCACGGATGCAACAGCCAGCATAAGGTTGGTGATAAGTTCTATTTTGACAGTGCGGGAAACCTTCTAACCGCACTCTCTCCAAAGAGAATATGCATTTATGCAGTGAGTGTGATTATGCCCCAGATCTTTACGGCAACCGAGTTTCTTTACGCAGGCACTGATCCTAATGAGATGAGATTTAAACGGGCCGGATGCTTTGATGTCGGTGTAGCGTGCGGGGGGTGGGGCCGTATAGTCCTCGAATTGAAGGTGGAGGATCGTCGGAAAGCCTGATGGATATTCTTGCCGAACTCCTCAAACCCATTCTATTTGCAAATATAGAGCTTGCTTATTGTTGCATTTGGCAGTACTGTTAAAAGTAGTTCAGGGGGTAACAATAATGACTAAGATTCCCAACATCATACCAATTACCGATCTTCGCCAGGCGGCGTCGTCCGTGCTGAAGCGCGTGAAATACTCACGGCAACCCGTTGTGATTACTCAAAGGGGAAGGGCGGCCGCGGTTGTGGTCAGCATGGAGGCCTACGAAAAATCGCAAAAAGAAATGGAAATTCTGCGACTACTCGCCCGCGGTGAAAAGGAGATCGAAATAGGCAAAGGTTATGATCTCAGTCATGTCCTTGCAGATGCGGATGCCTTGTTGAAATAGGAGGATTGTTTGAGAGTTCTCTTTACTCCTTCCGGACGGAACCATTTTCTTGCAGCTATAACCTTCATCGATAGTGAAGGTACTTATGCGGCAGGTGCATTCCGAAAGAAGGCAGAAAAGACATTGTTGCGGCTTAAAAGGTTTCCCAGATCTGGTACGGCATTACCTGAATTTCCCGATCTCCCCTTTCGAGAAGTGGTAATTGCTCCGTGCCGGTTTATCTACCGTGTGAAACAGAAAACTGTCTGGATAGTCGCAGTCTGGCATAGCGCCCGACTTCCGAAAAATCCAACGGAAAAAGAGATAGCTTAACCATCCATCATCTCTGTATTGAAATACCTTCGAGATCCAGCCAGGATTTGTATGAATACATGCCGGCAAGGGCCTTTACAGCTCGCTCCGGTGTCAGGAAAGACACCCCTTTATATTGGCTCCCCTCGATCTCTTTGATGGCACGGGCATTTTCATCGGAAAGAAGGCAAACCCCAAGAACGGGTTTGCCATACTTCTCCATCAGGCGAACTACGTGTTCACTGTAAGTTAGTTCGAAATCAGCCACCCGACGAACAATTTCTACTAAAACCTTACGGTCACAGGTTTGATCAGCCATATGACAGGATTCGATCATTCGCTTTACAAATACTAACCTGCCAAGGATGCCGAGGTGAATTGCTGCATCACAGCCATCCCACTTCAGTAATTCTTCGATGATTATCATGGGAACGGAGAGATTCATTTCTGCGACCAGGTCAACCGGATTAGACCGGCTCCAGTAAGGAGGAAGAACTTTATCGATCCGCGATATTAAATGAGACGGGAGTTCAGGCACTTCCAGTCCATATTCAGTGCATAGATCGGCCGCAACTACCCCCCAGCCCCCACCCAATGTCATTATTGCCACCTTATTACCCTGTGGCAACGGGAGCGACGAAAATGCAGCTGAAAGATCAAGGAGATCCATGGAAGTCTCTCCCAGAACAACCCCAGCCTGGCGGCACGCGGCCTTAAATACTTCAATATTGGAGGCTAATGCGCCTGTATGACTGGCGGCGGCGCGGTTACCCGCGCGTGTGCGACCGCCCTTAAGCATAAGAACCGGCTTTTTTCGGGAAACCCTCCTGGTTGACTCGAAAAACCGCCGCCCATCTTTAGGGCTTTCTACGTATAGTACCACTGTTTTTGTCAAGTCATCAGTTTCAAAGAATTCCATGTAGTCTTCAATCGTAATCATCGCCTCATTTCCGGATCCGATGAACGCGCGTATCCCGATCCCCTCACTCTCGGCAAACATCAATAGCTGTGTCCCGAGATTACCCGATTGAGCAACCAGCGCCGTCGAGCCTGGCTTCGGCCGCACATGCTGATATAGGCAGAACAAATTTTCATGAGGATTGCACAGTCCCATTGTGTTAGGCCCGAGAATTGTAATTCCGGCCTCACGCGCATCTTCCACCAGCCGCCCCTCTAGGCGCAAACCCTTTTTTCCCGCGTCACTGAAACCCGATGTGACTAAGAGTACGCTCCTGATACCTTTTGCCTTAAGCTGAGGAATGAGGTCACAAACCTTTGCGGCAGGGACCGTTACGACGGCGAGGTCTACAGGCCCAGGGATGTCTGCCAAAGATTTGAAGACAGGTCTTCCTGCAATTTCACTACCTTTAGGATTAACCAGATAAACCTCGCCTTGGAAATTCCCGGCAACTACATTAGTGAAGAGAGTGTATCCCCATTTACCGAACGTAGCAGACGCGCCGACAAACGCAATCGAGCGGGCATGAAAGAAATCTCGCAGCGCCATTTTGTCCGCGAAAGGACGCAGAGATTTTTTTTGAGGAACGCTGCCGACAATGACTAGCGCATCTACAGCGGTTACCTGGCCATCCGGCCCGACGAGCAGGGGATTGATATCAACCTCCCGCACCTCCGGATGTTCAATTCCAAGCTTGGATAAACCAACCAGTATTCTGACGATCTGTTCACTTCTTACCGCAGCCTCACCGCGAAACTTTCCCAGCAGGTCAACAGCCCTAATTTTTCTTATCATGTCATGGGCGTATGTTTCATCGAGGGGTGCAATGCGAAACGCCACATCAGCAAGCGCCTCAGCAAAGATGCCTCCCAAACCGAACATTACAACCGGACCGAATTGGGCATCATGAAACAGCCCCGCCATGAATTCCCGTCTGCCTTCCACCATGTGGTATATGAGAAACCCTTCCAGGTCATCACCCGCAGCCTGGGCGATTTCTCCAGCAGCCTTTCGGACCTCTTCCGCGCTTTTCAGATTCAGCTTGACAAGGCCGCGTTCCGTCTTGTGGGTCAGTCGAGCACCGAGACCTTTTACAACGACAGGAAAACCTGCGGCCTCAGCCTTTATAACTGCCTCGTCCAGGCTTGTTGCAATGCTTTCATCAACCACAGGAAGGTCATAATTTTTGAGCAATTCCTTCGATTCCGCTTCTGTAAGGGCATTTCTGCCTTCAGCTCTTGCCTTGCCTATTAGTTTCGCAACTTCCATAAATACCCGTGCCTTTCATTCCCACTCATCCATGGTGACCGCTGTTTATCATACGTCGTTGCTGAGTGCAAATACCATATCAGCGGAACCATTACATTGACATTTACTGACAGAGAATTTAAAATGAAAATATATAAATATGAAGGAGGGATGGCAATGCTTGACTATATCAGGAAAATGACATTGGCGGGAGCAGGATTGGCGATAATGACTACGGAAAAAATCCAGGAGATGATGGAGGAACTCGTCAAAAAAGGAGAGATGACGGAGAAAGAGGCACGAGAGGCAGTCAGTGAATTTGTGGAAAAATCAAAGCAAGCAAGAAGAGATCTGGAAGATAAGATAGAACAGATGGCAACAGGTCTTCTGAATCGCATGAATATGCCTACTCGAAAGGAATTTGAGGAGATCAAAGAGCGGCTCACACGTTTAGAAGAATCCGGAAAATCCAAAGGATAAACCACGTGCAAGTGGAAGAATAAATATTGACAAAGAAAGGGTGATGTAACGGAGGTGGAATTTATGCGACATAGAAAGGCGGGAAAGGTCACAGATAATCTTTGGTACCTTGGCCGTGAGGAAGCGGGGGTCTACATTTTTGAAGGACGAAACGATGCAATCTTGATTAACGGTGCCATGAGCTACATACTTCCTGACGTTCTAGAACAAATGAAGGCGTTCGGAATCGACGCGAAAAAAATCGGGAAGATACTGATCCTCCATTCGCATTTCGATCATGTGGGAATCGTCCCATATTTCAAGCGTAACTATCCTAGGATAGATGTTTACGCCTCAGCGCCAGCCTGGAAGATATTCTCCATGCCCAAAGCCATCGAAGTCATGAACAGCTACAGCAAGCTCAGTGCAACATGGTGGGGCGTCGAAAACGCCATCGACGCCTACGATCTCGACTGGCGTGACGACATTACGGGTATCACCTTAGCCGAAGGAGATAAGATAGATCTCGGCGATGTTACGCTGCAGATAATGGATGCACCTGGTCATTCCAACTGTTCCATTACTGCCTACGAGCCTGGCATGAAGGTTATGTTCGCCTCCGATGCCGCAGGGATTCCTTACAAGGACTTCTGCTTCCCTTCCATGAATACAAATATGACGCAGTATCTGGCTAGCCTGGAAAAATTGAAGCCTTTGCCGGTGTCCTACCTCTGCGGTGACCATTACGGCTACATCACGGGGGATGAGGCATCCCGTTTTCTCGACCTGACCTTTAAGGAAGGCCTCAAATGGAAGGTCGTCATGGAGGATACATACCGCAGGCATGGAGGTGATATCGATGCTGCCGGAAAGGCCATTACTGATTATTTCTATAAACAAATGCCGGACTATTTTATTCAGCGGGATATTCTTGAGGGGGTCTTCAAGCAGATGTTGAAATTCATTTCCAAGAACGTGTAAGGAGCATACCGATCATGAACAAAAAAAAGACGGCAATTCTTCTCCTTTCCCTTTGCTTATCACTTGTAATCTGCTCCGCTGAAACTGGTGTGGTAGCAGCCCAAGTTAGGCAGAACCAGCTCCATTCCTATCTTAAGCAGGGAATTGAAAAAGTCTTCAACATGGAACCGCAGAACGCGAGCATCCATCTGCAGAAAGCTGTGGATCTGGATCGGGAAAACCCGACTGGCTATGCTTTTTCTGCTCTGGAGAACCTGTTCTCTTATGAGATTAGCCTCGATAAGAAGGAGCGGGAGATATATCAGGAGGCCATGCTTCGTTACGTCAGCGAAGCCGTGGCCAGAGGCCAGACCAGGATTGAGAAAAATCCTAATGACGGTCAGGCATACTTTGCCCTGGCCATGGCGAAGATTATAAAGGTTCGTTGGGCCATCGGGCAAAAACAGTGGCGCGTCGTAGCGCAGGAAACATCGAATGTTTGGGATTATTTAGAAAAAGCAAAGAAAGAGGATCCACAGAATTATGATACATATTTTCTCATGGGTCTGCTCCATTACCATCTCGATCACCTCCCTCCCGCGGCCCGTTTTTTTTCTTCCCTTCTGATTACCTCCGGAGACAGCAAGAAAGGGCTTCAGGAACTGGAATTGGCGGCGCAGAAGGGTGATCTTCTCAAAGAACTTGCGCAGTCTGAAATCGTGTCGGTGTATGTGAACTTTGAAAAACAACCTGCCCGGGCTCTTCCCATTGCCCGAGAGTTAAAGAAAAGGTTTCCCCGCAATTATAATTTTTCCTTTGCCTTGGCCAATGCCCTCTCAGAACTCAACCAATTCCAAGAGGCTTTCGCCATGGCCCGTGAGATTGAAAAAGGGATTCAAGCAGGCACGCCCCCCTTTGTTCCCCAACTCCAGCCCCGTCTCGATCAGTTAATGGGAAGAATCTTTTTCAACGAGGGAGAATATGCCAGGGCTTCCGAATATCTTGAGAAGACACTAAGGGACAGGGAGCCCTATAATGCCCGGGTTCGCGCCTCCGCCCTCGTGCGTCTGGGGATGATACATGACGCTCTCAAGGAAAGAGAGCAGGCGGAAGAGTACTATAACAGGGCCCTGGCAGAGAAAGGGGGGGAAGGTTTGGCTCAGTTGGAGGCAAGGAAATATCTGAATAACCCCTATGTGCCTCCCCCAAAACCCCAAAACAGGCAGTGAATGGAACTCACCAAGTCTGCTAAAGGGTAAGCGGGCAAATGACTAACGATAATATTCCTTACGTTGCGAAGATTCTCCGCAAGTTAATCCGAACAACTTTAATTTCCCGACAGAGTTTTGAGTGACCCATCTCAAACTGTTCTTTACATTGCAAGTTAATTTATGTCACACTTAATACCAAATCCTATCCATCTAATTCGGTGTCTCGCTGGAGATTATTTTCGTGTGGAAATAAGCATATTTTTGTTCAAACATACAAAGAACGGAGGTTTTCTA
>Ga0209048_10003469_pt1 | contig 15293 bp, 14 predicted proteins | sample FrelakmetCRP12CR_FD_187146 | JGI IMG/M metagenome (GOLD analysis project Ga0209048, IMG submission 187146) | Freshwater lake sediment microbial communities from the University of Notre Dame, USA, for methane emissions studies - CRP12 CR (SPAdes)... | ecosystem: Environmental > Aquatic >... | reverse complement strand
CACCCTCTCACCCCGAGCGGGGGCGAAGGTGGGAAGCCCTGGTCTTGATGTCCGCTGTTGTAGGCCCTCAGGACGGACCGCCCGCTATCCAAGGAGTGATGCTCCTACCCGGTGACGGCTAAACCGTCACTTGCCTTTGTTGGCCGCGATCTGTTCCAGAAGCTGGATCACCTTGTTCGTCTTACGGATATAAATCGTTGGGACATAGAGCGCCAGCAACGCGATGATAATCAGACAGGCACCCGGCACGAAAGTAGCCCAATACATAGACGCCTCCTAGGCTGAAGTGGCGAACAACCGAGATAGTGCATCTTCGGCGAACGAATGAACTTCGGTCTCAGGGTAGCAGTCGCCAAGTCTCTTAGACACTAAATTCGCGCACGCAGCTTACAACTAAAGTCGCATATTGCACGTGGCTTTATACCATTGTTGTGCCACGAGACATCCTGCCGTTTGGGGCATGCGAGGCGGCGTAAGGATGCGGCTGGCAGGTCATGAGCGATCCAGGCCGCCGGGACTCAATTCCTGTTATGCGCCCGACGCTTTTTTCAGCCCTTTCCGTATGACCTGCTCGATGGACTGCCTCAGTCCCAGCCCGGCCAGTTCACCTTCCGTAACCCAGCGCACTTCGCTGACGTCGCTGCCTGCCTGGGCTTCGCCGGAGAGACGGCGGCAGAGGAAGTCAATCAGCACGTAGTGGTACTGGGTACGGCCATCGGCGTCGGGGAAGATGCTGTCGACGACGTCGAGCACCTCGCCGACCTCGATCTCGAGGCCGGTCTCCTCCAGCGCTTCGCGGCGGGCGCCGTCGCGCAGCTTCTCGCCCAGCTCCAGCATGCCGCCGGGCACCGACCACTCGCCTTTTAGCGGCTCGGTAGCGCGGCGCACCAGCAGCGCGCGGCCTTGGTCAATGATGACCGCGCCAACGCCGACGATGGGCTGTTCGGGATAGCTGCGATTCATGGCTGGCCGAAGAAATCGGAGGGGGTGAAGCCTACCACCCGCCAGCCGTTCGGTCCCTGCTTCAGCTGGAAGCGCATCTGGGTGTTGCGCTGCACGGGCGTCTGGTTCTGGTCGACCGGCGTGGCGGCCATGTCGATTTCGGCGATGACAGAGGCGCGGTCCTTGTCAGAGGTGGCCTGCAGCACTTTGTAGCGAAATCGGATAGGGTCGTAGAGGCGGAAAAAGGCGGTCAGCTGGTCGCGGGCTTGCGCGTAGTCCGGCATATCGACGGGATCAAGGACGGACAACGCCTGCCGCGGGGTGTGGCTCTCCAGTCCTTCCTGGAAGGGTTCGAGCACATCATGGATGACTTGGTCGCTGAGGTCGGGCTTCTGGGCGTCGGAGGAGTCCGGCTGATCCTGCGGCGCGGGTGAGTCTTTCGGGTCCTGGGGAAAAGCATCTAGCGGGACGGCGAGTAGTCCTGCTGCCAGCAGGGCGACCCGCAGTACCAACCAGCATCTCGAAACGTAGCGCATTTGCATCAAAGGAGTGCCCACAGTGCTTTCATCGGGGCCCTCGTGCATAATACTGGTTTAGTTGCCGAGTTGCAGTAGTTTTGCCCATGGCGAGTGACGATTCCCAGCGTGATTCGGAGCTTCCTGAGTCCCCGGAACGCGATGCCAAAATGGCCCGGCCGAGGCCAGAGGGGAGTTGGGTGTCTAAGTCGCAACTTTCAGGTGTTAGAAGGGTTACAGCCGATGTGGGCAGCGTAGCACTCGAACGGATTGTGCTGGGTGGTGGGAACGCGCCGCAGGCGCTGGATCCATCTTCCGCCATACGGGGCGAATTGACGGAACCTGCCGTACTGGAGAAGTTGAGCGACGCCGAGGTCATGCTGCGCGTGGCCACGGGCGATGACGTCGCCTTCGATTACCTGGTGGAGAAGTACCGTCGTCCGATGGTCAGCTTCATGTATCGCATGACGCACAACCAGGCGGTGTCAGAAGAGTTGGCGCAGGAAGTTTTTCTGCGGGTGTATCGTTCGCGCCAAGGTTATGCGGCGAGCGCCAAGTTCACCACGTGGCTGTATCGGATTGCGACCAACCTCGCGGTGAACCACGCGCGCGATACTAAGCATGAGCGCCCCGAGAACACGGTCAACATCGACGAGCCCGATACCGAGACCGGCCTCACGGTGGACGTGCCGGACGGCGGGCTGAATGCCGAGCAGTTGATTCTGCGGCGCGAGCGGATGGCGGCGATCCGCAGCCAGGTCGAGGCCTTGCCGGAACGCCAGCGCATGGCGGTGATCATGCACAAGTACCAGAACATGGACTATATGCAGATCGCGGCGGTGCTGAAGTTGAGCGAGTCGGCGACAAAATCATTGTTGTTCCGCGCGTATGAAACGCTGCGAGAGACGTTAAAACAGTTTTTGTAAAAGCAGGAAGCAGGGTGCGGCATGAAGTGCGAAACGATTCGTTCAGAATTCATGGAAGCGGTGCTGGGCGGGCCGGAGGGGGCCTCGCCTGAGGTACGCGAACATCTGAGCCACTGCGCTGAGTGTGCCAGCGAACTGGCGTCATTCCAGCAGACCATGACGCTGCTCGATGAGTGGCAGGCGCCGGAGCCGTCGCCGTATTTCAATTCGCGGCTGCGGGCGAGGGTGCGGGAAGAAGCCAGTTTCCAGCCTTCCGGCTGGTTCGCATGGATCCGCCGGCCGGTGGTGGCCGCGGCTGCCATGGTGCTGTTCGCGGTGGGCGTTGGCATGCTGGAAACGGGCCAGTTCAGCTCGGACAGCGATACCCTGGCCAACAACGGTGACGCCGTCCTGCGCAACGTGAATAATTCAGCCAGTCTCGCGGTTGGAGACTTGCAGTACCTGGACAGGAACGCCGATCTGTTTTCTGACTTCGACGCTCTTGACGGACAACCTTCAACGGAGTAAGCAGTAGCCGTGCGCGCCGCTAAATCCATCCTGGCTGTTGTGGTGCTGATTAGCAGCACGATGCCGGCACTGGCGCTGCTGCCGGGATGGCAGAAGAAGTCAGCGCCTGCGAGCCCACCGGCCCGCCAGGCGGCGCCGCCTCCGAGTGCGCCAACTGGTGGCGGAGGATACCAGTTCCATCCCCAAGGCCCCGGGCCACACCGCGGCGAGTGGCTGCGTAAGTATGGGAGCCTGCCGCCCAGCGAGCAGGAGCAGCAGCTGAAGCAGGATCCAGGTTTCCGTACTCTGTCGCCCGACAAACAGAACCAGCTGCTCGACCGTCTGCACAATTTCAACAACCAGCCGCCGGAGAAAAAGCAGCAGATATTGAACCGGATGGAGACCTTCGAGCACATGACGCCGGAGCAGCAGTCGGCGGCGCGCAATCTCTATCAGCAATACCGTGGCCTGCCCGAGGATCAGAGAAGCAAGGTCTCCCAGGCCTACCGCAGGCTGCGCGGCATGCCGCCCCAGGCCCGCAATCAGTTGCTGAATTCCGAGGAGTTCCGCAGCAACTACAGTGAACAGGAACGCGACCTGCTGCGGAGCATGACCGAGTTCTACCCGAATCCATCCAAATAGCCTTTCCCGGAATTTCTCGCCGGCAGAGTCGAGCCGGCCCACGGCCCCTGCCAAGTTATACTGCCCGTGAAAGGGGCCCCGTGTGCACGCAGCCTTGGTATTGCCGCGCTTCCATCCCTATCGCGGCGGTTATGAAAACTCGATGCTGGCGATCGCCCGCTGCCTGGTGGGCCGGGGCCATCGCGTGAGCGTGTTCACCACTGTGGCAGACGACCTGGAAGCGCTGTGGCTGCCGGGCTACAAGATATTTGCCGCGGAAGAGTTCGAGATCGGCGGGGTGAAGGTGCGGCGGTTCCCGGTTTGCTACCGGCGGTGGCGGCGACGGGCGACGCGATTGGCGGGAATGCTGCCCAACTGGCGTTGGAAAGCCCAGTATTGGAGGCCGGGGTTTCGGATGCCGGGCCTGGATGCGGCCCTCCGCACCTGCGACGCCGATATTTTTCACATCGGCCCGCTACCCTACAACAACCTGATGTATGCCGGGCTGCAGGCGGCTGAGAAACGGGGTGTGCCGCTGGTTGCGACGCCCTGCCTGCACCTGGGAGAGGCAGGAAGTCAGGCGGTGCTGCAGCACTATCTGCAACCCCATCAGTTGGCGCTATTGCGACGCTGTGAACGGGTGCTGTGCATGACTGATGTGGAGCGTGAACGCCTGCAGACTGCAGGACTTGCCGCCGACAGACTCATGACCATCGGCCATGGTATTGACCTGCAGCAGGTGACAGGCGGCGATGGAGAGCGGATTCGCCGCCGGCACAGCATCGACGGCCCCATCGTGTTGCACTTGGGGGTGAAGGCCTATGAAAAAGGTTCGATGACGCTGGTGGAGGCGATGAAGCGGCTGTGGGCCGACGGTTCTAAGGCATGGCTGGTGATGGCAGGCGCGAGTATGTCGGAGTTCGAAGAATATTTACGAGCGCAGTCGGAGCCAATGCCCAGATTGGTGAACCTGCCGGCGTTTGCGGATGAAGAGAGGCGCGATTTGCTGGCTTGTGCGACGGTAGTGGCGCAGCCGTCGCGGGTGGAGTCGTTGGGGCTGATCATGATGGAAGCCTGGGCGAATGGCAAACCCGTGGTGGCGGCGGACATCGAGGTGTCGCGTCAACTTGTGGGGGCGAGCGGTGCGGGGGCTGTCATTCCATTCGGCGACCATGCGGCGATGGCGAGGGAACTGGAGCGGCTGCTGGGCGATCCAGCTTTGTGCGACGAGATGGGAAGGCACGGGCAGCGGGCTGCGCAGAATTATGACGGCAGCGTGCTATGGCGCCGGAATGCAGAAGCGTTTGAGGCGCTGGTGAACGGTTAAACGTCGGAGGACCGGTCGGCCGAGGCGGCTAGTTGGCGACGGCCAATTCCGCCGACCACATGTGCTTGTAGGTCTCAGCCACCTCAGTGGGATTGCCGTCCGCGACAATTGCCCCTTTTTCCAGCAGAATGGCACGATCGCAGTGCTCCTGAACCTGGGGCATGCTGTGGGAGACGAAGAGGATGGTCTTGCCAGCCTTGCGGAAGTTGCTGATGCGGGCAAAACACTTCTGCTGGAAAGCGGCATCGCCGACGGCAAGGATCTCGTCGAGAATCAGGATGTCAGGATCGACTTCCGTCGCCACGGCGAAGGCCAGGCGGGTTTGCATACCCGAGGAGTACTGTTTGATGGGAGCGTCGATAAAATCGCCGATTTCGGCGAAGTCGATGATGCTTTGCTCGCGGGCCTGCATTTCCTCCTTGGAGTGGCCCATCAGCAGTCCGTTGAGCAGGATGTTTTCGCGTCCGGTCAGTTCATGATGGAACCCCGCGCCCAGTTCGATCAGGGGGGCGAGCGTGCCATGGACACGCACCGTTCCCGCGGTCGGACGGAAAACCCCGGCGATGATCTTGAGCAGCGTGCTCTTGCCCGATCCGTTGCGCCCCAGGATCCCCAGCATCTGGCCCCGCGGGACTTCCAGGGAGACATTCTTCACCGCGTCAAGTTCGTAATAGTTAACCTCATGGCGCAGAAACTTGGAGAACAGCTCGCGGAGAGTATCCGGACGCTCGTGAATGACGCGAAATCGTTGCGTGACGTTTTCGAGCTCTACCAGAAATCCGTTGGATGCCGATGACGATTTAGACATAAAAGACAAACTCGTCCTGATACTTGCGGAATACCCAGAAGCCAATCAACAGCGCCACCAAACCGCAGATGAACGATGCCGCAACGGACTGCCACCGCGGCAGCTGACCGTAGTAAACGGCGAGGCGGAAGCCGTTAATCACGTAAAGGATGGGATTCAACTTAAACAGCCAGCGCCGGTGGGGCGGGATGAAGTCCAGGGCGTAGATGATGGGCGTGAAATAGAACCAGGCGGAAAGCACGACTTGCAAAATGTGCGCCACGTCCCGGTAGTACACGTTTGCCGTGGCGAACAGAAACGTCATGCCGAGGGTAAACAGCACCAGCGCCAGCATCGGAACCGGCAGGTAAAGCCATGTGGCATAGAAGGGATGCCGCATCCCCAGAACCAGCAGGGCCATCGGGATCATGGACAGCAGGAGGTTGATGATGTTGGAGACCACCGCTGCCACGGGGAAGACCAACTTGGGAACCGAGACCTTCTTGATCAGCTCGCCGTTGCCCACGATGCACTCGACGGCGTAACTGAGGGACTGAGAAAAGAAAGTCCAGGGCAACAGAACGCTCAGCAGAAAGATCGCGTAATGCGGAATGTTGAACTGGAGGATGGTGGAAAACACGATGGTAAGCACCAGCATGGTCAGGGCGGGGTTGAGCAAAGCCCACATGAATCCGAGCACGGACCGTTTGTAACGGACCTTCAACTCCTTCATGGCGAGCGCCCAGATCAACTGGCGATAACGAAACGTCTCAACCAACAATTCTCTCAATGCCAGGGGCTCCCAGTGAGGATCAGGCCGGCCTTCGCGGAGCACAAACCGAGCCGAAACTGCCGACAAGGCCAGCCAGAGACGAAGCAGCGGGCTCGTAAATATTGCAAATGCGTCTTTTGGAAGCTTGACGCAGCGGCCCCAAACGGACTTGCGGAGACCTTGAACCAACCGATCTCAAGGGCAGGCCCACCGAGGTGGACAAAGGTTTATTTTACCCGAAGTCCAGCAATGATGTGCGGGGGCGAGAAGGGAAGGCCAGCGGCCGGAACAAAGGGACAATCAGCAGGGACGAATTGTTGTGCGCATCCAATGGCTCACTCTCGAGGGGGCAGGAGCAGAGCGCGGAGCCGGCGGGCCGGCGCCAGCCAGCGGAAGGAACGGCTGTTCAACACCTGGTGCAATTGCCGTTGACACTCGGCGTAGCTTTCGCGGTCTCGGCGAAGTGCTTGGGCGAGTTCGGAGAGGTCGTCGCTGAGCCGGGCCATCACTGCGTCGGAGGCGGCCAGCTGCTCGCCAAGCCCTGCAACCTGCCCGGTGAGCGCGGTTATTTGTTTCTCGGCTGCGGCGAATTTGCCCTGCCAAACAGCCCGGTCTCGCTGGGTGGCGGCAAGTTCGGCCTGGCTGCTGGCCAGGTGCCGGCGGGATTCCGCCAATTCGTGATCGCGCCGGGAGACTTCCGCTTGCAGCGCTTCGCTCTTCGCCGCCAGCTCCTGGCATGATCGCTCCGCAACTGCCCGCGCCTGTTTTTCGCGCAGGGTCGCGGCCATTTCAAACTCGTCGAAGACATTGGGAGGCTGTCCCACGCTTTTGGCAAGCTCGACCTGTTCGGCCGCGACAAAAAAATCGTTGAGCCCATCAAAATATGCGTGCAGGTAGTTATTGCCGCTGAGGATGTCATGCCACCTGTCCAGAGTGCGCACCTGCGATAGGGGTTTGGTGGCTTCGACGACGACAATCCAAGGCCGAAAGCGGACGAAATCCATGCCCCGAAGTACACCTTCTTCACTGCCTTCAGCGTCGATCTTGAGAAAATGAATGTCCTGGCCAACAAAGGGCTGCAGCAACTCCCGCAGGGGGCGAACTTCGACCTGCAGAAGCTTGTGAGGCATGTCGATATGGGTCTCGACAAATGCAATGTCGAAGGAAGAGAGGCCCATGGATTGGGGAATGACCGCCATTTCGGCGGTGCCCGGGGCTGCGCCCGCAGCAGCGCAAATATTGGTATCCCGAGGGCGCGCGGCGGCAAGGATGGCGAACATTTCGGGAACAGGCTCCACGTTTATACCGCTCCAACCCTGGTCGTAAAACCATTTGGTGACAGAATCGACCTCGGGGTGAAACGCGCCGACATCCACATAGCGCCCATGGGAGACGTGCTTGAGCACGCGCCACAGGATTACGTCCTCAAAGTTTTGTGCGTAGGAAATCATCATGAGAAGGTCCCGATAAATCAACTATCTTAGAATACCGGAGCTGATTGCCAGAATCCGCGCACTTTGCCCGGAGATGAGGAATGCATGGACCGGCATCGCATTCCCTGGCAATTGGCCCTAACGCAGCCAAGGCGACCACTCAATCCGCTTGGCCGGAAAGAGCCCGCGCCAGACGTGTCCCTCTGTCTGCATCGCACTGCTGCAGCAGCCACTCAGCCAGTCCGTGCTTGCCATAGACCTGGCTGGCTATCAGCGCCTGCACGATTCGCAGCTCCGCGTCGCCGGGCGCGCTGCGGCGAATGAAAACTGCATCGGCGAAAATGAGGGTGTCGGGGAAGGTCCGACCCGATGGAACAATCAACGGCAAGCGAACAGGGTTGACGATATCGACAAACTCAAAGCCTTGCTGGTCGAGGAAGGTCTGAACCTGCGCGAACAGCGGCTGCCCCTGGTAGATGGGAACGAACTCCACCTCACAGTGCACCACGGCAGTTCGAGACAACGTCTGGCGGGCCGCCTCGAGGGCGCGAAGCTCGAACCCCTGGATGTCGAGTTTGAGGAAGTCGACTTGATCGCAAGTCAGCACGTCGTCGAGCGTGCGGGTGGAAACGAGCTCGGTGCGGACAGTGTGCAGCGATGACATCGCCCCAAACCGGCTGATCACCTCTTGGTTCAGGGGATAGAGCGACGATGTACCGTCATCGTTGTTGATGTGGAGCGTGTGCTGCTTCCCATCTCCGATGGCGTAGGGCAGCAAAGTCAGGTCATACATCGGCTCTTGCCTGGCGCGCTCCGTCAGACGTTCGACCAAAGGATCGAAGCCGATGACGTGGCACGGAATGCCCGAGGCGAGCAGCGGCTGGTAGGCGTGCTCCTGGTCGGAAAGGAGCTGGGCACCCACGTCAACGATGTTGAGGACCCGGCCGGGCGCGAGATGGGCCGTCAAGGCCTTGATCCTGCCAGCATCGGGCCGGGTGGTCTGCTGCGAGTTGCGGGCGCGATATTCTTCGCTGTCCAACATTCGCGCGAGCACTTCGGTCGGATCGCCGGTCTCGTGGATGAAGCGGACCCAGTATTTCAGCCCTTCGGGTTCCGGCTCGCGGCCGAGCACCACATGGTAAAGCGACCGCACATAGCGCCCGTGGGCGGAGTCCGCTAGATTCTGGATCGCGCTGTCCTGCAGGGTCGCGGTCCCGGTGCGCAGGGCTTGCGCTTCGGCACGCACCTTCGCAATTTCCTGAGCAGAGGCGCCGGAATCGCTGCCGAGCCTCTGGATTGCGTCATTCAGTTGTTGCGTCCGGGACGAAAGCTCAGCTGCGGTCTGCTGCAACTGGGCCAATTTTTCATACGCCTCGGCGAGGTCGTATTCGGTTTCGCGGAACAGGCTGTTGCCAGCGGCATTCCTGCTGATCGCAATGGGCGGGATCGTGCGATCTGCCGGGTCGAACGATGCCGCGATCAGGCCGTCGCCGCTATAGGACTCGCTGACGCTGTGCTCCGCCAGAATGTAAGCACCGTGGTCGCACAAAAACTGCAAACAGCGCTGATGAATGATGGGGTCGTGGCTGATGGAGTGATGATGTGTGGAAATAATGACGAAGCGCAGTTTGCCTTCAGCGATGGAACGCGCTGCCCCCTCCAGGGCAGCCAGTTCGGCGCCTTGGGTATCGACCAGAAGCAGCTCGGCTTTCTCAATACTTTGCTCGGCGAAGAAGCTGTCGATGGCAAGGCACGGAATCTGGCGGGCCACCAGGTCACTTTCGCAGACGAACGTTTCGCCCTGGGAAGACTCGCGCCCCACAAACGCATTAAAGAATCTTCCTGTCCTTCCGTTGAGTTCAAAATTCTTCTGACCGACCGCAAAGTTGTGGGGGTCGGGCTCGATCATGAAGTTCCTGGCGCCGGCGATCGCCTGTTGAAACCACAACGAGTAATAGGACCAGAAACTGCCCAGCTCCACCATGGTCGATCCGGGATGGACATGGCGCAGCAGCTCATAGAAGATCTTTTCCTCCTGCGGCTCGTGGTGGCCGCGAAGCAGGCGTATGAGCTCCGTCATCCATCGCCCGTAGTAGCAGTCTTCGAGCACCCGGACGCCGTTGTGCATGATCTGACAGCGGCAGGTGCCGGTATCGACCACGCTGCCGGCGTCGTCAACTTTCGGGATGTAATCCGCATCGGAGCAGCTCGCCGTCATGACCACACGACGCTTCTCGTCGGCTGAGATGGGCAAGGATTCGATGTACTGCAAATTCGGCTTCATGGCAGGACAGGTGTGTGTGTCAAGCAGACACTCAATTCATTCTATAAGCGCGGAATTGATCATGCGCTGGAACGCGCCGGTCACCACATTTGTGGTAGTCCACTGCCCTGCACCAAGTTGCAAGTTCACCCGGAGGTCCGGCGTCGGTGGTCGCGTATATCATGGGGTGAAGGAACCAAAATCAAATGCCCGCGCGGCCGCTCCCGGCAAATGTTGGGGGGTGTACGACGATTAAGGAACTTTGGGAGGGTCGTCTTGTACCAGGAACTACTTTTTCCCGGCGTCCATTGTGATAACTGGCAGATGATGGAGTGCGAGCGCATCGCACTCACGGGGGTGTTGGCGCGCCTGCGGCCGCGAGGTGCGCTGGAGGTGGGTGTGTACTATGGCGGCAGCCTGTCTCTGGCGTCGCAATTCTGCGAGCGGATCCTGGCCATCGATATTGATCCGGAGGTGCGCAATCGGTTTCCGGTGCCGCCCAACGTTGGCCTGATGATCGGCGATTCGCGGACCTTGATCCCGCAAGCCATGGGTCACTTTGAGGCCTTGAACATTCCCCTGGAGTATGTGCTGATCGATGCGGACCACTCCACAGAAGGGGTGCGCCGGGATCTGAACCTGGTGTTGCAATACAAGCCCGAGAAGCCGATGGTGATTCTTTGCCATGATTCAGGGAACCCGGACTGCCGGAAGGGAATTCTGGCGGCGGACTGGCACTCAAACCCGCATGTCCACTTTGTACAATGCGATTTCGTTCCGGGCCAGATCATCGAGCATTCCATTCAGAACGGCCGCGGAGAAGTGTGGGGAGGACTGGCGCTGGCGTATCTTGATCCGCAGCCAAGGACGGGCGACCTGGTGGTCGGCCAAGGTTCACTGACACAGGTCCGCGCCGCGCAATTCATTGCCAAGGACCTGGCGCGGCTGAGAGCCTGACGCGGCATCGGCTGTGCTAGATTACCCTCATGCCCCACAACATCCTGTTGGTGAGCAATTTTTTCCCGCCGCATACTGTCGGCGGGGCGGAAATTGTGGCCTACCGGCAGGCCAAGGCATTAGCGGCGAGGGGGCATAGAGTCACGATTCTGGCGGGCGCAGCCTCTTCGCCCACCAATCCCGCCGGGCGGCTGGATTTCGACACGTACGGCGGACTGCCCGTGTACCGGTTGTCGATGCGCTCGCTGGATCCCGATCTCAACTTTTATTGGTCAGCAGCCGGGCGGCGTTTGCGTGCCATCATCGCTACCGAACAGATTGACGTCGTGCATTTGCACAACGTGACGGGTCTGGGTGCGAACCTGATTCCGGCGGCGCGCGATTGTGGCGCAAGCGTAATCGTCACACTGCACGATCATTGGGGATTTTGCCTGCGGCAGACCAAGCTGCGGCCCGACGGCACAGTATGCAGAAACTTCGAGGAGTGCACGCGGTGCCACAGCGCCGTCCAGCCGCCGGGCGGGGTGGCGGTTCCCACGCGGCTGCGGCGGGATTATATCGCGTGGTGCCTGGGTCAGGCCCACAAGCTGATCACCCCTAGCCGGTACCTCGCTGGTGCCTACGTGGAAGCGGGTTTCCCGACCGAGTTGTTCGACGTGGTCTCCAATGGGATTGATTTAGGGAGCGTTCCGCATGGGGGCAAGCAGCCATCAGCGGACGGCGTGACGCGATTCTTGTGCTCGGCTTACCTGGGCGAACATAAGGGTCTGCTGGTGCTGGCGGAGGCACTAAAGCTGTTAGCGAAGGACCAGGGACTGGCTGCGCGCTGGCACGTGACGATAGCCGGGGACGGACACCTTCGCGGGAGGATCGACGACATCCTGGAGGCCAACCGGCTGCTAGGCAACGTGACCATGGCGGGACGTTTGCCGCGGGAAGAACTGCTGGCCGCGCTTCCCACAACCGATGTAACTCTGCTGGCTTCGGTTTGGCCGGAAAACGAGCCGGTATCGATGCTGGAAGCGATTGCCTCGGGCACGGCGCAGCTTGCGACCCGCATCGGGGGGAATGTGGAACTGGTGGAGGAGGGACGTTCGGGCCTACTAGTGGAGCCCGGCGATGCTGCGGACCTTGCGGCGGCGATGCGACGGTATATCGAAGCCCCAGCGCTGGCAGCCGAGCACGGAGCTTACAATCTGGAGCGGCGAGAGCAGTTCGATGAAGCTCGAACCATCGACAGGCTGGAGAGCGTCCTTGCGGGACTTGACCGACGCAAGACCCTTGGGGTTCGGCCGGAACCCGTAGTGGTGTGCGGAACGGGCTGGCCGGCGCTGGAAGTTGCGCAGCTGGTGGACCATGCGTACAAGCATCTGGGCGATGGGCCGTCGCCGCGATTTGTGTGGCGCGAGTGGGCCGACGCAACGGTGTGGCGGGAGGCCAGGCTGCTGTGGCTGTGGGACGCGCATCCCGAGGAGTGGCTGGTCAACCAGGCGCTGCGGCACGGTGTACCGGTTTTGGCGCCGGCATCGCGTTGGGCGGAAGGTCTGGCACGTCATTACGGGGCCGTTATTCTATACGGCACCTACCTGGAGGCCCTGGCGGCGATGCGTGCGCTGTTCGCATTACCGGGTTTGCGCGATGAATTTGCCTGGCGGGCGCGGGCTGCCTCGGTCGCGGCGACTGCCCTGGCCCAGAAATGGGCCTTTGGTCTGAACTCGGAAGCCGTGAATTGAACAAAAGATCGTCTATGATTTCGCTGCGCATTGAGATTTGCAACGAGAGACTGTTGCCGCGTTTTGGCGTTGACCGGACGCTCATCATGCTGGGGCGCCGGCTGCAACAGTCGGGTCACCACGTGAGCTTCGTGTGCCTGCGGTGTGAGCCGTCGATGTTGTCGTCCATCACCTCCGATCTGACCACGCTTGCGCTGGCCGAGGGACTGGACATGGTCGGAACCGAAGCGGCGGTGATGGCGGCCATGGCTGAGCGTTGGAGGCAGCGAACTCCCGATTTGCTGATTGTGGGAGGCTGGCCGTTCTGCGAGGCGGCGGCAAGGGCACCCGGCTTCGGTATCAAAAGCCTCTTCAACGATCACGGTGCGGTTGCGCAAGACGACCTGCGTGATCCGCATCTGACAATTCAGCTGGAGTTGCGGCGCATCAGGCAGCTCTCGCTTCCATTTGCAGACTGGACGGTGCCGGTCAGCAGCTTCATACGCCGCAGTCAAACCGTGCATGATCGCGGGAGCGATGTGCAGATGCGCACCATCCTGCACGGCGCCGATCACATGGAATTGGGCATTGTGGGCAGCGGCCCGCGGCAGCCGCAGGACCAGAGGACGCTTGACCGACTGACCCGCCTTGTCCAGAACGGAGCCACTCTGGTGCTGGCGCTGGGGCGGTTCGAAGCCCAGGGCTACAAGAACTCGCCGGCGGCCTACGACGTATTGCGCCAAGTCCGGCAACACGTTCCGGAAGCTCGGCTGCTGGTCCTGGATGCGGGCGCGGATTGCGGCGTGCCGCAAGACCTGAGTCCCGTGGTCGAGCGCCTGGGGGCTCCCGACGACCTCACGCTGCAGGAAATCATGAAGCTGAGTTCGGCCGGGATCAGTACCTCACGATGGGAGGGCTTCAACCTTCCCGTGGTGGAGATGCAGTGGCTCAGCCGCCCCGCGGTTGCATTCAATCTCGGAGGACACCCCGAGGTGATCGCCGATCCGTGGCTGCTGTGCGAGGACGAGGCGGAAATGGCGGGGAAGCTCGTGCAACTGTTGCGTGCAGAAGCTCCCATGGATCTGGCGCCACGGTTCGCAGCCTTCCGCGAGCGATTCACCTGGGAGCGAGCTCTCGACAAGTGGGAAGCGGCGATCGCCGAGATTGCCGCCAGCCGACAGGACCCGGTCCCAGTACAGAAGGGCGATCCGAGGCAGCGGCGTATCGTGCTGGTCGATGTCACGAACGCAGCGCTCGATTCGGCGAACCCGGGTGTGATCCGGGTGGTACGCCGGCTGTGTTGCGAGCTGCAGCATCGTTCGGAGTTCGAGTTGGTATTCGCCGGTTGGAACCAAGAAACTGCAGACTACGAATTTCTAAACGCGACACGCCGCCAGTTCCTGGAGAGTTATTCCGGTCCGATGGACGGTCTTGGCCTGATGCGTGAAGGCGGCCGCAACATGACCCCGTTGGAGTTCGTGCACGCCATCAATATAGGCCGGAGGCAGCCGCCGGTTCTGTTCACGCCGGAAGTTCTGCTCGATGGTGGCGCGACGGCGCGGGCCGATTGGGCGCAACGGAACGGATTCAAGTTCGCCGCGATCCTGCACGACATCATCGCGATTTCGCATCCCGGGCTGTGCGATCCCAAGATAACAGCGGTCTTTCCAGAGTATCTCGATGCACTGCTGCGATGCGATGCGGTGTGGTTCGTTTCGGGCACCACGCAGGAAGCATTTTCGTGGTATGCCGGGTTGCGGCAGCGAAGCCTGCCAGCGGTGCACGGTGCGGTATGGCTGCCGGGGCAGTTTGGCAAGCAACTGCGGCGAACCGACCCGCCGGCAAACGATGCACCAGAAGTGCGCATCCTGTGCGTTTCCACGCTGGAGCCCAGGAAAAACCACGCCCGGCTGCTGGAAGCCTTCGCCAGGCTCCGGGAAACGCGGCCCGAGTTGCCCGTGCGGCTGGTGATGATTGGCAACCGGTACGCCGGTGCGCCGGAAATCGCCGAGCAGGTACAGGCAGCGGTGCAGCGCGACTCGTGCATCGAATGGCATGGCGTGGTCAGCGACGAGCGGGTGGCAGAGGAGTTCGACCGGGCAACGTTTACGGTATATCCCTCGGTGGTGGAGGGCTTCGGCCTCCCCATCCTGGAGAGCCTCTGGATGGGGCGGCCATGCCTTACGCATCATGATGGCGTGATGCAGGAATTGGCCGAACAGGGTGGATGCATGGTGGTTGACATGACTAACCCAGTCGCCTTGATGAAGGCAGTGGAAACGCTGGCCACCGACCGCGAACTGCTCGCGCGCCTGCGACGGGAAGCTTGCAGCCGGAAAATCAAGACCTGGCGTGACTATGCGGACGAAATGGCAGACCGGCTGACTGCGATCGAGGAGAAGATTGATGAATACGAACCCGTATCGTGATCCGACCAAGACGCTACGGGACATGGTCTTGGCGGGAAGCGAACTTATCTACGCCCGCGATCCCGCCTTGGGCGCGGTTTTGGATGTAGCGCCGCCAGCGGTTCAGGCGGCGGAAAGTCCGTC
>Ga0209048_10003468_pt1 | contig 15293 bp, 8 predicted proteins | sample FrelakmetCRP12CR_FD_187146 | JGI IMG/M metagenome (GOLD analysis project Ga0209048, IMG submission 187146) | Freshwater lake sediment microbial communities from the University of Notre Dame, USA, for methane emissions studies - CRP12 CR (SPAdes)... | ecosystem: Environmental > Aquatic >... | reverse complement strand
TGAGGCCGTGACAACGGACCTCGTTTCACCATCAGCCTGAAGCGCAGCACCCAAAATCTTCAGCTATCCACAAGCTGGGCCGGCCGATTACCTCATCTTTTGGCACTTAGCGTCATTTCGCTGCGCCGTAAAATTCGGTCACTATTGGAGTAATAGCGGACATTCGTGGATCTTGGCGCGAGATGGCTCGGTCGCGAATGACCCGAAGCGGACATCAGGATCGCGGTCGCCTTTCGTAGAGATGTCCGATGCGAGCTGACATGCGCCTATCGCTTCTTCATCAGCACGTCCCCGGGTCGCCTCGTCCATGGGACGACCAATGCGAGCTGCGGCTGTCAAGTGGCTAGGGGTTAGCAAGGCAGCATTTTCGATTACTAGCAGCGTCGTGTGCAGAGACTGCGCTGGCTGGCTGGGGTAGCTGCATTCGAACCGGCAGGTGGTAAATTCCAACCCGTTTAGCGCCTTCAAACAGCAATAAGATTATCCAGAAAGGACTGGCATTCGGCTGCATTCGGAGCGGTACTGTCGCCCATTCCGGGGCGCTCGTGCGACGTAACCCACAAATCGAACCAAGTCTCTTGCGCCGTCGGTTCCTTACGCCGGGAAACGCGATTTTGCGGCCAGAGACGAAAGCGCACCGAATGCACCCCCATCGCCAACGCTCTTGCGCAGAGACCAAAAGGCCCGCAGCGCACAGCGCCAATTGGCGGGGTATTTGGCCGCCACCGGGAAATCTCTGCGACCTCGAGACTGCGTGGTGGCAGACGCAGTCCAACACGAACCGGTCTCCACTCCCAAATTCCCTGCTAACAGGGAAAAGTACAGGGAATTTTTCAATTTCGGGCCCACTTACGGCTCAGAGGGCCGCATACGCCCAATGATTTCGGGCCTTTTGAGCAAATTCCCTACTCAATGGAACAGGGAATTTTTTAGACAGAGCAGGGAATTTCGACGCAAGAACAGGGAATTTGAATCCGGATATTATAGTGCAGATTAATTTTGACGTTTTCGGTAGGGACAGGTGTGATACTCTCCGTGCAGTTCGAACGGCAGGGATCGTACGATCTCGTTGTTCGTGCCGGTGGGTTCGCGGGGGACCACGGGATGAACCAACGCTTCCAGGCGCTGACTTGCTTCTTCACCTTCGCCATGCTCGCCGTGCTTTCGAATTATGCGGTAGCGCTCTCCCGCCACAAGCAGGCTCAGCACCCCAAGCGGGCGGATGCGGCGACTGCGATCGCCTCTTCGCTGTCCGGCGACCTTGCAGCGGTCAAGCAAGCGATCAATCTGGTGCGCAAGGCCAAAATTGGCGAAGCAACCGGCATCAAAAAATCGATCGCCAATCCGGTGGCCCAGAAGCTCGTCGAATGGTTGATTCTGCGCCACCCAGCCGGCGAAGCGAGTTTCGACCGGTACGCGGCATTCATTTCCGACAACCCAGGCTGGCCGAGCATCCGCCTGCTGCGCCAGCGTGCGGAAGAACGACTGTGGCAGGAGCGGAGCGACGGCGCGACGGTGCGTCGCTTCACGGGCGGCCAACCGGCGAGCGGCAAGGGCCAGTTTGCGCTCGCGCGGGTCCTGCTTGCCGAGCGCGACCGCAACGGCGCCGAACGCGAGGTTCGCGAGGCTTGGCGGTCGCAGGAGCTGTCGGAACACATTGAAGCCGAGGCACTCGACGCGTTCCGCGAGGTCCTGACTCGCGAGGACCATCGGGCACGCATGGACAAGCGCATCGGCGCCAAGGATTTTTCGGGAGCGATGCGCGCCGCGCGCCGTCTCGGAAGCGGCGACCTCTCGATCGTGAAGGCCTGTGCCGCGGTCGCGGCGAACGCGACCAAGGCGCTCGCGCTGCTCGACGCGGTTCCAACCGAGGCGCGCCAGGATTTGGGCTATACGCTGTGTCGCATTCATTGGCTGATACGTCACGATCGGTTTGCCGACGCAACCCGGCTGATGCTGGCAGCCCCACGCGCGACCATGGCGCTCCAGGACACGGATGAATGGTGGCGCGAGCGGCGTGTTCTCGCCCGCAAGCTGCTCGATTTGCGTGAGTTCCAGACCGCCTATCAAGTCGTGCGCGACGCTGCGCTCCCGGCCAATGAAAATTACCGGGCAGAATTCCATTTCATGCCCGGCTGGATCGCGCTGCGCTACCGCAACGATCCCGCGACGGCACGCGCGCATTTCGCCCATGTCGACGACGGGTCAGTCAATCCGATCGTGCTCGCGCGAGCGAACTACTGGCGAGGCCGCGCCGCCGAGGCAGCCGGTGAGAACGAGGAGATGCGCGCTGACTACGAAGCTGCCGCACGCCATGCCACCGCCTATTACGGACAGCTCGCGCGCGCCAAGCTCGGCCTTGACAGGATTGACCTGCGGCCGCCGCCGCAGCCCGATCCGTGTTACCGTCCCGCACTCCTGGACGAGCTCACGCGCGCCGCCGACATGCTCTATGCGCTTGGCGAGCGCGACGTCGTCCTGAATTTCGTGACGGATCTCGCGGAGCAGAGTGTCGACGTCGCGACCCTGGTCGCGCTTGGCGAGCTTACCGCGCGCCGGGACGATGCGCGCGCCATGCTGCAGATCGGAAAGACGGCGCTCGCCCGCGGCTTGGCGCTGGACCTTTACGCCTTCCCCGATATCGGGGTGCCGCGCCACAGTCCCATCGGTCCCGAAATCGACCGCAGCGTGATCTATTCGGTGGCACGCACCGAAAGTGCGTTCGACCAGCGCGACGTATCGCCGGCAAAAGCGGTCGGCCTGATGCAGGTCACTCCGGCGGCCGGACGCGACACCGCCAAGAGGTTCGGCGTCGCCTACGATTGGAAGCGGCTGGTCTCTGACCCGGTCTACAACACGCAGATGGGCGCGGCCGAACTCGCCGCGCTGTTACGCGAGTATCGCGGCTCGCACATCATGACCTTCGCCGGCTACAATGCCGGCCGTGGCCGTGTCCAGCAATGGGTCAAGCAGTTCGGCGATCCGCGCGATCCCAAGGTGGATGCGATCGATTGGGTGGAACGCATTCCGCTCGCCGAAACACGCAACTACGTCCAGCGCGTGATGGAGAACCTGCAGGTCTATCGTGTCCGTTTCGACACCGGCACGCCCGTGATGTCGAAGCTCGATCTGCAACGCGGAATTACGCAGGAAGTTAGCTCCGCATCAAATTCGTCGGTCCAGCCATCTGTTCAGCCATAAGCTTGGAAGATATTGCTGATGTGGCGTTGGACCCTGGTGCTGGCTTCGGCACAAGGGCAAACGTCACTATGCCTTGCTTCCCATTAATTGCGTCAACATTTACCAAATACGCTGCGCATTCTCCGCACGCATCGCGGCCCTTTGGTAATGTTGGCTGCATGACCGCTATGACCTCGTAAGCGGGCCTACAATCGCCATCGCTGCATGTCGCGGGAGGTGTCATATTCGACTCGCCCGATCGCCGTGACCGTGCCATTCTTTGCGTGAGGACCCACCGACGCAGTTGTCTGCAGGAACCTTCTCCTCAGAAGCGCCTTCTTCTACTGTTTCGCTTGGAATGGGCCATATGGGGGCGGCTGTCGGGCCGTCAGCGGTTCATGAACACGATTCTCATAAAGGTCTTCGCCACCGCACTCGCCTTCAGCCAAGTCACCACCCGGCCGGAGGCGGTGAAGACCGCCTTCGATCCCGTGCGTGACCAGGCAGAGGTAGCTCAGCTCTTGAGCGCCAGTTGCGCCCGGATGCGCAAGACCTTTGACATCGAAGACATCGATCTCGACGACCTGATCGCGACTGCCATGGACGACAAGCAGGCGCTGAGCTCCGAGATCAAGGCGTTCAAGGGACTAAGCGTCCCCGACCTCCATGCGGCCTATCGGCAGTTCTGCAAGAATGAGCGGATTGAGAACTCGCCGATCGACCTCGGCCAGGTCATCGAATTCTACAACAATGCGGTCAAGGACCTGCCCGACGCCGCACAGCTCAAGGGCCTCAGGCTGCCGGGAATGAGCGTGATCCTCGATAACAAAGGCGAACAGTTCGCCGAGGTCTTCACGCCCGACAACCGCCGCATCTGGCTGCCGCACGCCAACATCCCGGAGGTCGTGCGCAACGCGTTCGTCGCGGCCGAGGACAAGCGCTTTTTCCAGCATGCCGGCATCGACGAGCGCGGACTGGTGCGCGCCTTCATCGGCAACCTGGCGCAGCCGGGCCGGCCGCAGGGCGGCTCGACCATCACGCAGCAGGTGGCCAAGAACCTGCTGGTGGGGAACGACGTCACCTATGAAAGGAAACTGCGCGAGATCATCGTGGCGTCTCGGATCGAGCGCACCCTGACCAAGGCGGAGATCCTCGAGCTCTATCTCAACTCGCTCTATCTCGGCCGCGGCGCCTGGGGCGTCGAGATGGCGGCGCGCAGCTATTTCGGAAAATCGGCCAAGGAGCTCACGCCGACGGAGGGCGCGCTGCTCGCCGGGCTTGCCAAAGGCCCGAACTATTTCAGCCCCGACCGCCATCCCGAGCGCGCGCGCGAGCGCCTCGCGTACGTAATCGGCCGCATGCGGGACGACGGCATGATCGGCGCCGCCGGGGTGCACGCGAACATGCCGCAATTCGTTACCTACGAGCGACTGCGACGGGATATCGGATTCCACTTCATCGACCATGTCGCGCGCGAGGCGAAATCCATCGCCGGCATCGATGCGCTCACCGCCTCCTCCTACACCCTGCGCTCGACCATCAATCCGGCATTGCAGCGCGCCACCGAAGCGACGCTGCAGGAGGGCCTAGCACGCTACGAACTCAACACAGGACATTTTAAGTTCCAGGGCCCGGAGATGAATATTTCCGACGCCGTCCGGTTGATCGCGGCGGACCCCAAGATCACGGAGCCAGCATGGCTGGTGGCGCTCAGGACCGCGCGGCTGCCGCTTTACGACGTACACTGGGAACCGGCGGTTGTGGTGGAGAACACACGCAGAAAACGCGGCGATACGATCAATGTCGGCCTGACTGACGGACGGGTCCTGTGGCTCCACACCTGGACCGCAACGATCCGGCGCAATCTCAAGCTTCACGACGTGATCTATGTGCGCGTGCGCGAAGCTATGGGTAAGCAGACCGCCCGCGCCGAGCTGCGCATCCGGCCGACGGTGCAGGGTGCTGCGCTGGTGATCGAAAACAGCACCGGTCGTATCTTGGCAATGGCGGGCGGATTCTCCTATCCGGCAAGCCAGCTCAACCGCGTCGTGCAGAGCACGCGCCAGCCCGGCTCGGCCTTCAAGCCGCTGACCTATCTCGCCGCTTTACGCAACGGCCTGCAGCCCAACACGCTAGTGCTGGACCAGCCCATCACCCTGCCGCCGATCGGCGACATCATTTACCCGCGCGAACGGGATTTCTGGACGCCAAAAAACTTCGACGGCCGCTCCTCGGGCGCGATCACGATGCGGCGCGCGCTCGAACAATCCCGCAATCTCGCAACGGCCAATCTGCTTGCCAACGGTCTTAACGACAGCGCGGCGTTGGGCCTCGATCGGGTGTGCGTGCTGGCGATGGAAGCGCAGCTCTACAAGGAGTGCATGCGCTACTACCCGTTCGTGCTCGGCGCCCAGCCGGTGCGGCTCATCGACCTCGCGGCATTCTATTCTGCGGTCGCGAGCGAAGGTGCGCGCCCCACGCCCTATGCCATCGAGGCAATCGAGCAGGACGGCCGTGAAATCTACCAGCATGACATGAATTCGGTGTCCTGGATCGGCTCCGGCGACCGCGCGTCGTTCTACCAGCTGAAATCGATGCTGCAAGGCGTACTCGAGCGCGGGACCGCGCGCGCGGTGAAGCATCTCGCGCCCTATGCTGGCGGCAAGACGGGCACCACCCAAGACGAGGTCGACGCCTGGTTCGTTGGCTTCACCAACGATGTCACAGTCGCGCTTTGGGTCGGCTACGACAACGGCGGGGGCGAGCGCCGCACGCTCGGCCGCGGCAAGACCGGGGCGAAGGTGGCGCTGCCGATGTTCGAGCCGATCCTGCAGGCGGTGTGGGAGGCGCACGCGCCCAGGACGGCGTTAAAGCAGCCCTCGCCCGAGGCCATGCGTCACCTCGTCGCCGTGCAGATCGATCGCTCCACCGGCGATCCGGCGCAGGCCGGATCGGGGCGTGCCGTTACCGAGTATTTCAAGCGTGATGCCTCGGGCGAGATCGACGATACCCAGTTTCGCATTGTGTCGCGCGAAGAAAGCTACGCCTATCGCAACGGCGGCTATGACGAAGACGGCAACATGTTCCAGCGGTGGTCCTATGACAACCGTGATGGCGATCGTTATGGCGACCGCTTATTCTTCCAGCTGCCGCCCTGGCGTTTCGGCCCGCGCGAACATCCCTACTGGCGCGGATATCCCGATGACGAGCCTAGCGTCCCGCGCCCACCGCGCCGCGTCGACCCCGATTATTTCTTTAATATGCAGCAGCACTACTGAGTGCTGACGCAATGAGTCTTACCCGCTCCGTTCTCCTGATCGCCGTCTGCGCCGCTGCTTGCTCCGCTGCCGGCGCGGAGGAATTCCGGCTGGAAGACGTGCCGTCCATCGCGAGTGTTCCGGTGGCGCAGCTGAAACCCCGCACGGTCATTTTTGCCGACCAGCGCAATGACAAGCTCGCCGATCCCAGCACCGAACTCATTCCTTTCGAAGACTGGGCGCGCGCAAGACCCGTTCAGCAGCGGTTTCTATCGCTCTTCCCAGGTTTCACCGAGCCCACTCTCAAGGGAGAGACGAAGCGGAAGCTCTCCATGTACGTGGCGGAAGCACGCTTTCGACTGGTAAAATCCCTAAATGCGTTCGATTTGTCACGCTACGTGACCGTTGCTTTCCTCGAGCGCATCGATCCGGCGGTCAAGCATCGCCCGATCACGGCGGCCGACGCCATCCCAAACAAGAATGCGGACGCCGCCCACGGCCGTCCACCGGACCGCAAATGGTGCGAGGATGCTAAGGCGATTTGCATCCATTCGCGCTACAAATTCGAAGGAAAGATCCCGACCGGAATTCTTCTCGCCAACAAGCTGCGCGACGAGGCCAGAAAGCCCATTCCGGATTTCATCGAATTTCAAAGCGAGGTCCGACTGCTCTCGTCGCAGCAGCCCGAGTTTGCCGACTTGCCGAGTCTAACCGGACTCGACGGAGCCGTCGTCGGCGTGCTTGAGCAGAACATCTTCTGGGTCAACCAGGTCATGCAGTTCGGCAAGCTGATGGCGGTCCTGCAACAGCATCCAGCGGATCCCAACGCGATGATAGCGACCATCTACCTGGTGCTGGCCGTCCGCAATGATGTGCTCAGCAAACAAAGAAACTACGCTAAGATGCCCATTCTGCGGAATCTTGTGCCCGCGCCATTGCTCATGGGCAACAGCACCTTCAACACGGGAGATTCGATCAGCGCCGGCCTGCCAAAATATGCGAGAAGCCGCATCAAGGCGATCGCGGAAATCATCGAACAGAAGTGAGTCGTCTCAAGTTTTCATTTTCTGCTAAACCCGTTCGGCAATCGCATCGTTTCTGGATCGCCCGGACGCTCGCGCGCATAGCCTGGTGAGGCGTCAGTCAATACATACATTTTTATGCAATACGCCAAAATAACCTCAGTAATTGAACGTTAAACTGCAGTTATGATCGAGCATCGGGAAATCATCGGTCGCGCTAAGCGCGCGGCACGGTCGGCGAAGCGCGCGACGCAACGCGCCAAGCGCACTAGCGTTCAAATCGAAATGGGGTTTGAGTCGAGGCGCCTTGCAAAACTCGACGACTTCGTCACTCGAAGCGCCTGCAATTTTTTTCGGGTGCATGAAACCACCAAAACAACCCCGGCCATGGCGCTAAGGCTCACGGATCACGCCCGGTCGATTGGCGAATTGCTCGATAAGGCGGTTTCGTTCACGCCGGAGATGCCGGTTACGACCGCGTCGGATCGTCGGCGGCGCTTCCGCGTAATTAAGGGCGGCGCTCGGGATTAGTAGCTCGGATGAATGACGAAGCTCAGACTCCTAATAACAGACTCGTTTGGATCAGCGGCCACAAACGGATTGACCAGCAGTTCAGTCGTGACTCATCCAGACTTGAATGCTCTTGCGTTCGATGGCGCTTGTGATCGATCGGCTCCATTGCCGCCCATTTGGTCTTCGTACCATAGCGAGTGGTGAGATTTCGCCCAGTTAACGTCGACGTCGCCTGTGGCCATCGCTTCGAAGGCGCCCTCTGTCCCAATCGTGCCCATATAAGTGTGGACGAGCATGGAGGCGATATAGAGCATTCCCACGACGCTGTGCACGACTTGGGCCAGTTGCATGCTTGCGATCCCAGTCCCGTAGAACGGGAAAAGCAGAATATATCCGGTCGTCGCGGCCGCTCCGCCGCCAAATACAACGATCCAGAAGATCAGCTTTTCTCCGGCATTGAACTTGTATGCAGGTGGCTCGTCGCCTCCGAACATACCGCCGCCATGCTTAATCCATTCAACGTCTACGCGGGTCGGCAGGTTGCTCGCGACCCACACCAAGAACATCAGCACGACACCGATCGTAAATGGAAAGCTCAGGAAATTGTGGGCGTATTTTGCGGCCTCCGACCAGGCACTGAAAGCGTTCGGGCCGATCAGTGGCAACAGCAGTCCCTTGCCGAAGCTGATATTTAATCCAGAAATGGCGAGCACGATGAAACATGTCGTTGTCATCCAGTGGACGAAGCGTTCAAACACTGTGAAACGCAGCATCGTGCGGCCCGATCTTCCGCCCTCGAAATGCAATGAACCTCGCCAGAGATAAAAGAGGACGAGCAAACAAAATATCCCGATGATCGAAATCCCCGCGATCCAGTGCAGATAGACTTCATGAAAGACACGCCACACACGGCCAGTTGGTTGTTCGAGTACATAGGACCTCACATCCGGAATCGTTCCACGGCCCTGAATTCGATGAACCTCATTAAGGAGATGCTGTTCACTTTCAACACTCGCCGACGGATTGACCAAGTTCGGCTGTTGTTGGGCGCTCGCCGGACGTGAAAATGCGATGATGGCGACGAGCAAAATAAATCCAAGGATGGCGCCTAGACGTGTGAAAGGCTTTGTCATGACGATCTCCTTGCTCGAAAATTAATTTATTCCCTGACCATCGGATAACCCTATTTGTCATTCATAAACCTTTCAAGGGTACCACAGTCGCGTCGGTAAACCTATGACTCTTACCTTCTTCATAGCCCGCGAAGCGCCGCACCTCGGGGTGATCATACCAATCGCCGCATCTATTCGATCATTCAGAGCTTGTGGCGCAATCGAGAAAGCACGCGCACCGTGGCCTTGTGAAAGCTCGCGAGTCGGATACCGTGACTATCGGCGATCGTCGGTTGCCTCACGCTTACGCAGCGAAAGCGGCTTGTCAATTATACACTGAGTTGCCTGATGAGTCTGTCATCCTGGATTATGGCGGCGCGTCCGCGCACGCTCAGTCTTTCGATGACCCCGGTGGCGGTCGGCGCAGCTCTGGCTTGGGCGGTAGACGGAACGATTCATGGGCTCGCGGCGCTCGCGGCGCTCGTCGGCAGCATGTTCATTCAGCTCGGGACCAACCTGCACAATGATGCGGCCGATTCCGAGCGCGGCGGCGATGGATCCGATCGCGTCGGGCCACCGCGCGTGACGGCGTCCGGTCTGTTGAACGCCAGTAACGTCAAACGCGGCGCAGCGGCATGCTTCGCGCTAGCCGCGCTGATGGGACTTTATCTCGTTTTCGTCGGAGGCTGGCCGATTCTTCTGCTCGGCGTTTTGTCGATACTGTCGGGCTGGGCCTACACTGGCGGCCCGCTGCCGATCGCCTATGCGCCTTTGGGAGAACTGTTTGTCGTGGCCTTCTTCGGCGTGGGCGCAGTGTGCGGCACTTATTGGCTTTGTGCCGCCGATCTTGGTTCAGCGGCGCTCGAGGCTGGTCTCGCGCTGGGTTTGCTGACCGGGGCGGTCCTGCTGGTCAACAATCGCCGCGATGTCGAAGCCGATGCGCGCGTGGGGCGCAGGACTCTCGCCATCGTGGCGGGGCCGCACGTTACGATCTGGATTTATGCTGGGCTGATGTTGCTTCCCTTTGCGCTGCTGCCCCTGATCGGTCATGCCCTGCCACGTGGCCATGTGTGGCCGGCGCTCGCCGCTTTGCCGCTGGCGCTGGTGCTGATTTACCGCTTCATGCACGAGCCGCCCGGCCGGGGGCTCAACCGGATTCTCGTTCAGACCGTGCACATGCAATTTTTGTTCGGCCTGCTGCTCGGCCTTGGATTGGTGCTGTGAGATAGATCAAATCCATTCGAATAAATTAATCTAAACTTCGGGGCTCGGGCCGCTCAGCGATCTTGCGCCGGTCCTTTGCACGGATAAACTTGAATTATGGCACTCCGCAGGGGCATTTACGTCGTACCTACGAACCGCTGGTATATCGAGCGAACCGTTTGGTTGATCGCCGGCATCGTTCTGTTGACCAGCACAGCGCTGGCGTTGCTGGTGAATCCCCTGTGGATTCTCTGGGTCACCGCGGCCGGACTTGTCTCCATCAATGTGGCGCTGACGGGCTTCTGCCCGATTGGCAACGTACTCCGTCTCTTCGGTTTTGTACCCATGCTCGGCAAGAGCGCGCCGACGCCCTGGAACCTGTATTTCCTGCAGACCGACCGCTGGTACCTTGAGCGACGCATCTACGTCACGGTCGGGGTCAATATAACCCTCGGGTCCATATTGTTCCTGGCGCACAGCCCATGGTGGGGCCTGTTCACGGGCTTTGTCGGCACCGCCATGATTTGGTTCGCCGCGACCGGGTACTGCATCTTGGCCAATATATTGTACTGGATCGGCGCCGAACCGCGGCTGAATCCAAGCATCCTAACGTCAGGCCGTGGAAAAGAAGGTGCGATTTCGCCCGCACGTGTCGGCGGTAACGAAAGGCACGCTTGACGCGTTTCGCTCGTTGCGGCCGACAGAGCCGTATTGATCGCAGCAAGGTCATTACAAAAACGGACTCGACTCCATAGGAACCGCATAATTCTTTCCTTTGTACCCCGAGGGTTGCGATGCCGGTAAACCGTTGGTTGGCGATTTGTGCGTTCATCGCTATCGGGGGAGTTGCGGGCGCAGCGGCCATCATCGCTAGCATCGAAATCAACCGACGCACCTCGACGGATGCGCTCTGCACCTCCTGCCATTCGATGGCGACATTGGTCGCCGATACGCATTTTCAGCAGTCGGGCCACGAAGCCAATGCAGCGGGCATACGGGTCGGCTGCAGCGATTGCCATATCCCATCCGGAAATTGGTTCGTCGAGACCTACGCGCATGTCTCATCGGCCGTGAAGGACGTCATCGCCGAATACACCCATAACTTCGACGACCCTGCAGTGTGGGAAAAGCGACGGATCGAGCTCGCGGCCGAGGTTCGTGACCAGATGCGCCGCAATGACAGCATCACCTGCCGCAAATGCCACGATGCGGCGGCAATCCGCCCAACGAGCGAAGCCGGCCGCTCCGCGCACGCGATGCTTCAGCAAGGCCGAATGACCTGCATCGACTGTCATTCCAACGTAGTTCATGCGCCTGCCCGTCCGTCGCACTGAGTAAGAGCTTCATGCGCCACTGGTTCACGCAGGTTTGCACCCACTAATTGTGATATCTCTTATGCCGAAAGGACCATTCCATTAGCGAGAGAGAGTTGATCTGAATCAATTGCGGATCAGGAGCGGAACAGCCAGCGAAGAAAACTTCCGCGGTGATCGGACCGCGCGCAGGATGGGACGCGTGAAGGTGGGAGACTTGCATCGCGAGCGCGCGCAACTGCATCGACCCGACATTGGTTAGTCGATCGGGCGAGATGGTTCATTGCGGAGGATTTTTCGGGCGATCCACTTGCGCAACTCCTCCAGCGCTAGCATCCCGGCTCCCGATGCGATCAACAGCAACCATACCCCGGCCGGAACCGGAGCCGTATCGAGCAGCCAATTTCCCACTGACGTGTAGTTGATCATCAACGCCAGGACGATTTCCAGTATCACGCCCCATACTATCAAGCGATTGCCGAAAAGACCCGTCGAAAACACCGATCGCACCGAGCTCCTGCACAGGAATACGTTGACGATCTGCATGACGATGATGGCACTGAGGCAGGCGGTGGTGGCGCGCAGATAGAGCGGGTCGTTTGCCGCCAGGCCCTGCCCGTAGCTCCAGCCGCCACCGAGCAGAACAAAGAAGAATGCGGCCATCGCGGCAGCTGCTTCGATCAGTCCGAGGAAAAGATAGGCGCGCGATGCCACGGACCAGTTCAACAGCTTCTCCGTCTGCGGGCGCGGCGGCAGTCGCATGTCCTGCGGATACGGCCGTTCCACGCCGAGCCCGAGCGCGGTCAGCGAATCCGTCCCCATGTCGACGGACAATGCCTGAATTGGCGTGAGCGGCAGGGGAATCCTGAACAGGGCGAATGCAAGAAAGGGAATTAGTTCCGCGACGTTATGGACGAGGACATAGGTGAGAAACCTACGGATATTCTGAAACACTGCGCGTCCCTCCTCGACCGCGTAGACGATACTAGCGAAATTGTCGTCCATCAGCACCATGTCGGCCGCCTGTTTCGCCACGTCGGTCCCGGTGATTCCCATGGCGATTCCGATATGGGCACACTTGAGCGCCGGCGCGTCGTTAACCCCGTCCCCGGTCACGGCAACGATGTGCTTCATCTTGGTCAGGGCCTCTACGATGCGCATCTTCTGATCCGCGCCGACCCGTGCGAAGATGATCTCCGGCTCGTCGAGCGCGAGCTGAAGGCCGACGGCCGGAAGTTTGCGCAGCTGATCACCCGTGATCACGTGTGGCCGTTCCGACTGGATCAGGCCGATCTCCCGCGCAATCGCCGTGGCCGTGCGTGGATGGTCGCCCGTCACCATGATGACCTTTATTCCAGCCTCGCGACACTTTCGGATCGCAACTGGAACCTCAGCGCGCGGTGGGTCCTCGAGCCCGACCAGTCCGAGAAAGACCAGGTCGTGCTCAAGTTCGTCGTGGTGGAACGTGGCGGGTAGCCTTCTCGACGCGAAGGCGAGAACGCGCAGGCCTTGCTCGGCCATCGCCTCCTGCGCGCCAACGATCCATGCGCGCTTCGCCCCGTCGAACGATCGCACCTGCTCGCCGGCAAAAATGCCGTTGCACAGCGCCAGCACGGATTCAGGCGCTCCCTTGCAGTAGACCACCGGACCTTCAGGCATTTCATGCACGACGGATTGACACATGCGGTCGCTGTCAAAGGATATTTCGTCGAGGCGCCGAGAGGCTGGAGATCCGGCAACGGCCTTGTGGGCCATTTCGAGCAATGCGACCTCCATGGGCTCGCCAAGGAGCACGTTGCTCCCGTCACGGCCAGAATTCTTCACGTCATGGCAAAGACTTGCACACATGAAAAATTCCCGGTGGCGCAGAGCAAGCTCAGCGCTCCCGTCCACGGCGGCCATCGAATAGCATTCGTCACCAAGTAACAGTTCGCGTACCCGCATGCGGTTCTCGGTGAGCGTGCCGGTCTTGTCAGTACAAATCACTGTCGCCGAACCGAGCGTCTCGACGGAGGTCAGATGACGGATTAGGACGTTGCGCTTTGCCATGCGCTGGGCAGCGAGCACAAGCGCGAGAGTCAAAGTCGGAAGCAGGCCTTCTGGCACCATGGCGATGATGATGCCTATCGAAAAGATGAAGTCCTGCCAGAACGGAACCTCGATTAATGTTCCAACTATAAAGAATACGATGCCAATGGCGATCGCGAGGATGGCAATCAATCGGCTGAGATAGGCGAGCTGTCTGCGCAGCGGTGAAACGACTACGTCGCCGGTCTGGGAAAGGTGAGCGATCCGGCCGAATTCGGTGAGCGCTCCCGTGCCGAATACCAGCGCGCGCGCCTGTCCGGACACGACCGATGTTCCCGCCAAGAATATATTACTGCTGTGGACCAGCTCATCCTGTGCGGACGGGACAACGTTGAGCGCCTTCGAGACGGATTCCCCGGTTACGGTCGCATTGTTGACATGCACGCCAAATCCTTCGATCAGGCGACAATCGGCGGGAACATTGTTGCCTGCTTCGAGGAGAATGATGTCGCCGACGACGATCTGCTCGGCGGGCAACTGCACGATCGTGCCGTCACGAAGTGCGCTGACCTGTTGCGGAAGCAGCTTCTGTAAGGCCGCCAGGGTCTGCTCGATGCGGTACTCCTGCCAGAATGAAAACACCCCGCTGATCAATATCACGACGATGACGGCGTAGCCGATCCGAGCCATCCCTTGCCCCGGGTCGAACCATTCGGCCAGGAAGGCGAGCCCAGCTGCACACCAAAGGATAACCGAGAAGAACCGCGTGAACTCTTTCAGCAGGCGCCACAATGCCGGCTCTTCGACAACCTTTTCCACACGGTTGGGGCCGAATTCTCGCTGCCGGCGTTCGGCCTCGGACGACGACAGCCCGCCATAAGTGCTGCGAACGCTGGCCAGCGCATCATCAATGGATAGCTGGTGGATTTTCATTCGCGGATGTCCGCTTCGACCGGCCCTCATCCGACGTTGGGCTGCCGGACCGTTGCACCTGTATTGATCGAAATACCCCACCGGGTCGAGTACCTCCTTAGCTGCGCGTGCGGCGACTGCCATTGATCTCCGTCAACGAGGCATATTGTTTTGATGAGAAATTGATCCGCCCCAGCGTATAGCGGTCGCGTTGATGAATGTTTGCTTCTGAGGGAAGAAGGGAAATGGCGCGGGGTTGCCACCACGAACCGGTCTCTCTGCCCGCGCCTCTCCCGTTGCCGGGCAACGGGATTTCGAGGCCGGAGACAAAAGCGCCAAAACCGGCTCCCAACCCAATTGCCTCATTGCAAAGATTAAGCCCCCACACGTAATGCCGCTAAACGCGGGCCATTCGCGAAGTTTCAGGGAATCTCCGGTAGCGCGAGAATGCGTGGTGGGCCCGGGAGCTGTGCCACGACCTTGCGATTTCAATTACTTACAGTGTCAAACTACTTTAACCGCGATCACGGGCGCTAAAGGCATTTTTCTGCGCTGTCAAACCGGGAAGTTCACAACGCCATACGCTGATGTTTACGAACCCCGAGCAATGTCCGTTATTGGGGGCAAAGCGGACATCTCGCTGACTTTTCGCCGTGTCCGCTTTTGACGGCCGACTCAACCGGTCGATGCAACACAGGCGTTAAATCTCTCTGCTGGGGTTTCGAATCCCAACGTCTCCCGTGGCCGTTCGTT